>OJKW01000351.1_pt1 | contig 38689 bp, 40 predicted proteins | sample 1596591 | NCBI WGS metagenome assembly OJKW01 (sample SAMEA4350166, study PRJEB24818) | metagenome | biome: human; feature: gut; material: faeces | place: Denmark | collected 2013-09 | reverse complement strand
TCTATGCAGGGGCTTCGGCTCTTGCCGGATATGAATCGGTGAACTGGGGCGAAAAGGTGCTGCATGACGGCTCCACGCTTCATGACCGGGATGCCTTCATCTACGGCGGTGCGCTGACGTTCGATGTGGAGTTTTACGTGGCAGACCGTATCGCTCTGCTCGCCAACCTCCGGGAGCGTTGCCTGTGGGGTGGCGACACGAGGAAGTTTCATACGCAGTTCGGGGTCGGCATCAAGTTCATCATCAACTGATACGCCGCATGGAACGAACGGAAATCGACGTCATGAGGCATATACCCCTTGCGGACTTCCTCGCACGGCTGGGACATGAGCCTGTCCGAAGAAGCGGAAACGAGTTGTGGTATCGTGCGCCATACCGCAATGAGCGCACGCCATCTTTCCGTGTGAACGTGGCAAAACAGCTCTGGTACGACTTCGGGCTGGGCAAGGGCGGCGACATCTTCACGCTTGCCGGGGAGTTTATCAGAAGCAACGACTTCATGGAGCAAGTGAAATTCATAGCGGAAACTGTCAATATGCCTATGCCTGTTCCCGAAGGGAGCAAACCGACTTTCCTGCCTAAACCGTCAGAACCTGCCTTTGAGGGAGTGGAAGCCGTCCCGCTGCTTCGTTCTCCACTGACGGATTATCTTGCGGAACGGGGCATCCCTTACGTTGTCGCATCACGCTATTGCTGCCGACTGAATTACGGTGTGCGTGGCAAACGGTATTTCACCGTCGGCTTTCCGAATGTGACGGGCGGGTATGAAATCCGCAGCCGCTTCTTCAAGGGATGCGTACCTCCGAAGGATGTGTCGCTGGTCAAGGCGGAAGGCTCTCCGGCTGACGTGTGCAGCGTCTTTGAGGGCTTTATGGACTTCCTTTCTGCTGCCACGCTCGGATTGGAAACGGGCGACTGTCTTGTGCTGAACTCCGTTTCCAACGTGGAAAAGGCGATGAAGTATCTGGACGGTTATGGGTGCATAGACTGTTACCTCGACCGTGACGAAGCCGGACGGCGGACATTAGAAACGCTGAAAGAACGTTATGGCGGACGTGTCTGCGACCGTTCCGCCCTCTATGACGGTTGCAAGGACTTGAACGAGCATCTGCAACTGACAACGAAAAAAGAACAATAACTTAAAAATCAAAGAACAATGAACATACTGAACAACAAGAACAAGAGAAAATCAATCTTCAAGGCGTTGGCACTCTGTCTTTTCGCCGCCGTGTCGCTCACGCTCGTTTCGTGTGACGACGATATGGACATCCAGCAATCCTATCCCTTCACGGTGGAAACCATGCCTGTGCCTAACAAGGTGACGAAGGGGCAGACGGTGGAAATCCGCTGTGAGTTGAAAAAGACGGGCGATTACGCCAACACCCTCTATACCATCCGGCATTTCCAGTTCGAGGGAGAAGGTACGCTGAAAATGGACAACGGAATCACGTTCCTGCCCAACGACCGCTACCTGCTCGAAAACGAGAAGTTCCGGCTGTACTACACGGCGGAGGGCGACGAGGCGCATAACTTCATCGTGGTGGTGGAGGACAATTTCGGCAATTCATACGAGATGGAATTTGATTTCAACAACCGCAATGTGAAGGACGACGGGGTTATTTCTGTTGTCCCCATCGGCAACTTCAAGTCCCTCACACGATGATGCGTGTATTCACGGCTATCCTCTGTTCGTTTCTGGCGGTCTGTTCCGTGTCTGCACGGGACAGCCGCCATGAGGGAACGGACGGGCAGGCGGCTATTTACCGGCTGCCACCATTCGAGAGGGCGGTGCGATGCACGAAGTATTTTGAAGGCTGGCACTCGGAGAAACACCACCCGTATGTGGGATATGGGCATAAGTTGTTACCGGGCGAAAGGTATTCGGCACGTACCATGACGAAGCGGCAGGCGGAAGCGCTTTTGCGGAAAGACTTACGGAAGTTCTGCGCAATGTTCCGGCAGTTCGGGAAGGATAGCTTGCTCCTTGCCACGCTTGCATACAATGTCGGTCCGTACCGACTCTTGGGAAGCGGAAAGATACCCAAAAGCACGCTGATCCGGAAGCTGGAGGCGGGTGACAGAAACATTTATCGGGAGTATATCGCTTTCTGCAACTACAAGGGTAAACGCCATGCCATGTTGCTCAAACGGAGAAAGGCGGAGTTTGCGCTGCTGTATGCACCATAAAAACAGTTATACCCTTAGCAATCTAAATTTTGTTAAGGGTATTTCTTTGGATTAAAGATGAGTATTTGTTTAAGATTGATTATCTTTGCATTAGATTTAAGTATTAACTAAAAATAGAATGATTTATGTGGCTGTTTAATATATTTAAGAATAAATCTAAAGTAAAAAAAATCCCAAGCCGTACCTTGGATGAATTAAAAAATATAACAAAGATCTTATTTGTTGATGACAAGGCATTCAAGGTCATAGATAATATAAAAGAGAAAAACGGTTGGAAAAATGTCTCAAGGATTGTAGACGTAGAATCATTATCACAAACGGAAATACAAGAATCTCATATCATTTTTGTAGATATTCAAGGAGTGGGTAAAAAAATGAATTTTAAAGATGGAGGGCTTGGTTTGATTGTCGCTCTCAAAAAAGAATATCCAGATAAAAAAATTGTAATGTACAGTGCTGAAAGTCAAGGACAGATAGACGCATTTCATCCAGCTGCAGAACTAGTAGATGCTCGGTTAAGAAAAACTGCGAGTTTATATGAATTTATTTCTACTGTAGAGCGATTAGCTAAAGAAGCGTTTTGTCTTGATAATTGTGTTAAGCATTTGAAGGTTATACTTAGACGGGAATTTGGCATAGAAAAAGACGAAACAGAGATTACTAAAATCATAACTGATTTATACGATAATGAAGGCTATAAGAATCAAAACACTATTGCTTCAGCTTTTAGTTTGTCAAATGCAGGATCGATTGCAAGCATAATACAATTACTTTTAATGTGAAGATAATGAAAGAATATTACATACATATATTTAAAAACAATTCCGTTTTACTTTCAAATCTTCCTGAAGAATTAAGAGAGGAAGCAGATAGATGTAGTTGCAATTTAACAAATTCAATGTGTCCTATTCGACACGTAATGAAACGTCAGAATAAAGAAATTATTACAGATGGTTACATCTATATGTGCTCATATGACACGAGTATAACCAATAAGATTTTTCTACATTATTTTGATATGCTTAGAAGTGTACATATTGCATATGAAGAAAAAATCAAAAATGAAAAAGAAAGATTGATGAAAGATCTAAGAAGGCTTCAGCATAATGTAAACACATATAACGCAACCATACAAGATGAAATCACAAATTTAGTACCACTTGATGATATTCATAACAAGTGGAAAGATGTTGTTCCGTTTGTTGAAAAAATGGTACAAGAAAATCCAAGGTTAACTGCCATTACATTGTTAAAGACAATGAAATTTAGCACATTTGTAACAGCAGAAATGACCGTACATGATTATATAAATGCAGATAATATAAAATTGGAGAAGTACTCTCATTCCATGCATCGAATAGTCAAGTTATCATTACAACCCTATTTCCTGGAATTTGTTGAAAATAATATTGATATAAAAATTGGTGATTGTTATACAAATGTGTTAATTGACTATCCAACAATTTCGGTTGTGTTAGGTCATTTATGGAATAATGCTATTAAGTATATTTATAAAGGTTCATCTTTGGATATTAGTTTTTATTGTAATGAAAACAATCTTACTACAAGTATAAAAATGTATAGTTTGAAAATTGAAAATGATGAAATAGAAGACATTTATACAGAAGGGTATTCTGGAAAATGGGCAAAAATGATATCAAAAGATGGACATGGAATAGGCATGTTTTATATTAAACATCTAATAGAAATGAATGGTGGATATTTTAGTATTAATGCAGGAGTAAATGTAACAAATATCAATGGAATACCCTATGCTAATAATGAGTTTTTATTGAGTCTACCATTAGATATATAGTTGAGTGTGTAGTTTATAAAACAAAATTCAAAAAGAATTTATATGCTATTTTTGTGGATACTATTTTATATTGAAACAATGGTTTCTTTGCTTACTTTCTTATCCGCCATCATGCTCATGAAAGAAAGTAAGGAAGTGTTGTAGAACTCCCCAAAATTCCGAAACTGTATTTTGTAACACATAGTATTTTAATCACTCTTTTTTGGAAAGCACTAATAAAAATTACGTTCTGCAATATTCTTCCACCCATCAAAACGGGGATAAAGTCCTGTCACCATCGTGAACTTTTCCTCCATCATATCGCAATATATTCCCTCGCGCGTTTCTATGTCCTTCGTCTTGCTCTTGAATGTTTTTTGCTGAACGCTCTGCGGTAGAAACGCATATTGCAGAGGTCGGTTCCTCCGTCAAAGATGATATCAAGGTGGTTGGCACAGGTCTTGTTTTTAACAAGGCTCATGGGATAAAATCATTCTTCCTAATTTGCCTGCTGTGAGGACGGATTGTTCCATCTATGGATCAGGTGGTTATATGCAGTTTCCCGATTTTAGCTCAAAGAGATAGCAAAAAGAATAATCATCTGTTTTGGCGTGAGGTAAAGCCCTTTTCTCTGCTTAATGCAGGTTGTCTGCACACGTTCATCCAAAAGGACTTTAAACGAACGTGTACAGACGAATAAATCAACTCTTACTTTTTGCGGAGGAATTATACTATTGTCTTTAGTTTACAAATCGTTCTATTACTTTCTGATTTTCAGGTGGTAATTCATAGTAAGATTGTGCAACAACAATCTCCTGCTCATTGATATCTTGGATATGAGGTTTTAATGTTTCCATATCTTCAAACATCACGCCATATTTTAAGAGCCATATTTCTTTAGGATCGTCTGTTCCATATTTAATATAAAAATCACAGCGCCTGGTAATCAGCTATATACAAAACTATGTAACAAATATGTAGCAAATTTTACCAGCCTAATGCGGAGAGAAAATCAACAAATTCAACTTATGTTAATTTTGTGTTATCCAGTCATTTAAGCCTTAATGACGACTCTAAATACAAAAATAACAAATAATTAGATATATTCTGTTATTCTCAATCAAAAATATCAATATTGATATACGTTTATACAGAGAGGTATTTATCGGAGAGCCTATCCGCGATATTAGAACACTCCTTGTCCAACCTGAACTCAATTACGAGTATGCTGTCATCATCGTGTTCCGCGTTATAGATATCCAACAATCGGTTCATCTCTTCCATATTGTGTATCTCGGTCCCGATTTTCTCGGAAAGGAATTGAAATACCTCCTCCCAATTCGAATAGTAATACGACTTTTTTTGTGGGATCTCCACCTTAATGCGCGGCAGATATTCACTATTGACATCATTGGTCCCGTAGTAGCCCATTCCGGGTTCTTCCGAGCGGTAGTAAATAAAGATGGAGGGGTATTTGAACTGAATGAATCTTCGTAAGTCGTCAAATTCTCCCCAGGCAGTCATAGTGTCGAAACGGACGACTGTATAGTTGTGGTTGATCGAAAGATTGCCGAACTCGCCTCGGCAACTTATTTTGTGATAGTCACCACCCAGAATCGTTACGAGATTTCCCAGCCAAGTATTGCCGAATCCGTTTTCAATAAGGGATTTTTCACTGTCCTCCAGCGATTTCATCTTTTTGTATAAGTCGCGTATATCTTTTTTATCTCCCACAGCGACATAGGAGGTCCAACACCAATTAGGCATAGTTTTATCGATTAATAAGTTAGTTAATAGATTTGTCTTAATAGGATTTGTTATTGTCGCGTCATTCGAGCGCTTTCAATTTCGGTTTCATCAGGAATCTCCTTTCCCGTATAAGGGATATAAGTAGGTATGCTGCCAAAGAAGATTTCAAGTTCGGGTTTCAGACAATGTTCTTTTCAGCTTCTTCCTGTGGCAATTTCGGAAGCATCGGACACCGGACTCTACGGAGGAATAGTTGCATTGGTCGAAACAGTATTGCCACACTGCCGACATGCTTCATAGAGGAAGGTTTCGTATTCGAACCCGATAAATTCTTTCGTGTTAGGAGCGACAACGGCGGCATACTTGACGGTGGTCCACCACAAAGACTGCATCTTGAATGAGTTTTATAGGAAATTTGCATCCATTGTTTCGGAGAGTTTTTCGTACAGGGCTTCGACCACAGCGAAGCATCCGTCGAGTTTCGGATTGGCTTTGCCTTTCGTGCGCCTGTGACGGATACTGTTTCGGGAGAGTTCGATTACGCTTCGGGACAGGGTTCCGTGCGTGCGAAGCGGTATGGGAATCTGTTCAAGTTTGCACAGGCCGATAAAATCCACAGAGGAGATGGATTCTCCTGCGAGGAACCTGGTCCCTGCCAACCGTAACTGTTCGTGCTGCTGCTCTTCGACTTGTCGTCGCTGCTCCTCTTTCCGGCGTTTCCGCTCCTCGTCCTCTCGCTGCAAGCGTAGCCGACGTTCTTCCCGGTAACGGATCAAAGGTGCCGCATCGAGGCCCAGTTCTTCATAAATCCGCACGAGGAGGAGTTGCAGATGTCGTCCTTCCTGCATGGTCTGCTCGATGGTCCGGTGGAAGTTTTTCAGGACTTCGGCTCCGGTAGCGACTACATCCTTATCAGCGAGAAATCGACGATTGTAAGTACCGTATTCGAAAAAGACGTCTTCCAGTTGCAGGACGATGGCAATCATATCGTCCTCTTCACGATATTGATCCTTCTGTTGAAGGTAGGTGTACACGCCCTCGCCGACTTTTTCCAGTTCAGCATAATGCCAGACGACCTGATTGGGATTCGAGCGGCTGTAACACAAAAATTTCGTTTTCATAGAATCGATTATATAATCTTGTTATAATTGTATTTTGCCGTTTCTTGGATTTAAGCGTTTCGGACCAACAGCCAAAAAGCGTCGAACAGCTCCACGACGCATAGGTCAGACACCGGTACCGTCCGCAGTCTGCCGTCGTCGTAATCCAACAGAGCATAGAGTACATCTTCGTTCACTCGGAATCCGTACACGCAGCAGGCGTCGTGGTCTTCGTCGCTGATGCGGACGGAGTATCCTTCGGTTTCGAAATTTTGGTCTTCGAACTGAACGACAAGTTTTCGGATGTGTTCTGTCAGTTTTTTGTCACACAATCGATTGCGGTACTCCTGTTGTTTGAGTTGCTGACAATCTTCGTCCGAGATCGGACATACGATTGTCAGATAGTCGGCCAGGACATCCCATGTGTTCTCTCCATCCCCGATACGGATGATACGCTCGCTTTCCGATTTGTCCGTATTGATTTCGTCTTGTGAATCCAGCACCTCATACTCGCCGGACTCCTCGCAGGCCGGGTCGTCCCACCAGACCCGTTGTCCTTTCTTGAATGTTGTCATGATTTCGTTTATTTTGTTTCGTCGGGAATTTCCTTTCCCGAATAAGGGTTATAGAGCGGCGTGTTTCCCACCGCTTCGGCGTCGATAGCGAAAGCTCCGAGATTCATGTCATAGAAAAGCTCCAATTTCTGCGGTGTCGAAGCCACGAACTTTTCAGCCTTTTCCCGCGATACTCCGGAAAGCATCAGGCTCCGGACGCGACGACGAAACATATCGGGGTTGAGTGTCGGAGTCGTGATGACCTCGATCACCTCGGTTATGTCGTTCGTAATGGCAACTCGGTCGGGATCGGCAATAGGTTTTTGTTCCGAGTACTGCTTGCAGAATCGGTATAAGGGACTGTCCTCAGCTCGGTTATCCTGATGGCAAGCTGCAAACTCCTCACTCAATGCCGATTCCTGTTCCGGATTGCAGTCGCCCTGCAAAAGCGAGCGTAATGTACCTTCCGGCAGGCTGTCTATCGAAGCATCGAACGCCTCGTCGCCCTGGCCGTACCAATCCGAGAACATCTCCACGAGGGCTGAGCCGATTACGTGGAAGATATTGATGTGCATCTGCTCCTTGTAGGCGGCTTGCGAACAATCGTCTTCCCGAATAAGGCTATCGGCTATGACATCGTAATCGATCCAGTAGAGAATCTCTTTTTCGAAGACGCTGCCTCCCTTGTACAAGGCGATGCAATCGGTAGCCAGCCGCTCGTTTTCGTCGAAGACGTCGGCATCAAAACGTATGGTCAGGCCGAACGGTTTGAGAAATGGCAGAGCCTGTTCGAACAGAACAGCGTCGTTCCAATCGCGTAATTCTTCAATGATAGCTTTTTTATCCATTGAGGTGTTCTTTTTTTGTTTGGTATAATTGTGTCTTTTCCTCGATTGACAAACTTTCCCACCAGTTGTCACAAACATCTACGAAATCTTGATAACCATCTTCAGGGTCAAAGTCGTCCTGACGGTAGCCGGTAATGCGCTCCATCTGCCGGAAGTCCAGACCGTGCCACCACTCGTCGAGGTTTTGCAGTAATTCGCTTTCTCGGATTGGGTAGGTATTTTCGTTGCAGTTACAACAGTAATTTTCATCGCGGTTATATGCCTGCGAATACGCCTCACAGGTGTTGGTATCGACCCAAATTGGTTCCTGCACGGCAAGTGAGCCGCACTCTTCGCAGCGCCACGGGTTGTCGATGACAAGGCCGTGCTTCATGAGCCAACGGACGATGCACAGTAACCCTTCTATCTGGATATGTTCGAGAGGTTCGTTGAAATCTTCGCCCGCTTCGCCGTTCAGGGTGCATAACAGGCGGTCATCCCCGTCGATAAAAAGTTCGTACACCGTGGCGGCTGCATAACCGCCGTATGTACCGAACGAGTCGTTGTCGGTAATTACGATGGGTGCAGTATCGTACTGTTCGAGCGTCTGGTCATGGGAATAATGTTTACCCAGGTTTTGATAGAATGTACCTAAGATTCGATGTTTGGCCACGGCATTCCGAATGAGGCTGAAGGCTTCGTTCCGAATTGCGGTCAGACGGCGGGTAAGGCTCGTAATGAGGACAGGTTCTGTTTTCATGTCGTTCATAGTTTTGTCGGATATCATTTAATCTATACAGTTGGTAATGGCAATGCACCTGTATTGAGAATCGTCCAGTATTGGATATAGATATTTCGGTTGTCAGTAGCTATACCCGAGAAACATGGAAAATGCTTCCTGCGGTTGCTCTTGTACAATACCGACATAATATTCCTGCCATTGCGCCGTACATTCGGTATGCCGGACCGTGAGTCGCAGGATGGCGTGCTGTTCGCCCAGATAATCGAATGTGGAAAGGACCTCGCGTTGTATCGTTTCCCTCTGGCAATCCCGCCAATTCATGTAATCCGCACCCGATAGAGGTCTGTCAGCGAAGCCTGAAATCCACTTTCCGAATCCATCTTTGGAAACTTCAGGATATTGTTCCCGGACAGCCGCCCAAGCGTCGGCACTTGCTTCTTCCAGAGTCGGATAAGGAGTCGGAAATTCCGTGCGGTCGTTGCCGTCGCGGGCTACGGGATTCCATTCTGCATCGCAGAGTATGAAGACGACGCTCGGCACGATTCGACCGTTACGTTCGCAGTATCCATACGGAGCGTCGCAAAGCGTCCACCACGTATGTTCGTCGAAAGTATCGCGGCAGACATACTGTCTGCCCCCGTTGATATGTTTCACTTCCCAAACTTCCTTGCAGTCTCCCGCATCGATATACAGGAGCCGGGCTTTGTATTCTTTATCACTCATAATAACTGAAAATTAAATTTATAAAGCAGCCTGTGCCGCAGAATCTGCGACGCAGGCTTTAGTTTCCGAACACTCTCTGTCAGCGAGCCAATTCCGCCACCGTTGCGTTGTTATCGATGTAAAGGTCTCGTTCGATGGTCAATCCGAACGGCCCTCGTAATGTTTGCAATTCGGAAAGCATAAGAGTTCCCCATTCCCACTCGTAGCCGAGGGTACAGTAGCCGAATAACATCCAGTCTCCGTCCGATTGCTGTTCTGCTTCGGTTATGAGCCATGTCGCCGCACCGCACGGATCGAAATATTTGACCAACACCGTAGCTTCCATTCCTTTTTTGTCCTGTGAACGGAAAGGATACTTTTGGAATTTCTTTTCGATTTCTTTGGTTATCAATCTCATGATTAAATGCTTGAAAAAAATTAATACTATATCCCGATTCAGCCGTCCGGCTGTTTTCGGTTTTCGGCACGAATGGTAACGGACGGGGCCAGAGGCGATCCGGCAAGGCTTTCGGCAATAAAAAACAGCACCTCTTTGGGTGCTGTTTTTTTGCCGAAACTCGTCTTGGCCTTGTCCGGTCGCCGCCCGTCCGGTACTTTTGTCGCCGAAACCGAATGGCAGCCGGACGCAAAGACGGGTATTCCTCACGTCTATCCATGCTGTTTCGGAACATCGACTGATTTGCCGCGACCGAGTATGTCAATATCGAAATGGAGTTATCGACTTATGCCGCAACGATACGCTGGTTGCCCCACGATACGTACAACTTGCCGTCGTCGTCCCGTTGGCGTGTCAGCAGTTTTTCGATAAGGGAGGGCGTTAGGTCGAACTCCTCGAATATTTCGGACTCCTCTCTTATCTCTCCGAGTTTAATGAACTCGTTCAGCCGCTCTTTGGTCGTTACGAGTGCCAACAGGTTTTGTTCGATGGATTCGTCGTAGGTTACGAAATGTACCCGTTTTTTCTGCTCGGAATCCAAGCGTATGAAGCGAAAATAGAACTGCTCCATGCGGGGAATGTTCCACTGGAGGGATTCGAGGATTATGTCGTCGCAGGAAGGGATATTGACCGAACTTTTGAGTGCTTGTTGTGTGCAGACCAATATCCCATCCGTCGTCCGGTCGAATCGGTCGATAATTCTTCTCCGTTTTTTGAATGATTGCCGGCCATGAACCAAAAATAGAGGCCTGTTCGGAATTATCGCCGAGACATAATCCTCATACATCTCCAACGCATCAAGTGTAGTACATCCTATAGCTACTTTTTGCGGTATATTCCGGACCATTGCAGCTATATGTCTTACTTTCTCCGGGAACGGTTCTCCCGTATATCCGGGCATGGTATTGGCAATCGAGCATGCTTTTATCATCAGAATGATCTGTCGTACGATTTTCATTGCAGCGTCTTTGCGAGTGTCGCCCGTACTATTGAAAAAGAGGTTGCATATCTGACAAAATTCTGTGAGAATCTTTTCATAAACGGCTTTTTCTCCTGCACAGGGAAGAACTACATGATTCTTGATTTCGTATTTTTCACCGGCAAATTCCCGGAACTTACGTGTCAGCACCGTTTTGGCATTAAGCTCCCACAGAACTTCTTTATTGTATATATCCTGATTGTGCTTTTCGATGCCGAAGACGGTTACTTTACCGGGGCAAAAGCAGGATTTGAACAGCGAGGCTCCGCCATATGCGGGGAACGGCTCGCCGTAAAATTCGTTGGGTGCGTCTGCTATTTCGTGTGTTTCCCGATCTTGGTGATAGACTTTGGGACACCAGCACATCATATTCACCGAATTGTTATAGAGCAACGATAGCTGGCTGTACTGTTCGGCTACGTTGTTGCGTGTGGTTGTACCCGTTGCCAGTATTTTGTACGAGCAACGACGAAACAGATTGAGCGTATTGCGTGTACGTTGCGAGGTGTCGTTGGTCAGTTCGTCCGATTCGTCGAAGATTAAACATAGTTTGTTGGAGTGGCTCTTTACGAATCGTTTGAGCCAATATTTCAGTTTCCCAAGCATGGAAACCGAAACGACGATAAACTCTCCCGGTCGGATATTTTCCAGATGCCGGGGCTGCGTAATGCGGGTATATCGTTTTTTCTGCCGAGTCAGAAACGGCTCCCAGGTCATTTCGATCGCCAGCGCCGGAGCTACGACGATGGTGTTGTGTACACGCTTGAGGGACCGGATGTATTTGGCGAAGTGGTATGCTACGGCTGTCTTGCCCGACCCCTGCTGCCAGTTGAGCAGGTTGAAGCGTTTCTGGAAAAGCCAGTTCATATCGTGCCGTTGCAGGTCGGTAAACCGGCACCGCTTGCCGTCCTTGTTTACGAACGACAAGCCCTCGATATATTCAGTCAGACGACCATCCTGCGGCATCTGAAAATAAGGAATGCTTTGTCGCAGATATTCCCGGTGTTTTCGCCCGATCACTCGCCGCGCCGCGCGATACTGCTTTTCGATGTCGGGTGTCCGCCACGCTCCGGCATCGGGCAGACCGCCGTTATTGATTGTAAGTTTATAAATGGGCACTTCCCGGACAGCGATGTCGTTGAGAAGGTGCGGGGCGTATGCTTTCAGTTTGTAAGAGTAATTGGTTTTCACCAGTGCGACTTTTCGCTGCGGCACGAAGTGTTGCTCCCGGACGTATCGTCGCAGTATGGTCAGCACTTTCGCATAGGTGAGCTTCGAGCGCTGGTACTCTTCATATTGCGTTTTCGACGCATTCTCGGGCGGGGTCTGGCTGCGGAATTTCGATACGAGTGCTATGGCCTGTTCGTATTTCGGCCGCAGGTGCGGATGGGTCTTGATCTCATACAGATACTTCGTCATCTTGTATTCGAATGCTTGCTCTTCTTCGAGTTCTATGCGGTTTGTTTCCTGTCGTAATTTCAGTTTCAGGGAACATTTGATTTCCCGGAAGCGTGCGATCCGCTCGCGGAGCTGTTCCTGCGTAATAAATTCGTCTTCCCGATACGGACGGCTTTCGATATGTGCGGATTCCCGGGAGAATACCACCAGCTTGGTCGCAAACTCCGCGACGCCGAGATCTTCGAAAGTATCCTGCGGCAGCTTCGTCTGTCCGAGAAATGAAAAACAGTTGTCGATGTAGCGTATCTGGGATTTGTCCCAAAATTCGCTTTGCAGGAAGGAACACGGCACGATGCACAGGAGCAGACCTGCGGGTTTCAATACGCTATATGCTTTTCGGAAATAGTAGAACTGCGAAGAATCGTTGCCGAATTTCAGATTGAAAGGCGGATTTCCGAGCAGCAGATCGAACAGCATGGCTGGCTCGTACTGTTGCATGTCCTGCACGGCAATATGCGCTTCTGGATATAGATAACCTGCAACTTTTACTGCACGAGGGTCTATGTCGAAGCCGTAAGCGTTGTGTAGGTTAGGCAGGAAATTGAAGAAGTTGCCCATTCCGCAGCCCATATCGAGAACGGTTTCCGTCGGGTCCGAAGCCGCAAGCGATACGATCTGGCGGCAAAGGGCGTGGGGCGTGAAAAACTGTCCCTGCTCGAACTCCCGTTTGGCGCAGGCATATTCGTGGTAATTGGCAAACTGGTCGGGATTGAGGTCGTGCAACCCGCCCACACCCGTGTAACAGTTGTAAATGGTTTGCCGGGGAATTCTGTTTTCGCCGGATTCGATGTCGGCGAGGATTTTTTCGTTGATTTCCGCACGCCTGGCCTGCGGAATCGGTTGTGGAATTATTTCATACATGGTCAATAAAACAAAAAGGCCATACACGACTTGGGTGTATGGCTCGAAAATTTATGATAATGAAATTATGGCAGTTCGATGATGAACTCCGCAAGAGTATGGACTTGACAGTAAAAACAGGAAGAGCAGCTAAGGCTGCTCTTCTTTTCTACGATCATATATGACAATACCGACTCTTCGGATATGCTCTATTAAATCCGGACTATCCAAATCTTTGTAAAGCGATATGTCGAACAGATACGGCAATAACAAATCATCAATAGTAAGTATGACCCGATAAAGATCCATAAATTCCAACTTGTCTCCGGACAAAACGATATCTACATCGGAAAAAGGTTTGTAATTGCCTTTGGCTCTGGAGCCATATAGTATGACTTGTTCGATATTCTCTTCGCAAGAAAACACATGATGCAGTTTTTTTAACGCATCTTCTGACAATCCGTATTTCATTGCTCGAAAAGATTGATTCCCGGCTCTAAAAGAGAATTCATTTTTCTCTCGAACTCCACGAATAGAGGAAAATAGATTTCGGAAATATTAGCGGTTATTTTATCTGCCGATTCGTCATTGTAGGTATGCGATGTAAGGTTTCGGTCTACGATTGAATGCATCCACCTCTCATCGGTTATAATTCCTATTTGCAGGGCTTGGCGAATGGCATCCCGCGATCCGCGAATATCGTGATAACCCTGATATTCCTCGTAATCTTTCATCACCTTCCACGCCATTTCGTGTGTATATTCGAAACGCTGTATAAGTCCCTCTTGCAACAGTTCATCTATATCGTGCCCCATGTGTGACTCTTCGGTCACTATTTCAACGGCTGCTGCGAGTTTCCGCAGCGCTTTACGATAATTTGAAAACCGTTGTTGCCAACGTATATCTTGCTGTTCCATGTTGTCGTATTTTACGCTTGTTTTGCAAATATAACAAATTTTCACGCTTTGGAAACAATACTCATAGGATATGAACTATTTATGATTTCCGTATCGTTCCGAGCTTCAGAGCCACGAAACAATCCAGCGCTTCCCTCGCCGATGGGAAGCGTATGTCGATACGACCATTCTTATAAAATTTGATCTCGCAGCCTTTCGAGTTCTGGATTTGATACCAAATACTTGTATCAACTTCGTGCAACCGTAATCCTACAATATCGTTGCTACTTCCCGTCAGCAACCCGCTGTGGTGCATGATGACAGCGGTACAAATGTCGGATACGATTTTTTCTTTTCCATACGCTATCGAACATCTGGGAGTAGAACTTTTCATCCAGAAGTCATCGAAAAGATAGGTTACGGGAAATACGACCGTCGCTCCTTTCAAAGCCGGAGGATAATATTTGAGGTCTTGCAACAGTCGTCCGATAATCTCCTGTTCCGCTTTAGCCTGAAAACTTTTACCGTCCAAATAGTCGAGAACGTGTCGGAGGCAATTCTCGTAATACGGTCTGAAGTCGATGCGGAGCGTATCGGAACCGAGGTTGAAAGACGGAATTGTGAGGTTGTATTTACGATTGAAATAATCGGTAATCATCGTGCAGAGTCGCCTGCAAGCAGCATCGTGCAAATATACGATTTTGTCGATACTCTCGAACGGCAGAAACAAGAACTGATCGAAAGGTGTTCGTTTCGTCTTATCTTGCGGCAACTTATAGGTCGCCTTGCTGTCGGGAAGGAAATCGACGGAATAATCCTGCAACAACAGTGCTTCGAAGCGCAGCTCGTCGTATTTTTTGCCCAAGGCATCGTGAACGTTGTCGAACTGGGTCTGTAACTGGCGGCAAAAGTCCGTGTCTTCTTCAGGAATAAGCGTTTGTCGATCTGCGGGAATTTCATCGAATATTGCAAGCAAATTCTGATTCTGACCGGTCTTTGGATAAGGTTTGTTTTCCATTTCGATAAATAGTTAAGTAATGTTGTTTATAATAGGAATTTTACAAGTACAGGTTTTTATGATGCGCTACCCACTCTAATCGTTATAGGGACGTCCTGTTTCGATATAGCGTTTTCTGTCGATATTTCAGGTGTAGTCCGAGAATGTCCCAACTCGCTTTTCGAGTAGGTGCCGACAAATCACTATATTTGTATATCCCGATTCAGCCGAACAGTTGTTTTCGGGTTACGACATGAATGGTTTTTCTACATTGTGGAACCGGTTGTAAAAAGGAGGTGAGAAAGTGCGGTCAATCGACCGCACTTGTCTTCTCTATGCAAGTCTCAGGTGTGTGTTTGCCAGAGGTCGTCGTGATTGAACGTGACGGCACAGGACCGATCAGGCGAGCCGTGGTACAGCAGGCCGCCGTTCATAATGAGCTGCCCGTCCGGGCCGTACAGACTGAATCCGAAAGAATATGGGGCGAAATCGCCGTAAAGATGCACCGTGCGTCCGTCATGCTCCCAACTTTCGAGCTTGGCAAGACACTTCTGCAAGGACTTGTCGCCGAGTGTCGCGGCGTATTCCTGCGCTTCGTGAAGCCGTTCTTGGCATTTGATTATCATATTGTTGATGTTGTGTAATTAAACAAAACGTCCGCCCCCGAAAAGTCGGGAGCGGACCGGTGATTGTGTCGATTTGTAATTTGGAGAGGTCGGACAGTTATTCGGCAAGCGTCCGGTTATGCTGTTCGATGATATCCGTAAAGATTTTGATTATCCCGTACAGTCGCTAATACAAGCATCCGAACATCCATAGAGGAATATCCGTTTAATTTGCAATGGTAGATTTAAGGTCGTTTCAAGTACAAATACAACAAAACACTTTTGTAAAAGCGAATTTCACTTATATCTTCACCTTTTCAAAAGTGTCGTTGGCTTCGGCGGTCCTTTATTTGTCAGTTTTCTCATATTCGATGCTGTTTATAATGCGCGGGCCATCAGCTCTCCGGATATCTCTTGCAACTCCCGGCTGCGTGCGGGAGCCAGCTCCCGAGCACAAGCTGTAATCGCCTGGGTGAGTTTCCAGAGCGTCGCACCGCCTGAAAGTCCGTCGTCGGGATTATTAGCCATCAAGAGTTTCTGTACGCCTTCGCCCTCCGTTTTCTGAAGCCGCCCTCCCTTGACCAGTTTCTTCAATTCCGCCTCGAAATCCACCTCAGCTTCCGAGGCGGCCTGTATCTCCAGCGATTTTTGCCGAAGGTTATTCGGGTCATAAAGATTGCGGGTATAGTCGCCGATGGCCGATACCATCGTCGCGGTATCGAGACGATACGTTCTATCGGAAAGCATCTGACTCTCCGAGAGGCGTGCTCCCAGATGAATCTGTTTCATCACGCTCTCGCGCACCATACCGTTCAGGCACACGCCGTTCAGGAGGAACGTTCGCATCTCCACGGCACCGTCTCCGTAGTCGGACGTCGAGAAGCGTGCGCCCATATATATCGCAACTGTCCCGTTCAGCCGCGTAGGGATACAGATCGGTTCCGGCATGATGGTTTCCACGTATATCTTTGTGTCTGTCATCAGTGCGTCGCACGGCACACCGCCTTGAGCCGTTGCCGCCGAGAGGAAAGCCGTGACCAGCTCCACGCTATTCAGACGTCGGTAGCTGTCCGACAGTACGCCGCGCACCTGATCGTCCACCGTTCGCACCAGCAGCCGGCTGCGCTCTGTCCACGAGGAGTGCTGGTTGAGTATCTCTGCCGCGAGCCTGCGCTGCCAGGCGGCGCCTTCGGAGAGTTCCCGCAGGTATTTGGCGGGTACGGCGACTTTCTCGGCCAACTGTCCCACGGCATTGCGGTGCAGCCCGTATTTACGGCCGGCCATATTCATAATGAGCTTGTTGCCGTCTTCGAGAAATATTACCTCGGGAGCGGCTTGTGTGCGGTTGGCCGCACCTATCGACGCCAGGTAGTCGTTCGCCGTGCCCGCCTCCTGCATAAGCCGCTGCATGGTCTGCCGGAACAACGGCTGGTTGTTGTCGATCATCCGGTGTACACGTTTGCGTGCCACCTCGTTAAGTCCTTGTTGTAATGTTGTCTTTTCCATAATTTGACCGTATAGGTTTAACCTTTGGTGACTTTAGCGGCGAAAGAACTTTTTCTTTCGTTGTTCACCGATTTCTTCCTCTTGTTCCGGAATATCCGATTCGTCGAATCCGTATCCTGGTTCCGGTATCGGTGTATTGAATGAATGTTCAGCCTGGTCGCGCAGATGTTCTTCCCGAGTCCAATATTCCCGGGTCCAGTCTTCGCCGTTGATGTCTATATTCCATCCTGGGTTCATAATGATGACTTTTAAGATTCAACAATTATTGATATGCCATTTTCACCGACGGGTTCGTCTTCCCGGCGTGTGATACGGTTACGGGCGCATGGAGAACGGACGGGCTGCGAAAGCACAGCGCAGGACAAGGCTTCGGGCATAAAAAAACAGCACTCTTGCGGTGCTGTTTTTTTGCCCGAACCGTCAGGCTTGGCCTTGTCCCTGCGCGGGCCGTCCGTTACCTTTGCTGCCCGGACCGGAGAACACGCCGGAAGACGAACGGACTCCCTCAGCTCTTTCCGCCTGCCATTTATCCGGATTTTTCGGCCGTATCTATCATACTTTACGCCCTAAACCCTTGGTTTCTCTTACTGCATCGGGAATATGCAACGATACGCCATCCTCCAAATAATTTCGCTGCGACCGCCTGATATCCGGATATTCTTCCGCCAGAATCGTTCGGGCCTTTTCCCGGGCCTGCATCTGCAACTGCTCCAGGGATGACCGGTCATTGCAATCGGCTATGTTCTCTTCCAGGTCTTTGAAATCGGTTTTATGTGGAAAGATGTATCGCCATTCCGGTGAAAGCCTCTGCGTCGGATAGCCTTCTCGGGAAATGTGGTCCAGTAAAGCTATTTCGAATGCTCGCATGTCGACATTCAGAGAGATGTCTTCGCCCATACAGAAGCGGGTATAACACTCGCTCGTGGGGTGCAGGTCGTACTCTTTTACGAGGAATCCCTCTTTCAGAATGTCGCTGTTAAGAAAAGCGTGAGCCGGGATATCCGTCAATTTGAAATTACGGCTGTAGTGATTGAAATTGAAGTTCAGAGCCGGAATGTGTTTCATCAGTACGGAAGTATCGAAAAAGGAATGCAGATCGTACAGACGGAGTGTCTCGGTCTGAATTTCCCGGTCGAAGAAGTGGTCGGCGATGTGCTGGTGCAAGCTCCGGTATGCATCGCAGCCTACCGTTTCGCTCATATCGTAAAGCAAAACGCGGTTGGGAGCCAGTTCCACGGCACGGACTGAAGGGAACGACCGGGGTTCCGTTTCCCCGAGGGCCAGTTGCCGGTCGTTGCCTTCCGCAGAAAGCGGGTCTATTCCGCTGCGGCGGCAGAGCGCAGCATTGCGCAGGGCAACGACGTTGGTGGGACGCAGGTCCGCCAATGTGTCGAGATGACGTAATCGACGATGGTAATCGCTGTGGTCGCGCCCGGTTTCGAGTGTCGGGAGCAGACTGCCATCGGGAATGATATATCGGAAAACCCAGTCGTCGGGTACCGGAGCATCTGTCTGCAGGGAGGCGTCCAGCAAACTGTCGATGAATCGCCGGAAGTCTCTGTCGTCGGTCCGGTCGCGGATGATGCGTACGCAGTCCGTCTTGCCGTCAGGGGCAACGCACAGAAAAAGGGTCGCCGGTTTAGTGTTTTCGCGCATCGTTTATCGTCTTATTTTACAAGTTATATCGGGCTGTTCTCCGGGAAACTGTTTACGGTCCACGTACAATACGGTCTGTTGGCCGAGACGAGGACGTGTCATGTGGGTAATATGTTTCCAAAGCTGCCCTACGGTCATCTCTGAGAGAGGTTGTACGGCTCTTTGACCCGGCTGGATGCGTCGTCGGAAAATATCGTAGTTCACCGCATTGGCTGTCATGTCGAATTCCTGTAAGATGCGTCCCTGGCCGAGGATGTGCGCATCGGCATAAAGCTGTGCCTGAGGGTCATGTTCCTGTACGGACAGCCGGTCCACCATCTCTGCCACGCGGTCCGGGACGGCTATGATTTCCCAATAACGCAGAGGGCCGCCCGGTTGTGCGGGATTATAGAAGTTCAGCTCCAGGCGGTGTTCGTACTCCCGTCGCTGCCGCTGTCCCTCGGTCGTTCTGGAAAAGAGCATCACTCCCTGCCGGGATTCCAATGCATCGTAGGAGCGGTATTCGGGGATAACGGCATTCTGGCGCGGGTAACTCCTCGCCATCTCCTCTTCGAGAGCGGGATAATCCGGCCGGGCCATCAAAAGGGTCCGCTCGGCGGCAGGAGTCAGGGGTACGATGCCCTGTTCGATACAGAAAAGCACGTCCCGCACATTGGCGGTATAGCGGCATTCCCCACCGCTGCGGCGTATGGTGTCGAGTACCCGGTCGAAGAATCCGTGTCGGCCGGCTTCCCGCAAGTCGGGTACATCCCCGCCGTCATGGAAATGTACGTAAGACACCCATACATTCGGGTTGTGACCTTCCCGAATAATATGTTCCGCATCGTCGTGCAGGTAGCGCAGGAATCCGTCGGTCCCGTTGTTCGAACGTGTTGCGTGCAGGACGTTTTTGTAGCTGTCATAAGTCAGATACAGGTCGGAGTGTTCCCTTGTTTTCATACGCTTCTATTTGCCGATATCCGTACAGTCGTCGGAGGGGTGCCAGGGTTCTATGTCGATGCCATTGTCTGCCTGGGGAGGACAGATAACTTCCGTTTCCGTCTGCTCGGAGAGCGTGCAGCCGCTCATCGCTACAAGCAGAGCTGCCGCCAATAACAACTTTTTCATATGCTTTAACGGTTTTTGATCAGTTCGCTCAGTTCTGGGTCCAGGGCGGCCCGGTAAGAGAGGTCTTCGTTCAAGGCGCAGGCCGCATCGAATGCCTGGAGTGACTGTGTGGGTTTTCCCTGCCGGGCATAAGCGATGGCCCGCAGGTAACATACACGGGCATCATCATCGCTCAGCGAAAGCAGCAGTTCGAGAGCCTGTGCATTGCGGTTGACCGACAACAGACAGATGGCCGTGTTGATGTCTGCATACGGAGCCAGGATGCCGAGTGCCGCGTCATACTGCCGCTGCTGCATCAACCCGACACCTTCGGCATAGAGACTGTCGGGCCGGGTTGTCACGAGCGTATCCTGCACCATGTCGGTACGATGCAGCCGGTAGTCGATGTGTACGGCCCGCAACCGGGGGTACAGCATTCGCTGCATATAGGCATACTCCTCCGGGAAACATGCCGCAATGCGTGTTTCTCGCAGGTCGGGGTCCTGTTCCTGTTCGATAAGCATTTCTATTTCCTGCTTGTGGACGATGTTGTCATCCTGACGGATAAGTGCTGCAAGTGTTTCCCAGTCTTCGCCGATGCCGCCGGTCCGTATCAGCGTATCGAGGGACAGTGAGGGAAACCAGGCGGCGAGCCTGTGTTGCAGGTTCCGGGCCCTTTCCCTGGAGAGTCGTTCGTTTAGTCGGACGGGACCTTCGGGAGATGCACCCGCCCGAAGTATGATGCTGTCCACGGCGTATTCGCGGCGGTCGAAGATTTTTTCCATCAGTTGTGCTATCAGAGACAGTTGGACTTCGTTGTTTTCCAGCGTATCGACAATGCAGGATTCTCCGGCTCGGAATGCCAGTCTTTTCCGGTCGCTGACACGGATATGTTTTTCGATGATGCGTTCCACATAACGGGTCGTGGTATCGGCGAAGAAAAGCATCGAAGAGATGTTGTAGCGCAGCGTATCGGAGGGCGGCAAGAGATAAACACTGCCGTCCAGCCCTCGGATTTCGCCTTCGAGGGTGACGAGCAGTCGGCGACCGGCTTCCGCCGCAGGAATGCGCTGTACATAACGCAGCGAGATATCTTGTCCGGCTCGGGTTACGGAATCCGCACGCACCCCCTCGGGCAGCGGATACCGTACAAAGCGCCGGAAACCCCGTGCGGCATGCACCGAGTCGGGCCGGAAGCGCTCCAGATAACGGACGTATTGCCAGTAGTCGCGCCTCTGTACCCGGTCGAACAACGTACCCCGCAGGGAAATCTCCTCCAGAGGTATCCGCTCCTGCTCACGATGCAAAACGGGGCGGAGGACGATACTGCGGCAATTACTCTGCAGGATGCGCGGGAGGGTTACCAAAAAATCGATTTCAATATGTCCGCAGCGTTCGGGAACGGTACGTGAGGGAGCTACGACAGTCACGGCATCGAGCCAGATATTGTAGGTTTCCTCGCCGTTCTCATAAGTTACTTCGACGGGAATAAGGTCGAACTCCGTGTTCGTGCGTATTCGGCGGACCGTATCGGCAGGGGGCGCTACAGCCCGCAGGGGGCGGGGCGTATGACTCAGCAGCGCCTGGGCATCACGGCGGGCCAGGCGTCCCGAGGTGCTGCAACTGCACGCAGCACCTGCGGCCAGCAGCAGGAAAATATACATTGCGATTCGCATGAAACTTATGTCGTTTTACGGGTCGAAACACGGAAGGTATCGCTGAATCCCCGGGTATCGGTCAAGGTGAAGTCGAAGTAGTTGTTGGTCGTTTCGTATTGGGTCGTTCCGTCGGAGTTGATGAAGCGGATTTCGACGGAACTGCCTCCGTTGTTTCGGTGGACCTCGATGCGTTCACCCTCCTTCCAGGTTCGGTAGGCATTGCCGAAGGTCCTGTACTGCATTTCCCATTTGGGATAATATGTTCCTGTCGAAGTCCGCTTGAAAGAGAGCGAGAGTACGTTGTCCGGATCGCAATGCTCGGTGACAATGACCAGGACGCCTTGCGCGGTGCCGTTCTGCCAGCGGAAGGTATTGAGATATTCTTTGTCGCCGGCCTTGGTTCCCCAGAAGGTGTACTCCGTTTTGGCGATACGGTAATCGTCGGGATTCGTTCCGAGGATGGTCACGTTGTAGGTGTATGCGGTATTGCGGCGTACATTGAAATCGGAAGTATCGTTCTGTCCGATGTATATGTTGTATTCATAGAATGCCTGATTCAGGCAAATGCGAATATTGACATAAGTAGCCATGCGGGGTGCCTTCCGGTAATTGCGGTCTTCGGGAAGAATAATTGCGGGAACTGTTCCCTGAAGATTTTCCAACTGATAGTAAGTGAGGGTATGACGCCTTTTCTTGGAAGTCAGCTTTTCGTACGGGAAGTCGAACTGCCCTTGAGTCGAAAGCAAGCGGTTGTCGGTCCACAGGGAGGAGCGCAGCGGAAGATTGTAGGGGATCATCGACACGATATAGGCGTCCGAGGAGAGTGACGACGAGATGGAAGCTGTGAAAGTAATCTTGCAAAAGGGCCTTGTCAGGCGTAATTCCAGGGATGAGAGCGCCTGCGAAACGGCAAACTCCTCTCTGGTGACGGCATACTCCAGACCGCCGGTCGGAAATCGGTCCGCAAAAGAGGCGGTAACCGTGAGGGCCTGAAGCTGCTCTTCGGTCAAAAGCCCCAAATCGCTGCCGAAGTTCCCGAGCGCATAGATGCGGTATGTACCGTAAGGCAGTTCGAGGCGGGGTTGCATGTCGGTATTCTCGTAATAGGCGTGTTTGCGGTAGTCGAGCGCATCGTTGAAAATATAGATATTGACATTATCGGGGCGTCCGTTGATGACCCTCATGGTTCCATCCGGTAGATTCCAGGGCTGCCCGCTTTCTCCGAAGGTGAGATCGACTTCGCCGTAACGGGCTGCAGGTGTCGGAACAATGTCTCCGGTTGCCTCCCTTTGACAGGAAGAGATGCCCAGGAAGAGGACGAGAAAGATGCTGATGATGAAGTTCATGATTGCGTGAAGGTTGAGTTAAAACAGGTAAGAAAAAGTGAGGGCGCACTTGGAGGGGCCGAAGACCCAGCGCCGGTGATGGCGGATATATTCGGGTTCCGAATCGGGCGTGAAGCGTCGTTTTTCGCTCTCACGCATATGATAGATTCCAATGCCGCCCTCCAGCGTCATGTTCCAGCGTGCCGAGAGCGGCCAGCAGTAACCGTAGGAGATCCCGGCTCCCGAAAGCCATCCTTTGTGGCGGTGCGAGGCATTCCACACGTTGTACGACGCCAAAGCCGCGTGCATCGCCAGAAAATGTCCGGCATACTCCTCGAAAAACCAGTAGCGCACCCCGGGTTGCAGAGCGGCGGCAGTCAGGCCCAGTCTTTCGGTGCTGACAGGATTTGCGAGCAAGGCGAGTTCCACGGACCAATGCGGTGCGACAGCGGCCTCCAACGTAACATTCAGGGTTCCGGAAGCCAGCATCGGGGCGTTGATGCCTACGCTGAAATATTGAGCCGAAGCACGCGGAGCCGAAAAGCAGACTGCGGCCATACACAGTAAAAACAATAGTTTGCGGTTCATGTCGCGGATTCATATAGAGGACAGAGCGGAGTGATAGCCTCCTCTCTGTCCGTTTCACTTGCCGGGATTAAATGCCGATATTGATGTTTTGAGTGACGGGGGTTTCCCACGGAGCGACCGTAATGGAAGCCGTCACATCCTGTCCGGTCAGACCGGTCAGACCAATCGCCACCCGGTAATATCCGTTACGTGCGAGCTGTCCGTTGCCGGCGGTGCCGGATAGTTCGACTTCATACGAGATAGGAACCTGGTCGGAAGTCGTCGAGGTCTTGCCGTCACGGTCATACACCCCGTCGAGCGTCAGCAGGACGCGGCTGCCTGAGGCGAGAGCCGCGTTCTCGAAGCAGTAGAACAGAGCGTTGAACCGACCGCTCGTCTCACCCGGGGTTTGGGTGTGCATAAAAGTCATGGCTCCGGTTTTAGGCGTTCCTCCGAAATAGGGAGTCTGCATCGCCGAACGGGAAAGTTTGACCGAGGTAATCCGGACCGTTCCCGGATACTTGTCGGCAAAGGCAGGAGACAGGGAGGCTTGAACGGCTACTTTGGCTACGTCGCGCCGCAAAGTAATGGCCACTTCGGTCGTCGTACCTGCTGCGCCGATGCTTTTCGTCGCTGTGCCGGACATCAGAAATCCACCGCTGCGCAGCGCCTTGCTCGAGACATTGGCGAAAGTGCCGTTGTAGCTGCCCGGAGTCTCTTCCGTCAGGGCGAGCAGGGCTGTTTTGGTCGTAATGTTTTCATCGACGGCAGCATTCGCCAGCGCATAGAATTCGATACTCTTACCGGCTGTCGAACGCGGCAGGGCGAACGTGGAGCGTCTGGATGAAAGTTCCGCCGATGTGAAATTGCGGCGCATGACCAGAGCACCCTCCTCAAAACAGAATACGGTAAGCGAGGAAAGCGATTGCTCCCACGCTTCGGTCGTGGTGGTATTGTCGAAGAAAGCACGTGTGAAGTCGGCATTCTCTTCGGCGACGAAGGTGATGGATGCTTGAGGCAGGTCGGTGGCGGCCGGAGTGAAGGTCTGTGTCTCCTCTTTGGCACAGGAGGCAAGAAGTGCCGCGCTTGCTGCGGCCCAGATAAGATGTTTTTTCATGGTTGTAAAATGTTTGAAATGGTTAATGAATATGGGTTTTCAAGTGTCAGGGATTTCGAGGTCTGCCGCGAAGCCGCACGAAAAGTCCGTGCTGGCTGACATATTCCTGCAGGAACTCCCGCAGCCGAGCCACGAGCGTTCCGTATTCCCGTCGTTGCAGAATGCCGTCGTCGAGGTTGAACGAACCGAACACGGGAGCACAGATGTCGCAAAGCTGAAGCGCCAGCGGCCGCAGTTGGTATTCAGGAATTTGCGGATAATCCGTGGCCAGAATATCCCGCAACAAGTCGTAGCGCGAGAATATCAGCCCTTCGTACAGTACGGCATCGGCACGGGCAGTGGCTTTCAGTGGCGAAAAACCCTGGGCAAGCGTCGTCCGATAGACGGCGTATGCCCGATTGCTGCGGGTTGCGACCAGCTCCCGGGCACCGGTGAGTTGCGGATGGCGTTCTGCAAGGAACTCCTCCAGCCTGCGGCGGTAATAATCCGCAGTGATCTCGCCTGAGCCTGTCATGGCGGCTTATCTCCTGTGACCCCGGCTCTGCGACTGCTCCGGAATATCGTTGTCTACATGCATGTCATTTTCGCTCTGCACCGGGGCACCGGCAGCCTGTTTCCCGGCCTGCTGTTGGCTCTGCGCCTGTGCCTGTGCCTTCTCCTGTTCCATACGGCGCAGACTTACATAAGTTACACCGTTGGTATTCCGGTCAATGCAGATATCGCGCTTGAGCGGCATTCCATTACGGTCCGTAAGGCCCTTGCCGCTGATAGGCTCGTAGGCCAGGAGCATTCTCATGCGGGTGTCGTCCAACTGTCGAGCAAGGTAATCGGGAACATACGGGCGCTGATAGTGATGACCGGTCGTTCTGTAATCCCGTGTGTGGGTATCGTATTGGACATCGCAGGAGAACGTGTTGTCATTGCCGTAATAGTGGCAGTTGTCCAAATGTACCTTCCGACCGCGCTTATACTCCTCCTGCTGTTCTTCGCTCATGCGGGCGTTGAAGACGTATTCGGGAGCCTGAATCTCACGGCAGGGAATAAAGGTCATACGGTTGGTTGTGCGGTTGAAACCGGCTACGCAATACTCTCCATCGTGACGAATGGGACGTTCAAGCGTTTTCCCGGCAGCCAATGCCTTCTTATCCTCCGCACTCAGCTCGATGCTGAGCGTGGCGTCCTGCTCGAATTCCGGAATCGCAAGCGGGCTTTGCAACTCGAAACCGATTTCATTGTATTCATTCTTGACAGCCTTGATAGCATACAGCCCATCCATTTGTATCTGCTCGTTCAGTTTGGATTTGAGAGGATAGAGTTTCTGCGGCTCTTTACCCAGTTCCATCTCCTTGAAAATACCGTCCTGCTCCATCTGTTTGACATCGAACCCTGCTGCCGCCAGTTCTGCCTTGGGCATACGGCATTCATCGAAAATGATCTTTTCGAGGTTTTGCGTATAGGTGCGGTATTTTTTCGCGGTCTCCAGCAAAACTTCGTTTTTGGGGTCCTCATGCAATTTACGAAGGTCTGCAGCTACTGCACCTACCTTGTCGAACGAAACGATATACAGTTCGGGCATTTTGGCAGGATCCTGCATCTGGGCCCGCATGTTTTTGAAGAAATTGGCGATGAACAGGCTGTCGCGCTTTTGATAAAAGGCCGGCTGATTCTTCGTCGTCGGGTCGGTCGTAACAATTTCCTGATTTCCCTTGTTGTCCTGTATCAGGTTGCTGACCGCTTTGACACTGCCGTCTTCGGGGTAACGCAGCAGAATGGTCTCCTTGTCCGGGTCGGGATGGACCGGCATCGGACGTTCCGAGGCTGTCGAATTCGTTTTTTCTTGTTTTGCCATAATAGTAAAATTTTAATGGTTGGTATGTCTTTGCAGTGCGAATGTATGACATTGATTTGATGCGCGATACAGATGTCGCTTTCCTGGCCCTGACAGGCACTGTGGGGCACGTTCGAGCACTCGTGATACGGGGATTACCGGGAGGCAGTCCCTTTTTTCGGTTCAGGAATCAGATGACGAAGCGCGGGGTCGGTTTTGATACGCTCCATTTCGTCCTTGATGATTTGATTCACCTCGACACGGATGCGGTCGTAGTTCTCCTCGATCTGACGCTCCATGCAATCCTCCCCGTTCTCGTCCTCGAAGAAGGAGATTTGCGGTATGGGAACGTAGGATTTCTCTTCGCGGGCGACGGCGGCGGTATCGACGACAATCTTGGCGTGAAAAACCTTCTGCTCGATCTCCTCGCCGAAGTTATCCGCGACGGCTCCGGCGAACATGCCCTGCGAGAGGTTGCTGATTTTGGCGGCCGGAATGAGCGAATCGAGCTGCGTACTGTACGAGGTGGACTGCTGTTCGGGAGAGATGGAGAGGGATTCGCGGCGCTGGACGTTCTTGCCGAAGCGCTCGGAGAGAATGCGGGCCGTATCGCCCATGACCTGACCGCTGAAGATGTTGCCGACCGTATTCTCGATGACTTTGGCCTCCTTCTCTCCGTAGTCGCGTTCGAGCTGCGAAAAATCTTGGAAACCCAGACACACGGCGACCTTGTTCGAGCGGGCCGTAGCAATCAGGTTGTCCAGGCCACGGAAATAAATGGTGGGAAGCTCGTCGATGATGATGGACGACTTGAGTTTGCCCTTCTGGTTGATGAGACGCACGATGCGGGAGTTGTACAGCCCCAGGGCGGCTCCGTAGATGCTTTGCCGGTCGGGGTTGTTGCCGATGCAGAGGATCTTCGGCTCGTCGGGATTGTTGATGTCGAGCGTGAAGTCTTCGCCGCTCATGACCCAGTACAGTTGCGGCGAGATAAGACGCGAAAGAGGTATCTTGGCCGAAGCGATCTGACCCTGCAACTGGTCTTGGGCACCGGATTTCCAGGCGTCCATAAAGGGCGAGAGATAGTTCTCCAACGACGGATAGGACGTAAGGATGATGAACAGGTCCGAGTAGCGTTTGTTCAGCAGCTCGATGGCGTGCGGGAACGTACAGTAGCGGCCGTCCTTGTAGATTTTGAGAAACCAGATGATTGCTGCAAGCAGGATAATCGGCGAATCGACGAAGAAATCGCCCTGTTTTTCGATCCACGTCTTATTGAGGTTAAGCATGATTGTGTAGGCCGATTCGTAGGCGTCCGAGATGTCGGTCATGAATTTCGCGGCGATGGGATTGCAACGATGCGAGCGGCGCGGGTCGTCGAAGTTGATGACGTAGAATTTGGGCTGTACGTTATAGCTGTGCCGATGTCGGCGCAGATGGTTGTAGGCGATGAGCGAGAGGTCGGGAAACTTGTAGTCGTAAACGTACATGGCGAAGCCTTTCTCGATTTGCTGCTTGATATACTGATTGACTACGGCGTAGCTTTTACCCGAACCGGGAGTGCCCAAGACTATGCTCGCCCGGAAGGGATTGACCACATTGACCCAACCCGGCCGCCATTGTTTACGATAATAGTAGCTGGTGGCCAGATTCACGGAATATTCGTTCTCGATAAGGCGGGTTTCCTGTTGGAAGCTCTCGTTCTCGACATTGAACGGGTCGTCGGGAGGCGCCCCGATAAGCAGTCGTCCGGTCCAGACACCGGCGGTAAGCAGGCAGATGTAACCCGCACAGACGCATACGATATAACCCAGGCAGAGAACGGCGGGATTGCCGGCTGCGTGCAGCAGCGGCGCACTGCCCAGATAAAGGACCGAACCTGCGAGTGCGCACGGCAGAATGCGGCGCCACGTCATCCGCTCATTACGGACACCGGTCGTGCCCAGGCAGGAAAGAGCCAGAAACAACACCGAGAACAATTTCGTGTAGAGCGGTGAAGAGAAAAGATGGGTAGTATGCTGGAAATTCGTAAGGATACGGTCCGCCAAGTCGAGCGTTCATCCCTGTTGGGCGAACCAGTCGTGGCAATACCAATAGAGGTGGATGAGAACGAAAAGCAGACTGATGCCGCGCATGAATTGCATCGTCTGTCCCAAACCCCGCAAGTCGTCTTCCTGTTGCATGTTTTTTTCGGGCAAAGGTATCTTTCGGCAGAAAATTCGGGCATCGAATTGCGGATATGTCATCTTCAGGCACGCCGGGGCATCTTCTCTGTCAGGAAACAGGGCTGTCTGTACAGCCCTGGTCTTCGTTTACTCCTGACTGAGACGGAGCATGACCTCGCGCATACGGTCGAGCAGCGGCGTGAGACGTAGTTTGCGATTGATTGCGGCGTGGCGCAGCACATCGTAATTCGGCATTCGGACATTGAAAGTCGTCTCAAAGGCCCGAACGATGGTTTTCAGCTTGGCCGGACTGCCGCTTGCCGTAGTCAGGAAGCCGAGTTCATATAAGGGGGTAATCAATTCCACCAGGTCTGTCGCACAATAGTCCTTGCCCAGATATAGCGGGGAAACGGGCGCAACTTCCGGCAACGCGGAAAAGGCCGGATGTTCGATGCGCAGCTCCAGAATGTGCAGCTCGCAATCGACCAGATGCAAGGCTTTGTTACAATAAGTCGTCGCGCACTCCCCGCAGGCGATATGTTTCAAAAGCTCGGCATACGAGGCCAATTCAACCCGCAAATGAGACAATTCCCGCATGAGTCCCGGTGTACAGGGACTGTCGGTAAGTTTAGCCAAATGTTTGCAGAAAGTCCCGTAGTATGCTTTCCATACGTGCGGTGCAGAGAGAGTCATTCCTCCGGCAGATGCCTCTTCCAGCATCTTCAATAGTTCCCAGTTCTTCAAGTTCGATTTCATAGCAGTTTGGTTTTAATTTATAGATACCCTGGCATTGCCCGGGGTGAACTGACGTATGAAATATCCTGAAAGAGAAAAGGTTCCCGCAGACGTAAACGTGCACGAGAACCTTTGGAAAGAAAAACGAATGTCGACTGACAAGAATAATTCGCAGGTTGCCTTTCTTCTTGTCAAAAAAGCAGATATATGTCGATGAAAGGTGTATGCAGCCGGATAATCATTGATTCGTTTTTATAAATATAGTGATTTATAAACAGAATCCGATTGTATTCAACCGAGACGCTGGTATTTTGTATGTATTTGCGTCCCTAATTATTCCTGGTATATGAACAGGGGCACGATTGATTCGAATAATTAGCTTGAAAACGAGCGTAATTTTAGTAATACAGGAGTATGTAGAAAGGAATAACTTCAATAGTCAAATGTTGGAAGGGTATAAATATTATTCTCTAAAAAATAGGAATAGCGACGTATCATACGTCGCTATTCCTACCAAGCGTATTATTTTAAGATTGCCAAAAACCTACTCATTGCATACTACAAGACGGGATACGGGATTAGTTGGACATGCCTGGGATTGACAGTCATAAATTTCGATCGTTAATTTTGGCTGTTCCCCATCACATTTGACAACACATGATTTTTGACAGATTGTTGCAACGTCATTGGATAGACATGGTCGGCATGTGTGGCACATAGTCCCCGCAGACTGACATAAATAATCGCTCCCTCCTTTTAATTGATTCGCTTCATTGTTACTAAGTCTTGCGATCACATCTTTTTTTAATATTAACTTTTTCATAGTTTTTTTAGGTTAGTTAGGGACAGTCGTTTAATTCCGTCATTATGAGTCAATCGGCAGACTGTCCCGGTAATTTTTCCGATCGAACTCATCTTTTTATATTTTCGGCTCCGTTTCGGAGCCCCTTTTTTCATTTTTGGACCCAACTGGAGCCAATACTCCAGTGAAAGGGCCGTTTCTCACTCACCTCGAACATCAGGCAGCCTGAGCAATTTCGTTGACTTCCCGCCGGACGAGCTGTACTGCATTCGCCGTGTGGATGCCAAAGAAGATGTACAGGATTTCGGTCAACTTCGTCCTTGCCTTGATGCGTTTCAGGCCATAGTGTTCCTTCTGCGTTCCGAACGAGCCTTCCATCCTCGTTGCCCTCATCCTCGCCAGCTCGTTGCGGATGATGTCGTTCTCTTTCTTTTCCAAGGACGGACGGCCGCGCTTGACGAATGACGTCTGTATTCCTCTATCCTTGCAGTACTCCCTGTTGGCGCTGCCGGCATAGCCTGCATCTCCTCCGACCTTCTTCGCGTCCACACCGAAGAGCTTTCGGTGCATCTTCAGGCAGTGCGGAAGCCTGGTACCCTCGTTGAAGGCATTGAATGACAGATTCTCGATGAATGAGAGTCCGTCAACCTGGATGTTGTTGCACTTCGCACCAAACTCTACGCTCTTCACTTCCTTGCCTCTCACGATCGGCCTCACATACGGCTTGCTGATGCTCACTATCCTGTCCTTGACACTCTCGCGAGGATTGTTGTTCTCGAAGTGGGCCTTCTGCTGACGGTACATCCTTGTGATGATTTCAATATCGCTCTTCTGTCTGGCTGTCAGCAATTTCTCCGCACCTGCATTCTCCCTCTCCAGTGTGCGGGTCTCCTTCAGTATCTTCCCCAAAAGGTTGAGCAGGCGTCTGGTCAGTTTCCTGGTCTGGACTTTCGTATGCCTGCGCCGCTTCCTGTACGACAGGTTGGCCTTCTCTACGTCTACGTACTTCGTCCTCGGACGGTGCACATTCAGCTTGGCACTCAGAGTGCACATTATCTCATATGACTTCTCTATTCCTTCCCACAGAAGCTTCGCATCCGTAGGATAGCGCATCTCGCTCTCGTAGCAGGTCGCATCCGTATACATCGTGTCCAGGTCCTTCATGTACGGTTCCCAGGCTCTTGCCAGTATCTCCTGCTGCTGTTGGATCTTCAGCCCGCGGGCCAGTTCCGAAAACACGTCGTCCAGAAGTTTGTAGTTCGTCAGAGGATGCATCGGGTCTATTCTCAAATCGCAGAAGAGCTGATAGTGGACGTTGCCGTTAAGATGCTCCATCAACTTCGGGCTGCTCAGACCTGTGTACATCTTCAGGAACATCAGCGCAACCTTGCCCTCCGGGGTGAAGTATGTTTTTCGCCCTTTCTTCGCTCTCATGCTCTTGCTTATCAGTCCAAAGTTCTCTGCCATCTCACCAAGCGGCAGCCTCTTCCTGATTTTTCCCAGCTCGCTGGTCTCGAACGTCCGCCTATACAATTCATAAAAATCGAACTCCGTGAAAGGGAGATCGGGTGATATTCCAGAGAAATTTTGTACCTTAGCCATGCAGATTAATTTTTGCGATACCTCCAAATTCGGCTTTTCCAGGGCGCTTGGGGGTATTCTTTTTATCTTTAGCTAAGATACAAATTTTATATTACATTGGCAATCAATTAGTTATAAAGTTTTTATTCTTTTTACGACAGTCCCTAGTTATCCTTACTCTTTTTAAGATTTTCAGGTGCCTCTTTTATATCAATTATTAATGGAACGCTTCCATATCACGGATATAATACAATCCGTCATACATATTTAGCCACTGTCCGTGTTTTTTGTAAATAGCTGACATCTCGAACAAGACGTCCCGGTAACCTTCTTTGTCCCGAAGTCGCTCGAAATCGACAAATGCGAAAGGCGCGTCATTGGTTACGGTACCAATCGTTCGCTCCAGTTCTCCGGGAGGATAATCGGCGGCCATCTTACCGCCATTTTCTGCCTGAATGTAGTTAATCATTTCTTGAGTATAATAATCCGGATACCGCTGATTGAGCGAAGTAAATGCCATTGAGTAAAGTTCATTCCCCAGTCGATTATACAGTTGTTCTCCCATCAAATTGAATAGGTAATAGCAGTTGTTATCCGGTCGATAGATCGTTTGAGAAATATCCTTATTGCCGTGGAAATTGGCGCACCAGACCACGAATTTCTCGTCAGGAAAATGCTCGACGTACCACATCACATTTTCAGCCATCATACGGTCGCGGGTCTGATTGAAATAGGCGGAGATTGTGTTCACTTCGGTTGAGAAGCTATGTGTTAACGCATAATTGCGATCCATGTTCCGCAGCCATTGTCTGACTGCCGATAGTTCCCGGTTCTTGCCGATGTGTCGAATAAGACGGTCCGTTTCATTGCGGATTTGATTCAGCGTATTCATATACTCCTGCTCTTCGGCGAAAGAGAGCATGGAGCCAAACGCATAACTTTTTCCTGGATTCAGTTTGTGTTGCAATTCTTTTAATCGGTCCCAATCTACCAAAAAGTCCGGCGACGTTTCATAATTCTTTTCCAAAATAGCCTGTATCGTATCTACAACAGAATCATCAACCAAAATATCCATTCCAGCTATGGTTATTTCGCCGTTTTTTATCATTTCTATAGCTGGCCTAAACTCATGCATATGGTAACACGGTTGCAAGTCAAGCGTCGATTCCCATTGGTCGTGGCTTATGCTCTCTTTGAGAAGGGCATTTTCAGATACCGGGATAAATGGCGCTACTTCGAATAGTACGGTTTCGAAACCGAGCTCTTTCAGTTCGTGTAACATATGCGCTCTTACCGATACGGTAGTACGATCTGCGTGCCCTTGTTCGCCGATGATGAGGACACGTTTTCCCCGCAGTATTTCATCAAGAAAATCCCATTGTGTACAACTATCGAGTGCAATGGCATTACGAGCAATATTCCATTCAGGTGTCTGGGAATTGTCCCAAGAGAAAACGGGGTCTCCGGTTTGTGCAGCCGTACAGCCATACATCATTAATATAAAAGCTGCCAAAAAATAAAGTATCTTTTTTATATTCATGAGCTTATGATGTAAAAATTTTTGCTTCTTCATTTGAATGATAAAGATTATCCTGTATTTGTTCTAATCTTGCTCCCGCATGTACCGGACAATGTGATAGCAAGTTACGAATATTCGATTAATATTGCAAATAAAACCGGATTATTTCGGTTTTGAAGATATATTCATATTTGGCTTGCAGGAGTTGAACCTGAGCTTCGACCAGCGCATCGAGCGCCGTGTTGTAATCGACGACGGTAGCCGCTCCGAGATTGTACTTTTGCTCCATTTGCCGGGCGGCTTCCTCGGCCGAGGCAACGTATTTCTGTGAAGAGAGATACTTGTCCCACGCCGTCCGGGAATCGATCAGTGCTTGCGTAGCCTCCTTGTTCACCTGCTTCTCCGTAGTGCGTAACGCATACTCCGCCTGGCGAATGGCGATCTTCTGTCGCTGGACGTTGTGCCGTGTCGTCAGACGGCCGAAAATCGGAACGTTCAGCGATACGGAAATATAGCTGCTCGCATTGTCCTTGTACTGTTCGGCGAACGGATAGGCTTCGTAACGGTACGTGCCGTCGGGATTCATAAACATTTTCTGCCGGGCATCGGAATAGCTCGACCCGTAGCCGGCCGAAAGCGAAAGCGTCGGATAGTAGGACGAACGGGCGATTCGCAGATCGCGGCGGGCGATGTCGATACCCAGCCTTGCGGACTCCACCTCCGGGAGTTGCTGCGCCGAGGCCAGAAGCGCATCGGTACTGACCGGCATCGGCGTATCTCCCAAAATATTATCCGAAGGAGCGACGGTATGGAATGTCGTGTAATCTTCTATTTCCAGGAGCTGACAAATATTCAGGCGGGCGATGTCGTAGGAATTCCGAGCCGACAAAAGAGTGTTTTCCGCATTGGCCAGTTGCGAACGTATCTGCAAGAGATCGGCAGAGGTGACTTTCCCCGCCTCGACCGATTTACGGGTCTTTTCCTCCTGTATTTTCAAAGTTTCGACCGTCTGTTCGGCATTGCGGATGTTCTCTTCGGCGCAAAGAATCTCCAGATAATAGGCCGTGATATTGAGCCGGATGTCGTTGCGGGCCTTCTCCACACCCAACAGCGCCGCACGCAGATCGAGGCGGGAGCGTTCGAGGTTATGGAGATTCCGCATACCGTTGAATAAAGTGACCGAAGCGCCGACAGAGGTCGAAGTACCGTTCACGCTCTGATGCTCCACAAACTCATACGTGGTAGGATCCAGTACGCGGCCGCTGGAGAAGCTGTAACTGCTCGATGCGGAGATGTCGGGAGCATAGGCCCAACCCGCATCCGAGCGGGTTAGCCGTTTGGTTTGAACGTCGAGTTCGGCCTGCTTGACTTCGATATTATGTTCGAAAGCATAGGCGATACATTCTTCCAGCGTCCAGCGTTGCGCTTCCTGTGCGCTGAGTTGTGTTGCACCGAACAACATCGGTACCGAAGCGACGGCTGCGAACAACGGTATTATGCGGCATCTCATGGTCAGCGGTTTTTGAACAGCGATACGACAGGTTGTATGAATTGCTCGATAAGGCGCATATCCTCCGTGATGATTTCACCCGTACCGTCCATCTGCTGAATCATCGGCAGCTCCTTCTCATAGGTCGTCCTCATCCCTTCGGGAAATACGACTTCGACCGTATAGGCGATCGTCGTACCGGTCGCGGTTTGCACCGAAGCCGGAACCGAGGAAATAGAACGTATCGTACCTTTCAGGACACCATACTCCATATAGGGGAAGCCGTTCAGCTTGACGTTGACCGTCTGCCCGGTTTCCACCTTGCCGAATCCGGCCGAAGGGACCTCCATACGGCCGATCACTTCAGTCTCCTTTTCCGGGACGATGCTGGCAAGAGCGGAGCCGACAGTCACATGTTGCCCCTTGCTCCAATATCCCTGTAATGACACGATACCGTCCATCGGAGCGATGACCGCATACTGTTCTTTCCACTGGGCTATGGAGGCGAGCAGTTGTTGGCGTAACTGACCTATGGTACGTTCGTACTCGGCCACCTCGTTCTCACGCTGCACGGAGAGTTCCACCAACTGTTGTTCGGTTTGCAGGATGGTGAGTTCCGTGGAAGTCAGTGTCGCATCGAAGCCGGCCTTGCTGTTCTGTTTGGCGAGATAGTTCTGTACGGAAGTTTCGTAGTCAGCCGCAGAAATAACCGATTGAGTGAACAACAGCGAGTCCCGCTCCAATATCCGCTGCCCCATAGCAAGATCCTTGTCGAGCAGTTTGCCCTGTACCTCTAATTGGGCATAATAGCGCTTGTTTTTCGCAATCTGGGCTTCGAGCAGGCGCTTCTTCGTCCCGATGAGATCGGTGGCCAGATAATGCTTAAAATCAAGGCAGCGGGCCGCGAACTCCGCCCACGTGGATTGCAGGTCGCCCAGAACATATCGGTCGGACACCCATTCGGCCTCGGCAAGCGTTTGCGGCGAATCGGTGGCGGAGAGGTGCTCTTCCAACGACCGGATGTCGTCGTAGTCGGCCGGTGTCGCAAGCAAAGCGATAAGCTGACCGGTACGGACGTTCTCCCCGTTGCCGACACATACACTGTCGAGCAGTCCGTCGTAACGGGCCGTAAGGTCGGAGGGGGCATTGACTGTCGTAATGGATATGGGAGCCGTGACGGTCTGTGGATACTTGATGATGTAGCAGCCCAAAACGATTAGGGCAAGTATGACGAAAATGACCGTAATTCCCCATCGCACGACCCACGAAGGCGCACGCCCCATGATCTCCTGCGCCTCTTCGCTGTGAAAGTTATCTCTGAACCGCGGCATAATCTATCCTTTTATTGTTGTGATTAATAATCCTCTATCATTTCTATTGGTACAAATAATCTTTTCAGATATACTTCAATAAAAAATATTATAAAAAAGGGAGGGATATTTTATAATAAATTTCTATATTCGTAAGCGATAACAATAAAATTTATAGCACCATGAATTTAGTAATAGGTTGCATTATAGCACTAACATCATCATTATGGACTCTTCTTCTATCTAAAATTATTGGGTTGAACAATAAGAAGTTGCGCAGTAAAAACAGTATAGTTGAAAATATAAACTTTTCTCTTCAAATCAAATCATGGTATAGGTTTTTAACCAGATTTGTAATTGAAGTAGCATGGACTTATTTCCTGTATTCATTAATCGTATGGTTATTTGATTCTATCAATGTCAATTTGCTCTATATAGTAATCGTTGTATTTAGATTAGCATGGCTTACTGGAGAACAATGTCTATTTTATCATAAATTTTACGATAAATGAATTAGATGGAGCACTTGTATAGTGCTCCATCTTGTTAATCAATCAATTACACTCCACACCATCTCGAATAACATATACATGTGTCACAATCAGTTTGTGCTGTTGGACAATGTCTAGCAGAGAGAAGGATAATGGTTCCTGGCGCACAAGCGGGCCCCATCGCTGCACTGGCAAGTACTGTAGTACCTTCACATGCGGCCCCATCTGTTACTACGTATATAGTCGACACTTGTGTAATTTGACTATCTCCCCCTTTGATAGAATCAAGTTTTGAGATAATCTCTTTCTTTAATTGAATTTTCTTTTTCATTGGAATACTTTCTTAAAATGAAATCCCCTTTGCCGGTTTTATAACCGGCAAATCAATCTATTCCGTTTAAGCATCATATATTGCTCTTGTTTTGTCGAAAAATACTTTATTTCGGCAAAATATATTTGTATTTTTGCAACTGCCTTTCTTGCGTTTAAGTTGAACTTATGAGCCGTCACACTCGGTTTTGCTTTCTCGTAAAAATGGCTTCGGCAAGGTGAGGGCAGCGATTTTCACTGCCTTTGCCGAACCGGAAAAACGAAAATTAAGATTTTCCTCTTTATTGAAGAAGGCAAGTCTCCAATTAGTTCACGAAAGTTAATAATTTTTCTTTAACTTCCCAATTCCAACTGATTCTTTACCAACTCGTAGTAGTAACCCCGTTTGGCCGTCAGTTCGTCGTGCGTGCCCTGCTCGACGATACGCCCATGTGCCAAAACGATGATGTTATCGGCATTGCGGACTGTCGAAAGACGGTGTGCCACGATGACGACGGTTTTGCCTCTGAATAATTTCTCCAGACGCTCCATAATCGTGCGCTCGTTGTTGGCGTCGAGCGAATTGGTCGCTTCGTCGAAGAAGAGGTATTTGGAATCCTTGTAAGCGGCACGGGCAATCAACAGGCGTTGTTTCTGACCCGTACTCAACCCGTGTCCGTCGGCTCCGATACGGGTGTTGTACCCCAATGGCAGCGATTCGATGAACTCTCCGATATTGGCGATTTCCACCGCCCGGCGGATCCGTTTCATATCAGGTATTTCATCCGATACTGCGATATTATTGGCGATCGTATCGGAAAATACGAAACTCTCCTGCATGACCGTTCCACACTCCTGACGCCAGCAATTCGGGCTGAAAGCGCAGAGCCTGCGACCGCCCAGCAACACGTCCCCCTCGACCGGAGCGTAAAAGCCAAGCATCATTTTAAGCAGCGTCGTCTTGCCGCTGCCGCTTTCGCCTACGATGGCCGTAACTTTGTCGTACGGAATTGTCAGATTGATTCCGTCCAGTACTTTGTCTGAGTGCGGCCCTTCGTATTGAAAAACTACGTTCCGGAACTCGATGGCCGCGTTTTCGGGGATGTCGCGGATCAGACCCGCGTCTTCGGGTTCCTCATCCGGTTTTTCCTGAATTTCGTTCAGGCGTTCGAGCGAGATTTTCGCATCCTGCGTAGCCTGCACGAAACCGATGAACTGCGATATGGGGGCATTGAGCTGGCCGATGATGTACTGCATGGCCATCATCATACCGAGCGTCATTTCCCCGTTGATAACGGCACTGGCGGCAAGAAACGAGATGATAACATTCTTGGTCTGGTCGATGAACGTACCGCCTACTTCCTGTGTCTGTCCGAGCGTCAGGCTCTTGATCGAAACTTTGAACAGTTTGGCCTGGATACGTTCCCATTCCCAGCGTTTCTGCTTCTCGCAGTTATTCAGCTTGATGTCCTGCATGCCGTTGATAAGCTGGACGATATTGCTCTGGTTGTTGGCCGACTCCTGAAAGCGCATATAGTCCAGCTTACGGCGGCGTTTGAGGAATATCAATACCCACAGGATATAAAGACCGCTGCCGAGCAGGAATACGCCGAGGATGCCGAGATCGTACCCGGCCATCACGACACTGTATATGACG
>OJKW01000350.1_pt1 | contig 38709 bp, 33 predicted proteins | sample 1596591 | NCBI WGS metagenome assembly OJKW01 (sample SAMEA4350166, study PRJEB24818) | metagenome | biome: human; feature: gut; material: faeces | place: Denmark | collected 2013-09 | reverse complement strand
CTATTAATTAATAAATAATCAAATAATTAATTTAATTAATTATTTATTTAATTATTTATTTAATTAATTATTTATTTAATTATTTATTTAATTATTTATCTAACTATTTATTTTATATATTAACATCTTTAACTTAAATATATTAATAACTTTAATTAGCACTACTATATTAAATAGTATAGTATTTAATATATTCATTTCATTAATCAATTAATAAAAACTTCATACAAGCCTCTACCTCAATAATATTCAATTTATGTTTATTCATTTTCATTTGATTATTCATATTATTATTAATTATTATTATTTATTATTATCTAGTTATTATTTATCTATTATTTATTATTATTATTTATTTACTATTTATTTACTATTTATTTATTATTTATTTTTTTTATCTTTATATTTATTGTAATATTTACTTTTATTTAATTTTTATATTAATTATGCTTTTATTATTCAATGCATTATTATATTAATCATACTTTTCCAGTTATAATTATTCTTCCATTTTATTTTCTTTATTTATTGTCATCACTAATAATTTATTAATTATTAATTTACTTTTTGACTATCTATTTTTTCATATTTTATTTTAATTCTTTTTTATTTGTCCTCTCAAAATCGTTTTTAATTGATTTTTTGTCTTATAGCAATATAGTTTCATTATCAAAATCATCTCTCCTTTATTAACCATTTTTACCAGTTAACTTTTTTCAGTTCATCACCGCTTTTTCTCTCAACCGCTTATTTCCCTGCGTACAGCCGACACGCTCTTTACGACACTAATTTCATTTCAACTCTTTTTTTGAATTAATAATCTCCTAATTTGCAATATTAATTATTTTCATTTTTTATAATCAATAAATAAAAAAATATTCACCTATTTTTTATAGTTTATTTTTTTCTCTTATTTTTATATTATTTTAATTTTTGGATTTGTACATTTTCAAAAATTAAATAACCTACTTTTCGATTTTATATTTTTTAATCATTATTTATTCTCAATATTTTTTCTTAAATTATTTAAACCTCATATTAAACAAACTTTTTATTAAATCATTATTTTATTTTCTTATTAATTAACTAATTTTCCGATCATTTTTTATGTAATATTTATATTTTTCTCTATTAATTAATAAATAATCAAATAATTAATTTAATTATATATCTAATTATTTATTTTATATATTAATATATTTAAGTTAAATATATTAATAACTTTAATTAGCATTACTCTACTAAATAATATCTTATCTAATATATTTATTTTATTAATCAATTAATAAAAACTTTATAAAAGCCTCTATCTCTCTAATATTCAATTTATGTTTATTTATTTTCATATTATTATTCATTATTGTTATTATTTATTATTATTTATTATTATTTATTATTTATTTATTATTATTTATTTATTATTATTTATTTATTTTTTATCTTTATATTTATTGTAATATTTCCTTTTATTTAATTTTTATATTAATTATGCTTTTATTATTCAATGCATTATTATATTAATCATACTTTTTCAGTTATAATTATTTTTTCATTTTACTTTCTTTATTTATTGTCATCACTAATAATCTATTAATTATAAATTTACTTTTTGACTATCTCTTTTTTCATATTTTATTTTAATTCTTTTTTATTTGTCCTCTCAAAATCCTTTTTAATCGATTTTTTGTCTTATAGCAATATCATTTCATTACTATTTTTTAGGATTACTTATTCCTAATTTTATATTATAGAAATTAAGTATCTAATTAGCATACACTCTCTAAACCGCTTACTTCCCTGGATATAGCCAATACAATTTTGACACGCTCTCTTCAGCTTTATCCTTTTATTTATAAATATATTATTCAAAATTCAATATATATTCTATATTTTTTTATTATCAAAAATATTCAAAAAATATTCACCTATTTTTTATAGTTTATTTTTTTCTCTTATTTTTATATTATTTTGATTTTTAGATTTGTACATTTTCAAAAATTAAATAACCTACTTTTCGATTTTATATTTTTTAATCATTATTTATTCTCAATATTTTTTCTTAAATTATTTAAACATCATATTAAACAAACTTTTTATTAAATCATTATTTTATTAATTAACTAATTTTCCAATCATTTTTTATGTAATATTTATATTATTCTCTATTAATAAATAATCAAATAATTAATTTAATTATTTGATTATTTATTTTATATATTAACATATTTAACTTAAATATATTAATAACTTTATAAAAGCCTCTACCTCACTGATATTCAACTTATGTTTATTTATTTTTATATTATTATTAATTATTTTTATTATTATTTATTATTTTATTATTTTATTATTTTAATTTTATTTTTATTTAATAATTTAATGTAACAAAAAAATATGCAAAAATTCAAAACACAGTCTCCAAGCGGGTTTGGCGTTTTTGCATTTTTTACAATGTAATTATTTCAATCCTTATATATTTTTTATTATTTATTATTTTATTATTTATTTTTATTTTAATGTTATTTAATAATTTAATGTAACAAAAAAAAATACAAAAATTCAAAACACAGTCTACAAGCGGATTAGAATTTTTCGTATTTTTTACAATGTAATTATTTCAATCCTTATATAATTTTTATTTATTTTTTTATAAATCTCCAATCAGTTTAAAGCTTTCAAAATCATTTTTATTTGTTTTTTATATCTCATTAATGAAATTATATTATTTATTATATATAATCCATTAAAATCGATTCTCACAGGTTTTAAATATTTTTTTAACCTGCTTCTCTTTATCTATTCATTGCACCTATAATTATAAAACAAAACAAAAAAAAGATAGTATAAAAAATACTATCTTTTGGCGGAGAATGAGGGATTTGAACCCTCGCGGCCCTAAACGAACCCTAACAGTTTAGCAAACTGTCCCCTTCAGCCACTTGGGTAATTCTCCATATAAATGTAAAGCTAGATAATTTTTCATATCTAGCTATTGGCGGAGAGGGTGGGATTCGAACCCACGGTAGGCTATAAACCTACGCCAATTTTCAAGACTGGTGCCATAAACCAACTCGACCACCTCTCCACAGAGAACATTATTACTTTAACATATTAAATTTAAAAAGTCAATATAGTTTTCTATATTTTTTTATATTCTTTTGCTAAATTTACAGCCTTAATTTCTTCATCAGATAAAGTATATTTTGAAGTTCCATTCTCGATTGTCTTTGCATATACATTACTAGAAGATCTACCATAAATAGAATTAATAACAAAACCATTATTTTCATTATCTAATATAGCAATTGCAAAACTTAATTCACTGCCAACATCATCAAAAGCATTATATCTAACCATTCCTATGTTCTGTACGCAAGTATCTACCTGTCTCTCAACAGTTTTAATATTCGCTTTTATTATTTTGTTCTCTTCATTTACATTTTTTACCATTTCTAAATATGTTTTTAATGCCTCTTCTATATTCTCTTTTTCATCAAACTTAGAAATAAATCCTTCATATCTTTTTTCAACTTTATTAATCTTATAACAAAATAACAATACTATAGCAGTTAATAAAACATTAACTGCTATAGATAAAATCAATATAATATTTATCATCCTGCCAATCTCCTTATTTAATTAAATCTAGTATACGCTCTAAGTCATCATTTGATGCATACTCTATTATAATTTTTCCTTTTCTTTGCCCAGCATTTAATTTTACCTTTGTACCAAAGAAACTTTGGAAACTACTTTCAATATCTCTATAAATAGGTTCATATTTTTCATTCTTCTTTGGCATATTCTTTCTAGATTTAGTTTTTTTCTCAGCTTCTCTAACACTATCTCCTGATTCAATCATATATACTGCCATATCATATTGTTTATCAGGATTTTCAAAGCCTAATAATGCTTTACAATGTCCTTCTGTTAACTTTCCTTGTAATGCTAAATCAATAACTCTAGGATCTAAGTTTAAAATTCTTAATGTATTTGTAACAGTGCTTCTACTCTTTCCAATAACTTCTGCAACTTGAGCTTGAGTTAAACTATATTGGTCCATTAATAGCTTAATTCCTCTTGCTTTTTCAATTGGATTTAAATCCTCTCTCTGAATATTTTCAATTAAAGCTATTTCTCTGTTTTTCTGTTCATCATTTTCTCTAACAATAGCTGGTATCTCAGTTAATCCCGCAAGTTTAGATGCTCTCCACCTTCTCTCACCAGCAACTATTTGATAAAAATCATCTTTTTTTGACACTATAATTGGCTGAATAACGCCATATTTCTTTATTGAATCTGAAAGTTCATTTAATGCTTCTTCGTCAAAAATTCTTCTTGGTTGATCTTTATTAGGTTCGATCTCAGATACTTTCAAATTTTGTACTACTTCATTCTCATCATTTGTTTCTTCAACTAAAGATGTAGAAAATAAAGCATCTAATCCTTTACCCAATCCTGTTTTCTTAGCCATTTACATTTCCCCCTATTTCATATGTTTTGCTTTTTCTTTAGCATCTTCTGCCTTTAAAAACTCTTTTGCCAACTTTTCATAGCTTCTAGCACCTTTTGATTTTGGATCATATGTTGTAATTGGCATTCCAAAGCTAGGAGCTTCACTCAATCTAACATTTCTAGGTATAACTGTTTTATATACCTTATCATCAAAATATTTTTTAACTTCCTTTACAACCTGATTAGATAAGTTTGTTCTTATATCATACATTGTTAAAACAGCACCTTCTATTTCTAATGACTTATTTAAATGTTTTTTTACCAAGTTAATTGTATTAATCAATTGTCCCAATCCTTCCAATGCATAATATTCACATTGAACAGGAATCAGCACAGAATCTGCTGCTGTAAAAGAATTTAATGTAATTAATCCCAATGATGGTGGACAATCAATAAATATATAATCATACTTATCTTTTATTTGATCAAGTTGTTCTTTTAGCCTGTGCTCTCTAGACATTTGAGAAACTAATTCTACTTCAGCACCTGCTAAATTCACATTTGAAGGGCATATTTTCAAATTTTTTTCAATTGTATCTTGTAATGTATTCTCAACAGGCTCTTCGTTAACAAGTACATCATACAATGATTTTTCAACATTTTTATCTACACCCAATCCACTTGTCGCATTTCCTTGAGGATCTGCATCTAATAACACAACTTTTTTGCCTTTTTTAGCAAGTAAAGAGCTCAAATTCACTGAAGTTGTAGTCTTTCCGACGCCTCCTTTTTGATTAGCGACCGCTATAATTTTTCCCAAAATAATCCCTCCAATCTTTCTATATAATAATATAAAAATTGAATTCTCATGTCAATGAATTTTATAAATTTTTATCAAATTTTACACAACAAAAAATAAAATTAATACAAATTATACACCTTTTTATAAATAAATAAAAAAATGTTCCACAGATTATAAACAAGTTATCTGTGGAACATGTATTTTTTTAAATTATCTAATTGGATTTTTCAAAGGTTTACCTTGATTTCTAGGGTATATTTGTTCGGTCTTTTTTATTTTTTTAATAACAACCAAACACCTCTCATTATCCTCTAAGCTGTAATTAATCACTTCCTCAATATGACCACCTAATCGACTAATAGCAACCTTAGCTTCATTAATTTCTTCTTCCGAATTAGGTCCTTTCATACATAAGCAACTTCCGCCCACCTTAACAAAAGGCAACATATATTCAACTAGAGTACTCATATTTGCAACTGCTCTTGATGTAGCTACATCAAAACATTCTCTATATTCTTTATTATGAGCATAATCTTCAGCTCTACCATGCAAAGCAATTATATTCTTCAAATCAAGCTTAGTAATAGAATCATTCATAAATAGAACTTTTTTATTAACAGCATCCAACAAAGTAATATTCAAGTCATCATCAAATATCTTTAAAGGAATTCCTGGAAAACCTGCCCCAGCACCTATATCAATAACTCTCTTTCCACCAAAATACTTACTAATAAAAATCGAATCAATAAAATGTTTAATTATAATATCCTTTTCATCCTTGATTGCGGTCAAATTAATCTTAGCATTCCACTCTTGTAAATTTTTCATATACAAAATAAATTTTTCTAATTTTTCATTTGATACTTCAATATTATTTTCACTTAACTTCTCTTTAAAGAATTGTAATATTTCTTTCTCTTCCAAATTATTTTTCCTCTCTTATTAATTTTTATTAGCATGTTTTCTTTGTTCCAAATAAACAAGTAAAACAGAAATATCTGCAGGTGAAACACCTGAAATTCTAGAAGCTTGACCAATTGAATATGGGCGAATCTTACTAAGCTTTTGTCTTGCTTCTATTCTAATTCCCTTTACATCATCATAATTAACATCATCAGGAATTAATTTCTTTTCCAGTTTTTTAAAACTCTCAACTTGAGCTTCCTGCATTTTTATATATCCTTCATACTTTACAACAATTTCTACTTCCTCTTTTACATCGTCCGGCAATTCTGGTCTATCCTTATCGATTTCAGCTAATACAGCATATGTCAATTCAGTTCTTTTTAATAATTCAGATAGCTTTGCACCGCCGTTAAGTCTAGCAGTACCATGGTTTTCCAAGAATTTATTAACATCATCTGAAGGTTTTATAATAGTAGTTTCTAGCCTTTCTTTTTCTTCCATTATTTTCCTTTTCTTTTCTAAAAACTTATTATATCGCTCTTCTGATATAAGTCCAACTTCATGTCCAATCTCTGTCAATCTCATATCTGCATTATCTTGTCTTAATAATAATCTATATTCAGCTCTTGATGTCATCATTCTATATGGTTCATTCGTGCTCTTCGTAACAATATCATCTATCAAAACACCAATATAAGCATCTGATCTATCTAAAATAACTGGATCTTTCCCCTTTAATTTTTGGGCAGCATTAATACCTGCAATAATTCCTTGTGCAGCTGCTTCCTCATATCCAGAAGTACCATTTATCTGACCAGCAAAAAACATTCCACTAATACTTTTTAATTCCAAAGAGCTTTTTAATTGAGAAGGTTCGATACAATCATACTCAATAGCATAAGCTGGTCTTGTAAATTCGCAATGTTCTAGTCCAGGTAAAGTTCTGTACATTTCAATTTGAACATCTTCTGGTAAAGATGAACTCATTCCTTGGATATACATTTCCTCAGTATCCATTCCTAAAGGTTCAACAAAAATCTGATGTCTTTCTTTATCAGCAAATCTAACCACCTTATCTTCGATAGATGGACAATAACGAGGACCTGTCCCCTCTATTTTTCCTGCATATAAAGGTGATCTATGTAAATTTTTTCTAATAATTTCATGCGTTTTCTCATTAGTATATGTTAAATAACAAGGTTGTTGATCAAAATTTCCTAATTTATCTTCAAAAGAAAACGCTGGAACGTTTGAATCTCCCTCTTGTAATTCCATCTTTGAAAAATCAATACTCTTTCTATTAATTCTCGCAGGCGTACCTGTCTTAAATCTAACTATATTAATACCTAATTCACGCAAACATTTTGATAATTTATTTGCAGGAAACACACCATCAGGTCCACTCTCACAAGAATACTCCCCAATAAAAATTTTTCCTTTCAAATACGTACCTGTAGCTAAAATTACACTATCTACTTCATAAATAGCTCCCATATCTGTTTCTACAGCTTTAACTTTTCCATCTTCTACTTGTATATTAACTATTTCTCCTTGTTTCAAAAAAAGATTCTCTTGTTTTTCTAGAGTATGCTTCATCTCCATTTGATATCTTTTTCTATCAGCTTGAGCTCTCAAAGAATGTACTGCAGGCCCTTTAGAAGTATTTAACATCTTAACCTGTATCATTGTTTTATCAATATTTTTTCCCATTTCTCCACCAAGAGCATCTATTTCTCTAACTAAATGACCTTTTGAAGATCCTCCTATATGAGGATTGCAAGGCATATTAGCAACACACTCTAATGTAATTGAAAAAATTAACGTCTTCATTCCTAATCTAGCAGCAGCAAGAGCAGCTTCACAACCAGCATGTCCAGCACCAATTACTGCTACATCATATTTTCCAGCAATAAAACTCATAGTTTCCTCCTATTTTCCTAAACAAAACTTTGAAAAAATTTCACTAATTATATCATCAGTTACTGTTTCACCAGTTATTTTTCCAAGTTCCTCTAAAATTTCTTTTATATAAATTGCAACAACATCCACTGGCATTCCCATTGTTAATGTTTCTTCTGCCTTCTCTAATGACATAATAGCTTTATGAACTAAAGCTTTATGTCTTGAATTAATAACTAATAATTCCCCATCATTTTTTATTTCTTCTGTTACAACAAGTTTTTGCATCATATCAAGCAATTCAGGAACTCCTTCTTGTGTCTTCGTAGAAATTGTTACAATATTATTTGAATATTTTTCGAATATTTTTTTATCTACGCCTATCTGGTTTAGATCGATTTTATTTAAAATAATAATTGATTTTTTATCTTTTAATATTTCTAATATTTTTTTATCTTCTTCTGTTAATTTTTTTGTAATATCAAAAATAGCAATAATTAAATCACTATCCTTAGCAATATCAATTGCCTTTTGAACCCCAATCTTTTCAACAGTGTCATCAGTTTCTCTAATTCCTGCAGTATCAATAATTTTAAATGGTACTCCTCCTAAAGAAATAAACTCCTCAATAGTATCTCTTGTTGTTCCTTCTATCTCAGTAACTATTGCTCTTTCCTCGTTTAGAAGTAAATTTAATAAAGAAGATTTCCCTGCATTTGGTCTACCTATAATTGCAGTTTTAATACCCTCTCTTAATATCTTTCCATTTGAAAAAGAATTTTCTAACTCTTCTAATCTTTTTTTATTTCTCACAAGAATATCTGATATATTCAAATTAGTCACTTCTTCAATATCATATTCTGGATAATCAATTGAAACATCAATATCAGCCATTCCTGAAATCAAATCATCTCTTATTTCTTTTATTCTTTTAGATAAATTTCCTTCCAACTGATTCATAGAAGATTTTGCTTCTTTTTCTGTTTTACTATTTATAACATCTATTACAGCTTCAGCTTGCGTTAAATCAATTCTTCCGTTCAAAAAAGCTCTCTTAGTAAATTCACCAGGTTCTGCAAGATCTGCACCATTCTTTAAGCACAAATCTAATATTCTCTTCATAACAACCATTCCACCATGAGAATTTATTTCGCACATATTCTCTGTTGTATAACTTTTTGGTGCTATAAAATAAGATACTAATACTTCATCAACGATTTCATCTCCATCATATATTTTTCCATATTTTATAGAATAACCTTTTTCAGGTGTATTAGAAACTGGTACAAATATTTTCTTCAATATATCAAAACTCTCTTTTCCACTCATTCTAATTATTCCAATTCCACCAATTCCAGGTGCTGTAGAAATCGCAGCTATTGTTGACATACCCTCTCCTCCTTCTCAAATAATTTTATTAAATTTCCCCTATATTTCAATAAAATTTTATAAAATAATCTACAACAATATATACTATTTTATAAATTCAATTCAAATATTTTTTGATCTATTTATTATTAAAATATTAAAGGGGTGTACTTTTATTTTAGCACACCCCACATTTAATATCTACCTTTTTAATGATACAACAATTCGTCTATTTGGCTCTTCACCGATACTATGTGTTTCAACTTTTGTATTTTCCTGTAATCTTGAATGAATAATTTTTCTTTCATAAGAAGACATTGGTTCAAGAGTAATTGCCTTTCTTTTTCTAATTACCGTTCCAGCAATTTTATCAGCAAGTTCTTTCAAATCTTTTTCTCTCTTTTCTTTATATCCACCTATATTTAAAAGAATTCTTACTCTTTCGTTTATGCCTTTATTAGCAATATTGTTTAATATTACTTGTATTGAATTCAACACATTACCTCTATACCCTATTAAATAACCTGTATCCTCACCTGTAATATTAACTAACAAATCACTTTTATCTCTTTTAATTTCATATTTTAAATCATTAGTTGGTAATTTGCTTATAAAATCATCTAAGAACTTCTTCACATTTTCTTCCGCCATATTTTCAGATTCTTCAGAAACTTCTGCTCTCTCTTTTTTCTCATTTACATGATTTTCTTCTTTTACTATTAACTCAACTTTAACAACTCTTGGTGTCAAAATATTAAAAAAACTTCTTTTATCTTCTGATTCTAGGACTTTAATTTCTACCTGTTTCTTTGAAACATTCAATTCTTTAAGTCCTTTTTCTATCGCTTCGTTTGTCGTTCTTCCTTCAAAAATATTAGGCATTTTCCTCATCCTCCTTAGACTTAACTAATTTATTCAAGATAACTCTTTGAATTGTAGAAGTTACATTATTTACTAACCAATATAATGCAAGACCAAGTGGAGCAATTGCTGCAACAGATACTGCCATTATAGGCATCATAAACATCATCTGTTTATTCATAGCTTCTACCGTGTCAAACTCATCATCATCGTCATCTCCATTAGCTTTAATAAGTGCTTTCTGTTCTCTCTTCTTTCTTTCCTCTTCTTCTTTTTCCTCTGGTGTTAATTTTTTCTTTCCAGCACTCATAGTAATCTTCATAGATACTATTGAAGAAATAACATATAATCCTGGAATAATATATACTGTTAGATCAGACCAATTTCTAGAAGGAATATTACTTAAATCAATTCCTAAGAAATCCATATTTATCGAAATTGAATCATCACCATTTTTCTTAGCTTCTCTAATAATATCAATTTCTTTATAATTAGATTGCTGTGTTATATTATATTTTTCAGTATATTCGTTAATTTTATTTGCATCCATTCCCTCCATATATGTTAAAGGTTGTCTAACTAAATAAAAAATAGAAACAAATAAAATCAATTGAATTATAGAACCAAAGCACCCTGAACAAGGACTCATTTTTTCAGATTTATATAAATCCATTGTTTCTTGACCAAGTCTAACTTGATCATTTTTATATTTTTGTTGTAATTCTTTTACTTTTGCCTGAATCTTATTGTTTTTAATCATTGTTTTTTGTTGTTTTATTGTAAAAGGTAATAATATAATTTGTACTGCAATTGTAAATAAAATAATAGCTAATCCATAATTTCCAACTGCATCATAAATAAAATTTAGCAAATATCCAAAAATACCTGCCAAAAAGCCTACTAACTTTCCCATGTTACCTCCACTATTTTAAAGGATCATATCCTCCTTTTGAAAAAGGATTACACCTCAAAAACCTAAATGTTCCTAAAAAGAACCCCTTAATAAATCCATATTTCTCTATCGCCTGCATCATATATTCTGAACACGTAGGATAATATTTACAATGAATTCCTAAGAAACTAAAAATAGGAGATATTCTTTTTTTATAAAATTTAATTAATAAAATAGAAAGTTTTTTCATTAATTTTTCCCTATAATCTCACATTTTTTTAATATATTTTCTAAATCTTCTTTTACATCAAAAAAATTAGCTTTTTCATAATTAACATTCTTTTTCCAGATAATTAATAAATTATAGTTATCAACAAATTCATCTTCAATTGCCGTATATGCTTCTCTAATAAATCTTTTTATTCTATTTCTAATAACACTTCCGCCAACTTTTTTACTAACAACAATTCCTAATTTATTAAACTCACTTTTATTTTTAAAGACAAATATCTCTAATAAATCGCCAGAAAAATATTTTCCTTTTTTAAAAAAATATCTAAATTCATAATTTTTTTTAATAATATAAGTATTTTTCATCTTTTTTCACTCTTTTTTAGAACATTCCACGTTTTTAATGCTTTTAACAATTCTCAAAATTAAATTTTTCCGAATGTTTTCAAAAGCTTGTCTCGCAATAAATAATCATTACAAAACAAAAGCATAGTTTTTATTTTAACAAAAAAGGGCGTTCGCGCCCCCTTTAAAACTATGCACTTAAAACTTTTCTTCCTTTTGCTCTTCTTGCCTTTAAAATATTTCTTCCTGATCTAGTTTTCATTCTTTTCATGAATCCATGTTCTTTTTGTCTTTGTCTCTTTTTTGGTTGTAATGTTCTTTTCATATTGCACCTCCTATATCTATAATAATTTTTTTATTTCTCAAAAGTAATTAAAATTATACAACAAAATCCTTCAAAATGTCAATACTTCATTGTTTATTTATATTTTTCCACAACAACTTATTGACTATTGAAAAATAAATTGATATTATTAAGTCCGACAAAACAGATGGGATATTTTACTACGCAAATAATAATTAGAGGTATTTAAAAGCATCCCGATTTTATGATGTCATTCTTATAAGGAGGTTGTTTAATTTGTTAGATAAAAATGAGCTTTTAAATCAAGCAAAAGAACTTTTAAAAAATGAAATGACAAACATTTCTTTCACTACATGGATAAAAACATTAGAAATTGGTAATATTTACGACAATAAAATAGAATTAATAACATCAAATGCCATGCAAACAGACGCAATTAAATCTAGATATTACGATCTAATTATAAATACCTTTAATTTCTTAACAAATAAATCTTGGCAATTAGAAATAATAGATTCGTCAGATGCATCTGCCCAATCTAATGTTCAAGAAGCCCTAGACAATTCATTTGATAATTTAACATCTAGCCCTGAATATAGCAAAACTTCCCTAAATCCAAAATATACATTTGATACATTTGTAGTTGGAAACAACAACAGATTCGCACATGCAGCAGCATTAGCAGTTGCAGAAGCACCATCATCAATGTATAATCCATTATTTATATATGGAGGCGTTGGTTTAGGAAAAACACACTTAATGCAAGCTATAGGAAATGAAATTCTAAAAAGAGATTCATCTAAAAAGGTACTATATGTTACATCAGAAGCATTTACTAATGAACTTGTAAATGCTATTAAAGATGCCAATTACAAAAATGAATTATTCCGCAATAAATACAGAAATATCGACATTTTATTAATAGATGATATTCAATTTTTTGCTGGAAAAAATACAGCACAAGAAGAGTTTTTCCACACATTCAACACACTACATCAAAATGGAAAACAAATTATATTGTCTAGTGATAAACCACCAAGAGATATAGCCTTATTAGAAGACCGTTTGAAATCAAGATTTGAATGGGGATTAATAGCAGATATCTCTATGCCTGATTATGAAATGCGTTTAGCAATATTAAGAAAAAAGACTCAAATGGAAGGTATTCTTATAGATGATGATATTCTTTCATTAATTGCAACACGTATTGATTCAAACATCAGAGAACTAGAAGGTGTGCTAAATAAAATACTAGCATACACATCTCTTACACATAGTCCTATTACAATTGAAGTAGTTGAAAAAGCAATAAATGATGTAACACTTCAAAAAGAAAACATCATATCTGCCGACTACATTCAAGACGTAGTATCAAACTATTTTAAAATAGATAAACGCGACATGGTATCAGCAAAAAAATCAAATGACATTGCATACCCAAGACAAATTGCAATGTACTTATGCAGAACTGTAGGTCAAATGTCTTTTCCTAGAATCGGTAATGATTTTGGAGGTAGAGACCATACAACAGTAATGCATGCATACAAAAAAATAGAAAAAGAAATAAAAGAAAACACAAATACAAAACTAATTGTGGAAAGTGTGAAAACAATAATCACAAACAAGAAATAAATTGAAATACAAACAAAAAACACAATAAAAAAAAATATGTGTTTTCCAAACAAAATGTTTTGATAAAACAAGTCTAATTCTTCCTACGGAAGAAAGAGATTAGATATCAACAGGTGCTTGTTTAAAAGTTGTTAAAATCATGTTAATAATCAACTTATTAACATACAAAGTTTAATAATGTGGAAAAAGTTTTTTTTTATACACATAGTTATAAACAACAATTTTTGTACGGATATAAACAATAAACATACTTTTCCACATTATCCACAGCACCTAATACTAATACTACTATATATATTTATATTATATAATAAAAAAGGAGTTTGAAAAAAATGAAAATTATATGCGAAAAAGAAAAACTTCTAAAAGGTATTAATTCCGTAATAAATGGAGTAGCATCTAAAACAACAATGCCTGTATTAGAAGGAATACTAATTCAAACAAATGATAAAGAAGTTAAATTAACAACTTATGATTTAGAAATAGGAATTGAATATATAATAGAATGTGATGTTAAAGAACAAGGTAATACAGTAGTAAATGCTACAATGTTTAGTGAAATAATAAGAAAATTACCTGATACAGAAATAACAATTTCTATCAATGAAAATAATTTATTAGAAATAGAATGTGAAGGATCATTATATAAATTAGCAACAATGAATCCAGAAGAATTTCCAGAATTACCAAAAATAAATATAGATAATTCAATAGAAATTGAACAAAACTTATTAAAAAACATGATAAGAAAAACAATATTTGCAGTAAGTAATGAAGAAAACAGACCGATATTCACAGGTTGTTTATTCGAAGTGGAAAACAATAAGCTAAATGTTGTTGCAGTAGACGGATATAGACTAGCATTAAAAACAAATATATTAAACAGTGCAGCAAATAATTTTCATGCAGTAATTCCTGGAAAAACATTAAACGAAATAAACAAAATAATATTAGATTCATTTGACACAATAAAAATAGGAATTTCAAAAAATCAAGCTTTATTTGAAATGGAAAATTGTAAAATAGTAACAAGACTTTTAGACGGAGAATTCTTAAATTACAATAATGCAATACCAGCACAATGGGAAACTAGAATTAGAGTAAATAAAAATAACATACAAAACTGTTTTGAAAGAATTATATTAATTTCTTCATCATCAATAGAAAAAGAAAAGAAATATCCAGTAAAAATATCTATAGAAATAGGAAAAGTAGTAATTTCTTGTACAAATCAAACAGGTGATGCTAAAGAAGAAATATATGTATCAACAGAAGGAAAGAATCTAGAAGTAGGATTCAATCCAAGATATTTCTTAGACGCATTAAAAGTAATAGAAGATGAAGAAGTATATATTGAATTCGGAACAAATATCTCACCATGTATAATTAGACCAGTAGAAAGTGAAGAATACAAATACATGATATTACCAATAAGAATGAAGGAATAATATGTACATAAAAAAAGTCAAACTAGAAAACTTTAGAAACTATGATAATTTAGAAGTAGAATTCAAAAAAGATTTTAATTTAATATATGGGAATAACGCACAAGGAAAAACTAATATATTAGAGGCAATCTATCTAAGTGCAATAGGTAAATCATTTCAAACAAACAAAGATAGCGAAATGATAAAAATCGGAAAAGAAAAAGCAAAAGTAGAAATAGAATACGAAACCAAAGATAGAGAAGGAAAAATTACCGTAGAAATAGCAGATAAAAAGACTTTTTTTATAAATGGAATAAAACAAAAAAAGATTAGTGATATAATAGGAAAAATAAATATAGTATTATTTTATCCAGATAATATAGACATCATCAAAGGAGGACCAGCAGAAAGAAGAAGATTTTTGGATATAATGATAAGTCAATTAAAGCCAAATTATATACACATTTTAAATAAATATTTAAAAACTTTAGATCAAAGAAATGCTTATTTAAAACAAATAAAATTTGACAACAAAAGTAAAGATATGTTAGAAATATGGGATGAGAGTTTATCACAACTTTCATATCAAATTTATACTTACAGAAGTGAATATATACAAAAAATCAAAGAAAAAATAAAAGTTATCCACAATAAGATAACAAATTGTGGACAACAAGATGAAAAAATTGAAATTTCGTTCATATCTTCAGGAAAATCACAAAAAGATTTTTATGAAAATTTATTAAGAAATAGAGAAAATGATATAAGAAAAGGATATACTTCTACAGGATCTCATAGAGACGATTTTGATATATACATAAATGATAAAAAAGTAAACGTATATGGTTCACAAGGTCAACAAAGGACATCGGTCCTTTCATTGAAATTAACAGAACTAAATATTATCCAAGATGAAATAGAGGAGCCACCAATATTACTACTAGATGATTTTATGTCAGAACTAGATGAAAATAGAAGAAATAATTTAACCAATGCAATAGAAAATAATCAAGTTTTTATAACTTGTACAGACAAAATATTAGTAGAAGAGAAAAATAATACAATATATCATATAGAAAATGCAAAACTTAGCAAAGGAATTTAAGAAAATGTATTTACACATAGGAAAAGATATAATTTTAAAAAAAGAGGAAATTATAGGAATTTTTAATATAGAAAGTATAACAGAAACAAAAGAATTTAATTGTATAATAGAAACTTTGAATGAAGTCAATAGACTTCAAGATATATCACAAGGAGAGCCAAAAACTCTTATTTTATATAAAAAAGAAAATAATTTATGCGGAGTCATCTCTAATGTTTCTTCAAATTCAATTGGAAAAAGAAATACTAAAATGACTGGAAAATAAGGAGGAAAAGCATGGAAAAATTTGAACATGAGTACAATGCAGAACAAATTCAAGTACTAGAAGGACTAGAACATGTTAGAAAAAGACCAGGTATGTATATAGGAAGTGTATCAATTAGAGGATTGCATCATCTTGTATATGAAATAGTAGATAATGCTGTAGACGAAGCATTAGCAGGATATTGCAAAAACATCTATGTAACAATAGAGCCAGGCAACGTAATAAAAGTCGAAGACGATGGAAGAGGAATACCAGTAGACATACATCCAAAAACAAAAATTTCTGCTGCAGAGACTGTTTATACTAAGTTAAATGCAGGTGGAAAATTTGGTGGAGATAGTGGATACAAAGTATCTGGAGGTCTACATGGAGTTGGTGCATCAGTTGTAAACGCATTATCAGAATGGACAGAAGTAACAATTCAAAGAGATGGCGGAATATTCCAAATGAAATTCAACAGAGGAAAAGTTGTTGAAAGTTTAAAAAGAATAGGTGATTCTGATAAAACAGGAACAACAGTAAGATTCTTAGCTGATAATACAATATTTGAAAGAATGGATTATGAATATGAAGTTCTAGAAAATAGATTTAGAGAAATGGCATTTTTAACAAAAGGCTTACATATAACAATAGAAGATTTAAGAGGAGAAACTCCTAAAAAATCTGATTTTTGTTTTGAAGGTGGATTAAAATCTTTTGTTGAATATTTAAATAAAAACAAAGAAAAATTACATCCAACACCAATATATATGGAAAAAGAAGGCGATTTCCCAGTAGAGATAGCTCTTCAATATACTTCAGCATATTCAGAAAATATTTATTCATTTGTAAATAATATAAATACTGTTGAAGGAGGAACACACCTAGAAGGATTTAAAAGATCATTAACAAAAGTATTTAATGATTATGCAAAAGCACATAATATTTTAAAAGAAAAAGATAGCAATCTAACAGGAGATGATATAAGAGAAGGTGTAACAGCTGTTATATCAGTAAAAGTTAGAGAACCACAATTTGAAGGACAGACAAAAACAAAATTAGGAAATAGTGAAGTTGCAGGAATAGTACAATCATTAATGAATGAAAAATTAGCAGAATTCTTAGAGGAAAATCCAAATGTAGCAAAAGCAATATTAGAAAAATGTGTAAGTGCATCAAAAGCAAGAGAAGCAGCAAGAAAAGCAAGAGAATTAGTAAGAAGAAAATCAGCATTAGAAACAACAACACTACCAGGAAAACTTGCAGATTGCAGTAGTAAAAACCCAGAAGAATGTGAGGTATACATTGTCGAGGGAGATTCAGCTGGAGGAAGTGCAAAACAAGGAAGAGACAGAAGATACCAAGCAATTTTACCATTATGGGGAAAAATGCTTAATGTTGAAAAAGCAAGAGCAGATAAAATATATGGAAATGACAAATTAAATCCAGTAATAGTAGCAGTAGGAGCAGGAATTGGAGCAGACTTTGATATAACTAAAATAAGATATGGAAAAGTTATAATAATGGCCGATGCCGATGTTGATGGTGCTCACATCAGAACACTATTATTAACATTCTTCTTTAGATATATGAGACCATTAATAGAAAACGGAAATGTATTTCTTGCACAACCACCACTATATAAATTATCAAAAAAAGGAATGCAAGATATATATTGCTATACAGATGAAGATCTTCAAAGAAATTATAAAGAACTAGAAGAAAAAGGAATTCAAAGAGAACAATTAGGACTACAAAGATATAAAGGTTTAGGAGAAATGAATCCTGAACAATTATGGGAAACAACAATGAATCCAGAAAATAGAATATTAGTAAAAGTAACAATGGATGATGCAATGAAAGCAGATGAAACATTTTCTCTATTAATGGGAGATGATGTTGGACCAAGAAGAGACTTCATACAAGCAAACGCAAAATATGTTAAAAATCTTGATATATAGTAAAATTAAATAAAATATCAAAAGGTAGACCACTGGAGTTAACAAAATAAATTTGAAAAACTCCAAAAGGTCTACCTTTTTTCAATAAAACTTATATTAATTGTCAGCTCAGACTAGTTAAAATAATAGTCAAACCTAATATATATTTCTATATAAATAAGCCCTATACCACTAAAACTAATCAGTTACTCGAATATAGAAACACTCCGTTCTAGCCTAATTCGTCTTAAATTGAAGACTACTAAAAACCAGTAGAAATATAAAAATACTCTTAATCTAAACTATAATACCTATCTTTAAAACCATATCCATAGCAATAAAAAATGCATAAAAACAGCTCGAAAAACAAATATTATAATCAATATTTAGACTAAACCTGACCTATAAAAATAAGCCAAGCAAAATCATAGTTAGAATAATAACAATACTTAAAAAAGAATTGAAACTATTTTCGATTTAACTAATATAAATTTTATAATATTATTATGAACAAATCAGAAAAATATATACACAAAAATTAAAAAAATTTTAAATAGCATATTTTGTCGAAAACGGACATACGAAAAAGCTTGACATATCAACATTATGAGACTATCATAAAAATCAAAGGAGGTAAAAAAATAAAAGTAACTAAAGAAAATAGTGTGCAGAATATGATTCCAATAAAAGAAATAAAAGAACAAGGAATTATAAAACTAAAGAATGAACATTATATAAAAATAATTAAAATCATTCCAATCAATTATGAGTTAAAGTCAGATTTGGAAAAAAAATCAATTTTAAATTCTTACAAAACATTTTTAAATTCATGTAACTTCAATTTACAAATTTTAATTCAAAGTAAAAAAGAAAACTTAGAAAAACATTTTTTTATTCTAGAACAAAAGAAAAATCAAATTAAAGATTTTCAAGAAAAGATTATATATGAAAAATACATTGAATATATAAAAAAAGTTAATTCCGAAAATAAATCATCCTCAAAAAATTTTTATATCATTATTCATCAAAAAGATGAAATTCAAAATTTAAAATCCCACACAAACAATGAAAAATATATAATAGAAAACTTAAATGAGAAATATTTTAAAATAAAAGAAACACTCGCACGATGCGGTAATTTCAGTTATGAAATAGACAAAAAAGAAACAATAGAAATAATGTATTCATTCTTTAACTGCAGAAAAAATCAAAGAAAATAAAAAATAAAGGAGGTAGAAATAGAAGAAAGTAATTATATAGCTCCAGCATATATTAACGAAAGTAACCCAAAATACATCGAAATAGACGGTATATTTTATGCAGGATTAATATGCACAGATTATTATAGAGAATACACAGATATTATTTTAAAAAACTTAATATCAAGTAATATAAATATTAATATATCAATATTCTATGAGAAAAAAGATAAGTACAAAACGATAAGAGAACTAACATATCATATAGGAAATGTTGGAGTTGATTTAAAAAACACAAAAGAAAATACACAAGATATAGACATAGCAAAATATTCTTATAATGATGCAAAATACATTAGAAAAGAAATGCAAATAAACAATGAAGATTTATACTTATTATATATATATTTGAATATATATGCAGAAAATGAAAAAGAATTAGAAATGCAACTAAATAACGTTGAAGGCATTTTGCAAAGTAATGGCATCCAAAGTAAAAGAGCAAATTTCAGGCAAGAACAAGTATATTTTGCATGTTTACCATTAATGCTAAATTCTTATGACATAAAAAATGCTAGTAAAAGAAATGTATTAACAAGTGGACTTACAGGAACATATCCATTTATATCATCATCCATTTTTGATGATGAAGGAGTTTTTATAGGAAATAATATTTATAATAATTCCCTAATATTTATAGACAAATTCAACAGAGAAAAATATAAAAACGGAAACATGTGTATTTTTGGTACAAGTGGAGCTGGAAAATCTTTTTTCACAAAATTACAAATCCTTAGAAATTGGTTATTAGGAATAGAACAATACGTAATTGATCCAGAAAGAGAATATGAAAAAATATGCAAAAATTTAAATGGAACGATATTTAAAATAGGTCCATCATCAGAAACATACATAAATATTTTTGATATAAGAGAAGAGTCTATAGAAGATAGCAAAGGCTATTTATCAACAAAAATTCAAAAATTGTTAGGATTTTTCGGATTAATATTTGGAACATTAACAGAAGAAGAAAAAGCACTATTAGAAGAAAAAATTATAGAAACATATAACAAAAAAGGAATAACATTTGATGATAAAACACTTTATCAAGAACCACAAAAAGATAAAATAGAAATAAAACCCAGATTCAAAAGTACCATAGACATGCCTATATTATCAGATTTTTATGAAATATTAAAAAAAGATTCTCGAACTAAAAAATTTGAATTAGAAATACTACCATTTATAAAAGGATCATTAAATTTCTTTAACAATCATACAAATATCGAAATAGATAACAAATTAATAATAGCAGATGTGTATGAACTAGGAGAAGATAACTTAAAATACGGGATGTATATTTTCACAGACCTTTTTTGGGATAAAATAAAAAAGGATAGAAATGTCAAAAAATCAATATATTTAGATGAAATATGGAGATTAATTGGTGTAACTTCTAATAAAGAAGTGGCTAGTTTTATATATAAAATATTTAAAACAATAAGAAAATATTCAGGAAGTAGTGTTGCAATAACACAAGATGTATCAGACCTATTTAGTTTAGAAGATGGTATATATGGAAAAAGTATATTAAACAATTCATGTATAAAGATATTTTTTTCACTCGAAGAAGAGAATTTAAAGATACTAGAAGAACACACAAACATATCAGAAAAAGAAAAAATAGAAATAAGAACGCTAAAGAAAGGCGAGAGTATGATGTTTATAGATCAAAGCCACATACTTGTTAAAATAAATTGTTCAGAATATGAAAAATCATTGATATAGAGGTGATAAAAATAAAAAGAATAATTACCGCACTTTTAAATAACCGAGTAAATATCGAATTAACAAAAGAAGAAAATATACAAGTAATAGAAAAAGATTTATTATATCAAGATGCAGTAATAGAAACTATTGAATCAAATGAAAATATTGACTATTTATTGTTAAATGAAAATCTACCAGGAGAAAATTTAAATGAATTCATAAATAAGATTGAAAAACTTCAACCGATAAAAATAATTTTATTCGTAGATAAAATAAAAAAAGAACAAAATCAATTTCAAACTCAGATATATAAAATTTATGAAAATGGAGAAGTAACATTAGAAGAAATAAAGAAGATAATAAAGGAAGAAAACTATACATACGAACTAGAACAAGAAATAAGAAATTTAAAAAGAATAATTGAAGAGAAAAACAAGGAAAAAGAAAAATCTATACTAAATAAATTAATAAAAATTGAAAAAGAAAAAGAGTATCAGAAACAAGGAAAAGTCATATCGATAGCAGGATTTGGTAGTTTCTTTAAAACCAGATTTATAATAGATTTAATAAATGGAATAAAAAATAAACAAGTAATCCTCATTAATATGGATATATTAGACTACGAAAAAGAAGATAATTTAAAAACATCTTTAAAGGATAATATAAAAATAGAAAGAGCAAGTAAAATATTATTCCACAACAATAAAACGATTACTAAAGATGAATTAGCTAAAAAGATTAATCAATACAAAAAACAATATGATTATATCATAATAAACAATTCTGCTGAATGCTTCTTTGAATTAAACAAAAGTATTTTAAATGAAGCAGATAAAATATTATTTGTCATAGAGAAAAATATAAAAGATATAAAAATATCAAATAATTTATTAAAAATTTATGAAAATAACTGGAAAGTAGATACTACAAAAATAGATATTGTATTGAATAATATAAAAAATCCAAAAGACATTGAAATAATACCATACGAAAGAAAAGAAGCAAAAATGCAAGAAAGAAAAATAAAAATATATAAAAAAATATTAAAAATAAAAGGAGAATAGTTGGAATTAGCAGAAACCTTAGCACAAGCTAAAAACATAAAAATAGATATAGGCAACTTAGCAAATACTGGCTTAGAATTTGGACTACGAACAATATTACCAGACTTTATAGAAGATGACATTATAGAGATAAAAGATACTTTTATAGAAGAAGGCTTTATTGATGGAATTCAAAATATTATTGATAAAGCTGAAGATATTGGTAAAAGTATAACAGGAATATTTACAGGAAAATTTGAAACAGTAGAACAAATAAAAAGATTAATACAAAAGGATGGAATATTAGAATACACATCAGATATCATTGATAGCATATTAAAGAAAATGTTATCAAAGAAAATAATAAACAAAAGTACATATAACTTAATAAAAACAGGAAAAAAAGAAATTATAAATTCATTAGAAGATCAGTTAGAAGGATATTATAAAACTGATGAATACAGTATAGAAGATTTAGAAAAATATTGTAACGAGTGGAAAGAAAGTTTTAAACAAAAAGACTATCAATCAATGGAAAATACAATGAAAAAAATAAACAGAAGATTAGAGAAAAACAAGATACTAGAAAAAACAATAGAAGAAGCAAGAAACATTAAAAAAATACAAGAATATATCAGCAAAAAAGGAAGCATAGATAATCTTTCAGAAAAAGAAAAAGAACTACTAGAAAAGATAAAATAGAAGGTAAAAAACTTGCATATTTTCTTACGGTTTAGTATAATACAAGAGTATTAAACAAAAAAGAAAAGAGGGTTTTAAATGGACAAGCAAGAAGGAAAAATAATTGAGAGAGACATCGAAGAAGAGATGAAAACAGCGTACGTTGATTATGCCATGAGCGTTATTGTTTCAAGAGCTTTACCAGATGTCAGAGATGGCTTGAAACCAGTACACAGAAGAATCTTGTATTCAATGTATGAAGATGGAATAACATCAGATAAACCTTACAGAAAGTGTGCAAACACAGTAGGTTCTGTTTTAGGACGTTACCATCCACATGGAGATTCATCAGTATACGATGCAATGGTTAGATTAGCACAAGATTTCTCACAAAGATATACAATGATCGATGGACACGGAAACTTCGGATCAATAGATGGTGATGGAGCTGCCGCAATGAGGTACACTGAAGCCAGAATGGAAAAAATTGCAGAAGAAATGCTTGTTGACATTGAAAAAAATACAGTAGACTTTATGCCAAACTATGATGATAGACTTCAAGAACCAACTGTATTACCAGCTAAAGTACCAGCATTATTAATAAATGGATCATCAGGAATCGCCGTAGGTATGGCAACAAATATACCACCACACAACTTATCAGAAGTAGTAGACGGTGCAATAAAAGTAATAGATGAAGATAATGTAACAAACGAAGAATTAATGTCAGTAATTAAAGGACCAGACTTCCCAACAGAAGGAATAATCTTAGGAAGAGAAGGAATCAAAGAAGCATATACAACAGGAAGAGGAAAAATAACAGTAAGAGCAGAAGCTGAAATAGAAGAAATGTCTGGAAACAAAAGAAGAATAGTTGTTTCAGCATTACCATATCAAGTAAACAAAGCAAGATTAATAGAGAATATAGCCTTACTAGCAAGAGACAAAAGAATTGAAGGAATTTCAGATATAAGAGATGAATCAGACAGAGAGCATAAAGTTAGAATGGTTATAGAATTAAAAAGAGACGCTAATGCACAAGTTGTATTAAATCAACTATACAAAAATACACAAATGCAAATAACTTTTGGTGTTATAATGCTAGCACTTGTTGATGGAGAGCCACAAATATTAACATTAAAAGATTGCTTACTACATTACATAGATCATAGAAAAACAGTAGTATTGCGTAGAACAAAATTTGATTTAGATAAAGCTGAAGCAAGAGCACATATATTAGAAGGATTAATAATAGCTATAGATAATATAGACGAAGTAATCCAAATAATCAGATCTTCTTATGATGATGCAAAAGAAAGATTAATGGAAAGATTCAAATTAACAGAAATTCAAGCACAAGCAATACTAGATATGCAATTAAAACGTTTATCAGGATTGCAAAGAGAAAAACTAGAAGAAGAATACGCTGAATTAATGAAACTTATCGCACACTTAAAAGAAATTTTAGCAAGTGAAAAATTAGTTTATGACATCATAAAAGAAGAATTACTAGAAATGAAAAAGAAATTTGGAGATGAAAGAAAAACAAAAATAGTTGCTGCAGAAGGCGAAATAGACCTAGATGACTTAATCAAAGAAGAACAAGTTGTAATTGCATTAACTAGATTTGGATATATCAAAAGATCTCCAATCGATACATTCAAGAGTCAAAGAAGAGGCGGAAAAGGAATAACAGGAATGACAACAAGAGATGAAGACTTTGTAAAAGAAATCTTTACAGCATCTTCACATGACACATTATTATTCTTTACAAACAAAGGAAAACTTTATAGACTAAGAGGATACGAAGTACCAGAAGCTGGTAGAACAGCAAAAGGAACAGCAATCGTAAACTTATTAAGTCTAGATGCAGATGAAAAAGTAACTGCTATAATGCCAATTCAAAACTTTGCTGAAGGAAAATACTTGTTATTTGCAACAAAAGCAGGATTAATAAAGAAAACAGCATTAACAGAATATAATTCTTCAAGAAAAACAGGATTACAAGCAATCAATCTAAAAGATGATGATGAAGTAATCGGAGTAAGGTTAACAGACGGAGAAGATAATGTTGTATTAGTAACAAGAAAAGGAATGTGTATTACATTTGATGAAAAAGATGTACGTTCAGTTGGAAGAGTATCACAAGGTGTAATAGGAATAAGATTAGACCAAGATGACGAAGTAATTGGAATGGAATCAATTTTATCAAATAGTAAATCAACATTATTAGCAATCACAGAAAATGGATTTGGAAAAAGAACAGAACTTGATGAATACAGAGTTCAAATAAGAGGTGGAAAAGGAGTTATAACATACAAAATTACACCAAAAACAGGAGAACTTGTAGGAATCAAGATAGTAAATGATGATGATGATATCATGATGATAACTGATACAGGAACAATAATTAGATTAAACGTAAAAGAAGTTAGTGTATTAGGAAGATCAACACAAGGTGTAACATTGATGAGAACAAATGAAGGAAAAGTTGTAAGCTTAGAAAAAATTACAGAAGAATGTAAAGAAATGATGTAAAAAATAAAAACGTCTATGAAAAACATAGACGTTTTTTATATAAATAATAAACTGATTAAGCTAACTGTAATAAAAAAATATTAATAAAATAAAAGCAATAATATCTTTTAAGATATTATTGCTTTTATTTAGTGAAGTCTTAAATCATTCCCAAAGAACCTACAAATATTATAATTTCCAACAATTCTCGAACCAATACGTTCATTATAAACAGAGAATATGTCTTTTAAATCCATATTAGTAGAAATAATTGTTTTTGTAATTTTAGCAGTTTGATTTAATAATCTAGTATTAATAATTGTAAATAATTCAGTGAATTTCATACTATTCATTGTTTCAGTTCCAAGGTCATCTATAATTAATAAATCAACATTTAAAATATGCTCAAGAATAGGTGATGAATTTTTTTCAAACTTTGATTTTATTATAGAATCAAGCATAACTGGTGCTGTTTGATATAAAACAGTTTTTCCAGAATCTAATATTTCTTTAGCGATACAATTTGAAAGAAAAGTTTTTCCTAGACCAGTTGGACCTAAAAACATTAAGTTTTTTTCTTCTGGTGAATCAAAATTAGTAACAAATTTTTTAGAAATAGCATATATTTTTTTCATATTCTCGCGTGGAGAATATTGTGAATGAAATACAGCGGGATTTGGTTCATCAGAATAAATATCAAATTTAAAATTATCAAAATTTTCAAATTTAATATTTCCAATATTAGATTTATTATATTCAATATCATAAATTTTTTGTTTAATACAAGAACATAAAGAATTACCTTGATATCCTGTATCAGAACAAAGAGAACATTCAAAGTGAGGTGCTAAATAATCATCAGGTAAATTTAACTTTTTTAGTAATTTAGCTTTTTCATTAGCGATAAGAGATGTTTTAGTTTCTAAATCTTTTAAATTGCTTTCTTTATCTGCTTCAGAAGAAGACAACATAGATTTTAAAGAAGATAAAGAAGCTGAATGTAAATCTTCTTCAAGTTTAACATATTCAGGAGAAGATTCGCGTAAAAACTTTTTTCTATTTTCTAATTCTTCAAGGGCATGCATTCTTTTTGAGTCATATTCAGTTAATAATTGTTTTAATATAGTATTATCCATAATATCCTTTCTTAGAATAGTTAGTTATTAGCATAAAGATTATCAAAATTATCATAAGTACGCTGATTAGAATTATTGTAATTTGAAACTTGTTTTTTCATATCTTTAATATTTTCTTGTTTTTGTTTACTCATTTGTATATATTCTTGAATTTCAGTAGCAGTTTTTAGATTTCTATCATGCCAATCAGATATAATTTTATTCAAATACTCAAAACTAATGTTAGATTTTGAAGTTGTTTTTTTCAAAGCAATTTCAATAATATCAAGAGAATATCCATAATCTATTGTCCATTTTTCTACGTATGCATCTTCATAAACCGTTAAGTTTCTGTTTAAACCAAGTTTTTTAATAATTGATTTTTTAACTGATGATATTTTTTCTTGTTTCTCATAATATTTATCCAAGTCAGAGAAAGAACGAATATTATTTTTATACCAACTATCAGCAACAACTTGAATATAATTTCTGTGAAGTGCTGAGTGATCGAAACAATAATTGAAAAGAGCAAGCATAACCTGTTCATCAAAATTATATTTTTTAAACCACATATCAATATCGCTATACCAAGAAGGAGACATGATCCCTTGAAAGAATTGATTATTAATGTTTTCAATAGCTTTAGCACGATATTGATTTTTAGCATTTTTCTTAATATCTTCTGGAGAAGAAGTAAGTTTTGGTGAATATAATTTTAAAAGTTCAACTTCTTGTAAATTTACCAAAATATAACCAGTATGCTTTTTTATAAGCACACCAGCTTCTTCCCAATATTTAAAAGCTTCTTGAATAGTTTTTAATGGTAGAGCAAGTTTCTTAGACAAATCATTTATTTTTATATCTTTATCATATTTAGATAGAAAAAGTATGTATAAATAAACCTTTATATAATCTCCATTAGCAGAAGACAAATATTCCGTGAAGAAAACATCAGGAATTTCAGTATTTGAAAATAACATTGATTTATCATTTTGTTCTAACTTCATAAAAACCTCCAAACTATCAGTAAATACTAGTAAACATGTAAAACATTAAATAAAGTATTACCGATAAAGTCTATGAAATTATATCATCAATGAATAAGATTTACAATAAGAGTCAAAATCTTTTGTCATAAAAAAACACTTTGGGTCGAAGAAAATACTTAAACAAAAAGAATATAACACAAAAAATATTTTCATTTGATACATTTAAAATGGAGAACAAGAAAAAAGGTAAAAAACAAATTATAAAAACATATAATTTAACAATAAAAGAACTTAGAAAAAGTGAAATAATAAAATGTAAAAAAAGAGCCCAACAAACATTGAGAAAAATAGAAGAATAACTGAATATACCAAGAAATTTAAAAGAAAAATCATAGTTTTTTGGAAAAATAAAATTCATAAAACCTCCTTATATATTAATAAAACATATTTTTTATTGAAGAAAACGAAGAAGATATATCAGAAGTAAATCCTGAAGAAAAGTCCTTAACAAAAGAGCTAGCTTTAATAAGGCAAACTAATGAAGCAACATATAAAAGCTTAGTAACAATAGGATTTTGAGAACCATCTAAAGAAAATATAATTAATAAAATTACACATATAATGAGTTGAGTAAAAAGCTGAGAAATAAGGTTTTTAAGCCATATTTTAAAAATCCATGTAGATTGATCTAAGCATAACGTTAAAAAGGCAATAGGGGATATTAGGACAAGCAATTTTATAAAAATAAATCTTACAGAATAAGTGAATAACAGATTAACAAAGCCAAAAGAAATAAAAGATTTTAAAACTCCATCAAAAGAAAAAAGTGAAAATGGCAATGTTAAATCGGAAAAGAATAAATCAATGATTTTGTCATGGAGCAGAGAAAAAGATAGCTCATGAGTCAAAATAAAACAACCTAAATGTTTAAGAATATCAGAAAGTAAATAGAAAAAGTCCAAAATTTTTTCACAGATTGGTAAAGAAAAGTGGATAAGTATTGCAGAAAATAGTAATTTTGTTAAAAAAGATAATGGTTTTTGAAAATTAGAGAAAGTTAAAAAAGAAAAAAGATAACTAATTGAATAATATAATAAGAAACCAAACAATAAAGCTTCAGACAAAGAAATAATATTAAATTGCTTAGTAAAAAAAGAATTAAAATATGTATCAGAAATAGAATCAGATTTGATAAAGGCTAATTCATCTAAAACAGAAAAAACATTAGTATCCAAAGAAGTAAGTAATGAATTAATTAATGAAGAAATTAGGTTATTAACTACTTCTGGAAAATTATCATATTGCATAAGACCTCCTAACTTAACAATGAATTAATAGTAGATAAAATTAAATCAATACACAAAATAAATCCATAAGAAAACAATGAGCCACGAATCAATCTTTTTCCAGTTCTAATACGTTCTTCATCACCAAAACTAAATTTTTTCATAAGAACACCCGAACCAATAGAAATAGCAGCAGCTGGCGTAGAAATTTTAATAATCCAAGATTCAATTTTTTCAAATGCTGAATTCAATGTAGAAATCAATTTAGGATAAGAAGCCGCAAAAGTAGATGGAGCCAAAATAAAAATTAAAAGCAAAACTGATAATAAAATAAAAATAATTTTTTTACTTTTCATAATAAAACACATCCTTTCTTTTAAAATATGGGGTAAGGTAAAGTTTTTCAACTGGCAAAATAGAGTTGCCATTAGATAAAAAAGCTAAGCAGGAAAAGGTTTCTAATTCACGTGAAAAGAAATTTGAATCAAAAATAAAATCTCTTTGAGAAGAAGTATTTACACTTTCAGAAATATTTGAATCTTTTGAAGAGAAAGAATTAAATATAAAATTATAATTGGTTTGTTTGGCATTTTCAGAGATAGAATGAGAAATAATTTCTTTTTCTTCTTTTCCAGTTTGTTTTAAAATTTCATCAACCGTAAAAGAATCATCAGTACGAAACCAAAACTTATTAACAAAATTCTGTATAAGGACTCTAGTAGAAGTTTGATCTTTTAAAGTATTTAGCAAAGAAGAATAACTCTGAGTAGCAACAATATTAATACTTTTGGCTTCACGTGATTGAGCTAGAAAAGTAGCATCATTTTTAGTAACATACTCATGATACTCATCACAAATAAAACAAGAAGGATAAATAACATCATTTTTTGCAAGTTGCATAAGAATTTCAGCTTGGAAATCAATCTTCAAATAAGCAGAAATAATTTTAGCTAAAGAAGAGTACATAGATAGATTCATATCTAAAACAACTATTTTATGATGAGCCAAAATATATTCAAAACCAGGAAAAGAAATGTTATTTTTATCAGGACAAAAAATCCTTGAAACATCAGCATCAGACACAAATACACCGGTTATTCTAGTAATCTCTGATTTAATAATAGAAATGGTCCTATCATCAAGTGAAAAAAATTCCTCATCAAAAAAAGAAATACAAGAAATTAAATCCGAAATATCATTTTCCGAAAAAGAGTCAGAATAAAATAATTCCTTAGTATAATTAACTTTTTCTTGATAATAATCATGAGACATAATAATCTTATGAATTTCAACAAAAGTAACATATCCACTATTATACAAACGACATAATCGAATAGCTTCAGTTAAAACCTGTTCGGCCTTATCAATCCAAAACGATTCAGTTTGTTCAGGACTAAACAAAAGCAAAATATTGGTAAGTCTATGAGCTAAAACATGTGGTTTCAAATTAGGTTTATCAAGAGGATTATATGTAATGAAACCATTAATAGAAATAATAAATAAATCAGATAAATGATGATATTTCATACAAACCTTTTTGACAAATTTGTGATAATTACCCTTCACATCAAGAATTAAAAAAGCGGAATTATATTCATTAGAAAAATTTAACGAAAGTAAATCAGAAGTAATTGGATATAATAATGATGAAGTTTTTCCCGAACCAATTGAACCAATACATAATATATTCTGATATAAACTTATAATTGGAAGAAATACAGATAAATTTTTTGAAATTTTCCCTATAAATACAGAAAAATCATAATTATTATTAGGTAAAATATCTGATTTTTTGGAACGATTAACAGTGATATTAAATAAAAGGTTTAAATAAGAAAAAATAGAGTTAAGTATAAGAAAAAAAGATATAAAGTTAGTAACAATATAAGTAATTTTTATATAAAACCATTGTACAGGATATTTAGTACAAATATCAAAATGACTCAAAGAAAATGGAATATATATATTATTAGAAGTAAAAATAGGTGACAAATATAAAAGAAAACAACACGTAGAACATACAGATAAATAAATTATAAAAAGTAAACGCAAAAAAAACTTCATTTATTAAGATTTTTAATATTTAATTTTAAACCCTGTTTAGATTGAATAAAGATGAATTCAAAAAGAGAATAAACAAAATAAAAGACAATAAATAGCTGAAATAAAAAAGTGATAAAAAATAAATTAATTAAAAAATTCAAATAATAACCTCCAAGTAAAATACCAAAAAATTCCATATGATAATTTGAATCATACAACAAAAATTTTAATTTGTCTATACTTTTCAAAAAAAATATGCTAAAATAAATAAGATTTAAAAAAGGAGGGATCTGTAATGATAGAAAAAACAACAAAAATTGGACAATTACTAGAAGAAAATCCTGAAAAAGCAGATATACTTTTAGAAGCTGGAATGCATTGTTTAGGATGCATGGTAGCCCATGAAGAAACAATAGAAGAAGCATGTGAAGTACACGGTATAGACGTAGATGAAATGTTAGAAAAATTAAACGCATAATAAGTGGACCAAAAGGTCCGCAAAATGCATTTATAGCTCAGTAGGATAGAGCGCTCCCCTCCTAAGGGAGAGGCCGGGGGTTCGATTCCCTCTAAGTGCACCACAAAAGAGTTATCTCCAAGATAACTCTTTTATTATGTAAAAAATAAGTACAAATTTGCTCAAAAAAATAAAATATGATAAAATATAAAAACATTAAATAAATAAGGAAATAAAATGGAACCAGAAAAATTCATGAAAGAAGCCCTAAAAGAAGCAAAAAAGGCATATGAAAAAGAAGAAGTGCCAATAGGAGCAGTAATAGTAAAAGACGGAAAAGTAATTGCAAGGGCATATAATTTGAAAGAAATAAAAAAAGACACAACAGAACATGCAGAAATCCGTGCAATAAAAAAAGCAAGTAAGAAATTAGGCGCATGGAGATTGTCAGAATGTGAAATGTACACAACACTTGAGCCATGCCCAATGTGTGCAGGAGCAATCATTCAAGCAAGATTGAAAAAAATATACATTGGAGCAATGGATGAAAAAACAGGAGCATGTGGATCAGTTCTAAACTTATTTAAAGATCATAAATTTAATCATGAAGTACAAGTTGAATATGGAATATTAGAAAAAGAATGTAAAAACATATTACAAGATTTTTTTAAAATGCTAAGAGAAAAGAAAAAACGAAACTAAAATTCCAGAAAGGAAAGAAACATGGAAAAAGAGGTTAAAAAAAGAATATTAAAAAAATATATATTTATTTCATTTTTACTAATAGCTATATCAGTATCCATTTTATTAATGGTAAAATATAATGTAGAAGGAGAAAAAAATCTTCCATTAGAACTAAATAAAATAATAATAAAAAGCACAATAAATGCACAAAGCAACGCGAGTGAAAATTTGTGGGATTTAAATCTAGAACAAAATAACGATATATATATTTACTTTAAAAAGAATGATAAAGTTGAAACAAAAGTAGAAAGTATAAAAATAAGTAATATAAAAATAGAAAAAGCCAAAAACATAGGAAATCTTGAAGTTCTATTACCAACAAGTAATGACATAAAAACAAACTATAAAAACAGTACAGAAAATTACTTAGACAAAGAAATAGAATATGCAGCAAACACATCAGACAATATGGAAAAACAAGAATTTTGTCAAGATGGCGGAATGATAGCATTTAGAATAAGCAACAAAGATTTAGCAAATTACATATCAAATGAAGATACAGAAATACAATATAATGGAATGTTATTAGACAAAGCACAAATAAGTCAAGATGATATAAAACTAAAAGCAACAATGGATATAACATTAATAGTAAGTGAAAAAGAAAAATATAAAGGAACAATTACAATAGATTTACCAGTAGGTGGATTCCAAGAGAAAAGCGTGATTGACAAAGAAATAACAGATTTTTCAAATATAATTTTTAAAAGAAGTGAATAAAAATACTTGCTAAAACTCAAATATCATTATATAATCTAAAACGGTATAAGTGATAGCTTTTGAGTGGAGGGTATGTTTCGATGAAAAGCTATGAACCTCGTCAGATTCGGAAGAAAGCAGCGATAAGTAGTGTATTCGTGCGAATAACATGCTTTCCACTGAGAAACTATCGCTTATACCAATTTTTTTAAATTGGGGGTAATTCAATTGGCATATACAGCACTATATAGAAAATTTAGACCATTAACTTTTAGTGAATTTGTAGGCCAAGAACACATTACAAAAACACTAAAGAACCAGATAATTGCTGGAAGAGTAGGACACGCATACCTATTCAACGGAGGAAGAGGAACAGGAAAAACATCTGCAGCCAAAGTACTTGCAAGAGCAGTAAACTGTTTAAATCCACATGATGGAGAACCATGTAACGAATGTGAAATATGCAAAGGAATTCTAAACGGATCATTAACAGACGTTGTAGAAATGGATGCAGCTTCAAACAACAGTGTTGAAGATATTAGACAAATAAGAGAAGAAGTAAACTTCTTACCAACAAAAGCAAAATATAGAGTATATATAATAGATGAGGTACACATGTTATCAACCGGAGCTTTTAATGCATTATTAAAAACATTAGAAGAACCACCAGAACATGTAAAATTTATATTAGCAACAACAGAACCACAAAAGTTGCCAGCAACAATACTTTCAAGATGTCAAAGATTTGATTTCAAAAAAATATCAAATGAAGACATCAAAAAAAGATTAAAAATAATAACAGACGAAATTGGAGTAACAATTTCAGAAGAAGCATTAAATACAATCGCAGTACTATCAGAAGGCGCAATGAGAGACGGAATAAGTATACTAGAAAGATGTATTCAAGACGGCGACTCAGAAATAACAGACGAAAAAATAAAAGAATTAGTAGGAATTCCAAAATTCGAATACATATATAAAATAACAAACAGTCTATTAGAAAAAGACTCTGAACAAGCATTAGAAGTAACACAAGAAATAATAGATGAAGGAAAAGAGCTATACAACTTTTTATGGGAAACAATTAAATATATAAAAGACATCTTAGTATATAAATCAAAAGGAAAACTAGAGTTATACAGTAAAGACGAACTAGAAAAAATAAATGAACTAAGCGAAAAAGCAAGCAAAGAAAAATTATTTTATTTAATAAAAGAACTATCAGAAATGGAAAATGACATCAAATGGTCATCACAAAAAACAATAATGTTCCAAGCAGGAATAATAAAATTAACAATAGACAAACAAGAACATGGAGACATCGAAGAAAGGCTAAATAAAATAGAAGAAAGACTTGATTCAGGAGATATAGTAGCCAAAGCTCCAACGCAAACATATCATCAGGAAATACCAAATATATCACTAGAATCAAGAAAAGCAAAACAAGAACCAGCTAAACCTAAAGCTAATATGGCAAATATAACAAGTACAGAATATTGGCCCAAAGTTGTAAATAATCTAAAAGGCAAAGGCAAAATAACACTATTTACTAACCTAATGAACACAAAAGCAGTTGAAATAAATGACCTACAACTAGGAATAGTAGGACTAACATCATTTGGAAAAACTGTAATAGAACAACCAGAAAACAAGTTAGAAATAGAAAGAGCAATAGCTCAAGAAGCTGGCAAAACTATGCAAATAAAGGCAGAAGAGCCACAAAATATAATAAACAATATGTCAAAACCAAGCTTTGACATACCAATAAATATAATAGATGAATAAGGAGGAATACAAAATGGCAAAAAGAGGTGGATTTCCAGGAGGAATGGGAGGATTCCCAGGAGGAATGAACATAAATAAATTAATGAAAGAAGCTAAAAAAATGCAAGCTGATATGGAAAAAACACAAGAAGAATTATCAGCAAGAGAATTTGAAAACTCAGTAGGTGGAGGAGTAGTTTCAGTAAAAATAACTGGAGAAAAAGTTATAAAAGAAATCAAAATAGATAAAGAAGTAGTTGATCCAGAAGACGTAGAAACATTACAAGACTTAATAATAACATGCATAAACGGAGCAATGCAAAAAGCAGATACAGCAGCAAACGAAAGCATGGGAAAATATAATATACCAGGATTAATGTAAGACAAAAGAGAGGTAAAAATATGTCATCATATTCACCATCAATTGAAAAATTAATAGAAAGCTTTGAAAAATTACCAAGCATAGGGCATAAAACAGCCATAAGATTAGCATTTCACATGCTAGACATGACTGACGAAGAAATAACAGAATTCACAACATCAATAACTGATGCAAAAAAGAAATTAAAATATTGCTCAACATGTTTTAACATCTCAGATACAGATCCATGTCCAATATGTAGTAATCCCAAAAGAGATCAAAGCACAATCTGTGTAGTAGAAGACGTAAGAGATATAATGGCAATGGAAAGAACGCACGAATATAAAGGTGTATATCATGTATTACATGGTACAATTTCACCAATGAATGGAATTGGACCAGATGAAATAAAAATAAAAGAATTATTAAATAGAATAAGAGACAATGATATAAAAGAAGTAATTATTGCCACAAACCCTAGAGTTGAAGGAGAAGCAACATCAATATACATATCAAAACTAATAAAAGCCTTCAACATAAAAGTAACAAGAATAGCTCACGGAATTCCAGTAGGAGGAGACCTAGAATACACAGATGAGATAACATTAATGAAAGCAATGGAAGGAAGAAGAGAAATATAAAACAAAAAGCTCAAATTTTTATAATTTGAGCTTTTATTATTAACTTTAATGATAAACCCCCAGCTATACAGGTAAGCAGGAGAGTTGAAATTTTTAAATATATAATTATTAAAGAGTACTCATTAAAATATCACAAATATCCTTAGTTGAATTAGGTTTAGCCAAAGCAGGAATATTAGACTTCATTTCAGCAACTCTCTCAGGATGTCTATATAAATGCTTTAAATTTCTAGCAACATTATCATCATTTTTTATCCAAATAGCAACGCCATTTCTAACAAGAAAATCAGCATTTTCTTCCTCTTGGCCAGGAATAGGATTAATAACAATAATAGGAAGTCCAGAAACCAAACTCTCTGTTGTAGTAAGACCACCAGGTTTAGTTACAACAAGATAAGAAATATGCATAAGTTCAGGAACTTTATTAGTATAATCTAAAACCTTAACTCTATCAGCTACATCATAAGCCTCAACCATCTTTTTAAATCTAGAATTCATTTTTTTATTTTTACCAGAAATAGCAACAATTTGATAATTCTTGAAAAGACGAATCAAAGCCCTAAAAATCAAACTAGTTCTCTTTCTACCAAGACCAAACTCACCACCAGCAAAAAACAAAATAGTCAATTTGTTAGGATCTAATCCAAAATCTTTACAGATTGATTCCTTGTCAAATTGATCTTTAAAGCGTTCAGAAAGAGGAATACCAGTAACAAAAATCTTAAAATCAGCAATTCCTTCATCAGACAAAGCTTCTTTCATTTCCTTATTAGCAACAAAGAAATAATCAATATATTCTGCATCAACAGTCCATTGAGAATGAGGTGCCATATCAGTAAGAACAGTAGCAATTTTACAAGTTATTTTTTTAGCTTTTTTCAAATTAGTACACATTTGATTAGAAAAAGGATGAGTACTAATAACCAAATCTGGATTAAAGTCTTGCAAAATATGATTTAACTTTTTAGACATTAACTTATTAGATGTAGTAGAAATTTTTGCAAGAGCACCATGTTCAGAATTATTATAAATTTTCTTCCACATCCAAGGTGCCTTTTTAGCCATTTCCTTATACGCAGTCGTAGATACTTTATTTAAATATTTATTAATATATTCAACACAATCAACCATCATAGTTTCACAATCTGGATAATTAGAATCAATATAATTTTTAATAGCTTTTGCAGCAGATAAATGACCACCGCCATAAGCTCCATAAAAAATAAGAATTTTTTTCATAAAATCTCCTAACGTTAATGAAAAATTTCAAAAAAAGTATACCATAAAATGCAAAAAAAGTGAATAAAAAACAATCATTAAGAAAAAATAAAAACGGAAGGTGAAACTATGAGAAAAGATTTAAAAACAAGAATGTTAATAGGAACGATAATAATAGCAATTATTTTAATTGGATGCTTAATATATAAAATTAATCAAAACGAAGAAAATTATGCTAGCCAAAAAAGCAATTCATACAATATGTCACTATATCAATTAACAGAACATGTACAAAATGTGGAAAACTTCTTGGCAAAATCAACAATTTCAAGCAGTAGTGAAGCAGGAGCAGAAAGTTTAACACACGTTTGGAAAGAAGCAGATACAGCAGTAAGCTACTTATCACAAATTCCATTAAATGTAGAACAATTAAACAAAACAGCCAAATTCTTAAATCAAGTAAGTGAATACAGCTATTCTTTATCAAGAAAAAACATATATAAAGAAGAATTATCACAAGAAGACTTAGATAACCTAAAAACACTTCATAAATACAGCGTAGAACTAAAAGAAAGTCTAGAAGATATGGAAGAAAAAATAAGTATAGGCGAACTAACATGGGAAAACATACAAAAAAACGAAGGAACAGAATACACAAGACAAGTAGATAATATAGAAGACACATCATTTATTGATATTGACAAAAATTTCAATGAATTTGAAGGACTAATATACGATGGAGCATTCTCAGAACATATACAATCACAAGACAAAAAAGGACTACCAGATACAGAAATAAGCGAAGATGATGCAGAGAATGTTGTAAAAGAAATATTAGGAGATGACATAGAAACAATAAATAGAAAAGGAAAAGTAGAAGGAGATATAGAAGTATATCAATTTGAAGTAACACAAAAAAATAAAGAAACTGCAAATATATCAATATCAGTAAAAGGCGGAAAACTAGTATTATTAAATAAAGACAGAGAAATAATAGAAGAAAAGATAACAAGAGACGAAGCAAATCAGTTAGGTAAAGATTTCTTAACAAAAATAAATTATCCAAACATGCAAGAAACATATTTTCAAACACAAGAAAATATAATAACAATAAATTATGTTTATAAACAAGGAGACATACTTGTTTATCCAGATCTAATAAAAGTAAAAATAGCTTTAGATAACGGAGAAATACTAGGCATAGAATCAACAGGATATCTAAATTCACACACAGAAAGAACAGATGTAACACCAAAAATAACAAAAGAAGAAGCAAAAGCAAAATTAAACAAGAACTTAAATATACAAGCAGAGAATTTAAGCATAATTCCAACAGAATGGAAAACAGAAATATTATGTTATGAATTTAAAGGAAAAATAGATGAAACAGAATTTTTAGTATATATTAACGCAGAAAATGGAAGAGAAGAAAACATTTTAGTCATTATAGAAACACCTGGAGGAATCCTAACAATGTAAACCCTTTAATTTCCAATTATACAGCTGAAAACAGCAAACCCTAGTAAAATTTGAAAAATGTAAATAAAAAGATAACAAAATAATAATAAAACAATAAAAAAGCCTTTAAACAGCTAGTTTGAAGGCTTTTCTTATTACATTTGACTATAAGCCTAAAAAAACGTGAAAAAGCTTCCATTGACGCACGCGCGCGCGCGTTTAAAATAAATATTAGATTTAATATTTATAAGGAGCGAAAAAATGTTAAAGAATAAGAAGCAAAAAACATTACCAAAAAAGAAAATTTTAATAG
>OJKW01000346.1_pt1 | contig 38945 bp, 31 predicted proteins | sample 1596591 | NCBI WGS metagenome assembly OJKW01 (sample SAMEA4350166, study PRJEB24818) | metagenome | biome: human; feature: gut; material: faeces | place: Denmark | collected 2013-09 | reverse complement strand
GTCTATGACAAAGACCAGGACGAACACGTGAGCGACGGATTCTTCTTCACGGTAGGCTACGGTTCGATGCCGAGTTCCGACCTGGTGGCCGCACTGCTGCGCTACGGTATCTGCGCGATCTCGCTCACCTCGACGGGCAGCCTCCAGAACGGCGTGCGCGTCTGCGTGTCGCAGATGAACCGCGAGGAGCAGTACGACCTGCTCGACCGGCGCCTCCGCGACTTCGCGCAGGACTACGCCCGGAAATAAATCCGGCATTGCAGCTCCGGGTCGCTGTGAAATCGTCCCGGAGTTGCACTCCGGAGAAAAGAATCCGGCACGGACATCCGGGAACGACCATTCGCACCCAACGAAGAGAAGGAGCCGAATAAATTCGGCTCCTTCAAATAACCAACAAAAAAGACAAAACCTACCGTCTCCGGCCGACGACGGGACCGAATTTTCCTTTCACCGACCGACTGCCGGAAACGACTTAGAAAAACAGACCCATGATCAACTACACCACTGCCGCTGAAGCTGCGAAGCTCATCAAATCCAACGACAGCGTTTATATTCAGGGAAGCGTTTCGATCCCGGAAGTGCTCGTGAAAGCGATGGCCGACCGGGGACACGAACTTCGGGGAGTGAAGGTCTATTCAGCCTTCGCCATCGGACGGGAGGAAGCGCCCTACTGCAAGCCCGAATACAAAGACAGTTTCCTCGTATATAGCCTCTTCGTGTCGAACTCCGTGCGCAACTGGATCGCTCAGGGGTACGGACAGGCCATCCCGGCTTTTCTGGGCGAGATCCCGGGGCTTTTCCGCAAGGGGATCATCCCGATCGACGTAGCGCTGCTGAACTGTTCGCGCCCCAATGCGGACGGCTATTGCAGCTTCGGCACCTCGGCCGACCTCGCGGTTTCGGCCGCCGAATGTGCGAAGGTCGTTATCGCCCAGATCAACCCCCACGTGCCGTTCTCCTACGGCGATGCGCTGATCCACGTCTCGAAACTCACGGCCGCCGTCGAAGTCGATGAACCTCTGGTGGAGCTTCCGACCGCCCAGCCCAACGAAATCGACCGCAAGATCGGCGGCTACATCGCCGAGCTGATTCCCGACGGTGCGACCCTCCAGATCGGCGTGGGCGGCATCCCCAACGCCGTACTCGCGGCCCTGGGCGATCATAAACACCTGGGACTCCACACCGAAGCACTCACCGACGGGGTAGTACCCCTGATTCGGAGCGGCGTGATCGACAACTCGCAGAAAAAAGTGCTTCCGGGCAAAAACCTCGCGTCGCTGGCTCTCGGCTCGAAGCGGCTTTACGAATACATGGACTACAACGAAGACCTGATCATGAAGGACGTGGCATGGACGAACGACCCGTTCCGCATCCGCGAGAATCCGAAGGTCATGGCCATCAATTCGGCGCTGGAGGTCGATCTGACGGGCCAGATCTGCGCCGACTCGATCGGCACGATGATCTACTCGAGCGTAGGCGGACAACACGACTTCATGTACGGCGGCGCCCTCTCCGAAGGCGGTAAAACCTTCATCGCGCTCCCCTCGACCACCTCGAAGGGACACTCCAAGATCAAGGCCCTGCTGACGCCCGGCGCCGGCGTGGTGACCACCCGTTTCCAGACACAATACGTCGTCACGGAGTACGGTGCGGCCTACCTGCTGGGCAAAGGACTCGCCGAGCGTGCCCGCGCCCTGATCGACATTGCGCACCCCTCGGCCCGCGAAGAGTTGGAAAAAGCCGCCTGCGAACGCTTCGGCTATTCGTTCCTGCGGCTCAAATAGGCTCCTCGACTCCATGTGCAGGAATCGTTCGCGGACGCCTGTCCGCTCTGCGCGGAAGTGATTTTCTCGCAAGATCCATATATTATAAGGTATATCAAAAAACAGGACTCCTGCCGAAACCGGAATAACCGTGTATGCGGAATAACTAAAGACCGTCCCGCCTCCTTTTTCAGAGGATGGGACGGTCTTTTTTCCACACAAAATCCCCCTCTCGACCGATCTATCGGGGGGGGGTAAAATTTTATTGATTTTCGATAAATTTTTCTTGTTTTTCACAAATATACTTTCTATCTTTATCGTAACAAACGATAAGAACGGACGCAGTGCCTGCAAGCGTTTCCAAAAGTCGAGGAATTACATAACGCCGGCACAGGAAACACCCCGCAGAACCCTTCGGTTTCGACCGGCAGGAACACTTCACGGATCAACAGGAAATACGCCGAAACAAAAACAGCGAACAAAATCAACGACCATAAAAAAACGGGATCACTCCCTCTCGATATGATTGTACTCGAAAACATCAACAAGACCTACCACAACGGCGCTCCGCTGCATGTACTCAAGGGTATCGACCTCGAAATCGAAAAGGGCGAGCTGGTTTCGATCATGGGGGCCTCGGGATCGGGCAAATCGACCCTGCTGAACATCCTCGGGATCCTGGACGACTACGACACGGGCGAATATTTCCTGAACGGGCGCCTGATCAAGCACCTGAGCGAGACGCAGGCCGCTGCCGCCCGCAACAACATGATCGGCTATATTTTCCAGTCGTTCAACCTGATAAACTACAAGAACGCGGTCGAAAACGTCGCCCTTCCCCTCTACTACCAGGGCGTTTCGCGCCGCAAACGCAATGCCGAAGCCCTCGAATACCTCGACCGACTGGGGCTCCGCGACTGGGCCCACCACATGCCCAACGAAATGTCGGGCGGCCAGAAACAGCGCGTGGCCATCGCCCGGGCATTGATCAACAAGCCCCAGATCATCCTCGCCGACGAACCTACGGGCGCCCTGGACAGCAAAACCTCGCAGGAGGTAATGGACCTGCTGCGGCAGGTAAACGGGACGGGCATGACCATCATCTGCGTAACCCATGAACAGTCGATCGCCGACCAGACGGACAAGATCATCCACCTGAAGGACGGCGTGATCGGTTCGATCCAAAACCTCCGGCCATGAGAGAGTTGCTGTTGGAAATCTGGGCGTCGATCCGCCGCAACAAGCTGCGCACGTTCCTCACGGGCTTCTCGGTCGCATGGGGCATCTTCATGCTGGTCATCCTGCTCGGCTCGGGCAACGGACTGAAAAACGGCACGCTCTCCAATTTCGGATCGATGGCCGTCAATTCGGTCATCATCAACGGCGGCTGGACCTCGCAACCCTACAAGGGCTACGACAAGTGGCGGCGCATCAACATCACCAACCGCGACCTGGAGATCCTGCGCACCGAATTTCCCGAAGTAGATAAGGTTTCCGCCCGCGTACAAGGACCAGGACAATACAACCTCTCCCACGGACGCGACTTTCTGAACAATGCGGCCGTAGTCGGCAGCGACCCGGAATACCGCGAAATCATGAATGTCAGGGTGCTCGACGGACGCTTCCTGAACGATACCGACCTTCGGGAGCGGCGCAAGGTGATCGTCGTGGATAAAAACGTGCGGGATGTCCTGTTTCACGGTCAAAGTCCCGTCGGACAGCACCTCCTGGTCAACGGAACATCGTACAGCATCATCGGTGTTTTCGAGATGGACCAGTTCGGCTCCTACACATTCACCTTCATCCCGCTGACGACCGCCCAACTGCTCTTCAACCACAGCGATCCGAGCGTAGGACAGACCTATCTTTCGGTGAAAGACATCGACACCGATCAGAAGATGGCCGAATTCGAACAACGGCTCCGCAATCGTCTGGCTGCCGAACATACCTTCGCGCCCGACGACGAAAGCGCCGTCTGGATCTACAACCGCATGGAAGGTTACAAGAACATGATGCTCGTCTTCGGCGGCATCAACCTCTTCATCTGGATCATCGGTCTGGGGACGCTGCTCGCAGGCATCGTGGGCGTGAGCAACATCATGCTGGTAACGGTGCAGGAGCGCACCTTCGAATTCGGCATTCGCAAGGCTCTCGGAGCCAAACCCTCGTCGATCATCCGGCTGATCCTGACCGAATCGGTGATGATTACCGCCGCATTCGGCTATATCGGGATGGTGCTCGGCGTATTCGCCATGGAAGGAGTGAACAAGCTCATGACACAAACTCCGCCCGGTGAGGAGAACACGTTCAACATCTTCGTCAATCCGACGTTGAACCTCTCGGTAGCGGTAAGCGCGACGATCGTTCTGGTGCTGGCCGGACTTATCGCAGGTTACATCCCCTCCCGCCGGGCCGCCCGACTGAAGACCGTCGATGCCCTTCGACACAACAAATAACCGACACGAAAACCGCAGCGGCCGGGACAAAAGATAAAAGGAGCCGCAACAACTGGAAGCGAGAAACGGAAGAAAACGCAACGGCCGGGGACGACAAGCCGGGAAAAAGATAAGGAAACGCCCGCAACGCCGGTAAGGAACCACCCCGGCGTCAGAAGGACGACCAAAGTTCCCTCCCGAGGAGGGGATTCAGGGAAGGATAAAATTGGAACACGCGGCTCTGCCGCGAAACTACAACCAAAAGGAACGAAAAGAGCAACGAAAAACCGGGAACAAGACAAGGAGGCAGCCGAACTCCGAAGGACGGCCAAAGTCCCCTCCCGAGGAAGGGATTTAGAGGTAGGTAAAATCAATACGCGCGTTGTCGCGCAACTACGACCGACAGAAAAGAAGATACGAAAAAGATAACAGCAAGATAAGGAACCAGACTATGACAGGATTTTTCGATACGGATCGCTGGAACGAAATCTGGCAGACGATCTCCCGCAACCGCAGGCGCAGCATCATGACGGCGCTGGGTGTCTTCTGGGGTATCTTCATGCTGATCGTCCTGCTGGGTGCCGGCACGGGGCTGGGCCGCATGTTCCGTGCCCAACTGGGCGGTACGGCCACCAACGCCATTTTCATCATGTCCGACCGCACCTCCGTCCCATACGAAGGTATGCCTACGGGCCGTAGCTGGGAACTGGACTGGGACGACCTGGAAGCGCTCCGGAAACTGCCCCGCATCGAATACATCTCGGCCATTTGCTGGGGCAACCAACGCAACATGAGCCACCAAGACCACAAAGGCGAATTCGGACTGATGGGCTACTCGCCCGACATGCAGCAGATCGCCCCCCAACAGATTCTCATGGGGCGCTACCTGAACGAAGTCGATGAACTGCGCCAGCGCAAAGTCTGCGTAATCGGGCTTCAGGTCTGGCGCGACCTCTTCCCCGGCGGAGAAGATCCCACAGGCAAAACGATCCAGATCGGCAGTTCCTACTTCACGGTCGTCGGCGTTACCAAACCCCTGGGCGGTATGATGGCCTTCAGCGACCCGGAGCGGACCGTCGTCATCCCGGCGCTGCTCGTACAGCAAATGTACGGACTGGGACGGACGATCGACATGCTGGCACTCACCGGATATGCGGACGAACCGACCCAAGAGGTGATCCAGGACTGCCGGCAAAGCATCGCCGCACGGCACCTGATCGCTCCCGACGACAAGAAGGCGATCTATTTTCAGGATACCTCCGAGGTCTTCGGCAAGATCATGGGGCTCTTCCGAGGCATCTCCCTGCTTACGTGGATCGTAGGTCTGGGCACGCTGCTCGCGGGCATCGTGGGCATCAGCAACATCATGCTGGTGCTGGTACGCGAACGCACGCAGGAGATCGGCATCCGCCGCGCCATCGGCGCTTCGCCCCTGACGATCCTTTCGCAAATCCTCTCCGAGAGCTTCATCCTCACTTTTATCGCGGGCATCTTCGGTTTCGGTGCGGGCGTAGGCGTTCTCTCCATCGCCGACAGTTTCTACGCGCGGGCCGCCCAGATGGACCAACACCTGCCCGATATTTCATGGCAGATCTCCTTCGGTATGGGAATGCTCGCGCTGGGGATCCTCGTCCTGGGCAGCCTGCTGGCAGGCATCATCCCTGCGACCCGGGCACTGCGGATCAAAGCCGTAGACGCGATCCGCGAAGAATAAACCCCGAAACTCGCAACAAACGCAAAAAACCGACATAATATGAAAAAGTTTCTGAAGATTTTCCTGGGCATCCTGTTCCTCGCGCTGCTCGTCGGCACGTTCGTCTTCCTCTGGAACAAAACCCGCCCCGTGAAGGTGGTTTACACCCTCGCAACCCCCGTGCATGACACGATCCGTCAGTACGTCCTCGCCTCGGGCAAGGTCGAACCCCGCGACGAGGCGCTCATCAAGCCCCAGATCTCGGGTATCATTTCCGAGGTGCTCTGCAAGGCCGGCGACCGTGTAAAACAGGGCGACGTCATCGCTACGGTGAAGGTCATTCCCGAAATGGGAACCCTCAATGCCGCCGAATCCCGCGTGACGGTGGCCCGGCTCTCGCTCGACCAGACCCGCAAGGAGTTCGAACGCACCGAAGCCCTCTATGCCAAAGGCGTGGTATCGCAGGAGGAGTTCGAGAAGGGGCAGACCACCCTGCGCCAGGCCGAAGAGGAGTTCCAGAATGCCGAAGACAACCTGGAAATCGTCAAAACCGGTATTACCAACCGATACAAAGATTTAAGCAACACCCAGATACGCTCCACCATCACGGGTATGATCCTCGACGTACCGATCAAGGTCGGCAACTCGGTGATCCAGGCCAATACCTTCAACGACGGCACCACGATCGCCACGGTCGCCGACATGGGCGACATGCTCTTCCGGGGCAATGTCGATGAAACCGACATCGGCCGCCTGCACGCCGGCATGCCCGTCGTGCTGACCATCGGTGCCATGCAGGGTACCGTCCTCCAAGCCACGCTGGAGTACATTTCGCCCAAAGCCGCCGATGTGAACGGGATCATCATGTTCGAGGTGAAGGCCGCCGCCAAGATCCCGGAATCGGTCTTCGTCCGTGCAGGTTACAGCGCCAATGCCAGCATCGTGACCGACAGCCGCGAAGGTGTTCTCACACTGCCCGAAAGCACCATCCAGTTCGAAGAGGGCAAGCCCTGCGTCTATATCCTCACCAGTCCTGAGGAGAGCCCCGAACAAACCTTCGAGAAACGGGACGTAACGCTCGGTCTGTCGGACGGCGTGAACATCGAAATCGTATCCGGCGTCACCGAAACGGACAAAGTCCGCAACCTCCAACAACAGTCCATCTAAATCCCTGCCACCATGAAATTCGGAACTCTTTTCATCGCACTGCTGCTCGCGGGCAGCACGGCGCAGGCCCAAATTCCGACTCCGACATCCGAAGCAGGCCCTTGGAGCCTGGATGACTGCATCCGATACGCCCACGAACATAACATACAGATCCAGCAACAGGCGCTGCAAGTCGAACAGCGCTCCGTCGAACTCAACACCTCGCGCCACAGCCGCCTGCCCGACCTCGGTGCCAACCTCGGTACGAACTTCAGCTTCGGACGAAGCCTCATCAGCAACAACACCTACGCCGACAACAACCAGGTGTCGGGTTCGCTCGGTGTTTCGGCCTCGCTGCCGGTCTTCATGGGCGGACGCATCAACCACGAAATCGCAGCGGGCAAGCTGAGCCTGAAAGCCGCGGCCCAGGACCTGGACCGGATTCGTGAAGACGTATCGGTCAATATTATGTCGTATTACCTCGACGTGCTGGTCGCAAAGGAGTTGGTTGACGTCGCAGAGCAAGCGCTCGCCTTGAGCACACAACAGGTGGAACGCAGCCGGGAACAGGTACGAACGGGCAAAGTCGCCGAGTCGGTGCTTTACGAAAACGAAGCCCTGCTGGCGGCCGACGAATACAAACTAACCCAAAGCCGCAACGACCTCTCACTCTCCCTGCTGGCCCTGAGCCAGGCCCTGAACCGGACGAGTGCCGAAGGATTCGACATAGTCGCCCCGACTTTCGACAGCCTCACCGTGGAGTCGATGCGTCACCTGCGTAACCCGGCCGAAGTGCTCTCCTACGCCCTGGACAACCGTCCCCGCATACAGGCCGAGCGCTTCCGCCTCGAGCAGGCTCTCCGGGCGGTGCGGATGTCCCGTGCGGCTTACTACCCCCAGATCACGCTGACAGGAGGATACGGCACCAACGTCTATCACTCGTTCGCTACGGGTGCGGTAAATCCCGCTTTCGGACGCCAGTTCCGCAACAACAGCACCGAATACGTAGGGGTGGCGATCAACATCCCCATCTTCAACCGCATGGCGACCCGCAACAGCGTGCGAACGGCCAAACTGGGCGTACGGAGCCAGCAGCTCGTCCTGACCGAAGCCGAGCAGACCCTGCAAAAAGAGATCGAAACGGCCTACTACCAGGCCGATGCCGCCCTGTTGAAATACCGTTCGGCGGAAAAAGCGCTCAATTCCGCACAGGTCGCCTTCAGGTACGAAGCCGAGAAATACGCTGCGGGCCGCTCGACGACCTTCGACTACAACGACGCCAAGACCCGCATGCAGAAGGCCGAATCCGACCAGATCCAGGCCAAATACGAATTCATATTCCGCACCAAGATCCTCGATTTCTACGCGGGTTTCCCCCTGACGCTTTAAGCGCGGTAAACGGAACCCGAAGACTCCGACCGCAAGCAGTACAAGAGAGAAGCTCCCGGAAACGCAAATCGTTTCCGGGAGCTTCTCTTGTCGATGTAGATTCTCTCTCTGCAGATGTTTCCGGGCAACTCTTCTCCTGTCCCAAGCGGAAAAGAGAGGCAATCCGGCGGATTCGTTCCGCAGCCTTACTCCGCGATCGAAAGATCGGCGAAGGAGAAAACTTCGGTCGAAACCTCGCCCAGCGGACCGCTCTTGGCATTGACCCCCACCTGTACTTTGACGAAGTCGATGTACTTCAGTTCGACAGGCGTTCCGTCGGGCTGCATGGCATTGGCGATTCGGAATCCGTTGCTCTGTCCCTTTCCGTCCATTGCATCGCCGCCCGCAAGACAGTCGCTTCCGTAATTGTCGGCATAACCCCACTCGTAAGGGCGGTTGATCCAAAACCCTCTGTCATCGACCATATTCCGAGATTCGAGCAGCGTACCGCGCAACGTATAAGTATCGGCGGCCCAAGCCGGATAATAGAAATCCTGGTCGTGAAACTCACCCCTGTATTCGACCGTGCCGCTGCGACCTTCCGAATCGGTCCACTGCACGTCCATCCCCCTTCCGGCAGGGCGGTAATAAGTCACGGCATAACCGGAAACAGTCCCTTCCTTACCCGTTTCGCTGCCCCGCAACTCGTACCACTCGTCATCGGGCTCACCGTTGCCGTTCACGTCCTGCATGACCCACACCACGCCCGGCTCCGAGCTGGTGTCGAATGCATTCCCCTCAATGGAAAAATCATAGCCGCTTTCCATTCGGGCGATACTGTGGTCGAACCCGACGATCAGATAACCGCCGAATCCCCCGAGCGAAACATAACTCCGCGCCTCCAGCCTCCCGGCTGCATAAGCCACGGCATCTTCATGGGTACGCTCGTTGCCCGTATATCCGGCTTCGGTCTTTTCGCCGACCAACTGCCAGGGAGCGGGCAGAAATTCGTAAACCGCATGCTGGAAACGACTGCTCGCCACACTCGCCGGGCGTCGGCGCTGCTCCTCGTCCGCAAAGGCATGAACGACGATCTCGGCAGACAGCGTAGCAACCCCTCGGACGATGTTTCGCGTAAGACGCTCGGAAGCATCGCCGCCTTCGGTCACATCGACCCGAACGGTATAGTCGCCCGGCCCGTCGGGTGTAAACTTAAACACGGCACCCGTTTCGGCTACGACCGGTTCCCCATCAACCGACCAGACGAACTGCGGATCGGCGATATAAGCCAGCGACGGCGCAAGATAGACCGCACGGCCGACGAACGTGCTCCGATCGGTCGTTTTGCAGTAATGAGAGAGCTTTTCGAAGCGGACCTCCGAAGGCATCTTCTCCACGACCTCCACGACAAATTCCTTGAAGGAGGTTCCGTCGTCGTTCGATGCCTCGATACGGATCGGGTAGCTCCCCACCGCCTCTTCCCGGAAGGTATAGCTCATCTGCGTAGAAACGACCTCGCCGGCACAGAGCCATCGGCAGCGGAAGTCCTCCTGGTCCGAATGCTGAATATCGGGAGTGAAGGTATATTCGACACCCGGCAGAACCTTGAGCCCCTCGGCAGGCAGTGCAAGCGAAATGACGGGCGGAGTAAGCTCCAGCACATCCACCCGCAGCTCCGCTTCGGCTTTTCCGGCAGCCGTTTCGACACGGAACGTGATATACACTTCCCCCAGTTCGGTAAAGACGGCCGTATAGGTCGGTTCGGAACCTGCCAGCTTGCCATCGACGATCCATGAGTAAGTAGCTCCCTCGGCATACTCCACCGTCGGAGCGATGGTCAGCTCCCGGCCCATCTTGACGGTATAAACCCCCGACTCGCTGTCGAGCGTAATGACGGGAGCATGATCCCGGTCGTCCAAAATCACTTCGTCCTTGTTGCAGGCGGTCGTCAGCAGCGCCGCAAACACCGCCCAAAACGGGAAATATCTTTTCGAAAAAAACCACATAGCACGTTACATATATTCGCGTTTACGGCACGCGGCAGAGCGGAAACCCGCCCTGCCGACGCACACAAAAACGATTTATCTTCAAAAGTCGTCGCCTCCGCCCGGTGCAGTCCGTCACGGACTTTTCCGCAAGTCGGAAACGATCGCCGAAATCGGTCCGGAAACTCTCCGGAAAAACATTACAGCTCGATCGTAATGTCATCCAGAGCATAATAGGCCGGCATCGAGAAGCCATAGCCGTTATCGGGGCCGCCCGTCATATTGAAACGAACCTTCGCCACCTTGCCCAGCGAAGAGAGGTCCCATTTGGTCCACTCCTTAATCAGCTTGTCCTTCGATGCGAAAGTCATCGTCACGGTGCCGGTCTCCTTACCTGCGGCATCGTAGCCCGTAGCATGAATCAGTACATCCTGGCCCTCTTCAAGCGCAGGTGCGAGAGCATTGCCCTTGGCTGCCACACTCAGGAAATAACAGGTCGAATTGATATAGCAGCTCTGGATCGTACGCGCCACACCATCGGCGAAAGCGAAAATAGGACGGCTGTCGCCATAGTCGGGATGCGCCTCGTCGTAGTTACCGTAACCGATAAGGAAATTATCCGATCCGTCGTGGCCGCCGCCCGTAGTAGCATCCTCGTTCCGGGCATTGTATAGGTAAAGGTCAAGCTCGTAGGTGTTGAACTTCTCGATATCCTTGGAGTTGTAGGACGATACCATAAACGGGTATCCCCAACCTTCGGGACAGGGCGAAGTCAGCTGCGTGGTCTGATCGGTCCAGGTGTACGCCTTATCTTCGTAAACTACGGACATCGCCTTACCGCCGTTATAGTTCGCCACCACCAGCGGCGACCAGTCGTCGCCCTCGAAAGTGATCGTATAGGTCTGGGGTCCTTCGTCCGGCCCGTCGTCGTCCTTCGAACATCCGACGAAAGTTACCGCAGCCGCAGCCAGCAAAGCCAAAAATACTCTTTTTTTCATAATCTTTTATTATTTAATAAATTGTATGTTTCCTCCTGTACGAAAGATCGCCGCAAAGCATACGCTTCGGGGACTCATGGCAACACCGGGTCCGGAAAAATCGACTGAATGGGGAAATCGAGCAAACAGAGCAACCGACATTCGTGATTCCATCCCGTGACCCGCAGGTGTAAAATCTTCGTGCAAAGGCAGGTCTTCTGACTCATCCCGTCCGTCGCGCCTTCCCGGCTTCATGGCCAGTGGCAAAAGAGAGCGATCGAACTATTCCCCGAAAGGAAACAGGACTTACAGCAGCGAGCACTGTTCCGGATTCGCACCGGATTCCCTATTACTCCGCACGCTTCGAAAAAACATACGGATACCTTTTGCGGGTGCAAATATACGAATAATATTTAATTCGAAAACTCAAAAAAACACGACGACCTCTTGACTTCGCCTTTTCGTCAGCGTATATTTGCAGACGCGCCCTTCCCGTTTCCCGAAACGGGCGCCCATCCTTTCTCTATTTTTTCGATTTCCGCCTGTCGCCGGACTCTTCCGGACGGCAATGACACTGTTTCATCCGACTAAAAAACACACGACATGCCCCGAGGACGCAACAAAGCCCTGATCGCCCGACGCGACGAAATGCTCTGCCACCGCTATCACTACTGGACCGAAACGCAGCGTCTGCGCTTCGACGACACCCTGAAAATCCTCTCCGAAGAGGAATTCTTTCTCTCCGAGGAGCGCATCCTGACCATCCTCCGCGCCAACGGCGACACGCTCCGCGAACTCGCCGGCCGGCCTACTCCGAAAATGCGAAGAGAGCGCTTCCCGACAAGGCGCCATACACCCTCTCCCCGGAAATGATCCGACGGATACGCCCGTCCCTGGCAATAAGGATATTCGGCCCGTTCATTCCTGCGATCCGGCAAAAAGAGGCATCCGCACATCTCCATTCGGAAAAAACAGCTATTTTTGCAGCCGGAACAATCCCGGAACGAAACAAAATGGACTGGTTTACGGATCTTTTTACCCAACATTCGGCCATTCAAGCCGTCGTCGTGCTCTCGCTGATCTCGGTGTTCGGCATGATGCTGGGCAAAGTGCGTTTTTTCGGAATTTCGCTCGGCGTGACGTTCGTTTTCTTCATCGGCATCGCAGCGGGCCATTTCGGACTCTCGGTCGATCCTTCGATGCTGGCTTTCGCCGAAAGTTTCGGGCTCGTACTCTTCGTCTATGCATTGGGATTGCAGGTCGGCCCCGGTTTCTTCAGTTCGCTCCGCTCGGGCGGCATCCGGCTGGTTTCGCTCGCCACGCTCATCGTCCTGACAGGTTCGGCACTGGCCGTAGGGCTCGGCTATGCGACCCGTGTTCCCATGAGCGACATGGCAGGCATCCTGTGCGGCGCCACGACCAACACCCCGGCGCTCGGTGCGGCACAACAGATGCTCTCGCAGATGCAGTTGGACAGCAACAACGCCACGCTGGGCTGTGCATTGACCTACCCGCTGGGTGTCGTAGGCGTGATTCTGGGCATCATCGCCGTACGCAAACTCTTCGCCCGGCCCTCGGACATTCCGCAACCGGACGCCGAACATAAAAAGAATATCTTCATCGTCGAATTCAAGATTTCCAACCCCGGCGTCGTCGGTAAAAGCATCCGCGACGTCGCGGCATACAGCCACCACCATTTCGTCATCTCCCGCCTTTGGCGTGCCGGGCAGGTTTCGATTCCGACTTCGGACTCGACCCTCGAATCGGGTGATCTGGTACTGGTAATCACCTCGCCGGACGACGTGCAGGCACTGGAACTCCTCTTCGGCGAGCGGGTACAGAAAGACTGGAATACGCACGACATCGACTGGAACGCATTGGACAGCCAGCTCATCTCCCGGTCGATCATCGTCACCCGCCCCGAAATCAACGGCCGCAAACTCAGCTCGCTGCGTCTGCGAAACCTGTACGGCATCAACATCAGCCGGGTGCATCGTTCGGGCGTACAACTGCTCGCCACGCCCGATCTCACGCTGCAACTGGGCGACAGCCTGACGGTAGTGGGTGAAGCGCAGGCGATCGAAGGCGTCGAAAAAATCCTCGGCAATGCCGTCAAACAGCTCGACGAACCCAACCTGATTCCGGTTTTCATCGGTTTGCTCCTGGGCCTGCTGCTGGGAAGCATCCCTTTCGCGGTACCGGGTATCAGTCTCCCTGTCAAACTGGGACTCGCAGGCGGCCCGATCATCCTCGGCATCCTGATCGGGACCTTCGGCCCCCGCATCCACATCGTCACCTACACCACGTTGAGCGCCAACCTGATGCTCCGGGCATTGGGACTGTCGCTCTATCTGGCCTGCCTGGGGCTCGAAGCGGGCGCCCATTTCGTCGAAACGATCATGCGCCCCGAAGGAATGCTCTGGATCGGACTGGGATTCCTCCTCACGTTCGTCCCCATCGTTATCGTAGCCGCCCTGTCGCTGCGGTTCTTCAAACTCGATTTCGGACAGGTAGCCGGCATCATGTGCGGCAGCATGGCCAACCCGATGGCGCTGAACTATGCCAACGACTCGATCCCCGGCGATCATCCGGCCGTGGCGTACGCGACGGTCTATCCCGTATGCATGTTCCTGCGGGTCATCATCATTCAGATTCTGATCATGTGCTTTATTTAGCGGTCGCCGGACGGCAGACCGCCCTGCGTTCCGAAGAGGCGCAGCGAACGGAACCGGGGACTCAACGCCCGACATCCGGCAGCTCCGCCACACGGCGGATCTCGCCTTCGAAATTGGGGGTAAAGATCCCGCCGCCCACTCCTTCGGCGATCTCGCGCAGTGTCCAGAAGCGACCTCCGTCCAACTCGCCGCTCGGTACGACAGGCCCATCGTACACCGTCTTATAGACATAGACCAACTCCCGTTCGCGTTCCGACTCGAACAGGTAGGTCAGCACGTGCTGCGGCTCGAAATCCGTCACGCCGACCTCCTCGCGCACCTCGCGCCGCAGGGCAACGAGAGGCTCTTCCCCCCAATCCACATGGCCGCCTACGGCCGTATCCCACCGTCCGGGCTGGATATCCTTCCACGCCGGACGTTTTTGCAGGTAAAGCTCCCCACGGGAGTTGAACAGATGGAGGTGCACCACCGGATGCAACAGCATCGACCCGCCGTGGCACTCGCCCCGCGTGGCCCGGCCGACGACACGTCCGGCAGCATCGACCACCGGGAACAGCTCTTCCCGATTATCCGCGCATTTCATTTTCCGACAATATTCTATGAGTTTTATTCCGACCGTAAAGACTGCAATAGACGGAGAACATGACGAAGCCCAGCAGGGCCATCGCCGCACCGGGCAGGGCGGCATATTGAGGCCCCAGGCCGAAACTGATCGGCAGACCGCCGAAGTAGGCACCCAAAGCGTTACCGAGGTTGAACGCGATCTGGATCGACGCGGCGCCGAGCATCTCCCCGCCCGGCGCATTCTCCAAAATAAGCAGTTGCTGGGGCGATGAAACCCCGAAGAGCGAAGCCGTCGTCAGGAACATCAGCGGAATCACGAGCCAGTCGATCCGAGCCGCGAAGAAGATCCCTACGAGCAACAGACAGATCATCCCCTGAATAAAGCGGGCGACCCGTTCGGGAGAGAAGCGGTCCGACAGATGCCCGCCCGCGAGATTACCCACCAGCATTCCCAGCCCCGCGACCATCATCACGGCTGTCATCGCCTGCCCGGGGATGCCCGCCACACGCGTCATGGTCGGAGTCACGTAGCTGTACCAGCAGAAAACACCTCCATTGGCCAGCAGCGTAGCCAACAGAATCAGCCAGGGAGCCCGCGAACCGAGGAACCGGAATTGCCCCTTCAATCCCGTATCGGGCAGCGCCGGCAGGGCAGGCACCCAGCGGGCGATCAGCAGCAGAGCCATAATTCCCCACAGCCCGACCATCCCGAAAGCCAGCCGCCACGAAAGATAGCTGCCCAAATAGGTACCCAACGGCACACAGAACAGGTTGGCGACAGTCATCCCGAGGATCATGATAGACACGGCCTGGGTTTTGTGTCCCGGATCGGCCACCCGCTCCGCAACGATCGAACCTACGCCGAAGAAAGCCCCGTGAGGCAGGCCCGACACGAACCGCATCGCCAAGAGCATCCAAAAGTCGGGCGCCAGCGAAGCGCAGACGTTACCCAGGACAATAAGAGCGGCAAGAGCGAGCAGAATCCCCTTCAACGCCCGCTTACGTGCGATGAGCACCGTCGCGGGAGCCCCGACGCAAACCCCGATGGCATAGGCCGAAATCAGGTCCCCGGCCCGGGGGATGGAAACGCCTAAATCCCTCGCCACATCGGGCAGAATCCCCATCATGACGAACTCGGCCATACCGAGAGCCAACGTGCCGAAAGCCAGGGCGATCAAACTCTTTTTCATAAATCGACTCTTTTTACCGACGGCTCCGCACTCCGGAGTACGGAATCTCTTTCGCAACTTTCGCATTCTTCGGACCGCTCCGCAGCTCGACAATACGGCGCGTCCGAAGCACGGTCTTTTGATTCGGAGAACAAAAATAGCGCATATCTTCCCCTCTTCCGCCTAAAACGAAAGAATTTCTCACCGACCTGACAAACCGGCCCTCCCGGATTCTCCCTAACGGGATGAATCCGGGAGGGCCGATTATATCCTATCCGAAAGCCCAAAGAGAGCCGTATGACTGAGATCAATACCCCAGCCAGTGAAGCCACTCGAGCGCTTCGGGCGTCAGCTTGTCATCGCGGTCCACCCAGGTTCCGGACTCGATGAGCAACTTTTTATACTCCTCGATACGGCGCGTGATCGGAAAATCGGGTCGCGGCAGCGCACTCTTCTCCGCACGCTCCGAAGGGCGAATCGTCCGGTCGAAAACCTCCCGAAGCGCCGGGCGCCGGTGTCCCTCCCACTTGAAATCTTCGAGAAAAAGAGCCTGCGTCTCCGGAATCTTATCCATCGGGAAAATCGAATAGACCGGCTGATTGCGGTAGGTAATGCCTTCGACCGTATTGTTGTCGATATAGTAGGTAGCCGCACCGCTTTGGATGGACATCAACCCCACCGGTTCGGGCGAATCGTCCTCCTGCATATAATAGATGGTCTGCACGTTACCGTCCACGTCGTTGCGATAGATCTTGTTATTGCGGAAATAGGCAGTAATCAGCTTGCCCGTCACCTGGTTGTAAGTCATCGTGTCGATCTCGCTCGACATAACCGGACGGCCGACGAATTCCGCTTTCTGGAGTTTGGAGTTTTCGGTATAGATCTTCATCACGTCCGAAGTGATCTGGTTGTCCTGATTCCAAAGCACGGGATCGATATAGAGCAGGATCATCGAGTCCGTGGAAACGGCCACCAGGGAATCGCAGACCGCCTGGAAGTCGTTGCGGAAGATCTTTACCCGGCGATACCCCTTGACCAACCGGTAGAGGGAATCTCCAGCAGGTGCAGCGATCGAATCCCCCCGCAAAGAGTCCGCTGCCGCAACCCCGGCCTTGAGCGAATCGAGCTGCATGGAATCGCGTCCCAGCGAATCCGCAGCAAGAGAGTCCCGGAACAAAGAATCCAACGCGGCAAAAGCCCTGGCCTCCCGCAGGGAGTCGGCGACCAGCGAATCGAGAGCCGACGCCGGAAGCTTGCCTTTCAGGATCGCCTTCCCGGTTTTGGCACGCCGCTTGGCCCAGATTTTCTCCATACGTTCGGCGCGGCGCTCCAGGTTCTTTCTGCGCAATGCCTCCTCCTTCTGTTTCGCAGCGTCGAGCTTGGCAGTAGCCCGAGCCTGACGTGCTTTGGCGATCTGCGCCAGCTTCTCCTTGCGGGCCGCTGCCGCCTGCGCCTTTTTCACGGACGCTATGCTGTCGGCCTGTGCCCGCAATTGAGCTTTCAAGCTGTCGGCCTGGGCTTTCCGCTCCCGCTTGGAAAGAATATGCACGGAAGAATCCGCAGGAAGCGATTTTGGACCGGCCTGCGCAAGGCTGTCGGAAAAAAGCGTATCCACCGCAGAAACGGCGGCCACGGAATCGGCAGGGGTCATTCCGCCCCCCACCCGATCAAGGCTGTCGGAAAGAAGCGTATCTATTGCTGGGGCGGCATCCAGAGAATCGCCCCCCGTTCCTCCTTTTTCAGCCGGAACAGCCGCTATGGGTTCTGCAGCGGAACCAGAACCGGCATCCGCAGTTTCGGACGAGGTTTCGACGGCTCCGGCCGCAGCCTGCGGAGCAGCGGCATCCGCCTGCGATCCATCCTGCGAGGCTTTTGGATCCGCAGCACTCGGTTTCGCAGCCAGTGAATCCACAGACGATCCCCCCTTAGAGCCGGCCAGAGAATCTGCCGCCTTTGCCTTCACCTTCGCCAACGAATCGGCACGTGCCTGCTCGCTCTTCGAGATCGTATAAAGAAACATCGAATCGGCACACATATAGAGCGAATCGCTCTGACTCGTATCGTAGCTGACCACCGAAGGTCGCTGCGTGAGCAGAGCATTGCCCGGCTCCTTCCAATATTCGCCGTAATCGCCGAAAGCGAGCACTTTGTGCTCGGCGTCGTCGATCTGGATATTCCGGAACAAAAGAGCATGCCCGGACTCCCGGTAATAGTCGAGGCTGTCGCTCCACAGCTCCTGCTTTTCGGTCATCACATACCCGTTGCGAGTCAGCACGTAAAGCTCGCGCGGATTTTCGTAACGTCCCCGGTCGGCATAAATGTAATCGCCGCCTTCGTTCCAGATGTTGGTTCGCTCGAAGAAATGAGCCTGGTCGGTATCCGTATCGTACACCACCGAATCGCCCTTGAGTTCGTACTTGTCGTTGCGCATCTCGACACGATCCACACAGATAATCTGGTGCGTATCGGCATAATAGTAGCCCCGGTCGGATTCGAGGTGATTCTCGCGGTTGGTCAGCATACCGCCTCCGCTGAAAGTACCAATATTGTCCAGCGTATTGAACCGGAAATCATAAGTATAGAGCGTCGCATCCCCATCGACGACCTTCACCAGCGGAGCATAGACCCGCGCCTCGTTGATCTCACCGTTGTAGTCGGCCCGGTCGCCGTAAATGTATGTCTCTTTTTTATTGATCAGTACGTTGCCGAAGCACTCGATGCGCTTGTCGTTGTAGCGGATCGCGCTGTCGCAGGTAATGACCGCCCCGTTGTGCTGGGCCGCGAAATGCCCTACGAGCACTGTCGCGGTCGTATCGCCGTAAGGAATGGGATATCCCCGGTCGGCGACGAAATCGACCACCTTGTTCGACTCGGGGTCCTGGGCCGGAGCACCCGGAGCCGACGGGGTCTGAACACCCGCAACGGGAACGGCCAGCGGCCTGTTCCCCGCGAGGATCACACCTCCGGCGACACCTGCGACCAGCAGTGCGCACACTATTTTTCGCAATCCCTTCGGCATCGGACGATCTCTATTTTACCCAGTTCTTATTTTCGAACTCTCCGTCCCGAAATTCGGGATCGATATAAATGTACATGCCCTCGATCTTCTTGTCGAGCCACTCCTTGAACACTTTCTCGCGTTTGGCGTTCAGCGCCAGCTGTTCGACGCGAATATAGTCCTCGTCGAGCGAAACCTTGTGCGGAGGGATCACCTTCACGAGCTTGACGATCTTGCTGAGCTGGTTGCCCATCCAGTCTTCGGTCTGATAGGCGTCGGAAATTTCGCCCTCCTTAAGATTGCGCAGGGCATTGTAGTCGTCGAGGCTCTTGCCACCGGCCCGGCCGAAATCTTCTTTCATGAAGCGTGTTTCGGTATAACTTGCTTCCCACCTTTGAGTAAGTTCCAGCAAATCGTGGTTGGTCACCACGCCGCCGTTCATCTTCGAATTATCGTCGTCGGAAAACTTCCGGGCCGCCTCCTCGAAAGTAATCGAATCCTTACGGATCAGGTTTGCGATACTGTCCAGCATACGGGCCGGAGCCGCCAGCTCCTCGAGCGTATAGGAGGGTCGCAACACGATATGACGCGCATGGTACATACGCCCCTTCTGGTCGATCAACTGAATCAGGTGATAACCGTATTGCGTTTCGACGACCTCGGAAACCTGTCCCGGCTTCAGATCGGCCAATGCGTCCGCAAACTGCCGCACGAACCCGTCCAAAGGCTGGGGGTCCAGTTCGCCGCCACTGATGGCCGAACCGTCCATCGAATACATGCGGGCCATGATGTCGAAACGGGTCTGCCCCTTGATGATGCGCTCGCGCATATCCAGCAACCGCTCCTTGGTGCGCTGCTTGGCCTCCTTGATCGACGCCGGGAAACGGGTGATCTGGGCATAAACGTACTGTTCGGGGATAGTCGGCAGACTGTCCGGATCGGTCTTCTTGTAGTAACGCTCCACCTCGCCGGGAATCACCTTGATTTTCCCTACTACGGAACTCTGCATAGCCTGGGCGTATGCCTGCTCCTCGTAACGCTGACGCAGCATTTCGCGCACGTTGAAGATCGGCATATGCTGTTTGGTTTCGAGCGCGGCGATAGAACCCGCATCGTCGATGAGCGCCTGCAAATGGGCTTCCACCCGCTGTGCGATGCCCGAATAGCTGACATCCACCGAATCGATGAGCGCCTGATTGAACAGCAGCTTCTGCATCAGCAGTTGTTCGAGCGCTTCGTCGTGGGGATCGCGGTCCGAAGTGTAACCCTGCTGGCGGCGCTGTTCCACCAGCTCGCCCGCATATTCGTCCACCTCCGACCAGAGGATCGACGATCCGCCGACGACGGCCACCACGCGGTCCAGCATCACCTGCCGCTTCTGGGCGGCCCCTGCAAAAATCGCCAGCACCAACGCTGCGCAAAACAGAATCTTCTTGCTCATCAGTTCTCTATTTTTTCTTCTTCATGGATCTTCACTCTCCCCTCCTCGACCGCTTTTCGGTAAACCTCCTCGTCGTAGGCCCGAATGATCTCGTTCTGCCGCTGGTTGTAGAGGATGCGGCGCACGATCGCCTCGCTGCGCTCCAGCGGTTCGGGATCGCCCGGACGAAGCACGTCGCTTATTTCGAAATAGTAGCGCGAATGACCGTCGCTCATCTCCTGTACGGCCCGCGAGGAGAGCAGGGCGTCGTAACTCTGGTTGCGCAATGTGGGCAGATAGCCCAGAAACTCGGAGAAGGTCACCCACGAAGAGGAGAAATCGTTCAGTACGAAATTGTTCTTGGTACAGATGTCGGCGAACTCTTGCTGCCGGGATGAGCCGGGCTGCGTCATCAACTTGCGCAGCTTCGGCGCCTGCCGGTTGTTGGCGTCGAAGCGAACGATCCGCCCCTTGACCAGGGTTTGATTGACCTTGAAATCCGACGCGTGTTCACGGTGATAGGCAGCAATCTGATCGGCGGTAACGAGCGTATCGATGCGCTCCTCGATCAGATGCTGGTCGAACTTACGGATCAACAACGCCTGGCGGTACTCCTCGACCAGCGAATCGATGTCCTGCTCGGCATCGGAGAAAAGTTCTTCGGCCTCGTGCAATTTAAGCTGTTTGTGCACCCACTTTTCGACATAACGGTTTACGAAAGCCACGCTGTCCTCGCCGACCACTCCCTTCGGAATCGCAGCCTTAACCTCTCGCGCGTACAATTTTCTACCGGCAGCCTCGGCCAACACGACCCGACCTCCGCCCCAATAGCGGGGCACTTCCTGGCACCCTACCGCAAGTACGAGCAGCAGAACAGCTCCTATTTTGGCACAAAAACTCATAACTACAAGGGACAAAGATAATGAAAGCCGAGAGCCTAACCAAATTTATTTGAGTTAAGCCGAGGCGCATCCTATCGTCTAAAAAAGATACTTTTTACCCGAACCTAACGTACCGTGCATCCCGAATATTACATTACGCCCTAATTTATCGTATCGAAAAAACCGGATGCTCCGGTGCAGATAATCCGGGGAAAACCGGCACAGACAATACTTCTGCATGATACCCGCCGACGATCCCGCTCCTGCGGTACGCCGCAAAATAGCCCCCGACCGTCACAACAGGTTACCGGATCGTATTTTTATCCAACTTTTTCACCCGGGCCAGCAAACGGTAGATCATATAGCCCGATGCGGCGAAAAGCACGAGCGCAACGACGTAAACGATCGTATAAAGTGTATCGCTGCCGATAACCGAACGTATCGTGGCCCCGTCCAGTCCGACCATAATCAACAGGAAAGCCGCGCCGTTGTTCATGGCATGGAGCAGAACGACCGAAAAGATCGAATTGGTCTCGATGTAGATGAAACCCAGGATCAGGCCCATCACGAAAGCATTGACCGCCAGCGCCGGATGTCCGTGCAACACGGCGAAGAACGCCGACGAGAGGAACAAAGCCGCTACGACGCCGTACTTGGCCCGCACCGACTCGAGAATGATGCCCCGACAGAGGAACTCTTCCAACAGAGGAGCCATAACCACCAGCGTAATGATCGCCCAGAAGCCCCGGCCGTAAACTGCGGACGAAGGCATCGGAAGCAGCTCCACCACCGGTTCGATGACGATACCGGCAGCCAGCATCATCACCAGTCCCCAAAGCAGCAGAACCGGATTGAGGCCCCGCGCCGAAAAGCGCAGCGTCTTGCGCGTTCCGTGCCGCAAGCGGCGATAGAACAGCGTGAAAAGAATCATCAGTCCCATCGTCACCAGGTAGGTGAAAGCCGTAAAACGCGCCAGAGCGTCCTGTTGTTCGGGCGTCGGAGCGACGTTGCCGCGCAACAAGTCCCAGTCCGGAAAATCGAACCCGGCGAGACGGGCGGCAAGCAGTCCGACGAATTGCAGCAAATACCAGATTCCTACCAGAGCCAACAGGTCGATAAGGGTCGGAAATCGGTATTTATGAGCCGGTTGCGGCGTTTGTCCCCGATCGGATGTTCCGGGAGTATCCCCAACAGGAGCTTGCGGACGGACATCGGACGGAGTCGTGGAATCGGTATGTGCCATAGCTTCTATGTTTTATCTTCGGTATAAAGACCTGTTTTACGCTTCGAAGATAGGCATTTTTCAGGTATCGTTATGGTTTTTCCCGATAAAATTCGTATTTTTGGCCGATTATAACCCGTTAAAATCAGCAAACATGGCAAAGGTCATCGCATTGGCCAATCAGAAAGGCGGCGTGGGCAAGACGACCACGGCCATCAACCTCTCGGCGTCGCTCGCGCTGCTGGGCAAGAAAGTTCTCCTGCTGGACGCCGATCCGCAGGCCAACGCCACGTCGGGACTGGGCTTCGATATCAACCTGGAGGGCATTTACGAGTGCATCACCGGAGCGAAGACGGCGGCCGACGTAATCCTCCAAAGCCCGGACGTAAAGAACCTCTGGCTGCTCCCCTCGTCGATCGACCTGGTGGCCGCCGACACCGAGCTACCGAAGATGGAGAACGGACACCACGTGATCCGCCGCATCGTGGAGAGCGTGCGCGACCGTTACGACTATATCCTGATCGACTGCTCCCCCTCGCTGGGCTATACGACGGTGAATATCCTTACGGCCGCAGACACGGTGCTGATTCCCGTACAGTGCGAATACCTCGCGCTCGAAGGGCTCTCGAAGCTGCTCAACACCATCCGCATCGTCAAGAACGGACTGAACCCGGCGCTCGAAATCGAAGGCTTCGTGCTGACGATGTACATGCGCAACCGCCTCAACAACCAGGTGGTGAACGAAGTTCGCAACCACTTCGGAGAGCTGGCCTTCGACACAATAATTCAACGCAATATCCGTTTAGGAGAAGCCCCCTCGCACGGAAAACCCGTCATCTTGTACGATGCTTCCGCCGTCGGGTCGGCTAATTACCTCACGTTGGCCAAGGAGCTCCTGAAACGCAACCGCAAAAGCAATCAAAAAGCAAAATAGCATTATGAAACAGAAGGGATTAGGACGCGGTCTGGACGCCATTTTCGGGAGCGAACACCTGGATGCCAGGCTCAAACCGATGACCGAAATGGCGGAGATCTCCGTTTCGGCGATCTTCCCCAACCCCACGCAGCCGCGCACGGAGTTCGATGAAGAGGCGCTCGAAGAGCTGGCCGACTCGATCCGCACGCTGGGCGTAATCCAACCCATCACGGTCAAACGCACCGACGACGGACGCTACCTGATTATCAGCGGCGAACGCCGCTGGCGGGCCGCCCGCAAAGCCGGACTGGAGTCCCTGCCCGCCTATATCCGCGAAGTGGACGACGAGAACCTGCATGCTATGGCCCTGGTGGAGAACATCCAGCGCGAAGACCTCAACGCCATCGAAATCGCCCTGGGAATGCAGCGGCTGATCGACGAATGCAACCTCACGCAAGAGGCGCTCTCGGAAAAGGTCGGCAAAAAACGCTCGACGGTGTCGAACTACATGCGCCTTTTGAAACTGCCCAACGAAGTACAACTCGCCCTCAAGGAGGGGCTTATCTCGATGGGACACGCCAAAGCGATCGCCGGAGCTCCCGAAGAGTTGCAACTGCGCCTGCTCAAAAAGTGCATCCGCAAGGGACTCTCCGTGCGCCAGATCGAGGAACTGGTCCGCGCACTGACCGACCCTGCGGCAAAACCCGCAGCTCCGGCCGAAGACGAGGAGTATCCCGAATCGTATGCGCGGCTGGTGGAGCAGCTCGAAAAATTCTTCTCGCAGGAGATCAGCATCAAACGCTCGAAAAACGGCGGCGGTCGCATCGTGATCGACTTCTCGGACGACCGGGACATCGACCGCTTCATCGAAAAATTCGAGAAAAGAGGCGCTTCCGCCGAAATCCGCAACAATAAATAGATGAAACACACCCGGGGATATATCCGTCTGTTGGTGCTTTTCGCCTTTCTCGCATTGTGCGGAGCAGGCGAAGCATCGGCCCAAGTTCCGTTGGACCGTTACCGTAGCGCGAAAACTTTCGTGCGCAGCGGTCTGATGCCCAAACCGGACAGCCTGGCCAAAAACCATCTTACGGACTCTCTGCTACTGATGCGGGTGGACTCTCTGCTTCAGGACAGTACCCTGCGCGATTCGCTGCTGCGTTCGGGCATCGATTCGCTGCGGCTCCGGGATTCGCTGGCTGCGAGACTGCACCCGCAATTCGTCCCCGACTCGGCCCTGCTTCTGAAAACCGACTCCCTGCCCGCAGCACTCGGAGCGCCCGACTCGCTCGCAGGCCGAAAAGACCTCCGCCCCCGGCGCGATACCATCTCGCTGTCGGGCGTAAGTTGGATCTCGCTGGTAGCGCCCGGTTTCGGACAGATCTACAACAAGCAATATTGGAAGCTGCCGATCCTCTACGGAACGGTAGGTGCGGGACTGACCCTCTTCTTCCACGAAAACAACACCTACAAACCTCTCAAACGACAATACAACGCCCTGCTGGAAAACGGTACGGCCCGCACGGAGGAGTTGGACGACGTACAGTCCCGTATGATCCGCAGCAATACGCGCAGGCAGATCTATCTCGGGCTTACGGTCGCCTCCTACCTTTACTTCCTGGGCGATGCGGCGGTCAACTACCGCTACGACGCCTCCCCCGTAAAGAAAGCCACGACACTGGCCACGATCTTCCCCGGTGCCGGACAAGTCTATAACAAAAGTTACTGGAAACTGCCTTTCGTCGTAGGCGGACTGGCAACCACGATCTATACCATCGACTGGAACAATCGCGGCTACAAGCGTTTCAAGAAAGCCTACTCCGATCGTAGCGCCTACGACAAAGCCCTGGAAGAGCACCAGAAAGACCCGGAGCACCATCCCGACCCGCCTGTAGCCAAGGGCGAATTCGGTACTAAGTACTCAGCGGAATTTCTCAAAAACCTCAAGGACAATTACCGCCGCAACCGCGACTTATGTATCATCATCACTGCCGGACTTTACGTGCTGCAAATCATCGACGCCCATGTGGACGCTCATCTGAAAAGTTACGACATTTCGGACGATTTAAGCGTAGAGTTCACGCCGGCGGTGAATTACGTCTATTCCCCGACCGTCGGCGGACACCGCCCGACTTTCGGATTCAACTTCAACCTGAATTTCTGATTCCATCATGAGAAAGATCCTCGCCTGCACCCTCTTTCTTTCGATCCTCCTCGGCTGCGCGACCGCAACCGCCCAGAGCCGCAAAGAGCGCCGTGCCAAGAGAAAAGCCAAGACCGAAAAGCAGGCTTCGAAATCGACCCATACTCCCGTTTCGGTCAAACCGGAGAAAACAGTGACAGAAAAAACGACCGTACAGCAAACGGAGCCTTACTGTCCGGAACTGAATCGCAATCTCACCCCGGCCCAGATCGACTCGCTCGTGGCTCTCTGGCGGGAAAAGCAGACTCTGCAATCCTACGATACGTTTTTCAACGACTACATCGACATCGACAGCCTCGCTTCCTCGAGTGACACGACCCCCGATTCAGTCTATGCCAACCGCCTGCGGGCACTCGTATCACCGGTGCAACTCCCCTTCAATCCGATCGTCAAAAACTACATCCGCCGTTACGTCGATACCCGTTACGGGACAATCAACCGGGTGTTGAGCCTCTCACGCTACTATTTCCCGCTGATCGAGGAAGAGCTCATCAAGGCCGACCTGCCCGTCGAGCTGCGTGCCCTGCCGATCATCGAATCGGCTCTCTCGACCACGGCCACCTCTCCGATGGGTGCTGTCGGACTGTGGCAATTCATGCCCGCGACAGGCAAAAGTTACGGACTGGAGATCAATTCGTTCGTCGATGAACGTCGGGACCCGGTGCAAGCGACCCGCGCCGCCTGCCGTTATCTGAAGGACCTTTACAGCATCTACCACGACTGGACACTCGCCATCGCCGCCTACAACTGCGGCCCGGGCAACGTAAACAAAGCCCTGGCCCGCGCCGGCGGAGGGACGACCTTCTGGGACATCTACGAATACCTGCCCCGCGAAACTCGCGGGTATGTACCGGCCTTCGTCGGAGCCTCCTATGCCTATGCCTACCACCAGCAGCACGGTATCCAGAGCGAAAACCCGCCCATGCCGCTGGCGACCGATACGATCCGCGTCACCCGCCTGCTCCACCTGGGACAAGTAGCCTCGACACTCGACATTCCCATCGAAACTTTGCGGACACTCAATCCGCAATACAAAATGGACATCATCCCGGCTACGATCAAAAGCTACACGCTGGTACTCCCCCAGCACTACCTCTGCCAGTACATCGCCAGCGAAGAGGAGATTCACCGGAAGGACTCCACCTATCTGAAAGAGTACATCAATCCGGCCAACATCGAAAAGAAGAAACTCGCGGACGCCACCCCCGCATACACCACCTACACGGTCAAGCGAGGCGATACGCTGGGTGCGATCGCCCGCCGTTACAGAACCACTACGGCACAAATCATGAAGCTGAACAAGCTGAAAAACGCCAACAAGCTGCGGGAAGGCCAACGGCTCAGGATCCCGATCCGCCGATAATCTTCGTCCGATGAACACATCGACCGATACCATCGTCGCTCCCGCCACCGCTTCGGGCGGAGCCATCGCCGTCATCCGATTGAGCGGTCCCGAAGCCATCGCCTGCTGCGACCGCATCTTTCGGGGGCGCAAACCGCTGGCCGAAGCCGCCGGGCACACCCTGCACTACGGCGAAGTCATAGACGGGGACAGAACGATCGACGACGTAGTCGCGGCCATCTATCGTGCACCGCACTCCTACACGGGCGAAGATGCCGTCGAGCTATCGTGTCACGGATCGCCCTACATCGTCTCCGAAATCATCGCACTCCTGCTTCGCTCCGGCGCTCGTATGGCGCAACCGGGCGAATTTACCATTCGGGCCTTCCTCGCAGGCCGGATGGACCTCGCGCAGGCCGAAGCCGTCGCCGATCTGATCGCCTCCGATTCCCGGGCTTCGCACGCCATGGCCTCGACCCAGATGCGGGGCGGATATTCGGCGGCACTGGGTGCGTTGCGCGACGAACTGCTGCAACTGGCCTCGCTCCTCGAACTCGAACTCGACTTTTCGGAAGAAGACGTTCAATTCGCCGACCGTGCACGCCTGCGGGAGATGATGCACCGCATCGAAAGCGAAATCACCCGCCTGACGGACTCGTTCAGACTCGGCAACACCATCAAAAAAGGGGTGGCTGTCGCTATTGTCGGAGAACCCAACGTCGGCAAAAGCACCCTTCTGAACCGTCTGCTGGGCGAAGAGCGGGCCCTGGTATCCGACATCGCAGGCACCACACGCGACACGATCGAAGAGACGCTCAATATTGACGGCGTTCTGTTCCGCTTCATCGACACCGCCGGGCTGCACGATACCGCCGACCGCCTGGAACAGATGGGCATCGACCGCACGCAGGAGATGATCCGCCGCGCACAAATCGTACTTCAGGTCGTCGATGCGACCTGCCCGATACCTCCCGCCATACAGATTACGTCCGAACAGACTCGCTTGCTCATCGTCAATAAATGCGACAGCCCGGATGCACGTATCACCGAATCGAAGGTATCCTCCGGCTGCGGGATCGAATATAGAGTATCGTCGGCAAACCCCGACACTCTTTTCATCTCGGCAAAAACCGGCGAAGGAATCGAACGGCTCCTTGCCAGACTCCGCGCGACTTTCGACACCGGAAGCATCTACGACGGCGATCCCGTCATCTCGAACAGCCGCCATCTGGAGGCCCTGCGCCAAGCCCTCGACGCCCTGCACCGAGCCCTCACGGCCCTCGATGACGATCGTTCGGCCGACCTCTTAAGCGAAGACATCCGCCAGGTCATCCACCACCTGGGCACCATCACAGGCGAAATCACCAACGACGATATTCTCAGCCAAATATTCTCGAAATTCTGCATCGGAAAGTGATGGCTTGGAAATAGCCATAAGCAACCATAACCATTTAGAATAAAGTCGCTGTATTTCAGTGACTTTTCTATTTTAACGGTTTCCAATCCGTATTTGGAGATAACGGTTTTTATCCATATTTTTCTATCATATTTCTACCACGACAGAAATTCACGGTTAACCCGAATGTCACAGTGACGCATTAGTTGACGTGTGTTGACAGTGGTTTACATGTGTTGACAAAAATCGGGAGAAATAAGGCGAAATTACCGCCAATATAAACGAGAAAATATGGAAGTAAGAAAGATTTGTCAATGGTGCGGAAAGCCATTCATAGCTCAAAAAACAACGACCTGTTATTGTAGCCATCAGTGTTCCAATCTTGGCTACAAGGAGCGCATCCGGGAACGTAAGCGACAGTTGAAACGGTCGCAAGAATTATTGCAACCTCGACAAGCCGCCGAGGGGCAGGATTTCTTCTCTTTTGCCCAAGCAGCAAAGTTAATAGGCGTAACCAGACAGTACATATATAAATTGGTAAAGGAATCCAAACTTCGGGCTTCACGCATCAGCGGCAAGAAGTCACTCATCCGCCGTGCTGACATTGAACTGATGATGAAAACCAAACCTTACGAGCGTGTCGTGCCCAAAGAGGACTTCGACATCTCTGAGTATTGCACAGCCGAAGAGATTGCAGAAAAATACAAAGTCAACGCTAAATGGGTGTGGACTTACACAAGGCAACATAAAGTGCCGAAAGTGAGAATCCGCCAGTTCAACTATTACAGCAAGAAACATATCGATGCCGCCTTTGCCAAATACGAGGTGGATTCCGACCTTACTGAATGGTACACACCGGAAGAGATTCAAGAGAAGTACGGCATGACACGTGTCGCCATCCGTTCGCAGGTGTATCGGAACAACATTCCATCCAAGAAGGAGCATGGGCAGATATTCTACTCCAAGCTCCACTTCGACCTCTCAAAGAGTTCCGAACAGGAGATCAAGGCGGAATACTATACCGTCAAGGAGGCAATGGAGAAATTCAAGCTCTCTCGTGATTCGGTTTACGGTATTCTGCAATTCCATCAGATCAACCGTGAGAAGAACGGACGGTTCGTCAGATTCCTGAAAGTGGAGTTTGACCGGGTAATGGGTGTCCGCAAATAGTCTAATTTATGACTATCCGTAAATTATTCAAAAATTAATCCCTGCTGTAGGTAATCTGCATGATTACATTATAGAGTTTCGCCGACGAATTAATAATAACCATAAAAATATAACATTATGCATGAATGCAAGACCGTGACATTAAGGACACGTCCGCTAAAAGGCAGGATGATGTCTTTCTATCTGGATTATTATCCGGGGTATCGAGACAAAGAGACAATGAAAGTTATCCGTCATGAATCGCTTGGTATTTATATCTATGCCAATCCGAGAAACAAACGTGAACAGAATTTCAACGAGGTAATGACCGAGAAAGCCGAAGCCATCCGTTGCCGCAGGTTCGAGTCGGTAGTCAATGAACGGTATGACTTCTTTGACAAGTACAAACTCAAGGCAGACTTTCTGGAGTATTATCGCAAGCAGCTCCGTAAGCATGACCAGAAATGGGAGTTTGTCTATCTGCATTTCAGTAACTTCGTACATGGTAAATGCACCTTTGAAGAGATTGACATCGACCTCTGTAACAAGTTTCGGGAATATCTGCTGAGTGCCAAGAAGCTAAGGCGTAACGGACGTATCACACGGAACTCCGCATCAGGATACTGGTCTACTTTCAGAGGTTTCCTGAAAATACTCTATCGTAATGGGATGATAAAGACCAATGTCAATGATTTCTTGGAAAAGATAGAGACAGAAGATGTAATGAAAGAGGCCCTGTCAGTTGAGGAATTGTACAAATTGGCTGAGACACCTTGCAAGAAACCTATTCTGAAAACGGCATCGCTGTTTTCCTGTATGACCAGCTTGCGCATCAGTGACATTCTCTCGCTATGTTGGGAAGACATCGTGGACTATTCTGCCGGTGGGAAATGTGTACACATCATTACGCAAAAGAACAAGGCGGAAGACATCATTCCCATCAGTGAAGAAGCTTTGGGATTGATTGGCTATAATTCTGAAAAGAAAGGTTTGGTATTCAAGGGGCTTATGCGCAGTTGGACGCAAATACCGATGAAAGAATGGATTCGTTCTGCCGGAATTACCAAGAACATAACATTTCACTCGTATCGTAGAACATTTGCGACGCTACAAGCAGCTGCCGGGACGGACATCCGCACCATACAGAGCATCATGGCACACAAGAGTATCACCACCACTCAAAGGTATATCAAAGTCGTGGATGCCAACAAACGTGAAGCCAGCAAGAAAATCACCCTGACACGGCAAGACTGACAGCTGCTTTGTCCTCGATTTCTGCAGTCAGAGTATGATTTTTCACCCAAAATCATACTCTAACCGTTATTTTTTACAAATATTGAGCGATTCGTCATCACTAATTATATATATCTGGAATATAGCACATAACTTTGCCATATAACCATTTCAAATACTTGCAGCAGATGACAAATAATACTCAAATTCGGACCAAGAGGATAAGTTTTATTCTTGCATTATTGGTAATTGCCTATGTGGCAGTAGACACTTACCTATTCACTTATCACCAAATCAATACCACAACAATAACAACTCCAGTTATAATAGGCCTTGTGGTTACAATTATATTGTGCGGTCTCCTGCAACGATTTTTCTACACTTGGCTAACGAAGAATCCTATCAACTTCTCTTTGGGCGAGCTATTTACGCCTATTGTAGAATCAGAGAACGCCATAGAATCTATGGATGCTACTGAAATACTGCCCATCGAGCAACCGATGGGTTTGGCTGAACAGGAGTGTCCTCCGTCCCAACAGTCAAATCAAAATACTGTAAACTCTGATTGTCCGCAAGATTCTCATTTGAATAAATATGATTCCATATTAGTGGAACTCAAAAAGAAAGAGATTGAAAGGCAAGCGGAAATCATGGATGCGATTCGGGAATATGTAACCGTCAAGACTGCCCCCTATCTCTCCAAAGAGGATATTGCCACCCTCATTTCCAATATAGAGTATATGGCTTACGATCAACCTGAGTCATATAAACCGATTCGTTCCAATATAGACAATCCGCTGAGGTCGCCTGGACTTCGCCATTTGGCATGGAATGTCGGTGAACGCTTGGGAGTACCCTTGGCGAAAAGAGCCGTTTTTATCAAAGAATCATTTCCATACGAACTCGTAAACGCGACCCTTGAATATCTTAAACTTAATTTACGGGATAATGTTCCAAGCCAGATTCCCATTGATGTACCAGATAAAGGCGACTATCGCTTCCATTTAGATGTAGATAATGATGACTCGCAATAAAAAAAGTATGCAGACGAAATAATTAATCCGGTCTGTATTGTTCTGCAAGGTTTCATTGAGTTGGTTCGCAGCATGTTAAACGATTAAAATAGTCATAATATGGAAAAAGACCAACTGACATTCAACGACCTACCGAATGTGGTAGGCGAACTATGCGACAGAATCGCAAGTATGGAAAACCTGCTTACGGAGAAACTTTCCAAGCAGTACGAAACCAAAGAGAACACGCACGTCCCCATGACCGTACAGGAGGCTTGCAACTATCTTAAAATGCCGTTGTCGACCTTTTATTACAAGGTCAAGAAAGACGATATTCCGGTTATAAAACAGGGAAAGCATCTCTACATCTATCGTGACGAACTGGATAGATGGCTGGAATCTTCCCGGAAGAATCCGGCTCCGCAAAGTTTCGAGGACGAGAATGAGTCTTTGCTCGCCTCCCATCGCCGTAAACCGAACCCTAAAAACTGGTAGCGATGGAAAAGACAGACACTATTATTCTTTCTCCTGAAGAATTGGCCGCTTACATGGCGGAGTCTACAATAAGCGTAACGAGTACATACGAACACTCCCCGGTGGTTCTGATGGTGGACGATACCATTATCGGAACATTGGGAAACTTCAGTGCTTCCATCGGAAAAGCCAAAAGCAAGAAAACTTTCAACGTTTCAGCCATTGTCGCATCGGCATTGAATAACAGCACCGTACTTCATTACCGGTCTACATTTCCCGAAAATAAGCGGAAAATTCTATACATAGACACAGAGCAGGGGCGGTATCATTGCCAACAGGTATTGAAACGCATATTACGTTTGGCCGACTTGCCGGAATACAAGAATCCGGATAATCTGATTATGCTGGCTCTGCGCAAGTTTTCCCCTAAACTACGTCTGGCGATAGTCGAACAGGCCATTGGCATAATACCGGATTTGGGATTGGTCATCATAGATGGCATTCGTGATTTCCTTTACGACATCAATTCCTCCAGCGAATCCACCGACATCATCTCCAAATTCATGCAGTGGACGGATGACAGGCAAATCCATATCCATACCGTCTTGCATCAGAACAAGAATGATGAACATGCCCGTGGTCACATCGGCACGGAACTAAACAATAAAGCGGAAACCATCATGCAGGTCGAAGTGGACAAAGAGGACAAAGCTGTAAGCGTGGTCGAAGCCGTCCATATCCGTGACCGTGAGTTTGAGCCTTTCGCCTTCCGCATAAACGAGGAAGCCATGCCCGAACCGGTAGAGTCCTATCTGCCCAAAGAGAAGAAGACCGGACGACCAACCAAAGGACCGTTCGATCCGGACAAGGAGATTCCAAAGAATGTACATCGTCCAGCATTGGATACCGTTTTTGCCAATGGCAACATCAGCAATTACGATGATTATATAGAACGCTTGAAAGAGGGTTACGGATTGCAGGGTATAAAACTCGGTTATAACAAGGCGGTAAAGGTCGCAACATTGCTCAGCGACGAACGAATGGTTATAAAAGAAGGGAAAGATTATGCCTTCAATCCAGAATACCATTATTGAGTTCAACTTTACTTTATTGTCGGGGCGTATACATAAGAATAAAGTAAAGTCGGCAGGAAGACATCATGTGAGATATTCATATTCTCCCCTCTTTTAGAGGCTCATTTCATTCTATGTTTCCTATCCGAGTGCCAGTTCACTATACGCATCCGATATGGCTTGCCGTGAAGCATCAACAGGTAACTGTTGCGAGATATGCCAAGGTATAACCTCACTGCGTTACGGTTGTACATTGGCGCTCTCGCCTGCTCAGTTCCCTCGCCGGTGCGGTACTCGCAAGCTCGCACCTATTCAACCATTATAAAACGATTCAAATGAAAGAAGATATTGAAAATACATCGGACTCCTCGAAAGAAACCAGAAGTGTCTTTATCGGAGCTAAAGTCACTCCTACTCAGAAGGAGCATATAAAATCACTGGCCGGGCAATGCAGCATGACCGTAAGTGACTACATATTATCACGTGCGTATAACTTCAAGCCCAAAGCAAGGCTTACGAAAGAAGAAGCTGCTCTGTTGCAGAATCTGGACGATTGTCGGTCAGACCTCATAAAATACACATCCGCCCTACACGGAATGTCCACAAAGCAGCGCATGGCAATGTTCAATCAGATTCCGTTCATGGTCGGCTGGCTCAAGGAACTTGGCAATGTGGCCGAAAATGTCTGCCAGTTCCTGAATGCAGTAAAAGAGAAGAATAAAATTCCGTCTAACCCAAAATCCGAAGAAGAATGATTGCGAAAGCCAAAGCCATATCGCACGGTATAAACGACATCCGTTACATTACCGGCGAATCACAGCACAAAAAACATCCGGAGAAGATTTATCGGGTATTGGACAACCTATTGCCCTCAGAACCGGACGCTATGGGGATATGGAACTCCATGCAATTGACCCTATCCCAGCATCGACCGATAAAGAACTCCGTTATCAGAATCGAGCTGAGTCCTTCGCCCGAACATACCCAGTTCTATGACATAGAGGACTGGCAAAAGCTCTGGCACGACTTTGCTGAGGAGTTCGACAAACAAGTGATTATCGGCAAGGACGGAAAAGTCCGTTCTTGCCAAACCAATTTGGCTAATAGCAAATACTCGGTTTGGCTGCATACGGAATCTAAAGGCGAAGTCCCCCATCTCCACGCTGCGATTTGCCGTTTGGATGAAAATGGCAATATCAACAATGACCACAACATTCATCTTCGAGCACAACGTGCAGCCGAGCGAGTGGCAAAGAAACGTGGCTGGACGACTGCAGCACAAATCCGAAATCTCAACATTCCACAAGTAAATCGGGACTGCATGGAGGTGCTGAAAGCAATGCCATTGTGGTCATGGGATGACTACAAGAATGCTCTTATACGGAAAGGTTATACCGTCCATGAAAGGGAGGACAAGAAAGGTCTTCTCCGTGGATATGCTCTCATGAATGGAAACACCAAATACAAGGCTTCAGAATTGGGAATCGGCAGGAACCTGATGGTCTCGAAACTTCCTGCAACATGGAAGAGACTGCACCATCAGCCAACTTCCGTCATTAGAAATAATACTTCCCAAACCGTTCAACAGGTAGCGACACATAAGGTTGCCCCTATTGACTATACCCAATATCTCACATATAGTCAGGATATGATTTCCTATGTCCTCAGTCATGAAGGCAAGGATTACAAATTCTATATCCCAGAAAAAGTACTTGACTGTTTCAATGACGAATTTGATTACAGGTTTATTGCCAACTGTCAGGAACTTACCGATATGGCTGTAGCTATATTTGTCGGACTGATAAATACCCCCAATGTAACAACCGGTGGAGGTGGTGAAGGTTCGCAAAGCGAGCTTCCGTGGAGAGACAAGGACGAAGACGATTTGCAATGGGCTCGCAGATGCGCTCGTGCTGCCAGCCGTTCGTTAGGGAAGAAACCGAAAACAGGACTAAAACGCTAAGCCCATGAAAAAGAAATTTGATTTTTCCGCAGAAATGAGTGAAGTGGAATCCATAAAAACCACTCCCAAGAATGAATATCTGGAAGAAGAAAAACGACTACTCGATGTAAATGCCAAGGAACTTGCCAGCCTGAATGACAATGTATATAAGCTGAGAATAGAAGTTGAAAATCTGTCCGGCTCTATACGAAAGTGCAAACCTATCATTTCTGAAGAAATGCAAAAGTTGGCAATTGAATTTGGAGCAACACTTCTCTGCAATTTTCTTGGTCAGATTGAAAGCAAATGCAAGGAAGCCGAGCGGAGAATAAAAAAAGCCGACAATGCTATCCATATCCCGGCTACCGCATTCTACATTTTGATTATCATTGTAGTCGCTCTGTCTTCTTTTTTCGTGTGCATGATAGTGGCTAATGCAGAGATTTTGCATTCCGGATTGATTTGGAAAGCAGTTATCTGCTGTATTCTCATTGCCGTTTTAGGAATTGGTATAGCGTTAATAGTACAGAAGTTTTTAGATAGAGGTAAATAAACGAAAAGTCTCAATCGGATAGAGATTGCTACCAGTTGAGACTTTTATAATATGCCTATGTTATTGAAATTTTATTACAGGAGCTACTTTTTCACCAAGTTTGGTCTCATAACGAAATGTTCCTATTTGCATAGCCTTTTTACCTTTAGGTACTTCAATTACCTGATCATCATAAAACAGATTCTGGCCATCTGTCACAATATAGACGACCGGCCCAGTAAAAAATGAAGTTGAATGCCCTTTCTCCTCACAATTGGCCAAAGCACCATCCCCAAGAACCTGAAAAACTTCAAATTTTGTTGCGGTAGTAAATACCGTCTGTTGCTCGGCAATCGTAATATCCGATTCGTTAGCATTTGAATTGGTAATACCTATAACAAAAAGTACTGCAATTGTTAATACACACCCAGTAACAATTCCCAAGAAGAATATCAAACCCTTTCTCATAAGTAATATTTTTAATAACATTCAAATATACAACATAATTCTGAACCACAAAACAATTGTGAGCGAAGAAATTACAGCATTAATTCCCTCGCTCTATACATAACTTTATTTACCCAGTGACTTGAAAACCTTGGTAATGCAACGCTTTTTCTGCTCCATATTGGGATGAACATATAAATCCAAAGTAGTTGAAATGTTGGAATGCCCTAATAATACGCTGACTGTTTTATAGTCACAACCGACTTCTATACAGCGAGTCGCGAAACTGTGACGGAGTCCATGATACTTCAGCTTGGGAATATCAAGTTTCTCCATAAGCCTTTTATAGTAGTTGCGATATGTGCGTGGCTCTGTCGGACGCTCATCATTAGTAAGAATGTAATAATCGTCATTAATTACTTTTTTCAAAGGCTTTAACATAGTAAGCAATTCTTTGTTTATCGGGATTTCACGGCAAGAGTTTTTTGTCTTTGGCGTGTTGATGACCAGCTCTGTATGTTTTCTCTCTCCTTCTATGATATAGATGCGTTCTATCGTCCGGTTAACGGTTAGAATCCCGTCATATACATTGATGTCGCTCCATTTCAAAGCACAGATCTCCCCTATACGCAGACCGGTACTAAGGCTGATATAGATACCAAGTCCCGGAAAGGAAAAGTGGCTCTGAATATAGTTCAGAATCTTTTTATGATTTGCCACGGACAAGACCTCCAACTTTTTACCAGCAACGTCTGTTGGGTACTTAATATCCCATTCGTAATAGTTCATCCATTCGTTTTTCACCCCGAATTTCATAACCATCTTTAGGACAATAAGAATGTCCTTAACAGATTTCACGCTCAATCCGCCTTCCAACTTTTCAAGCACAAAGCCTTGTACATCATTTTCATGAAGTTCGTTACTCTCACCAAACTTTGGCAAAATGTGATTTTCAAGAATCAACATGTAGGCTGCCAATGTCGATTGTTTCACATACGGTCGCTTGTTCTCTCGCCATGCGTCCGAAATTTCTCTAATTGTCTTCTGAATCATAATTTTGAATTTAATTGGTTCTAATAATTAGAGAAATATAATAGGTAATGTTCCCCATTTGAGATTTCCGGAGTTTAGTGGAGAGTGGAACAAGTACACCATAAATGATTTAGCAACAGTGGTTGGAGGTGGCACACCTGATACTACAGTGAAATCATATTGGGGTGGAGATATACAATGGTTTACTCCAAGTGAAATCGGTAAAAATAAATATGTAGACTTTAGCAAAAGAACTATTACAAGAGATGGTTTAGATAATTCAAGTGCAAAGCTATTACCATTACACACTATATTATTAAGTTCTCGTGCCACGGTAGGAGAATGTTCTATTGCATCAAATGAATGTACTACAAATCAAGGTTTTCAATCTCTTATTGCGAAACAATGTAATATTGATTTTCTATACTACTTGATTCAAACTAAGAAAAAAGATTTGATTAGAAATGCTTGTGGATCAACATTCTTAGAAATCTCAGCAAATGAAATTCGCAAGATTAAAGTTGCTGTTCCTGTACAAAACGAACAGGAACAAATTGCGAAGCTCTTATCTTTAATTGATGAGCGTATCGCTACCCAAAACAAAATCATTGAGAAACTTCAATCCTTAATCAAAGGACTTGCAGCACAACTTAGGAACTCCCAATATACGCTTGTGTGATTGCCTTGAATGCCATTCATCCACATTGCAAGAAAATTGCGTATCTGTGACTGGCTCATATCCTGTATATGGTGCAACTGGACTTATTGGCTATACCAACAACTATGCTTATAATGGCGAATCAATTTTAATAGTCAAAGATGGTTCCGGTGTTGGTTCTTTGTCGTATGTTAATGACCATTTTTCTGTAATTGGAACACTCAACTATCTAACAGCCAAAGAAAACTACTCAATTCTTTACCTGTATTATGCACTTATGGCGTTCAATTTCACTCCATATATAACAGGAATGGCTATCCCTCACATCTACTTCAAAGATTATGGGAAGGCAAAATTATTCTATCCATCCATTGAAAAGCGAATAAGGATTGCATCATTGCTACATAACATCGAGCAAAAGTTAGTTGTGGAACAAAACCTTGTTATATCACTAAGCGCACAAAAATCTTACCTGCTGCGTATGTTGTTTATATAAATATCATGTGCAATAGATATTGTTTCTGTAAATTCAAGAACCTTAAAAGTTCCTGTTCTATAGACAGTTTTTCCTCTATTGAGGATGTTAAGTTTGTTATATTCTTTTGTTGTGCCATAGATGGTAAAGGACATTTGATATGATTGATGTCCTTAAGATATGCAGTTTTCATTGTTCCCTCTGTAATAATTCTGCTTATTTCTTTTGAGAAGTAAGAAGAAGACATCAGCAAATACAAATACTCTACATTGATATTTGTGTTCGGAACAATGCCCAATATACCTTGCTTGGTACAAACTGGATATTCATTTATAGATATTGCACCTATGGTAGCACCATTGGAGTATATAACAGACTTTGATGGAATAAGCCATGCTGATGATTTTTGCATACCCAGTTCTGTTATAAAGTCTTTATTATTTGTCAGATATTTACAAGACAAGTCTTCAATCTTAATAAATGGAATTGTGCCTTCTGTATAATATTCAACTACCGATGTCGTCGGAGTGCCACCTTCACCAGCTTTAATATAGAAAGAAGAAAACGGATAAAGTTTTCCTTTCAAAAGAACTGTCATCAATTCGTCAACAAGTCCTTTGATTAAGGATTGAAGTTTCTCAATGATTTTGTTTTGGGTTGCTATTCGTTCGTCAATGAGAGATAGAAATTCAGCTATTTTTCTCTGTTCCTCAATTGATGGAAAATATAATGATATTTTGGATAATCCTTCCTGCCCAATATTG
>OJKW01000334.1_pt1 | contig 40052 bp, 30 predicted proteins | sample 1596591 | NCBI WGS metagenome assembly OJKW01 (sample SAMEA4350166, study PRJEB24818) | metagenome | biome: human; feature: gut; material: faeces | place: Denmark | collected 2013-09 | reverse complement strand
CTATCTCAACTGGTTCAAGGTGAAAGAGACCGTGCTGAAGTTCTGCAATGACCAGGCAGATGAACTGCTTGGACTTTCCATGAACCATTATAATGTCAAGTTTGCAACGGTATAATTAACTAGAGCCCAACGCAGCTTGTAACGTATTGATTTTCAAGTTGTTAGCAATAACGTTTTCACAAGGACGTTTTCATTTTCCTGAACACAATTATTCAATCGTCATCCGCCGGTTTCCAGCAGCCTCGCGCGATACTCCGAGGGCGTGCATCCCTCATGCCGCTTGAAGTAACGGCTGAACGTTGACTGGTCGGGAAAGTCCATGCTGTCGGCTATCTCCTTGATGCTTATGTCAGTACACTTGAGGTATTGGCGGATGAACGTCATCGTTACGCCCTCTATCCATTGCAGTGCGCTGCGCCCGCTCCTCTCCTTTATGATTGACGAAAAGTAGTAAGGCGACAGGTGTTGCTCGTCGGCGTAATACTGAACGGTGCGACGGCGGCGGCAGTTTTCGTACAGGGAGACGACAAAACGGTTTAGTACGGCATCATCCCTGCCCTGCGGCACGGCGCTGACCGGCGTGTTGCTGAAGTATGCGTCGAGCACTTTCAGGCACAGGGCGTAGTACAGATGGCGCAGGTAAGCTCCGCGGATTGACTGCCTTACGCCCTCGGTGTCCGGCTGCTTTGGCTGCATATCGCAGCCATCCGTGCCGTCATTGCCGCCGCTGTCAAGCTCTTTTGCCGTGCCGATAACGCCCATAAGCGACATTATCTCATCGGCCTGACGCTCTGAAACCACAACGCACGGCCTGCTGCAGATGGTTAGACGGCGGCGTATGTCAATCATGCTCACCACCGAATAGTAAGCGTCAACGTCGTCTTCTTCAAGTATTCCGTCAAGCTCCGCGCTCCTTTCTATTATGTGGAGAAACGTGTTCGGGGTGTATATGCACAAATGGTTGCGCGATATTTCGTATGTTTCCGACCCGAGAAGAACCTTCGCCCGGCCCGTCCGGCACAGGAAGAAGCCGTACTTGTGAACCGATACCGTGGTGTGGTTGGCCATCAGTTCGTCAATGTCCAAAGCCTTGTTGTAATGTAACATGATTTTGTCTATTGCATAATCCTCCGCTGCAAAGTAAGCAAATAAAAAGCATTTAAGCGCATTGCAGCGGTAAAAAATCATGAGGCAGTTGGGAAATTGCACAGTCTTCGGCTAAAATTGTATGCAACGGTAATATGTAAACGCCATACCGTTGCAATTGAATAACAACGAAAAAGGAAATTGCACAATGAAGCGTTTATACATTTACATCATCTGTTGCGTGGCCTTGGCCACACCTGTTGCAGGCCAAACGGTGTCGCTGAAGGAGTGTGTCGCCGTGGGAATAGCCAACAACCTCTCCCTCGACAACGCCCGGATAGGCATGCAGAAGGGCCGCACCACGCTGTAGCAAAGCCGCTCGCGGCTGCTGCCGACGGTAATAGGTACGTTCCAGTTGACCGACTATCTGAAGAGTCCCGTCAACGTTACGACCGGCACTTTGCTTGGAAGTGACTTTCCCGAAGACCTGACATGGCAGACAATCAGGAGCACACAGTACAACGCCAACGCAGGCATTCAGCTCTCGATGCCGTTCTTCAACTATACCGTTTTCGCCGCAATAGACGCCGCGAAGACAGTTGAGGGCATAAGCCGGCTGACGTATGAGAAGGCCGTTGAGGACCTTACGATGAACATCAGCCGCACTTACTGCTTAGCGCAAGCCTCGCTCGAACAGCAGAAACTGCTTGAAAAGAACATCAAACGCATGGAGGAGCTGTGCGAAATAACCGACGCGCTCTACCGCCAAGGCGTTGTAATGGAGGTTGACTTGAGCCGTGTGCGCATAAACATGCAGAACCTTGAGGCGCAGCGCGGCCAGTATCAGACCCTTTACAAACAGCAGCTCAACCTGCTGAGGTTCCTCATGAACGTCGGCGCGGACTATCAGTTGGACGTTGAACGTATGCCCGGCGACATCACGCCGGTGCAGACCTTCGGCGTAAGCGACGGCCTGCCGGAGCTGCGTTTGGCCGAGAAGCAGAAGGAACTGGCCGAGAAACGCATAAAGGTTACACGCGCCGGATATATTCCGAGCATATCACTTACAGGCTATGCAGGCGGCGTAGGCTATCAGGAAAAGTTCCATCGGTTCTTCAACGGCAAGTCGGCCACTGACAATTGGTTCGGCAACTGCTTCATCGGTCTTACCGTAAAGATACCCATCTTCGAAGCCAACGCAAGGAAATTGCAGGTAAGGCAGTACAAGCACGACGCCCGTCAGGCCGCCAACAACATTGAGCTGAAACGCCAGCAGGTCAGTGAAAGCTATGACAACGCCATGCTCCAGCTGAACCACAACATGCAGGTGTTCCGCACGCAGACCGGCAGTTACCGTCAGGCCGAGGCCGTATATGACGTTACGGAAGAGCAATACAAGGAGGGAGTGGCCTCGATGAGCGACCTGCTTCAAGACGAAATGCAGCTGCGGACTGCACAAGCCGCATGCGTACAGGCGCATTATCAGTACAACATTGCAGAGCTTGAGTTGCTCAGACTGTCGGGCAACTTGGGCTTGTTGACCGAATAACAAAGAACAACTAACAACCGAACAGCATCATGGAAAAGAAGACTTTGGGCAAGGCGGCAGCCATATTGCTGCTCGCCGCAGGAGCTACCGTCATAGTAACGATGTTCACCGACAACGGCGTTGAGCGCACTGACGACGCCCAGGTGGAGCAATACATCTCGCCGGTGAACGTCAAGGTGGCAGGATACATAAAGGAGATACGCTTCACCGAGCACCAGTTTGTACACAAGGGGGACACCCTTCTCGTAATCGACGACCGCGAATACGCCATCGCATTGAAGCAGGCAGAGGCGCAACTGATGGACGCACGCAGCGGAAGGAAGGTAGTTGGCAACAGCGTTAACACCGCTTCGAGCAGTGCAACGGTATTAGACGCGTCGATAGAGGAGGCCGAACTCCGTGTGGAAAAGCTGGAACGCGACTATCACAGGTACAGCGCGCTGTTGGAGAAGAAGGCGTCCACGCCGGTAATCGTCGAGCAATACAAGACCGAATTAGACATGGCGAAAGCCCGTGTGAGCGCATTAAGGAGGCAGAGGGAGGCCGCGCAGTCAACCGTAAGTGAGGTAAGTCAGCGTCAGGAGAACGCCAACGCCGCCATACTACGCGCCGAAGCGGCGGTTGACATGGCGCGGCTGAACCTGTCGTACACCGTAATCACCGCCCCGGCCGACGGCTACTTAGGGCGCAGGACGATAGAACAAGGCCAGCTGGTTAGCCCCGGACAGACCATAACAACGCTCATTCCGAGCGGCAGGAAGTGGGTTGTGGCCAACTTCAAAGAAACCCTGATGGCACGCATCAGGCCGGGACAGAGCGTGCAGATAACCGTCGATGCCATGCCCGGAAAGCGGTTTACGGGCACGGTGACGGCCATCAGTCAGGCCACGGGTTCTAAGTATTCGATGGTTCCAACGGACAATTCGGCAGGCAATTTCGTCAAGATACAGCAGCGCGTTCCTGTCCGGATAGACTTCAACAGCAGCCTTTCCGCCGCCGACAACAGCCATTTGGCGGCAGGCATGATGTGTGAAATCAAGGTGGATGTAAAAGACGATTGAGCATGGAAAAGAAAAGAAACAACTACCCGTTCCGCCCGTCCGTGCCGCGGCCTGTCGGCATACTGGTGTTGCTGTTGATGTTCATTCCGCCCACATTCTCGGGCGGTGCCTACCTCTGCAACGTCGCCGAGATGTCAGGCGGACTTGCAGTCAGGACGGAGGACATACAGCTTGCCAGCTTCTTCACAAGCATCGGGATGTGCCTGTTTCCGCCGTTCATGGTGCGTTTCCTGCAAGCACGCAGGCCGAAACAGACCTACCTCGCATGCTTCCTGCTGCTGATACCGCTCAACTACGTGTGCGCCGTCACAACGTCGGTGCCCGTATTGCTGGCCGCCTGTTTGCTTACGGGCTTCGTGCGCATCGTCGTCATGCTCAACTGCACGTTCACAATAGCCCCTTACCTGACGGGAATGGACACGCTGGCGATGTTCACAATGAAGACCGAACCGCCTGCCGACATACAATATGGACTGGAACGGAAGCGCACCTTCCTGATGCCGGTGCTGTATTTCTACATCCTCATCATCTCGCAGTCGAGCAACTTGCTCACCGCATGGTTTGCATACGAGTACAGCTGGCAGGACGCTTACTACGCCGTCATAGGCATGTTGCTCGTTGCCTCGCTGCTTGTAATATTCACGATGGCCGACGAGGAGAAAAAGGAGAAATGGAAAATAGAGTGGACTATGGTGCCCGACATGCTGCTGATGGCCGCCGCGCTGTGCTCAATGGCTTACGTACTGGTGTACGGCAACGTGCTCGACTGGTTCGATTCGATGTACATCCGCGCCGCCACAGCCGTGTTCCTTATATCCGCCGGAGCGTTCATATACATGGCCTTCCGCCACAAGGAGCACTATTATCTGCCGTTGGAAGTCTTCACATACCGCAACGTATGGATGTCGATGCTGCTGTTCATGCTGGCCATGACGTTCAATTCGGCCAACTCGTTCGTCACCGCCTTCGCCAAAATCGCCACCCCGATAAACAACATGCAGGGCGCGTTCATCAGCCGCTGGGCCATCGTCGGCTGTCTGTCAGGACTCGTCCTGTCGCTGCTGATGGTGCTTCGCAAGGCGCGTTTCCGCACAATCTTCGCCACGGCACTGCTCATCATGGCGTCGGCCGACGTGTACATGTACTTCCAGTACAGCACGGTGGGGCTGCTTGAGAACATGACTTTGCCGACGATACTCAACTTCACGGGCTTGCTTGTGCTGTATTCGCTCGTGGCGGCGTTCGGCATGAAGAGCCTGCCTTCACGCTATCTGGCAACGTTTGTGTTCCTGATGATATGGATGCGCAACGCCATCGCGCCGGTCGTTGGCTCTTCAATCTACTCCAACTGGCTGACAGAACGGCGCCAGCATTACGTGACACGGCTGGTGCAGGCCGTTGACGGCGAGAACGACGCTGCCGCACGGACATTCACTCTGACCAAACTTGCCGGACAGGCAGGCGGCAAGGGCACGCTTGAGGCCGAGCAGTTGGCCTCCACCTCGCTGAAAGGCAGGGTGACGGTGCAGGCTGCCATCGTGGCGATGAAGGACATAACGGGGCAGACAATACTGCTGATTGCCGGGGCGGTAGTGCTCGTTTTCATCCTGCCTTACCACAAAGGCGAGACCGCCTGACGGCCGACACACAGACAAGAAATCATCACACGTTTTCCGAAAGGCCGTCTTTTGCATCGCAAAAGGTGGCCTTTCACCGTCTAAAAGGGCACCTTTTACAAACCAAAAGGCCACCTTTTGGAACGGCGCTCATAACATATTGATTATCAACAGGTTACTTTTGGCGTATAAGTTTTGCTTTGTTTTATTTTGAAGTCAACACGTTTTGCACTATCTTTGCCCAAGATAATATAAAAAAGTGAGATACTGAGCAAATCACGGAAAAATGATTGAAAGTTAATGGTTTATGAGATTTTGACGATTTTGGCGAGTGCCAAATAAAACCGCCAGAAAGCCAACTTGAACCGGAATTGCGTTACCATCCCGTTACCGAAGAACGGGACGGGTAACGGCATGGAAAAGGACGGCAAAACGGGGTAAAAATGCCACTCGCACAGGCGTTTGGAGGCTTTGGGGATGAAAAAGTCCTGCGGCAGATTCGATTGCGCCGGTCTGCTGTGGTTTACATACAGCCAAACAGCTCTACACAAGGTAATTTTGTAACCAAAAAAATCAGGATTATGAGTAGAGCGACATTCAAGATTTTATTTTACCTGAAGCGCAACGCGCCGAAGAAGAACGGACTGATACCGGTCATGTGCCGTATCACGGTGAACGGGAAAATCGCACAGTTCAGCTGCAGGCTGGACGTGGAGGAAAAGATGTGGAGCGTGGAGACCGGGCGGCTGACCGGAAGGAGCAACGTGGCTCTGGAAGGCAACCGTATGCTGGACAAAATCCGCGTGGGCGTGAACAAGGCGTATCAGGACGTGTTCGACCGCGACACTTACGTCACGGCGGAGAAAGTGCGCAACGAGTACCTCGGCATGGGTATGAACCACAAGACGCTGCTCGCCGTGTTCAGGCAGCACAACGAGGACTACGCCAAATTGGTGGGCAAGATGAAGAGCCAGCGCAGCTACTGGAAATACTGCGTGGTTTACAAGCACCTGTCCGAGTTCATCAGGACACGGTACAAAGTGGAGGACATCACCCTGAAAGAACTCGCCCCCGCCTTCATCACGGACTTCGAGCTGTTCCTCCGGGTGGAGAAAGGGCATTGCACCAACACCGTATGGTCGTACATGATGCCTTTCCGCAGCATCATCTTCACCGCCATCAACAATGGCTGGCTGCAACGAGATCCGTTCTATGCCTATCACATCACGAAGGAGGAGACGAAACGGGGCTACCTGACGAAAGAGGAAATCACGCAGATGATAAACGGCACGTTCAAGAGGAAGAACTACGGACTGATACGCGACCTGTTCATCTTCTGCTGTTTCACTGGCTTGAGCTGGCGCGACATGGCAAATCTCACGGAAGAAAACCTGCAAGTTTCCTTTGACGGGCACCTGTGGATAAAGACAAGCCGCCAAAAGACGGGAGTGGAAACGAACATCCGCCTGCTGGACGTGGCGAAGCACATCATCGACAAATACAAGGGTGCTTCCAAAGACGGCAAGCTGCTGCCCGTACCATGCTATAACATCTGCAAATACGGCATCAAACAGGTAGCCAAGCAATGCGGAATAAACAAAAACGTAACCTGGCACCAAAGCCGCCATTCGTACGCAACCACGATTTGTCTTTCCAACGGCGTGCCCATTGAAACGCTGTCGAAACTGATGGGGCACACGAGCATCCGCTCGACCCAAATCTACGCGAAAATCACGGCGGAGAAGATGAGCCAAGACATGGAACTGCTCTCTCAAAAGCTCGCCCCGATGGAGAAGTTCATCTGCCAGGCCATTTAGAAATAGAACTAAAAACGAAAAGAAACATGGAAACGAGAGGTGTCATAACAATAGAGAACAGGACGGTGGTCATGCCCGACGCCGAGGTGTGGATGACAATCGGGGAACTGGCAAACCTGTTCTACGTGCGCGGCGTGTCGGTGGAAGCCGCCATACGGAGACTGGGAAAGGACGGGATTATGGGCGGAGAGTCATGCCGCCGGATACGTCTGGGCGAAAAGTGCTACACGGAAGTGTACGGCATGGAAACGGTCATCGCCTTGTCGTTCCGGTTCGACACGGGGCAGGCGGCCCTGTTCCGCAAGTGGATTGCCCGGACGGCGGCACGTTCCGGGAAAGAGCCTACGGTCATGTTCCTGCACTATCCGCATGGTACGTATTGCTGAACGGCACAGACACGGCCTGAAATGAATATCGGGAGGCGGCAACTATTATTCAGTTGTCCGTCTCCCGATTTTTACTTGCCGCAAACGTCAGTACGCCTTGCGGTAGTTACGCTCCAATACCTTCTGTACATCGCTCTCGCGGTAGAGCGTCTTGCCGCCGAACAGGAAATAGGGCAATATCCCCTCGTGGCGGTACTGCTGCAAGGTGCGCCTGCTCACGTGCAGCCTTTCTGCCAGGTCCCTGTCGGTGAGGTATCGCTCGCCGCCCATCGGCGGGATGTAACTTCCGGCAAGCCTGTCCGCCATTTTCAGGCTTCTCCTTACGGACTGCATGGCATCCGCCAGTGCCCCGCTGTCCATTGTCAATACGTTGTCGTTCATCTTACGTAGGATTTAGTGGCCTGGTTCAAGTGTCAGACGGATGGTTTTTTCCGCTACGGAATCCGGCAGGAGCCGTTCCACGTCCTCCGGCCTGTAATAGAACTTGCGCCCGATTGTCGAATACGCGATGTCGTGCCTGTCACGCATGGCCTGCAAGGTCTTCGGGGTTATACACAACATACGGCACACGTCCTCCGTGTCCATCCATTCGGCAAGGCGCCGGTCGCCGCCCTTTTCGGCAAGCGTCCTCACCCTGTCCTCCAACGCCTTCACCCCGGCAAGGAGCATCTCGAAGGCGGTCTTCTCAATGATTACTATTTCCATTTTTCCAAAATTTTATCGGTTTGCCGCAAAATTACACAGCCGTGAGCCGGAACCGGCCGGACAAGGAAGCGGTGGCAGCTTGTGGCACTTTTTATTGTGCCACATCAGGACACGGCGGGAACAGGCGGCCCGGAGTGTCGGTCAGGCGGTTTTCCATGATTAAAATGCCCGTTGAAGCTCCCGGGAGGCGGAAAATCCATAAAAATCTCACGTAAGTTACGGGTAAGTACCGTGCCCGCCCTTTGGAAATGGCCGAATTTTGCTTCCGACAAATTGATTCACTAACGATTAAAACTGATTGAGAAATGGAAATCATCACGATGGAAAGCGCCGCCTACAAGGACATCGTAGGGCGCATCGAGGAAATCGCCTCCCATGTGAGGAAACACAGTCCGGAAAAACGGGAACAGGAAACCGCCGGACTTCTGGACAGCCGCGAGGTGATGCGCCTGCTCCGCATCAGCCGCCGCACGCTGCAACGGCTGAGGACGGAGAAACGCATCAAGTATGTCATCATCCGGGGCGACTGCCGCTACCCACCCGAAGAAGTGGAGCGCATCATCCGGGAGAACGCGGTCAGGACTTCACCGGAGAAGCCGGAGGAACTGAGACACAACTACCTGCTCCGCACGGGCGGAAAGACAGGCAAGAAATGAAAGGAGGAACGGCTATGGAGTTTTTAGACAGACGCACTTTCGAAGACTGCATGAGGCAGGTGTTCAGCCGCCTTGACCGTCAGGACGAGATGCTTTCCGCCATGCACGGTGGTGTACATGAAAAGCCGCAGGGCATTGCCCTGCTGGAGGATGACACGATGGACAACCAGGACGTGTGCATGCTGCTCCACGTGAGCAAGCGCACCCTGCAACGCTACCGCAGCGACGGGCTGCTTCCCTACCGGATGCACCGCCACAAGACCTATTACCGCAGGTCGGACGTGGAGCTGTTCATCAGCACCCACATGAGGGAGATACTCCGCGACAGGGAACAGGGAAAGGCGAGCGATGGCAAGAGTAAACCAAACAATAAAAGAAAGACAAACCGTAAAAAGTAAACCGAAATGGAACAGAAAAAGAAAAACGAGAAGGACGTGCTGGTGGTCCGCGACGAGAAGACGGGCGAAATCAGCGTAGTGGCCGGACTGGACGGCAAGGGCTACCCCAAGACGGCACCCCCGAAGCCGGAACATTCGCAGGACTTCCTGCGCTTCGACCGCCACGGGGACGTGATTGACAATTTCTTCAGGAATTTCTACCGCCAGTGCAAGGAGCCGACACGCTTCGGTTTCTACCGGGTGGCGGCGGAGACGGTGGACGCGGTGCTGCCGGTCATCAAGGACTTGCTGAAAGACCCGCTGGCAAACGCCGACATGCTCGCCCCGCACAAGGTGGATACAGCCAAATACCGACAACAAGCAGAAACAGAGAATGTGAAACAAGAAAACAATGACAACGAACCCATTAAAAAGACAGAAGAAATGGAACAGAAAAAAGAAGAACAGAAACAGAATGTGCAGCAGCCACAAAAAGCTGAGGCACAGCAGAAGCAGGAGAAGCCGAACCTGATAGCGGATGACCAGGTGGACTGGGCCGAACTGCGCAAGTGCGGTATCGACAGGGAGCAACTGTCGGAAAAGGACCTGAAAACCCTGATGAACTACGGCAAGACAGGGCTGGTGACGGTGAAGCCGAATTTCGGAGGGGACAGTTACGAACTGCAAGCCCGACTCTCGTTCAAGAAGGCGGAGGACGGTACGCTGAAACTGACACCCCATTTCATCCGAAACGAGCCGCGTCTTGACATCCCACACAGGGGCTACACGTTCACCGACGAGGACAAGAAAGCGTTGAAGCGCACGGGCAACTTAGGCAAGGTGGTGAACGTGGCGGACACGAAAACCGGGGAACTGCGCCCCTCGTATATCAGCATCGACCGCCTGACCAACGAAGTCGTGGACATCCCCGCCGACAAGGTGCGCATCCCCAATAAAATCGGGCAGACACCCCTGTCGAAAGCGGAACAGGACATTCTCCGCGCGGGACTTGTCTTGCCCAAGGAGGTAACGCTCAAGAACGGGCGCAAGTTCGAGGCCATGCTGCAAGTGAACGCCGACAAGCGCGATGTGGAGTTCGTGCCGGGACAGCCGAGGCAACAACAGGCGCAGCGTCAGGGAAAATCGCAGGACAATCTCGACGCACAAGGACAGAAGCAGGAGAACAACGGCGAGGGGCAACGACGCAACCGCTCGTGGACGAACGAGGACGGAAGCATCCGCCCGATAAGCAAATGGAAGGACGATGTGTTCACCGACCAACAGAAAGCCGATTACGTAGCCGGAAAGACGGTGGTGCTTGCCAACGCGAAGGACGACCAGGGACAGCCCTGCACGAAATACCTGAAGTTCAGCTTCGAGAAAGGGCGTCCGCTGACCTACTCGCAGAACCCCGACCTCGCGCAGACCGTCGCCCCGTCCAACGAAAGCCGCACGCAACTCGCCGTAAACAACGAGGGCAAGACCAACGAAGCCACGAAGCATGTGAAGGAGCCGTTGCAGCAAGGTCAGACCGCCCCGAAAAATGAAACGCAGCAAAAGCAACAGGTCAGAAAATCCAAAGGCATGAAGGTGTCCTGATTGCCGCCACTAAATCCATCCGATAATAATCAACGGGTTGAAACGGGGGTTGAACACCGCCCTGTGCGCATATCCCACAAACAAGGCCGTGCCCCGTTTCCACCCCAACAAAAACAAAAGTATCAACAGATTAAACAGAAAAAGACATGATTACCATATTAGCAGAAAAACCAAGCGTCGCCCGTGAGATAGCACGAATTGTCGGCGCAATGAGAAGAGAAGAAGGGTATTTCACGGGTAACGGCTATCACGTGACATGGGCGCTGGGACATTTGGTACAGCTCGCCCTGCCCGACGGCTACGGCATAAAGGGCTTCCGGCGCGACAGCCTGCCCGTCATCCCCGAAAGGTTTGAACTCATACCCCGTCAGGTGAAGACAGACAAGGGTTACAAGGTGGATGCGGCGGCAGTGAAACAGATTAAAGTAATAACCAAGCTATGGAACGAAAGTGAAGGCATCATCGTGGCGACCGACTGTGCCCGTGAAGGGGAGCTTATCTTCCGCTACTTGTATGCCTACATAGGCTGCACCCTGCCGTTTCAAAGGCTGTGGATAAGCTCGCTGACCGACGCCGCCATCCGCAAGGGGCTGAAAGAACTGAAGGACGGGCGCGAGTATGACAGCCTCTACCTTGCCGCCAAAGCAAGAAGTGAAGCCGACTGGCTGGTGGGCATCAACGGCACGCAGGCATTGTCGGTAGCCGCCGGGCGGGGCACGTATTCCGTCGGACGTGTGCAGACACCTACACTGGCGATGGTCTGCAAGCGATTCTGGGAGAACAGGCGTTTCCAGCCCGAACCGGTACACCAGCTTCATTTCACCACGCCATCGGCGAACGTGAACGAGGTTGTTAAATTCTCCTCGGTGGAGAAATGGAAAGACAAGGAAGAGGCAGCTACATTATATAATAAGGTAAAGGAACAGATGTGCGCCACCATCGTGAAAGTCGAAAAGAAGGAGAAGGTGGAGAACCCTCCGCTGCTGTACGACCTGACCACGCTCCAGAAGGAAGCGAACACGAAGCACGGCTTCACGGCGGAACAGACGCTCGACCTTGTGCAGAAGCTCTACGAGGCGAAGCTCGTCACCTATCCGAGAACATCGAGCCGCTATATCCCGGAGGACGTGTTCGCTGAAGTACCCTTGTTATTTGAAAGATTATCTGCCCATTCATTGTTTGCCGATAAAATCAAAAGCATGGACGGACTGAACCGCCGCAGCGTGGACGCCTCGAAAGTCACCGACCACCACGCATTGCTGGTGACGCCCAACCGTCCGCTGGCGCTCTACAAGAACGAGCAGCTTATCTACGACATGATTGTGGGGCGCATGATTGAGGCGTTCTCCCCGGAGTGCGTCAAGGACACGACCACCGTCCGGGCGGAATGCGAGGGCGTGGAGTTTGAAACGAAAGGCTGCATCGTACGCAAGGCAGGCTGGCGTTCGGTCTATGATGAGGACAAGGAAGACACCGTACTGCCCGACTGGAATGAGGGCGACACACTGGCAATGAACGGCTGTTCGATGAGTTCGGGCATGACCCGTCCGAAACCGCTCCACACGGAAAGCACCCTTCTGGCGGCGATGGAGACCGCCGGACGCGAGGGTATGGAGGACGAGGAAGTGCGCCAGGCATTGAAGGACTGCGGCATCGGCACGCCCGCCACCCGTGCCGCTATCATTGAGACCCTGCTCAAAAGGGAGTACATGGCGCGCGTGAAGAAGTCGCTCGTGCCGACGGAGAAAGGTCTCGCCCTGTATTCCATCGTGAAGGACATGGACATCGCCGACGTGGAGATGACGGGGCGTTGGGAGGCGGAATTGGCAAAAATCGAGAAAGAAGAAACGCCGCACGAGGCTTTCATCCGTGACATCGAGGGCTACACCCGCAAGATAACCACGGAACTGCTCGCCTGCGACAAAATCTTCGGGCATAAGGCATCGGGCTGCACCTGCCCCAAGTGCGGGACGGGCACGATGCAGTTCTACGGCAAGGTGGTGCGCTGCGACAACCCGGACTGCACCCTGCCGGTGTTCCGCCAGATAGCGGGCCGGACGCTCACCGATACGGAAATGAATGATTTGCTGACAAAAGGAAAGACGGGTGTCCTCGGCGGCTTCAAGAGCAAGCAGGGTAAGCCGTTCAGCGCGGCGGTTGCTTTCGATGCGGATTTCAACACGAAATTCGTGTTTCCCGAAAATAAATCGACAAGAAAATCCACTAACATAAAAGGAGGAAGAAAATAATGACTACCTTTGCCACTGATTCACTGTTCATAATCTGTTTCAATACGTTGAAGCATTGTTTTACGGTGGATTTAGTGGCGGCACTCGGAGGGATACCGGGTGCCTTTTTCTTCTCCTTTATCAAAACCCAAAATCCGTTTTTTCACCACTAAATCCATCAGAAAATGAAACAGAACAAGAAAACCCTTCCGGCGGAACTGTCCTATTATGGGCTGTACCTGCTGGACTACCTGAGAAAATACCATCCCGACAAAGTTACCGACACAGACCTTGTTGTTGAAAAGGAGGAAGCCGCCACAGTAACCTTTGAAAAGGAAAGGCTGGCGGGCGGCACGGTGGAACACGCTCACGAGGAAGCCATGCGCGTCCTGCTGCGCGGGCTGCACTTCTCGCCCTACGCCCTGCTGACAGAGGTCGTGGAGAGGGAGTTTGCCGACGAGGTGCCGGAACAATACCGCGAGGTGTTCTGCCGCGACCTGTACCCCCATCTGAAAAACCTGTTCGCCGGTTACGATACGTCGGACGACACCTTCGCCCTGTCGCCCGCCCATGACCTGCTCTATACGGAGCTGGTGGGAACCGTCGTGCTTTATCTGGAGGCAAGTCATGGCGTTCAATAGGAAACAGAAGCTGCGCGACAACATCGAGGCGGTACGCACGGCGTTCACGCTGGACCGGGAACGGCGCACCCCGACGGAAAGGGAACGTGCGCTGCTGGAGCGTTACTGCGGCTTCGGGGGCCTGAAGTGCATCCTGAACCCGGCAAGGGAACTGTCCGACGCCGTGCATTGGGCGAAGTCCGACCTCGAACTGTTCGCCCCGACGGTGGAGCTGCACCGCATCATCCGGGAGAACAGCCGGGATGAAACGGAGTACAAGCGGTATGTGGACTCGCTGAAAGCCTCGGTGCTGACGGCGTTCTACACGCCGCAAGCCATAACGGATACCATCGCGGACGTACTGCACGACAGGAAGGTACGCCCGAAGCTCGTGCTGGAGCCTTCGGCTGGCATGGGCGCGTTCATCGGCTCGGTTCTTTCGGACAACCCGCAGGCGGAGGTGATGGCCTTCGAGAAAGACCTGCTGACGGGCAAGATGCTGGGATACCTGTACCCGGAGCAGAAGATACGCACGGAAGGCTTCGAGAAGATAGAAAAGCCGTTCCTAAACCGGTTTGACCTTGTCATATCCAACATCCCTTTCGGGGACATAGCGGTGTTCGACCCAACATTTGCGGACGGGAAAGACAAAATACGCGGAATAGCGTCAAAGACCATCCACAATTATTTCTTCCTGAAAGCGCTGGACGCGGTGAAGGACGGCGGCATCGTGACGTTCATCACCTCGCAGGGTGTCATGGACAGCCGGAACATGGCGGTACGTGGGGAAATGATGGTGAATGCCGACCTGCTTTCCGCCATCCGTCTGCCAAGCAACCTGTTCACGGACAACGCAAACACGGAAGTGGGCAGCGACCTGATTATCCTGCAAAAGCACGAAGGCAAGACCGGGGGAACAATGGACGAAGCCCACTTCATTGCTGGCCTATCGGACGGGGAAAACGGACTGGAAATCAACAATTACTATAAAACACACCCCGACCGTATCATCCATACCGACGCGAAAAGGGATACCGACCCTTACGGCAAACCTGCCATGGTCTATACGCACAGCGGCGGCGTGGAGGGTATCGCCACGGACTTGTACCGGATGCTGTCGGCGGATTTGTCGGCACGGCTGGACTTGGAACGCTACAACGGCATCAAAGGTGAAAGGCAGGAAACCCGGAAGGCGATAGTCGTGCAACCACAAGTGGGAGTTACGCAGTCACAAGTGCAGGTACAGCCCATGCAGCCGGAAGTGAAAAGAGAAGAAAATCCGGTGCAAGCCGTGGCGCAGGGGATGGAAGCCAAACGTTCCGAAGCCCCGGTTATGGACCTGTACGACCTGTTTGGCTACACGCAGGAAGAGCGGCGGATGGCGGAACGCGGGCTGAAACCGGAGAGAAAGAAAGGCGGCAAGCCCAAACGCAAGAAGCAGCAGGAACAGTCGCTGTTTTCCCCGTCGGAACTGGAACAGATAGAGGTGAAGCCGGAGAAAAAGGAGAAGCCGAAGCCCGAACCGCCCGTAGAGAAGCCTGCCATAGACGATGACCCGGAGGATGCCGTTTACCGAAGTCTGGACTGGGAAACCAATCCGCCCATCAACGGCTTCTACGAAATGATGATGTCGCTCACTCCCGAACGGCGTGCCGAACTGCGCCGTTTGGGAAAGGAGAAGATGGATGCCAATGCCGCCAAGCAAGTGGAAAAGGTACAAACTGTCTATCCGATAGAGAACGCATACGAAGTGCGGGCGAAAAAACAGATAGAGCGTGTGGAAAGGGAGATGCGCGGGGAGGAAGCTGCCCTGACACCCGAAGAGCGGCAGCGCAAGAAAGAAGAAGCCATGATGCCCCGTCCGTTCAAAGGCATAATGGAGCCGCACCTGAAAGACGGCTCACTGGTATGGGAACACACGGGCGGCGTCCGCTTCCAAATCGGGGTGCTGAAGGATGTCACCAAGTACGGGGCGACCTTCCAGCCGCTTGACATGGAGGGGATGCAGGCGCAGAAGGCACAGCTATACATCGACCTGCGCAATACCTACGAGCGGCTTTACGCTTACGAAGCGGAGAACCACGAGGAGAACGCCCTGCTGCGCCGCAACCTGAACACTTACTACGACGAGTTCGTCATGCGCTACGGCAACCTGAATGCCAAGCACAACGCGAAGCTCATTCTGATGGACGCTTCGGGGCGCAACATGCTCTCGCTGGAGCGTGGCGAGAACGGGCAGTTCGTCAAGGCGGACATCTTCGACCGTCCCGTTTCCTTTTCGCAGGAAACGCTTGTCGAGGTGGAGTCGCCCGAAGAAGCCCTGTCCGCCTCGCTCAACCTGTACGGCGGCGTGAACCTGCCCTACATGGAATCACTCTGCGACCTGCCGCAGGCGGAGATGCTCGATGCCCTGAAAGGCAGAGTGTTCTACAACCCGCTGGCGGACGGCTACGAGATTGCCGACCGCTTCATCGCCGGGAACGTGGTGCAGAAGGTGGCCGACGTGGAGGAATGGATAAGGGGACATGAGGGCCACGGGATGATACCACAGGCACAGGAGTCGCTTGAAGCTTTGAAAAATGCCGTGCCCGAACAAATCCCCTTCGAGGATTTGGATTTCAACTTCGGGGAGCGTTGGATACCCACGGGCGTGTATGCCGCCTACATGAGCCGCCTGTTCGATACGGAGGTGCGGATAACCTACTCGGAAAGCCTCGACGAGTATTCGGTGAAATGCGCCTACAAGACGATGAAAATCACGGACGAGTTCCTTGTGAAAGGCTATTACCGAAACTACGACGGCATGAACCTGCTGAAACACGCCCTGCACAATACCTGCCCCGACATGATGAAAAGCATCGGCAAGGACGAGAACGGCAACGACATCAAGGTGCGCGACAGCGAGGGCATCCAGCTCGCCAACGCGAAGATTGACGAGATACGAAACGGCTTCACCGAGTGGCTGGAGGAACAGTCGCCGGAGTTCAAAAAGCGGCTGACGGACATGTACAACGACAAGTTCAACTGCTTCGTGCGCCCGAAGTATGACGGCTCGCACCAGAAGTTCCCGGACTTGGATCTGAAAGGCTTGGGAATAAAAGACTTATATACGAGCCAGAAAGATTGCGTATGGATGCTGAAACAGAACAGAGGAGGCATCGTTGATAACGAGGTGGGCACCGGCAAGACACTGACCATGTGCGTTGCGGCGCACGAGATGAAGCGTCTGGGACTGGTACACAAGCCGATGATTATCGGGCTGAAGGCCAACGTGCGCGAGATTGCCGAGACCTACCGCAAGGCTTATCCCAACGCCCGCATCCTCTACGCCTCGGAGAAGGACTTTGCCGCCGCCAACCGCGTGCGTTTCTTCAATGACATCCGCAACAACGACTGGGATTGCGTCATCATGTCGCACGACCAGTTCGGGAAGATACCTCAGTCGCCGGAGTTGCAACAGCGCATCCTGCAGGAGGAGCTGGACACGGTGGAGGAAAACCTCGAAGTGCTGCGCTCCCGGGGAAAGGACGTGTCACGCGCCATGCTGCGGGGATTGGAGAAACGCAAGTTCAACCTGCAAGCCAAACTTGAAAAGGTGGAATATGCCATTAAGACAAGGACGGACGACGTGGCGGACTTCAAGCAGATGGGCATCGACCACCTGTTCATCGACGAGAGCCATCAGTTCAAGAACCTGACGTTCAACACCCGTCACGACCGTGTGGCGGGTCTGGGCAACTCAGAAGGAAGCCAGAAGGCGCTGAACCTGCTGTTCGCCATCCGCACCATACAGGAGCGGACTGGCCGGGACTTGGGTGCGACATTTTTGTCAGGAACCACCATTTCCAACAGCCTGACGGAACTGTACCTGCTGTTCAAGTACCTGCGTCCGAAGGCGCTGGAGAAACAGGACATCCGCTGCTTCGACGCATGGGCGGCGATATTCGCCAAGAAGACGACCGACTTCGAGTTCAACGTGACGAACAGCATCGTGCAGAAAGAGCGTTTTCGTTACTTCATCAAAGTGCCGGAGCTGGCGGCGTTCTACAACGAGATAACCGACTACCGCACGGCGGAGGACGTGGGCGTGGACCGCCCGAAGAAGAACGAGATACTGCACCACATACCGCCCACGCCCGACCAGGAGGTGTTCATCGGAAAGCTGATGCAGTTCGCCAAGTCGGGCGACGCGACCATTCTGGGCAGGCCGCCGCTGTCGGAAACGGAGGAAAAGGCGAAAATGCTCATTGCCACGGACTACGCAAGGAAAATGGCGCTTGATATGCGCATGATAGACCCGGCGTATGAGGACCACCCCGACAACAAGGCGAGCCATTGCGCCAAAATGATAGCGGAGTATTACCGCAGGTATGACGCGCACAAAGGGACACAGTTCGTATTTTCGGATTTGGGTACGTACCAGCCCGGTGGCGGCTGGAGCGTCTATACCGAAATCAAGCGCAAATTAGTGGAGGACTACGGCATACCGGCAAGCGAAATCCGCTTCATTCAGGAGTGCAAGAACGAAAAGGCACGCAAGGCGGTCATTGAGGCGATGAACAACGGGCAGGTGCGTGTGCTGTTCGGCTCTACCAGTATGCTCGGCACGGGCGTGAACGCCCAGCGAAGGGCTGTAGCTATCCATCATTTAGATTGTCCCTGGCGTCCGTCCGACCTGCAGCAGCGTGACGGAAGGGCGGTCAGAAAAGGCAACGAGATTGCCAAGCTCTATGCGGACAACAAGGTGGATGTCATCATTTATGCGGTGGAGAAGTCGCTGGATTCGTACAAGTTCAACCTGCTGCACTGCAAGCAGACGTTCATCTCGCAGCTGAAAAGCGGCGCGATGGGCGCACGAACCATCGACGAGGGGGCGATGGACGAGAAGTCGGGCATGAATTTCTCGGAATACATGGCGATACTGTCCGGCAACACGGATCTGCTCGACAAGGCAAAGCTCGAAAAGAAGATAGCCTCGCTGGAAGGTGAGCGCAAGTCGTTCAACAAGGGCAAGCGCGATTCGGAATGGAAACTGGAGGGCAAGACCAAAGAACTGGCCGACAACAAAGCAGTAATCGCCGCCATGACGGAAGATTGGGAGAAGTTCACCGCTGCTGCCAAGACCGATAGGGACGGCAACCGGCTCAACCCGATACGGATTGACGGGCTAAGCACGACCGACGAGAAGGCCATTGGCAGGAAGTTGCAGGAGATAGCCAAGAATGCCACGACGGGCGGACAGTACCTGCAAATCGGAGAACTCTATGGCTTCCCCGTCAAGGTCGTCAGCGAGCGGCTGATTTGCGACGGGCGCGAGACCATCGACAACCGCTTTGTCATCGAGGGGCACTATAAGTACAAGTACAACAACGGTCATCTGGCGATGGCGGACACCCATGCCGCCGCCGTGAACTTCCTCAATGCGTTGGAGCGCATTCCGGCCATCATCAAGCAGTACGAGGAAAAGAACGAAGTGCTGGAACGCGAGATACCGCAGTTGCGGGAGATAGCCGGCAAGACATGGAAAAAAGAGGATGAGCTGAAGCTGTTGAAGTCCGACCTTGCCGCCCTTGACCGGAAGATACAGCTGGAACTGGCTCCCAAGCATGAGGAAATGCCAAGTCAGGAGCAGGAACAGGGCGTCGGTCAGGCTTTACCAAAATCGGAGAACGTGCCGAAGCCGGAGACTGCCGCCAATGACTTTATGCGTGACCATATTATCATAGGCAGGCCGGGTATTCCCGAGCATAAGGAATACCGGGGCGTGAAAATGTGACGGGAGGACGGCAAGGACGGTGATATACTGGACCTGTCGTCCGCTTTTTTCTCGCCATTGTAACCCTGTTGTCATATTAAACCGTTACCTTTGACAAATTAAACTGAAAAAGGAATATGAACAAGCGCAAGTTTTTCCGTGCAGCTTTGGGCTGCTGCCTCCTCCTGCCGCTGGCATCCTGTTCGGAGGACGAGGAAATAATCGTACCGCCCGACCCTGTGTCCTATACCACGCTGGTGTATATGGCCGCCGACAACTCGATGGACTCTGAAGTGGACTATACCATCTCGCAGCTTAGGCAGGGCGCACGGCGCAGTGCGGGCACGGCGGTAGTCTATGTGGACAGGGAAGGTGAAACGCCGCGCCTGTTCAGTATCACGCAGCAAGGCGAGGAAGTCCCGCTGAAGTCGTATGCGGAGGAGAACTCCGCCAGTCCGGAAACGCTGGCGCGGGTGATAAGCGAGGCCAAGGAGCTTGTTCCGTCCGACCGTTTCGGACTGGTGCTTTGGTCGCATTCGATGGGTTGGCTGCCAGGTGGTTACGATTCCGATCTTGTGCCGCAAGGCACGAGGGGGAATGCGGTTGACGGATTCCCGCGCACACGCTACATCGGCATCGACAACCATCCAGGGAATGACTCCTCGTCCGGCGTGATGGAAATCGATGCATTGGCTGATGCTCTCCCCGATAATGTGGCGGAATATATCTGGTTTGATGTATGCCTGATGGGGTGTATAGAAGGGCTGTATGAAATGCGCAACAAGGCGGACTATCTGATAGCTTCACCCACCGAGGTACTTGCGGAAGCCGACTATGACGCTTCGGGCATCCCTTATGCGAAGGTGCTTCCGTACCTGTTTGGCGGCGTGGAGGACTTGGAACAGGCCTGCGTCGCCTATTACGGCCACTACAACAGTATGGGGTACGACATACTGCGCTCGGCCACAATTGCGCTGGTGGACGCTGCCGAACTTGGCGGACTTTTCACTGCCACCCGGAACGTCCTGCAAGGCAGGTTGCACGACATGGAGGCTTTGGATACGTCTGTCTTGCAGGCGTATCACACGGACAACGTGCCCAATGTGTTTTTCGACATGGGCGATATAGTCCACACCGTTGCGGGAGGGCGGACGGACGAGTTCAACGCGCAGTTGCGCCGCACCGTCGTTTACAAGGCGGCCACGCCGCAGTTCATCAACAAGTTATCCATCAGTCAGGAACATTTCAGCGGACTGAGCATGTACGTACCTTTAAGCAAGTGGAAAGGAAACTACGAATACGATTACTATTTCAATAATTTGGAATGGGCAGGAATTTATGAATGACGGAACTGGACATGATAGTCAAAGCGGCATGTTCTGGATGACGCACGAAAGGATGGCGGACACATATCCAGTCTCACACAGTTTCAGACGTACTTCCTTTGTCATCACGCACACTTTTTTCCTGACGGTGGCTTCCGTAAATCCGTACATGTCAGCCACCTCTTTGGCTGTATATCCATTCTTCATACTGACGAAGACCTTTTTGTCCAATTCGCCGAACCTTTCAAGCACTTCATAGGTAATCGCATGGATGGCTTCCACGTCCAGTTTGGAAAATACCGTCGGGTTATTGTCTGTGATATTCACTACCATGCGCCATATTTCCTCGTCGTCCAACGACACAATGTTATGGCAACTCTCCACCATCCGGTAGAAATCCAATATGCGTTTGGCTATGACGGCATAAAGCAAACCTTTTATTGTATGCCGTTTTTCGTCATGGTTCCCGATGATTTTCCCCGCATTGTCCCATACGTACATCCACAGGTTTTGTGACAGTTCGGATGCGGCCTCCTTACTGCCCGTCCGCGAATAGAATAGCCCGAAAGCCCACTTCGCATACCTGCCATAAAGACGTGTGAATGCTGCCGTATCCCTGCTTTCCGCAATCGCCGAAAGCAGTTGGAAATCATCTTCTTCCTTATCTTGTCCTAAAGCCGAAACATCCATAATATTTATATTTTTGGACGATGCAAAATTAGCCATACAGTGTGACACTCGTGTTACGTGCCAGTAACATTTATAATAAAAGGTAAAATTCATAGGGAAAGACCTAAAAAGTATCGCATTAAGCCTTTTCAACGCAAAATCGGGTAACACTCGCCCCGTCCGCTACGAATTACATATAGGAAGCAATCCTTTAATGATATAAGAAGTTGATATTTCATTAAACGACCCTTTTACAATTATGCGTTACAACAAAGAAAAAGCACTGGTCCGGGGCAAGAAAAAAGACAAGGCATTTGTTCGCATTTTCGGCGGAATATTTGTGCTGGTGGGCATCATCCTGTTTACCGTCTGTATCTTCATCTATACCAGCGGTCACACATTCAAAGCAGAAGCTACACCTGTGCAGGCAGTTATCCTGGCCATGCGTGGGGCAAATCACGAATCGCTGGGCACACCGGTGGTGGAATACACAGTCGGCGGAAAGACCTATACTTCCACGCTCAATCTGTCTTCATCGTCCATGCATCCGGGCAAGCAGATTACTGTCTATTATCGCAATGGCAATCCCCAAGAGGTGCGTTATCTGGATGATAACAATTGGATAATCGGCCTATTGATGGCCATGGCGTTCGTGTTTGCCGGTATGGGACTGGCTTTTATTCTGGTAAGGCGGAAACACCGGCAGAAAATAGCCCGCCTGCTTGCTACCGGCGATACAGTGGAGGCGGAGATAACAGGCATCCGTGAAGATGACAACCAAAGCATGAACGGACGGCATCCCATCATCGTGAGTTGCCGTTATGTGGCATCCGACGGGCGGATATACCTGTTTCACAGCGGTTCTTTCTGGTATGAGAGTTACGAGATAGATCCCAAAAGAAAGGTGCGTGTCTATGTTGACCGCAATAATCCTTTCAATTATTATGTGGATGTTGACAGTGTGTGGGATGAGAACGGAAAAAAACGTGTTTAAGGCAAATTATCCTTGGCAACCAGCATCAGTTCGCCCGCTTTCTTCATCAGCGTTTCTTCGGATACATCCGCTCCTTCCATAAAGATAACCAAGAGATGGTCGCCCACCAAAGCAAAAACGTTCAGCACACGCCGTCCTCCTGCCTCTGCGCAGGCTAAGGTGTAGTAGGTAATCCATCTCTTGTCTTTCAGCGTCAGCTCCAGGTAGTCCTGCGTTTCATAGATGTCAGGGTGCTCCCGGAACAGGTGGTCCTTGTAACGCATCAGCCTGCCCAGCAACGAAGCCATGGCAAAGGGCGTGGCCTGGTTGAGGGGTGTGCTGCGTGCTGATGTCAGTCTGAATCCTTGTATTCCGACGGAGGCATACAACACTCCGAAACGTTCCACGCCGCCGGCTATCCGTGTCACTGCATCCGTAGCAAGGGTGTCTCTGTCGGACACTGCTTCTATAGTTGCGTAGTAGAACATTGTTGTCTTGTCTACCCTCAAGGTATCCGGATTCACGCCCGACGCTTTCAGGCGGATTTCAGCGGCAGCTGTCGCGCAGGCACCTCCCAAGGTGAGCAGCGGCCAATATCCTCCGCCCTCTATCTGCATCGTGTCTTTCAATACCGGGGAAAGGATGCAAAGGCCCGTGCGTGGCGCAAACCCTTTCAACAGCTTTTGCAGCTTTGGTTTCAGGTCGGCGTTCATGTCGTAGATGAACTCATCCAGCCTGTCGCGATAGCTTTCTGGAATCATCAGCATGCTGGTCGTCCTTGTGTGTGTCAATCCCTGTGTGCCCCACACCACAAACATGGGACGTTTGCATTTGTCGGTAAAGCGCCAGGAAGACGTCCAGTCTTCATATCCGTCCTCGTCGGTATAACTCCATCTGTTATTTCCGGGGAGGTATTCGTGCAATTCCGTGGCATAAGCATTGTAGTAGCTGAAACCGGGCGGGAGGTTCAGATCGGAAACCAGCACGTAAGCCTCAAACCTGTTGTATATTATGTAGCCGAATGCTGTTACTAAGACCATGACAAAAGCAACGATAGCCGATGGAAGCCACCTCCATTTGCGACGGCTACGGAACACCCGTTGCCCCCTCTCCTGGTGTCTGAGTATCGCTTCGCCAATGTTTCCCACGTTTGTGCCCTGCCTCTTTAGTTTTTCCAAGCTGTTGACAAACGTCTTGTCCTCCTCATAGAATTGGCGGACAAGGAGGTGCGTATATAAGTAGAACTTGTACGGATGGTCGCGGTCCACGAAAACGGGCACGCGGCTTCCCACCTCAATCAGTCCCAACAGCCCCGCCTGCGAGCCGTTGAGCTGTTCCTTAACCTTCCATTTCCGACCGCCGGGCAGGGTGAATTCATAGACTGCCACGAAAGCCTCTCCGCCTTCCTCGACATCTATCTCTTTCTGGATGGCCGTGACGACGGCTTCGGCCTGGATGCCATGCCCTATCAGCTTCCGCTTCTCCCTCAGGATGCCCAGCAGGGAATAGGCGATGTAGCCTGTCACCACCAGACAGATTATACCCGCCCAGCAACTCCCGATGCCTTGGAAGCCATGCAGGAAAAGATTTACTATTCCCGACCCGCTGAACACTCCGGCAAGCAGCAATCCACCCGCTATGGCAACCAGCCACCAGCACAATTCCCGCTTTAAGATTCGCCGGTACGCCTCTTTCCGTATGTCTGTATCGTTCCTCATACCGCTATCAGTTATTTGGGGAGCGAATGTAACGAATGGATGTTTCGTTTCGGTTACGAATCTGTGTAATTGTTTGAAGCCCTCAAAAGCGGACGGCCGGGAATAAAATTTTCCCGTTTAATGTTTATTAACGCAAAATCGGGTAACACTCGCCCCGTCCGCTACGAATTACATATAGGAAGCAATCCTTTAATGATAGAAGTTGATATTTCATTAAACGACCCTTTTACAATTATGCGTTACAACAAAGAAAAAGCACTGGTCCGGGGCAAGAAAAAAGACAAGGCATTTGTTCGCATTTTCGGCGGAATATTTGTGCTGGTGGGCATCATCCTGTTTACCGTCTGTATCTTCATCTATACCAGCGGTCACACATTCAAAGCAGAAGCTACACCTGTGCAGGCAGTTATCCTGGCCATGCGTGGGGCAAATCACGAATCGCTGGGCACACCGGTGGTGGAATACACAGTCGGCGGAAAGACCTATACTTCCACGCTCAATCTGTCTTCATCGTCCATGCATCCGGGCAAGCAGATTACTGTCTATTATCGCAATGGCAATCCCCAAGAGGTGCGTTATCTGGATGATAACAATTGGATAATCGGCCTATTGATGGCCATGGCGTTCGTGTTTGCCGGTATGGGACTGGCTTTTATTCTGGTAAGGCGGAAACACCGGCAGAAAATAGCCCGCCTGCTTGCTACCGGCGATACAGTGGAGGCGGAGATAACAGGCATCCGTGAAGATGACAACCAAAGCATGAACGGACGGCATCCCATCATCGTGAGTTGCCGTTATGTGGCATCCGACGGGCGTATATACCTGTTTCACAGCGGTTCTTTCTGGTATGAGAGTTACGAGATAAATCCCCAAAGGAAGGTGCGTGTCTATGTTGACCGCAATAATCCTTCCAATTATTATGTGGATGTTGACAGTGTGGTGGGATGAGAACGGGAAGACGTGTTTAAGGCAAATTATCCTTGGCAACCTGTATCAGCTCGCCCGCCTTCTTCATCAGCGTTTCTTCGGATACATCCGTTCCTTCCATAAAGACAACCAGCAGGTGGCCGCCCACCGAAGCAATGACGTTCAGCACACGCCGTCCTCCTACCTCTGCGCAGGCTAAGGTGTAATCGGTAGTAGGCCAACCTTTGTTCTCCAAACTCTGCTCCAGACAGTCCTGCGTTTCATAGATGTCAGGGTGCTCCCGGAACAGGTGGTCTTTGTAACGCATCAGCCTGCCCAGCAACGAAGCCATGTCAAGGGGCGTGGCCTGGTTGAGGGGCGTGTTGCGTGCCGATGCAAGCTTGAAGCCATGTATCCCGACGGAGGCATACAACTCTCCGAAACACCCTATGCCGCCGGCTATCCGTGCCATCGCATCCGTGGCGAGGGTGTCTTCATCGGACACCGCCTCTATGGCTTTGTAAAAGAACATCGTCTTGTTCACCCTCAAGGTATCCGGATTCATGCCCGACGCTTTCAGGCGGATTTCAGCGGCAGCTGTCGCGCAGGCACCTCTCAAGGTGAGCAGCGGCCAATATCCTCCGCCTTCTATCTGCATCGTGTCTTTCAATACCGGGGAAAGGATGCAAAGACCCGTGCGTGGCGCAAACCCTTTCAACAGCTTTTGCAGTTTGGGTTTCAGATCGGCGTTCATGTCGTATATGTACTCGTCCAACCTGCCGCGATAGCTTTCGGGAATCATCAGCATGCTGGTCGTCTTGGTGTATGTCAATCCCTGCGTACCCCATTCCACGAACATGGGACGCCTGCATTTGTCGGTGAAGCGCCAGAAGCTCGTCCAGGTTCTGTCGCCGTCTTCGTCGGTATAGTTCCATAGGTTGGTTCCGGGTTGATATTCGTGCAACTTCGTGGTGTGGATGCTGTAGTATCTTGGTCCGGGGGGAAGTCCAAATCAGAGATAAGCGTGTATGTCTCGATTTGCCAGTACGCCACGCAGCCGAGGAGCCCCCCCAACAGCCGTCACAATGGCAAAGAGAACCAGCAACCCCAACCTCCATTCACGTCGATTGCGGAGCACCCGTTGCCTCTTGTCCTGATGCTTGAGCATCGCTTGCCCGATGGTCTTCGCATCCGTGCCTTGCCTTTTGAGCTTCTTTATGTGGCCGATAAATTCCTTGTCTTCCCGATAGAATTGGCGGATAAGACTGTATATATATAGGTAAAAGGTGTCCGGATTGTTGCGGTCCACGAAGATGGGTACCCGGCTCCCCACCTCAATCAGCCCCAAATGCCCGGCCCGTGAGTTTTCGATGGGTTCCTTTATTTGGCGTTTCTTGCCTCCGGGCAGAGTGAATTCATAGACTGCCACGAGGGTTTCTTTGCCCTTTTCGGCATCTGTCTCTTTCTGGATGGCGGTGACGACGGCTTCGGCCTGGATGCCATGCCCTATCAGCTTCCGCTTCTCCCTCAGGATGCCCAGCAGGGAATAGACAATGTAACCTGCCACCAGCAGGCACATGATGCCCACCCAGCAGTCTCTGATGCCTTGGAAGCCATGCTGGAAAAGGTTTACAATCTCAGACCCGCTGAACGCCCCGGCAATCAGCAAGCCGCCCGCTATGGCAACCAGCCACCAGCACAATTCCCACTTTATGATTCGCAGGTACGCCTCTTTCCGTATGTCTGTATCGTTCTTCATATCAATATTGGTTATTTGGGGAGCGAATGTAACGAATGGATGTTTCGTTTCGGTTACGAATCTGTGTAATTGTTGGAAGCCCTGCGAAAGCGGACGTTCGGGAAGAAAATTTCCCTGTTTAATGTTTCTTAACGCAATATTGGGTAACACTCGCCCTGTCCGCTACGAATTACATATAGAGGGGTAATCCTTCTTGAAAGTAAAATGACTGATAAAATAAAGTATAAACAATAAAAACCAGACAGACCATGCCAACGTCAGACGACAACCGCCGCAGCGTTTCAGGCAAAAAGGAACGCAAACTTTGGGAACGGATGAACAAACTCTACCGTAAATATATGGACGGTAAAGCTACGGACGAAGAAAAAGAAACCGTTGATGAACTCTCCGACATCATCATGACAACCATCAAGCCCTGCGCCGAAAAGGAACTCACTTCTGAAGAACAAGAAGAATGGAGTGAAAAGACCTTTCAGGCGATTGCAGGACGATTGGGGATAAATCAAGATGAGGAGCGTCCGCAAAAATCTTTCCCGATACGCGCTGTTGTCCGCCGCAACCTGCTCCGCTACGCAGGTATAGCCGCTTGCATAGCCTTAGTGTTCGGCCTCTCTTACCTGCAATGGTGGAAAGGCGACACACAGAAGTGCATTGCGTCCGGAGACGGCAATGCCGAATGGAGGTACGACAGGGACACCACGGTGCTTTTGCCGGACGGTACGGAGGTCTATCTGAAAGGCGGCAGCCGTCTGGCTCTGGCGGAAGACTTCGGAAAACAGCGGCGCACGGTCTCCCTGCGCGGGCAGGCGTTTTTCGATGTGGCTACGGATTCCACGCGCCAGTTCGTAGTAAGGACGGACGGCATCGAGGCGGTGGTACACGGCACGTCGTTCAGCGTCATGGCTTATCCTGAAACGGACATCCGCCAAGTGACGGTGTGCAGCGGATGCGTGGAAGTCACCAACGAAAAGAGTGCGGTCACCTACGGCAAATACAACCGTGGCGGACAGGTGACCTACCACATTGCCGATGGCAGCGCGAGCGTGGCGCAGGTGGATGCCGACGAGGCCACCGAATGGATGCGCGGAGAGTTCACCCTCGATGCCTCTACGGTGGACGAGTTGAAGATGAAAGTCATGCAGTCATTCGGCAAGACGCTTGTCATCGAGGATGATGCCATCCCTTCCGATGCTGAAATCACGTTCTCGTTCCGTCATGCCAGCCCTACGCTCGACAATGTGATGCGGGGCGTATGCTCCGTCTATGCCGCCGAGTATAGAATATCCGGTAGCCGGGTCATCGTTACCCCGGCGAACAACATAAAATAGCGAACCGCCCTCTACGGAAGAGCGGCTTGTGCCCATAACAGCCATTTTGTGAACGGGCGGACGGTCGGGTGCTGTCCGCAAGCCTGAAATTTCCCCCGCAAGGAGGAACGGCCATCCTTATGCCCTTTTGCGAACGGCTGTGAGACAATGTAATTCATTGAATATTAACAAATAACCAATTAAAAGACAAAAAGAAAATGAGAAAGTGGAGTTTATACTCTAAGATGCAAATGGCAGTTGTTCTGCTCGCCGGTGCGCTTGCAGGAACACCCGTTTGCCCTGCTGCGGCCCATGTCAGCCTTGTAGCACAGTCGGCAGGCCCGCACGAAAGCAGCTATCCGTCAGAGACGATGGACAAACGTCTGAACCGTATCATCGGCAAATACCGGGTGGACATCGGTTACGATGCCGCACAGATGGCAAGGGTCAGTGCCGCGCCGCTGCGCAGTTCATCCCTTGAAAAGGACTTGGCGGCCAGCCTTTCGGGTACGGCCTACTCTTACAAGAAGACGGGCGAACGCACGTATGCCGTTTATAAGACAGGGAGCACGGCTTCGGCTTCCGGCCAGCAGCCCCGCACGGGCAGCGGAAGCCTGACGGGTACGGTGGTCGATAAGGACGGCTTCCCCATCGTGGGCGCTACGGTGCGCATTGTTGAGCTATCGGGCAAAGGGGCAGCTACCGATCTGCGCGGCAATTTTACCGTCAGCGGGCTTCCCACACGCAGCTTTACGGTGGAAGTGTCCTGCATCTCCTATCAGACCATGCGCGTGAGTGACGTGAAAATCAATTCCGGGAAAAGCACTCCGCTGGATGTGATTTTGCAGGAGGCAAGCGAGATGTTGGGTGAAGTGGTGGTGACAGCCACCTACAACAAGGCCAGCGCCAACGCCCTATATGCCAAGCAGAAGAACATGGTGGCGATGAGCGACGGTATCAGTGCCGACCTGATGAAAAAGACATCGGACAACAACGTGGCGCAGGTATTGGGCCGTGTGGCAGGTGTCAATATCGACAACGGTAAATATGTCAACGTGCGAGGCATGGGCGAACGCTACAACAACGTGCAGCTCAACGGCGCATCGCTGCCTTCCACGGAACCTAATCGCCGCAACTTCGCTTTCGACGTGATACCGAGCGGACTGGTGGATAACGTGACTATCGCCAAGACCTTCACCCCTGACCTTCCGGGTGAGTTCACGGGCGGTCTTGTGGAGGTGAACACGCTCGCCGTACCCAACAAGAAGATTTTTAACCTCTCTCTCGGCACGGGCATGAACACGCTTAGCACAGGCAAGGACTTCATGAGCAACACACGTTTCAAGTCCGACTGGTTCTTCGGCAACGTGGACGACCGCAAATGGTATGCCGGGCGCGATGATGCCGCGCTGGAATTAGGTGCACAGAACGCCGCGCTGAAAAACACTTTCGGCATGAAGCGTTACAAGGGCATGCCCGTACAGAACTATTCGCTGACCGTAGGTGCGCCTTTTGAGTTCGGCTACAACCAGAAAATCGGCTTCGTGGCCGCCCTCACATACCGCAACGAGCAGACCGTGGAGGAATACAAGGAAATGAAGACCATATCAAATGACAGCCTGAACGGACCTGGCAAGCGTTACAAGATGGTTTCCGCCATAGGTGCGGTGGCAAATGTGGGTTGGGAAATGCCCAATCATAAAATCACGTGGCGCAATATGTTCAACAACCGATTTACGCATACCAATCTCGAACGTTACATACATAGATATACTACAAAATTTAATACTTATGAGCAATACAGCGTACCCATGCGTAGCCAGCTTTGGCAGACCCAGCTTGACGGTGAGCACAAACTTTTTGACGAAAACCTTATCGTGACATGGAATGCCTCGTTCAATCAGGTGGAGCGTACCAATCCCGACGATCGTTACGCACAAGGTATTGTACAAGGCGATATGAAAGAAGGTATAATTAGCTGGAATCAAAGTATAACTACTAGTCCATTTGAGATACAGCAAGGACATCTGATGTACAGCAATCTGAAAGAACGCAAGAAAAATATAGGATTGAATCTTGAACATCCTTTTGTTATCTCAGGTAATAAACAGATTGTTAAAGCAGGATATATAGGTACCTTCCGCACTTCTGATTATGAGCAACAATACCTGCATGGTATGCCTCCATCCGGCGATAGTGAAAATTGGGAGACTTGGGTTGCCTTAAGAGATGCTCATTTTAACCTAACAGAATTGTATGACCCTAAAAACTTTGCAAGTGGCGCCATCCATTATGTGACAAGCGGTCTTGGTGGAAGTGTTGCTGATTATTATGAAGGAAAGCAGAATATCCATGCCGCCTATCTGATGGGTGAGTTCACTTTCTTCCGCAAGCTGCACCTTACTGCCGGTGTGCGTATGGAAGATGCCAATACGGAAGTGTACACTACATTTTTTGACAGAAATGAGCAAGTAACAAAAGACAGCACAGTAACTGTAAAGAAAACCGACTGGCTGCCTGCCGCCACTTTGGTATATAATATCACGGATAACCTGAACGCCCGTTTCGCTTACAGCCGCACCATAGCTCGTCCGGATTTCCGAGAATTAACGCCATGTACGTATTACAACGTGGACGATCGTGTGGAGATTAGAAGTATGGGGCAGCTCCGTCAATCGCATTCCGATAATTTTGACCTCCGCTTGGAATGGTATCCGCAGGCGGGTGAAGTGCTTTCGGTCAGCGCATTCTACAAGAAATTCAAAGACCCTATCGAAATGGTAACCCGCCAGACCAACGAATTGCAGTATGTGCTCTATCCGTTCAATATAGATGACGCTTCGGTGAAAGGCATTGAAATTAACGTGCGCAAGTCGCTCGGTTTCCTTGCTCCCGGTTCGTTCCTGAAAGACCTCTACTTGAGCGGTAACGCCACTTTTCTGAAAGGTGATGTCACTTACAACTTGGACAAGTTAATGAGCGAGGCGGCCGGAACGGAAAATCGTTCGCAAATGGAAGACCGTAGCCGCCCTTTGCAAGGCTTGGCTCCCTATACCATTAACGCAGGTTTGGCTTATGACGGCAAAATGTTCGGTGCAGCCATCAATTATGGGCGTAACGGACGCAAGTTGGTTTATGCAGGAGATGCGACAATGCACGACCAGTATGAGGCTCCGCGCAATGTGCTCGACATTCAGCTTACCGGACATTTCCTTAATGATAAATTGGAAGTGAAGTTCAATGCCAGCGACATTCTCAACGAGGACATCGTAGTTTACCGGAATTGTAGCTACTCAAATACTGACCTCACATCAGATATGAATTATAACAACGGAGATTGGGTGATGAGCCGCATCAAAAAAGGCGTAAACCTTTCGTTGTCGGTAGGATATAAATTCTAAATAAATATACTAAGATACAAAATAAAAAATGGAGACGAAGACAAGAAAGCCGACCAATACCAGTCAAGTAACAGAATGGTGTCTATGGACAATCGACAGTGCCTATATGCTTGTCATGCGGACAAGTTACATCTGCCATTTGTCCCCGATATAGACATTAAAAGCAAAGCAGTGGTTCACGGTTCCGCTTTTCTTTGACGGAGTTTCCAATATGTTCAATTAAAATTTTAATTAACAAATGAAAAATTCCATTTTTTCAGCCTTGCTGTTAGCCGGAGTGCTTACAGCTGGCATGAGCATGACTTCGTGCTCGAACGAAGACGAGGTGATTAACAGTGTGGACACCCGTGCAGCCCGTTCCATTACCGTGTCTGGTGTAATCAACACCAACACCACGTGGAATTACGATGAGGTTACATTGAATGGAAAGGTGTATGTTACAGGTGGTGCCACCTTGACGATTCCTGCCGGAACGAAAATCATCGGTAAGTACAATGCCGACCCTGCACAAGCATCGGCTTTGATTATTACCCGTGACGGTATGATTGATGCTCGTGGTACAGCATCTAACCCGATTGTCATGACTGCTGAGTCAGGACATCAGACTCCCGGCGGTTGGGGTGGTCTCGTAATATTGGGTGATGCTCCTATCAACCAGACAGAAACACAATACATCGAAGGTATTGAGCAGGCATCTGTTCCTGCCGGAGTTGATGTTTCTTATGGTGGCAACAATGCTAACGACAATTCCGGAACTATTCAGTATGTACGTGTAGAGTATGCCGGTGCTAATGTACATACAGACAATGAATTGAATGCCTTTACCTTTGGTGGAGTAGGTGCAGGTACTACCTTTGACCACTGCCAGGCTTATTATGGCGAGGATGACGGTTTCGAATTCTTCGGTGGTACAGTAAATGGCAAGTATTTGGTTTCTACCAGCACACACGATGACGCTTTCGATTTCGATTTTGGTTATCGTGGCAAGCTTCAGTTCCTTGTGGCTACAGTAGATGCAAGCGGTACTCTGTTTACCAAAGACCCGAACGGTATCGAATGTGACAATGAAGGGGACGAACCTTACGCTTCTACCCCTTACACTCATCCTACCATCAGTAATCTTACAATTATAGGTACAAGTACAGGTCAAGTTGCAGCTTCTGCTATGAGCGATGGTAAATCTTTGAAATCTGCTGCAAATTTCCGTAGAGGATGTGAGTTTACATTAAAGAACAGTATTCTTTATGGCTATCCCATAGGAATTTATTTTACAGATTCACCTCGTTTGGATAATAGTGTATTAGAAAATAATATCATTAGTTCTCAGCCTTCTGGTAATGAAATTGTAGGAGGCATAATTGGTAACAACAATGATTTAGTTGATGCATCTGGTATTGGTTTAACCTCTGAATGGGGAGCATATAAAAATGCCAGAGCATTAAGACCTAACGCAAGTCCTGCTAATGAAGGTGCCGACTTTAACGGTTTGGACAGCTGGTTCACCCCCACTACTTATCGTGGTGCTATTGCGGCAAATAGCAACTGGTTGACAGAAAGTTGGGTTAGATGACAAATGTAACTAACTGAGCGGTTGATAGAGTGTGTATCTTTTTAAGTCACACTCTTCAACCGCTCTTAAAAAAGAGAAAATGAAAAAATACGTTTGCTTTACTTGTTTGCTTATCTGCTTTTTGTCATTTTTTGGATGCGATACAGAAGGAGATAATTGGGATGTTGGATATTATGAATATTCATTTTCCTTTTTCTATCCTGAAGACATAGAGCAAAATTATACTTTTGTGTTTGAAGGGAAAGAAGGAGCCAACGGCATAGTTCCACGGAATACTCCAAACGGACTTCTTGAAATTCATGAAAAAGAAAATGGGAATATAGTATTCAGTCAAAATATCTCATTGGAAGAACGACAAAATATACAATTTATAAAAATCGGAGATAGGATTGACATTTACAGTGAGGACAAATTTATCCCGATGACTCCATCTGTCATATTTACAAATGAGGCCGATAGCTATACTATTTGGTTTAACGACCAAGAACTACAGAATAATGTAATAAATTACATCCCGACCGAAAATTTGACAGGTGATTTGGAAATCAGGAAAACAGGTGAGACAACTCCAATATTCTCAACAGAAGTGACAATCACAGCTGGCATGTCAATAAACCTTATGCAACTGTCTGACACTGAATTTTTAGATATTCCAGAAGATACAGAACCAGAACCGACAGTTTACAACACTTCAAAAGTCAGATTCCTTTATACAGGAGACGAAATATTAAACACTGATGAAATCATATTGAAGTTATATAAAGTCGATGTTAACTGGGATTGGTCTTCACAGGTACCAGTAACATACACCTTAACTCTACAGAGAGGTGTAATCTCGGAGTATGTAGAATTTAATATGACAGATATCAACAATGATTATTATATTTATAGTATAGAACTTCCAACAGGTGAAGTCATCATAGATTATGATAGTCAGATGTTTATTAGTGATTATTTGTATGGTGATGATACTTGGAGTTTCTTGGGATGGAAAAAAGCAACTGTTATGATTAGTGGTGGCGGAAATACTATTGAGGTTCTTACGGGATTAAGTATACCTTGGGAGCAACAATAACCGAAGCCCCTCCGGCGACAGGCATCAACGACGCAGAGCGTCGGAGGAGCTTTTTCCTCTTTCCTTAACGACCACGAAACCAGTCCGGCCAACGGCAGGAGCACTTGTCGGGGTATCCAGATGGCACAAAGACGCAACCGCATGGCATACGTGCCGCCCCGCCCCTATGCCACACGGCTGCAAATGATGCCGGGCAAGACCCGAAACCACGTCGGAAAGCGGAAACGGACAAGGAAACGGAAACATAAAAATACTATAACAACAAATTAAAAAATTCAACGATTATGAAATTCAGAAACATCTTCAGCAAGCCGGGCGGAACACTTCCGACGGCTGCAATCAGCGCGCTGTGCGTGGCGTTCATCCTGCTGGCCTCGGCGATGACGGCCTCCGGCGAGACGAAAGACAAAGTGCCGGCCGGAAGCCGCACGGTAGTGACCGCTGCCGGAGCCACCTTCCCCCTGCCTTTCTACAACGAGGCGTTCAAAGCCTACTGGCAGCGTAACAGCGTACCCGTCACCTACGCAGGCATCGGTTCCAGTAAGGGCATGGAAAGCCTGCGCAACCTGCAAACTGACTTTGTAGGCATCGATGTGCCGCCCACCCGCGAGCAGCTCGACAGTCTGCCCGCACAGGCCGTGGTCGTGCCGATGTGCGTGGGTGCGGTGGAGATAGCCTACAACCTGGAGGGCGTGGACAACTTGCGGCTGACGGGCGAACTGCTGGCAGACATCTACCTCGGCGAGCTGACGCGCTGGAACGACCCGCGCATCGCCGCCGTGAACCCCGGCAAGCAACTGCCCGACAAGGAAATCTACCCCATCTTCCGACTGGACGGTAGCGGTACGACCTACGCCTTTACCTACTACTTGAGCCAGACGAGCGGAGAATGGAAGTCATCGGTGGGCACAGGGATGCACCCGCAGTTTCCTCACGGCGTGGCCGCCACTGGCACACCCGGCATTGCCACACTGATAGAGAAAATCCCCGGCGCGATAGGCTATGCCTCATCGGGTTACTCGGTGGCCTATAACCTGCAACGCGCTGAAATACAGAATGCGGCGGGCAACTTCATGCTCCCCACGGCAGAGAGCATAGCCGCAGCCGCCCGCGAAGCGTCGGCCACCAACATCATGATCACCAACAGCACGGCTCCGGAAGCGTACCCCATCAGCTGCTTCTCGTGGGTGATGCTTTACAAGGAGCAGGACTATGCCGGGCGCAGCCGGGGTGAGGCGGAAGCCACGGTGTGCGTGCTCCGTTGGCTGGCGGGTCCCGAAGCGCAGGTCATCGCCTCGCGACTGAACTACGCGCCCCTGCCCACCGAGGTGGCGGCCAAGGCTCTGGAGACATTAGACAAGGTGACGTACAAGGGAAAGGAAATCAAGTAAGACGTGATGGTACAGTACAACGGAATCACGCTCTTCAGGGATGACGACGGAACCCCCTCGCGGATCGACATCGACCTACACGTGCATGGCAGGGAGCTTAACGCCTTCCTGCGGTCGCACGGGCTGGACACGAAGGAGCAGGGCGACATGGCGCGTTCGGTGACGGCGCACACGCTGTGCCCCGCCTTCGACGACGCGGATCGCGGCGACGTTCGCTACCTGCCCGAAGTGCGCCGCCGTCTGTCCGAAGAAACGGGAAAAGTTTATTCCATGCGCTTCACACGTCCCACGAACATAAGGGAAAAGGAGTTCACGCCCTTGCTGTTGCATCGCATAACCCGTGCATTGCGCCCCCTGCCACGCCGCAGGGAAGCCACCCCCGATGCGTTCATCCGTTTCTGCGGCAAGGACACGTTCTGGACGCGGTTCAGGATGCAGGGCGTGCCGCACGTCACGTGGTGTGTGTTCTACACCGTGCACGACGGAGGCGTGGCGCTGGTGCGCCACCTCACCGCCGCCGTGGAGGAAGACGACATCTGAGGACAGCCACAGCACATACGGAAGCAAGCCCGGCATATAAGATACCGCCCGGCAGCCGCCAACACACGACTGCCGGGATTTTTTTGCCCTGACAGACAACATACAATGGAAAAGAAAGAAAGGAAACTGCAATACAGAATATTGGCGGGATACTTTGCCCTGCTGGCCGTCGCCGGAGGGCTGACCGCCATTATGCTCTACGAACGTGCGCAAATAAGGAAAATAGAGGCCGGCGTGGAGGACATACGCCGTGTGCGCTGCGATATGGATACCGTCCGCGACCGCATCATCCGGCTCTCTCTGCTGGGCGAGGGTGTCATGGGTTGGCGCGAGGCAGACTACCTCTGCTACTGCACATATCGCCTGCGCACGGACAGTCTGCTGCTGTCGGTAAAGCCGCGTTGCGCGGAATACGTGCACCCGGCACAGATAGACACGCTCCGCACCCTACTGGCCGACAAGGAAACACACCTCCGCCATGTCATGGAAGCGGTGGAACGGCAGGACGAGGCTGACAGCCTTCTGGTGAACCGTCTGCCGGAAGTAGCGAGGAGGGCGACGCGCGTCCGCACAGTGACACGGAAGAAAAGCGGGCTGGCAGGAGTTTTTGGCGGAAAGAAGAAAGTGCAAGTGCTTCCGTCGGCCGGGGAACTGCATAAATTCAGCGACAACCTGATAGAGCTGCAACGGCGGCAGGCGGCGGAAATGGACGCCTGCTCTGACAGCCTGCGTGTCCGCAACCGGGCGCTGAACGCAGAACTGGAACGGCTGATACACAGCCTTGACACACAGGCACGGGAAGCCTTTGCAAAACGGGAGCGAAAGATATCGGAAGCGCAAGCTCTGTCCGTGCAGCTGTTCACCGCCACCCTGTCTGCCGCCATCGTCCTGCTGCTGCTTTCCTATCTCGCCATCCATAGGGAAATGAAACGGAACGCCGACGAACGGAAGGAACGGGAGAGGCTTATCGGCGAACTGCAGGAAAGCAAGCGCACGAACGATGAACTGGCACGTTTCAGGCGCAACCTCATCCGGAACGTCACCCATGAGCTACGGACTCCGCTGACTGCCATTGGTGGCAACGCCGAACTGTTGCTGAACGACACGGAGGCGGACAGCCGCATGCGTCATGCCCAAGCCGTAAGGAACGCCGCCGGACGCATGGCGGGAATGATAAACGACCTGCTGGTGTATTTCCGACTTGACAGTGGCAAGGAAACGCCAAGCGTCAAGCCGTTCAAGCTATGCTCCGTCGCCGAGACCCTGAAAACGGAGTTCGGGCCACTGGCAGAAGGGAAACATCTTGCATTTACGGTAAGAAACCAAGCGGACGAGATTGTAAGCGGCGACAAGAACCGCATCCTGAGCATCGGCGGCAACCTGCTGTCCAATGCCGTCAAGTTCACCCCAAGCGGAACGGTCACATTGGCAACTGAATACAAGGGCGGCATATTCACCCTGACCGTGGAGGACACGGGCACGGGCATGACCGAAGAACAACAGGCGCGGATATTCAAGCCGTTCGAGCGGCTGGGCAACGCCGTGACGGAAGACGGCTTCGGATTAGGGCTTGCCATCGTTTCCTATACGGTAAAGCTGCTGCAAGGAAGCGTAAGCGTGAAGAGTATACCGGGAAAGGGAAGCCGTTTCACCGTAAGCCTGCCCCTGCCCGGGGCGGAGGAAGCGACGGCCGCCGAAAAGACGAACGCCAGACATTCCTCACTGTACGGCTGCTCCGTGCTGGCGATTGACAACAACGGGATGCTGCTGGAGCTGATAAGGGAAATGTACAGGCAAAGCGGTGTGGAGTGCGACACCTGCCTGACGGTGGACGAACTGACCGACCTGATGCGCACGAAGGGCTACGACCTGCTGATAACCGACCTGAAGATGCCGGAAGTGAACGGCTACGAGGTACTGGAACTGCTGCGCACGTCGGAAATAGGCAATTCGCAGACCATCCCCGTAGTTGCCGCCACCGCCGCAGGCTATGTGGAGGAAAAGGAACTGAAAGCAAAAGGCTTCGCCGCCGTGCTGTACAAACCGTACTCCATAGGGGAACTGCTGGCCGTCACGGAAAACTGCATCAAGCCAAAGGGTACAAGCGGCATCAGCCTCTCGCCCCTGCTCGCTTTCGGCGACAAGCGGCGCACGTTGGAAAAGCTGGCAGCCACGACGCAATCCGACATGGACGGAGTGCGCAAGGCGGCGGAAGCCAAGGACACGGAGGCGTTGGACAATTGGGTGCACCATCTGCGAAGCTCATGGATGCTGGTAAAGGCGGAACAGCCGTTGGTAGCATTGTATGAGGCAATCCATAAGGAAAACATTGTGTATGAAGATGTACAGTCCGCCGTAAACGGAGTGTTGGAACAAGGCAAACTGATTGTAGATTTGGCAAGGAAGGAGGCGGAACGATGGGACGGGTAATCGTGATAGAGGACAATTATATATTCGCCGACTATGTGTGCAGACTGTTGGAAAGCAGGGGATACCAAAGTGTCAGCTCATCCAACTGCAACGGCGCACGGAAGCTGTTTGCAAGGATGCAGGAGGACGACATCGTGCTGGCCGACATGCGCCTGCCTGACGGTGACGGCATCGCCCTGCTGGAAGGACTGCGGAAACAGGGCAGGAACAATCCCTACATCATCATGACCGAGTTCGGCGAAATCCCCGTTGCCGTCCGGTCGTTGAAGCTGGGCGCGGAGGATTTCATCCCGAAGAAATTGCTTGAGGACAACCTGTTCCCGCTCCTGAAAGCCCTGCGGAAAAGAATGGAGCGGCACGATACGCCGGTTTATGAGCGGCAGAGCGCGGCTTTCCGTGAGATAGGCCGAAAGATAAGGCTGGTCGCGCCCACCAGCATGAGCGTCCTGATACTGGGCGAAAGCGGCACGGGCAAGGAACACATCGCCGGGAAGATACACGCGGGGAGCAAACGGGCGACCGGGCCCTTCGTGTCCGTGGACTGCGGCCTGCTCTCGAAGGAACTCGCCGCATCCGCCCTGTTCGGGCATGAGAAAGGTGCGTTCACGGGAGCCGAAAGCAAGAAACAAGGCTTCTGGGAGGAAGCCGCCGGAGGCACGTTGTTCCTCGACGAGATAGGCAACCTGCCATTGGAGGTGCAGAGGATGATGCTCCGGGCGTTGGAGTCCAAAAGGTACAGGCCAGTTGGCGGCACAGAGGACAGGAGGGCCGATGTGCGGATAGTCGCCGCCACCAACGAGGACATGAAGGAGGCCGTCGCCGAAAGGCGCTTCCGTGATGACCTGTACCACAGGCTGAAGGAATACACCCTGCACATACCGCCGCTGCGTGAGTGCAGGGAGGACATACTCCCGCTTGCGGACTTCTTCCGCGAACACGCGAACAGGGAGTTCGACCGCCATACCGCCGGGTTTGACGGAGCGGCGAAGAAGGCGTTGCTCTCCTGCCCGTGGAAAGGCAACGTGAGGGAGCTGAAGCTGTCCGTGCGCCGCGCGGTTCTGTTCACCGAAGGCGAGACAGTGACGGCGGAAGCGCTGGAAACAGAGGACGGAGAAAGAAGGGAACCGCCGCCTATGAGGGACGTGGAGAAGGCGCATATCCTCCATACGATTGAAGAGGCTGGCGGAAACAGGAAGCTGGCGGCGGAAATGCTCGGCATAGGACGCACCACGCTCTACGAAAAGATAAAAGCATACGGGATAGGACAGAAAAAGGACGAAACATGAAAGATTTTGAAGCCAAATACCTATCTTTGTAGCGACATTCGAGAGACCGGGGCTTCGGCGCAAGCCTTGCCCCGAAAAGATATTGTATAGAATAAGACCGCAAGACGTTCTAATGGAAATCTGGTAAATTTAGTTATATCTCAAAATTTCACATCTTAATATCTTATAAATTAACAATTTATATTGTGATGTGTTTTTATCAAGGAACAAATTAGGAACAGAAACACGAATTATCATATTTTCTTGT
>OJKW01000323.1_pt1 | contig 40610 bp, 37 predicted proteins | sample 1596591 | NCBI WGS metagenome assembly OJKW01 (sample SAMEA4350166, study PRJEB24818) | metagenome | biome: human; feature: gut; material: faeces | place: Denmark | collected 2013-09 | reverse complement strand
GATGTGTATAAGTGACAGGTCATACTGACGGTCATTGACCTTATATGCACCGAATGGCACATTTCCGATTGCCACGTCAAAGAAATCATTGGGATAATCCGTCTTCTCAAAGCCTTTGATCTGGATATTGGCATCTGGATAGAGAAGTTTAGCAATTCTACCACTGATGCTGTCCAGTTCCACTCCATAGAGTTTGGACTGGTTTAGATTCTCCGGAAGCTTTCCAAAGAAGTTCCCGACTCCCATAGATGGCTCCAGGATATTTCCCTTTGTAAATCCCAGATTCTCCAACACCTGATACATACTTTCAATCACAATCGGCTGTGTATAATGAGCATTTAATGTGGAAGCTCTGGCTGCAGCATATTCTTCCGGTGTAAGGACGGTCTTTAATTCCAGATATTCTGTCTCCCATGCAGATTTTGTCTCATCAAATGCATCTGCAAGACCTCCCCAGCCGACGTACCTGGATAAGATTTCCTGTTCCTCTGGTGTCGCATTGCGGTTCTCATCCTCACATTTTTTTAACAGCTGAATAGCCATAATATTGGCTCGGAATTTCTCCTTCGGTGTTCCCTGTCCAAGTTCATCATCTGTGATATGGAAGTTCGTTGCTGGAATCAGTTCTGCTATTCCGTTAATCTCTTCCAATGATTCTTTTTCTTCCGATACCTCAACTTCTCCCGACAGTTCTTTTTCTTTTTTATCATAATCTGTCCACACACGTTTAGAAATAGCAGTAAAATAGGAAGACTCTTCCTCCATGATTTCTTCCTTGATTTCCCGTAATTTATCTAAGGTATCCGCATTTACTGTTTTGTTGTGATAATGATAATAAAGTACTTCTTGTCCAAGTTTTACATCCAGACGTTCCAATTCTTGTGTTGACATTCGCTCCCAAATATCATCTTTTTCCGTATGAATCGTGAAACCTTCTCCATCATCATGATATTCTAATGTGTATTGAAGTCGATTCTCTTCTCCCTTAACTTTGCAAGCAAAATCATAGATTTTTGTTCTGGTACCGGACATATATTCTGAATCAACTAGTCGCAGATCCGTTATATCTTCCGCTGTAAAAGTATCCTGTTCCAGCTGTTCTCCTAACATCTGCTGTGCTTCTTCCAGGTCTGCCAGTCTTTGTGCTTCCTGTCGCTCTTCGTACTTTTCCATTTCTTCCGGTGACAAATAATCATCTGTGCGGATTAACTGGCGAACACGTTCTGCAACCTTATTCCACTTTAATAAAACTTCTACCTCTGGATTGCCAATCTTCCCTTTTCCAAGCTTTAATCCTTTTGCATCGTGGGATGCGTCAGAAGCATCTGCTCCTGGTATTCCGGGTGAAGAACCACCTGTTCCATATTCATTTTTCAGGAACTCAGCTGCATCTTTCATATCATGGTGCTCCATGAAATACTCATAGATTCGGTTACGTCCTCCGGCAGTAATACCGCCTCTTCTTAACACTGCATCAATTTCATCCTGTGTGATAAAGGATAGAGCCGGTCGCTCTACTTTAAACTGTTGATCCACCCAGGAACGCTCCCTCTGGAGATCTTTATAACGTTGGAAATATTCAGGATTATGCTGGATTTCCCAGCGATGATAATCTTCTGGATTCTTTTCCATATCTTCCTGAAGCCATTCAAAACGATAGGCTGTCGCAGCTGCTTCTTCCGAATCTGTCCAAGCCGCCCCTACTACATCCTGCCAGTCAGAATAAGACAACCGTTCTTCTCTGTTTCTGCTCGTATCACGGAAATGGAGTGCCAGAAGATCTGTCATTTCTTTCTGTTCCTGCTCGATAGCATTATTGGAGATAAGATTATCAACGTAATTTCCCTCCTCATACATATCTCGGATTCTGTCAGCGGCTTCTTCCCACGTAACGATACGGTCAAAGTTTCTTCTGGCAGAATCACCTCTCCGGATACGGATACCATCGTTGTCGTACCAGATACTGATTTTCTGACCATCTATGGTAAATCCTTTTCCTCCAGTTCTATATTCATCTTTCAGGAAGCTTTGCATTTCTTCATTGTCCAGACCCTCAATCAATCTTGCAGTAATGTGAAACAGCGTATTTTTCTGTCCGCTTCCTGTTCGGAGAATATCGTCTACCACTTCATCAGAAATAAGAAAAGCGGCTGGCTGTTCTAATGCAGCTGCCGCTTTCCTTATTTCCCCTAACTGTTCCTCTTCTGTTGGGAACAGGCTTAACTGTAAATAATCTCCTGAATCACCAGTTCCTCTGCCTGTGCTTTGATCTGGTTCATGTGTCTGGTCCACGCCATTGTGTCTGCCATCTTGTCCGGTGCCGGATCTTTCTCCAGAAGTTCGTTCATCAGGTTGTCTACTCTCTGTCTTGCCTGACTGTCGATCTCCATCAGATGACTGTCCAGACGGTTCTGCAGAGTCAGAATGTTGAACCTTGCTACCTTGTGATTTCTCAGATACTCTTTCCTCATCATTCCATACTTCCCGATGGTTCCTCTCGTCTCTTCCAGGCTGATATCTGGAATCTGATACTCTCCGTTCTGGCTGTAAGTGATCTCTCTCATAGTCTGTTTCCTCCTTATTTTCTTCTCTATCTTCTGTTTTATTTGTACTGTTTTCACGCATTAACGTGTTAAATTCATTATAGACTACTTCTTTTTCTTTTGCAACCGTTTTCAGGTCATTTTCCAGATTATTCAGCACATATCGTCCAATCTGCATCAGGACTGGTCTGCTGATCTCATTGACTGCACTTCCCAGATGTCCTAATACTATCAGCTGATTAAAGTCCGTAATATGCCGAAAATCCTCTGCATCCAGATATTCCTGTGCATCCAGTCCACACCGGTTTAGTAATACATACCAGACACTATTGGTCATCAGTTCCCGAAATTCGACTTCCTGATTCTGTTCGTCCAGTTCTTCCAGAAATGTCCCTGTTACGTCCAGTCTCAGTTCTTCCAATGCATCTGGAAGCCATTCTTGCATACTCTCCTTCGCTGCCTGATGCAGACTTTCAGCAAGTCCTCCTTCTGTATCTTCCAGTGATAACTGCTCCTGCAGATAATCTGCCACCAGCTGTTCTCCTTCCACCGGAAGATTCCATAACTGAGGATCCTTTCCAAGATTCCGCACTTTATAAGTGTCCTGCACATCAAATACATACCGAAGTTTCGTTTTCGGTCCGGAAGTATTGTCAATCAAGGCAATCCCTTTGGATCCCTTTTTGATCCAGCGGTACATCTTCTGATTCCAGATTTCCATGGATGCTACGGCAGTTGCTTCCGGTCGCTGTGCATAAATTAAAAGCTGTTCTGGAAAAGTGTATTTGTACAGTCTGGATGCAGTGTTTAGGAACCGCATCCATTCCTGCGGACTGGCAGCTACATCTTTTGCCACCTCTTCCGTCAGCTGTTCCATTGCATATAATTTATTTGCCATGCGCTACTCCTTTTCATAAAATCAGGGACTGCTTAGCACAGTCCCCTTAAAATCATCGTTGTTACTCTTTATAATGCTGTGGCAAGCTCTTTTGACTTATTCTTTGGCACTTTGTCTCCCTCTTTTGCCTTGATTTCTGCCTTAGCTTTCTCCAGTCTTCCATGGATTCCACCTTTTACTTCCGCTTTTTCGGCTGCTTTTTCTTTCTCCAAACGAGCTTCCCTACGCTCAGCATTTTCCATAACTGCCGTTTTCCCATCACAAAACTGAACTTTATCGGAAAGCTGCTCCTGTCTCTCCACCTTTGTCTCATTGACTTCCTGTACCATCGCATTTAATTCCGGAACCTGAAAAATGCCGTTATCAGGAAGAATCAGCACTTCATGAATGGAAGATGGGATGACAAAGTAATCACTTCCCAGGCATTCCCCAATCTGTTTACGAATATCTTCCTGCAGTAACAGGGAAGCTCCATTCATCTTAGCTTTGTTTGTCAGACAGAACATTGGGTTTTCCATGGCTTCCATATCCATTTTTTCATTCAGCAGGTTTTCTGGTTCTTCACCAAAAATCATAGATTTGATAATCTCATTCATATCCATAAGTGTGACACCACGTTTTCGGTCTGCCACCATCGCATCCGCTAGAATCTGTTCGGCAGATACTCCCCACTCGTTCATCAGAGAAACAGTTACCGGAATACTGCTGATCCCTTCTCCATTTTCCTCCAGATTTACTGCATAATAAGCTGCAAAATCTCCGTGTTCTGTGACTACTTTATCTGCAAGAAGATCGGTATTCCATTCCTTATCACAAATTCTCATCTGTAATTTGTCCTTCATCTTTTCATAATCCAGAATATCTGGAACTCCCATATCAAAAAATTCTGCTTTTCCCTGTGCCTCAATACGCATATCAGCCACATCGCTAACACAAGAGTCTACATCTTTTCCATGGATATATTCCTGGTAGAGGGAATCCAGATAGACTGTCGGTACGATTCTCTGATCTCCGTTTGGAATCGTAATACCTGTCAGCTTCAAACCGTTGTTTTTTTCTACTTCCTGCAGTTTAATTTCTGCGTCCTTATAAGACTCTGGCAGATACTCCTTTACATTGTCTTTGACATATTCATAAAATTCTTTTCTGTTCATCATACGCTTTTACCCCTTTCTGATCATGTGATGGTTCACTCTTTTTCTGCTGACCATCTGCTCGGCTTTCTTCTGATAAGCCATCATTCTCTTTAAAGTTTTCTCCTGGTTCTTTTTTGCTTCCTGTCTTTTTACCATTGTTTTCATCATAGTTTTCTGTTCCTTTCTTTCATTAGTTGTATTGAAAAGGGAGCCCTGATTCAGGGCCCCCCTTTACTACAAATTAATTACTTTACTATTTTCTGTTTTTCTTTTTTCTGATATAAAGTCCTGCCATACCTCCTGTGGAGATTACCAGAAGAAGAATCGGCAGCCAAATATTCGTGCTGTCACCTGTTTTCGGTGCATTTGATACCTTTGTCTCTTCATGGGACTGTGGTGTATCCAGTGTTTTCGGTGTTTCTGGAACTTCCGGTTTCTCATTTGTCAGATTAAAGGTAACTTCTACAACCGGTGTACTGTCATCTGCATAGGCAAATGTCACTTCATGCTTGGTCTGATCCAGTGTGTATCCGTCCAGTGTCTTTGTTTCCACCAGATAATACTTGATAGCGGTATCATATTTGCCGTTCTTAAATGTGGCAATCTCATACAGCTTACTTTCTGCATGACCGGCAGCATCTGTCTTTAAGGTTTCCAGAACTTTTCCTTTGCTGTCACGAAGTTCAAATTCTACCCCTTTCAGCGGTTCTCCTGATGATTTATCTGTCTTATTGAGAATCACTTTTCCCTTGGCAGTGTCATCTTTCATAGCTACTTTCTGGATCTCTCCAGTATCCTTTACTTCAAAACTAACATCCGATGTCAGAATATATCCTTTCGGTGCCTGCTCTTCACGTAAGGTATATTTACCGATTGGAAGTTTTTCGATATAGTGTGCTTCCTCTGTGGAAGTCCAGCTCTCTACTACCTGATCATCCTTATCGAGAATCGTCAGTTTCGCACCTGGAATCTCAGTTTCTCCTGTGATATCAGTCTTACTGATCTCTACTTTTGTCACATCATCTTTCATCTCATGCTTCTGAACCTCTGCTGTATTCTCTACTGTGAAAGTAATACTTTCTGCAGTGACATATCCATCTGCCGGTTTTGTCTCTGTCATGGTGTATTTCTTACCAACAACCAGTTCTTTGATCACATGGGATTCTTCCGTAGAAGTCCATTCATCTACTGTATTGCCATCTGAATCCGTTACTTTCAGGTGTGCACCTGGAAGTTCTTTACCTGTTGTCAGGTCTGTTTTGGACAGCTCCACTGTGGTTGGCTGATTTTCAAAAGTAAAGTCGTAGCTTACTTCTGCCTGGTCTTCTCCGGCATATTCAAAGGTAAATTCCTGTACTTCTTCTGTTGTAACAAATCCGTCCGGCGCAAAGATTTCTTTCACATAGTATTTTCCGTCTACCGGAAGATCTGCCGTAAAAATAATCTGTCCTTTTTCATCCGTTACCCGCTGCTCGATCAGACTGTCTTTCTCAAGAAGTACCTCGCCCTTTGCATTTTTGATATCTTCACTGGTATAAAGACCGAAGACACCACCTGCAAGAACACGGTCTGTATCTTTTTCTTTCTTCAGAACCGTAACCTTTACTTTCTGACGGGCATTCTGCCATTTCTCATCATAAGTGATGACTGGTGTGTCCTGATCACGGTAGGAAAGGTCAACATATCTCGGCTCTTTGTCCAGCACATAACCATGGGCTGTTTTCACTTCCTTCACATAGTATTTTCCAGCCGGGAGATCTCCCATCTGTGCAATACCATTGGAATCTGTGGTAATGGTTCCCACTTTTTCATCTGCTTTGAAATAATCTTCACTGACACCATCTGCCGCTTTGATATCTTCCGCAGCAAATACATCGAACGTCACATCTGAAAGGCTTCCGGTTACATACTCAAAGAGATGCTCCACGGTACCTTTTACATGATCCAGAAGTGTTATCTTATCCAGAAATTCTCCATTTTTGTTGATGATCAGAAGTCCTGTTGGAACTTCATCTTTCATCTCTACTTTCTGAATCTCGGCTCTATCTTCCAGCGTGAACTTCACATCCGTTGCTTTCAGATATCCATACGGTGCCATTTCCTCACGAAGAGTGTATTCCTCTCCAACTGTCAGTCGTTTGATCACATGTGGCTGATCTTTTACAGAAGTCCACTGATCCACAACATTTCCTTCTTTATCAAGAACAGTGAGTTTTGCTCCATCCAGTTCCACACCTGTTGTTACATCAGATTTTGTAATTTCTACTGTTGTCGGCTGGTTCTTTTTCACTGTTTTCAGTTTTACTGTCTTCACATCCTGTCCCTGGTAAGAAGCATCCAGATTCAGAACTTCATCAGAGGATACAAATCCCGCCGGTGCTTTTAACTCCTTCACATAATACTGTCCAAGTGGCAGATCCAGCGTACATGCTGCAAGACCATCGTTATCAGAAGTCATTTCCTGTAAGAGTGTGTCTGCTTTCACGATTACTTTTCCATCCGCCTTAATATCCTCTTTGTTATAGATACCAAAGACAGCCCCTACTACGGTTGCACCATTCTCTGCATCCTGTTTTTCTACCTGGATTGCAACTTTCTGTCGGTCATCGCCAACAGTCACTTCCTGTTCAATCACAGGTGTATCCTGATCGGCATAGACAAATGCGACTTCTGATCTATCATGGTTTAGAACGAATCCTTCCGGTGCAGTCTTTTCTACCACATAGTAAGAACCAAGCGGCAGATTCTCTGCAACTGCTTTTCCGTCTTCCCCAGTCGTAACAGTTGTTACCAGTGCATCCTTCGCATAGATCAGCTGTCTGTTTCCGTTTTCATCTTTCTGATAATCCGGTGTATAGATATTTTCAGCGGCATAGACATGAAATGATGCACCCTTCAGGTATCTTTCTTCATAAACAAAGTCCTTTTTAAATCCGGTCAGCATCTCACCTTTTTTATAGATCGTCAGCTTTCCTTTTACCGGATGGTTCTCGTAGTCTACCGTAATAATGGCATCTCCGCTCTCAGAATCCATCTGGTATGCTGTATTTGCATCCACCGCAATCTCTACATAGTTCTTATTGATTGTGTACCCTTCCGGTGCGTTGACTTCCTCAATCCGGTAATGTCCGATCTTCAGATTCTTCGGCATGATCAGATATCCCTGGCTGTCCGTAAAATAGGACTTGTGAGTAGTTGTCACTGGGTAAGTTGTTACCTGCTCCACATACTTCTTGTTGTCCAGGTCATATACCTTAAATTCTGTTCCGGCAATCAATACAGATTTCTTTGTTTCATCGTCTTTTTTCACGATTTTCAGTTTTGCCTTAAACTCTTCATCCAGAAGCACTCGCCAGATCTGTGGCTCGTTTGGATGATGTTCTGTGATATTCACTTCAAAATCATCGACTGGCTTGTAATTGTGCGGTGTTGTAGTTTCACGCACGATATAGCTTCCAAATGGTAATGGAATACTGCAGGCATACCCTTTTTCATCTGTGAAAATCTCAGTTGCTCCATTTTCTCCACTCACTACTGGTTTGGCAGAATCAAAATCATAGCTTCCATCTGCTTTCTTTGTAAGGGAAGATTTCAGATAAACTGTAAATCCAGCTCCGGATAACAGATCTGCATCGGTCTTTCCATTGTTGGCTGCTTTGATGATCTGAAATGGCTGTTTGATGACCTGCTCACTGGAAGTGCACTCTCTTTTCACTTCTGCTGTCATATCTCCTTCATAACTGCACGTAAGATCATGCTCTTCTGTATCTGCCAGGTATCCGGTCGGCGGTGTGATCTCTTTGATATAATATTTGCCAAGATATAAGCCATTTACAGAAGCCTGTCCTTTGTCATCGGTTGTAAGAGAAGCTACCTGTTCTCCTGCTTTATAAATAGTTCCAGTTGCTCCATCCGGATGCACGATATCTTCACGGGCATACAGACCATAAACTGCACCTTTCAGTGTGGCATCTCCCTGTGGTACTGCTTTTCCTGTCTCTTTATCAACTTTGAATAAATTGATCTTTGCTGTCACACGGTCATTGCTGAAGGTATGGGCAAATGATACGGTTGCTTCTTTATCATTGGTATAAGAAAACTTAAACGTATACACATCTTCTGTATTTCTTACATAGCCTTCCGGCGCCTGATCTTCTTTTACAGAATAGGAATATCCAATCGGAAGATCTGCTGTGAATTTTGCAGTTCCATCTGCTCCAGTAGTTGCTTTCTCAATCAATGTTCCTTTTTTCACAACAACGGTTCCGTCTGCATTTCTAATATCATCGGATGCATATAGAGCAAAAATACCGCCATTCAGTGGTTTCTTGGTATCTTTATCCTGTTTTACTACGGAAACATCTGCTTTCTGTCTCTCGTTGTTAAAAGTCACATCTGCAAATACAACTTCTTTATTCTGTCCGGCATAGGTCAGAGTCACTGGCTTTTCTTCGCTGCCGTTATAGAAATTGTCCGGTGCTTTTGCTTCTTTCACCACATAGCATCCAAGATGCAGGTTCTTCAGTGTAACAGAACCATTCTCACCTGTTGTCAGATTTTCTTTTACAAGGTCCCCTTTGCTGTACACTTTTGTGCCATAAGCAGTTACGATATCTGCTCCGGCATACACGTTATATACTGCATTTTTCTGTCTGCGGTTTTCATACTGGAATACCGTTCCATTCTCACTGACATCTGCTCCGGTAAGCACCTGTCCTTCTTTGTAAATGGTAAGCTCTGCCAGCTGTTCCTTATTTTCCACGGTTACAGCTGAGGTCTTACTTGCTACCAGTTTTACATTTGTTGCCGTTGCATTTACCACATATCCCTGTGGTGCTATGATCTCTTTCAGATAAACAGTATCCTGTGTCTTGATGATCGTAACAGAAGATTTTCCATTCTTATCTGTTGCCGGCATCTGAGTGATCAGTTTTGTGCAAGACTCATCGCTGTATATACCGAATACTGCACCCGCAAGATTAACATCCGCCGTGTCGTCTTTCTTTACGATTTCAATCGTAGCCTGTTCAATCCAGGACACCTTTAAGCTTACATATTTTTCATCAGCGACACCTTCTCCAAACACAAATGCCAGATCCTGAACACTTGCATTCGTAGTCAGTTTATATGCTGAATAATCTTTTGTAATACTTCCCTTCATTTTTGCAGAAAAAGTAGCGCTTACATCTTTTGTCTGTGTCAGAGGCGCTGAAAGATAAAACGTGGTTCCTCCTCCAATTGTTACGCTTGCACCTGCCGCACTTACGGTTCCAGTAGATACATTATGGAGCTTTACTCCTTTTGGTAAGTCCATTGTGATTTTCTGCTGGGAAGATGCGTTGAACTGAATGTTCTCCGTTCTCTGAACATTTCCATCTACATAAGCTTTTACATTCGGCTTTGAAAATGACATCGCTACATCTGGTATTTCCGGCTTATTCACACAATAATTATAGAGTTCTTTTGCCAAAGCCTCTCCTGTAGCATTTGTTCCGTAAAAGGCATCACTACTTCCGTTGGCATATGATGCAGCCATATGAATAATGATGAATCTTTTTCCTTCTGAAAAATCCGTGTATTTATTTGCAAAAAAGCTTTCACTTCCTGCGGCATCTGTACCGTAATAGCACACTTTTGCTAACGCCTGATTGTCTCCAATCTTTGTAATTGTATAATTTCCAGATCCAGGTCCTGGCTTTGCTGGCTGTACACAATACGCAATTGCTCTGACGCTTCCGTAGCTGATATAGTACGGCTCTGTCAGGTAGGTTCCAAGATTATAATCTGCATATCTATACAGTGGTCCTTTTTCAATTGTTACCTGCTGTGTACTTCTTGCTGAATAAGCTGAAACTGCTTCAAATGTTGCAATCTCTCCTTCTTCCATAGAATCAAGATCCACACCTTCGTCTCCTGCCTGTTCCAAAACATCATGAAGCTCTAACCCTGATTCTTCATCATAGGTATCCTGGTTCTGTGCCTGCTCTACCAAATCATCAAATTCATCAGCGTCAATATCGGTAACCTCCGAGTCTGCTTCGGAATCCTCCGCTTCCTCTGTCTGCTGTTCACTTACAGCTTTTTCGGATTCGGTCACTGCTTCACTCCCTGCCACCTCTGTCTGAGCTTCTGTTGCTTTCTCACGCACAATCAGTTTTCGGCTGATCTGGTACTTCGGATGCTCCTGATTTACCGGTTCCACATAATAGACCGCTTTGTAAGTGTCCGCATGATCTGTCGTAAAATCCTCATCCTTGTCGTTCTTTGCTTCCTCGAATGTGACTTTGACCTTGTTATCATCCTTGATTTCCAGTCCTGTGTAATCTGATTTCACATCAAATACACTGCCTGTTTCGATTTCATAATCTTTGGCAGTCACCACCTCATCTTCATCCAGAAGGTCTTTCACGTCCTCATAAAGTGGCGGTTTTTTCTCTGGCTGGATCTCCGCTGCATATGCTGTCATCGGAGATAACACTGTACTTAGCATTGTCATGCCTGCCAGCAAGCCAGATACTACTTTTCTAAAATTACCTTTTTTCTTCATGCTAAGGTCCTCTCTTTCATAATATTTGTATTAAAACAGACAGTCCTTAGACTGCCTGCAATACACTGCTTATCGTTGCGGGAAACTCAGATTGAACTGCACATTTCCCTCGCCGGGATCAACCATCTCCACGGTTGCTTCATACTGTCTCCCTGTTTTTCTGGATAACAGATCCTTATAATGGATTTTTCCTTTAGACAGGAACTTCTTTGCTGCCGCCTTATCCATCTTTTTTCCCTGGCTTGCAAGGAATTTATCATTCTTCCATAAGGCAAAAGCACAGTTCCGGTCAGAACAGTAAAAGTTTACTTTTCCTTCCCTGACATCAGCTCCACAGCGGGGACATTTGCCAATGACTTCTCCTTTTGCTTTTCCCTGAAACTGCTCTTTCTTTTCTTCTGAAATCCCCTGATATCTGGCAACCAGTTCCTGCATCAGCTCTGTAATCCCATTTAGGAATTCATCTGCTGTCTCTGTATTCTGGGCAATGTGATTCAATGCCATTTCCCACTCTGCTGTCATCTTCGGAGATTTAATCTCATCCGGCAGAACCGTAATCAGGACATTGCCATCATCTGTCGGCACCAGATTTTTCTTTTCCCTTTTCACAAAACCAGACTGAATCAGTTTTTCAATGATTGCTGCCCTTGTTGCCGGTGTGCCAAGTCCTTTCTTTTCTGTATCTTCGGTCAGTTCTTCATTCCCTGCACGTTCCATCGCAGAAAGCAGGGTATCTTCTGTGTACTGTTTCGGTGGCTGTGTAAAATGCTCCGATACAAAAGAATCACAAGGACCGTAATGCTTGCCATCCCAGATATCCAGCTCCGGCTCTTCTTTTTCACTCTTTACGCCAAAGAACTGTTTCAATTTATTTTCGATCGCCTTGAATCCTTCCTGCTTTGTTTTCTTTGCCGTGAGATAAAACGTATGATAATTGCAGGTAATCTGGCATTTATGGCTTTCATAAATATAAGGATCTGCGGTTGCTGTCAGTACCCTGGCACTGATCAGATACAAAATCTTGCAGTTTCGTTCTTTCAGTTTACCTATATCTGCCTTTGCTACTTCCATGGTCGGGATAATTGCATGGTGATCAGATACTTTCTTTGAATTTAATACCTTACTCACGTCCGGCTGATATTCCAGCCCTTCGGCGTAGGGCATTTTCCCAAGCAACATCTGAATCAGAGTTTCTGTGCTTTCTCCCATCTCATCTGTCAGATACTGGCTGTCTGTTCTCGGATAAGTAACAAGCTTCTGCTCATACATCTCCTGCACGGCATCCAATGTCTGCTGAGCGGTATAGCCAAACATTCTGTTTGCTTCCCTCTGCAGAGTGGTCAGATCATAGAGTTTTGGAGGGCGAACCGTTTTCTCTTTCACATCATCCTTCTCCACTTCGCACATACGCTCCATACAGTCCGCAGCCACTCTATCTGCATCTTCTTTTTTCTGAAAATGCTCTGTGACCGCATCCATCTCGTCAAACTTGATATGAGCCATATAATATTTTTCTTTGGTAAATTCCTTGATCTTCTGATTTCGATCCACGATCATGGCAAGTGTTGGTGTCTGTACTCTTCCAACTTTCAGATTCTGGTTATACAGAACGGAAAAAAGACGGCTCGCATTGATTCCCACCAGCCAGTCTGCCTTTGCCCTGCAAAGTGCTGACTGATAGAGACTGTCATAACACGAACCGTCTTTTAATGACGCAAATCCATCTTTAATTGCCTGTTCCTCCATGGAAGAGATCCAGAGCCGCTTCATCGGCTTTTTGCATCCTGCCTGCTCATACACCAGACGGAAGATTAGTTCTCCTTCCCGCCCGGCATCTGTAGCACAGATTACTTCATCTACTTTGGAATCTCGCATCAGTTTTTTCAAGATTCCAAACTGCTTTTTCGTGCCTTCCAATACCCTGTGTTTCCAACATTCCGGCACAATCGGCAGATCTTCATATCTCCATTTTTTATATTTTTCATCGTATTCTGATGCATCACATAATCCAACCAGATGTCCTACGCACCAGGAAACGAGATAACCGTTTCCTTCCACGTAGCCATCTTTTCTTGTTCTGGCTCCAATCACGGAAGCCAGTGCCATCGCAACCGATGGCTTTTCTGCAATCACTAATTTCATTTACTCCTGCTCCTCTTCTTCATCTTCCAGCACAGCATCATCAAAATCCTCGTCTCTCAGGATTTCTGGTTCTATACTTTCTTCCTGCTCATCTGCATCGTCTACTTCCCGCTTTTCAGATTCTGAATCTTCGGATTCATCTTCATCCTCTTCCATCTCATCCTCGTCATCATATTCATGCTTTGGTTTATAGACTTTGAAGTAATATCCTCCTGCCGCAGCTCCGACTGCAACCAGTGCAATCAGAAGATACGTTCCAAATGGACTTTTATCTTCTGGCATCTGGATTTCATCCTCTACCTTATCTTTCTCAGCTGTCTCAGTTGTTTCCGGCTTTTCTTCTTCAGCCTGTTTCTCTGGTTCTGCATAAACAGTATCTACTTCCGGAAGTGTCACGGAATCAGAAAGTGTGAAGTTCATCAGATCTTTCTCGCTGACTTCTGTAAGGAAATACACATTATCCTGAGATTTTGAATTGTCGATGATCAGATAAAAAATCTTACCACTCTTAGTTGAAATGGTATAAAACTCTTTTGTGCCTTCCGTAGCTGTTTTAGTAACAGAATCTGCTGTCTCGCCTTCTTTATTAAGCTGTTTCTCAATACCTGTTACTGTCCGATCATCCACGGTCCCTTTTGCATCTGTCGGCTCAGAAGCCTGTGCATCCTGCGGAAGCGGAGAAGTCGTTGTTTTTTCAGTCCCCATTGCATCTGCACTGGTCGTAGTTGCCATTGCACCATTGCTGTCACTGGAAGATTTCTGTTTTTCTGCCTGCTTCTTTGCCCATTCATAGTAAGGATTCTGCAACACATACTTTTCAGAAGTATTTCCAGCACCATCTGTTACCGTAATCTCAATCTGCTTTGTAGTAAAATCTTTCTGTGTCAGTTGCACTCTCAGCATTCCATCCTTCAAGTCTGTATAAGTGGTGCCATTGACGGTTACCGCAGTAATCCCGGATACTGTATCATTCCCCTGAATCGTCAGCACACCATCTGTCAGAGAAGCAGAGAGTGTCGGCTTTTCCGTGTCATAACACTTAATAGAGCGATTCTGCTCATAGACCTTCCCCTCACCATCTGTCACACGCACATACACTGTCTGATTTCCAGTGATCGTGATACTTCCGCTTCCGGTTACATCCTGCCAGCTTCCATCTTTTCCTGCTTTTGCTTCAATCTTTGCTATTGAGAAACCTTCCGGCATATGGCTAGCATCTACCGTAACAGCAATGGTTGTTTCTCCCTGTTTCCAGCCATCCGGTTTCTCAATCGTGATTGCAGGTGTGGTATTCTCAGCTGCATAAGCAGTCTGTGTCTGGAGCAAAGGTGTTGTCAGGCAAAGAAATGTCGTTGCTGCAAGCAGGCTCTTTTTTACCCTGCTTTTAGTAATTGTTCTCTTCTTCTGTTTCATTTTTTCCAGATTCATCATCGGCTTTTGTTTCCTCCTTCTGTATTTCTACCCTGCCGGGCAGTCCATTTTTCATTCTCTTTTTGAAAGCTTCCAATTCCGGAATACTCATATCCATTGCACGGATAATTTTTACAATTTCCAGATTTTCCGCTTCTGTTTTTGCAATCTCCGCAGCCTTGAAACGCTTTAAATCTGCTTCATATCTGGCTTTGGATGCTTCCATTTTTTCCTTGGCTTTCTCATAATCTGCCGTTGCTTTTTCAAGACTTTTCATCGCTTCTCCTTTCCGGACGGCTGATGCAGCCGCCCTTTTTTCTTACCATCGTCCAAATCCATAGAAATGGCTCTGCCAGTATGGGGAATTGATGGACGTATACTGCACCGGATGTCCACAATGGATCATCTGACCATTGCCCACATAGATTCCAATATGCGTTACTGGTTCTCCTGCATCGTAGGTTCCGGTAAAGAAGATCAGATCTCCTGGCTGTGCTTCTGACTGGGATACTGGCGTACAAATGTTGTACAGTCCCTGTGCTGTTAGTCTTCCTGTATTCCTTACACCAGAGTTTGTCAGACAGTAGCTTACAAATCCAGAACAATCGAATCCACTTGGGGAATATCCACCCCATACATATGGTGTTCCAAGATATCTCGCTGCTTCATTTAACAAACGCTGTGCTGCTTCACTGGTATATTCATTGCCGCCAAAGCCTGCTCCTTCTCCAGTTTCCAGATAAAAGATCGGGTTTAACCGCTCTCCATTTTTCAGAAGTTCAATATGAAGATGGCTTCCTGTGGAATTACCAGTATTTCCTACAAGACCTATCTCATCACCTTTCGTGACGGATGCTCCTGCAGATACACTCCGGCTGCTTAAATGTGCATACCGCAGTTCATAACCTTTTCTGTCTTTGATAATGACGTAATTTCCATAGCTGTCGTTATAAGCAGAAGTTGTAACTGTTCCGGTCAGTCCTGCCATCACTTTTGTTCCCTCCGGTGCTCCGATATCCATACCATTATGAAGCTGATTTGCTCCTGATATTGGATGAATCCTGTATCCATAATAGCTGGTCACACTGGAGTACCAGTTAAAATCAACCGGTGTTGCAAACATCTGCAAGTTGCCTTTTGTATCGTTGTAGGCACTGAACAGTTCTTTCTGGAAAAATCCCAGCCTGTCCTGACAGATTGACATCAGGTTTCCACTATTTAAGGTAACATTCAGCACATCTACATCCCTTGTCCTAGTCACTTCCACTTCCTGACTTCCATTATCATCTGCCAGATAACATTCCCATGTCTGATGTCCATGTGCAGATGCCGCCGCATGATTATCATAGTAGACGTCAAACTGTACCCCGTATCTTGCGAAAGCTCCGGTATCTTCTACCGTATATTCGACACCATTCATTACCACCTTTGTTCCCATTGGAACAAACGGATTGGAAGCATCTACCGCTAAGGTGTGATTGGCTGTTGGATATGCTCCACTGGCAGTTGGTCCTCCACTCCAAATACCACAGCAGATTGGACAATTACAATATCCGCTTGTTACAACCTGTCCCAAAGATTCTCCAACTCTTACTGTTGCTGTCTCTGTCACAGTCTCATTGACCGCTTCTGTAGTCAGATGATATTGCTCTGCAAACAACGCATCCAGCTCCGGCTTGACCTGTTCAAACGTAAACTCTTCATACTTTGCTGACAGATAACTGATCAGGATAAACGGATCATGCTCAATAGGTCCGATGTTATATCGGTATTCCTCATGTCCCGGTTCTTCAGATTCCATGTTGTTGATCCGCTCCTGCAGATTAGCTTCCAGCTGTGTATAATACAGTTCCGCTTCCCGGATTGCCTGATCCGATGACAGATAACTGGTTCCGGTATAAGTGATCACATTTTGTAAAAACACTGCAGAGCATGACGTGACATTCGTTATGATCAGAAACATCAATCCGATCAGAACTGCTACACTGATATACACCTTCCGGTTTTCTTTAAAGAAGTTGGTGACTTTGCCGCCAATCTTCTTGATATAATCAATCGTACCTTTTGTAGCTGTTCCTACTGTCTGTTCACTTCGCTTCGCTTTGGCATAATCCCGTTTGATCTGTTGCTTCTGAATCTGTTTTTTCAGTTTCTTCTGCTCCTGACGGGTTGCCGCCTGTGTCTGTTTCTCTTCCTGTCTTTCAAGTCTGCTTCTTTTTCTGGATGCCCTCTGTTTCCTGCGTCTGGCACTTCTCTGTTCCAGCCGGTAAACACCTTCGCCGCTTTCTTCTAACTTATGGACACCTTCTACCGCCGCATTATCGTCTTCATTTTTGCTGATCTCACGGTGCAATGCTACGGAAGTTGCACTTCCTGCTTTCTTGACAACAGAAGCTTTTTCTGTTTTCACAGATTCCCCTTCACCAAACTTCAAGCGGAATTTCTTCTTTCCAGGAGCTTCCCCTTCATTTGCCCGATAGACCTGTGCCTTCTTGGAATGCTGCTTAGCTTCCTTTTTCTTTTTTGCTTCCTCATAAGAAAACTTTTTGGCTTTTTCCTTCTGTTTTTGATGGCGGAAATTGACTCCATCCGTATCCATCTGGTTCAATTTCTCCATATCTTTGTCATTTTTCACAGAAGCACCAGTTTCCTCATAAGCAAATTTCAAACGCTGTTTTTGTTTTGGCTTTTTGCTGCCGCCGGTCTGATTTCTCCGGCTGTCTCCTCTGTTTTCTGATAGATCAGCACGTTTTTCTTTCAGTCTCCCTGACTGTCCGGCTTCAGATTTTTCTGCAAGTCTGGATTCTTTTCCGACTTCAGCACGAATCCTTTTCCGGTTTTGCTGCTTTCTATTTTGTCCAAAATCCTCACTTTGCTTCTCTGTCCGTATCAGTTCCGGTGCATCTCTGGATTTTTGCACAGAGGGACGAATATTTTTCCCACTCCGTTCAGACTGGCGGGAAGACTTATCCACAAGGCTTACTTCTTTTTCCCCCTGTTTTCCTCCCATCTGCACATCACTGGCACGGTTACTGACACGAACAGAAGATTTATCTGTCAGGTTTTCTTCCACCAGACCATCCTTGGTCATCTTCTGAACTTTCTTATCCCTGACTTTCATTCTCTGTTCTGCCACTGATTACTCCTCCTTCTTCGGATATCCTTTCCCTGCCTGTAATAAACAGAGAAAAGCGATGCCAAAAACAGCACCGCCACTAAAAGTTAATACATATGAAATTGCTCGTAACATTGTTTTCTCCTTTGATTTAACCTGCTTCGGAAGTCTCCTCTAAGCGGGTTGTCATGATTTTATAGAGGGAATTCTTCGGGAATCTGTCTACAAATGGGATAATGACATTTCCATAGAACAAAAGTCCTTCCCCCTCATTACTGTTGGTTACATAGGACAGCTGGGTTGGTGAGATATTCAGCTGTTTTGCCAGAATCTGCCTGTCTCCGGATGCCTGGTTGAGCATATAGATAAAATCAGAGTTTTCAAAAATATTCTCGATTTCCCTGGAAGCTAAAAGATCCTTAATGTTCTGGGTAATTCCTGTCGGAATACCGCCCCATTTACGGAATCGCTTCCAGATTTCCACGCTGTAGGCTGCTGTCTGTTCTTCTTTTAAGAGAAGATGGAATTCATCCACATAGTAACGGGTGGATTTATGAGCGGAACGGTTGATCGTCACTCGGTTCCATACCTGGTCCTGCACAATCAGCATCCCGATCTTCTTCAGCTGTTTTCCAAGCTCCTTGATATCAAAACATACGATACGGTTGTTGATGTCCACATTTGTGCGATGATTAAATACATTTAGGGAACCTGTAACGTAAATCTCCAATGAAGTTGCCAGACGCTGTGCTTCCGGCTCTTCCTGTTTCCGCAACAGATTATATAAATCCTCCAGTATCGGCATCTTCTCTGGCACCGGATCAGCGAGATATTCCTGATAGACCAGCCGCACACAACGGTCAATGATCGTCTTTTCTACCGGTTCCAGTCCATTCTTTCCACCGACAATCAGTTCACACAGGGACAGAATAAAATCTGCCTTTAAGGACAGCGGATTATCTTCCTCTGAATAATTCAGGTTCAGATCCATCGGATTGATATACTGGTCTGATACCGGTGAAATCCGGATGACCTGTCCGTGCAGTGCCTGCACCAGTGGATAATACTCGGCTTCTGGATCACAAATAATAATATCGTCCTCCGTAATCAGGAAACAGTTCGTAATTTCTCTTTTTGCTGAGAAGGATTTACCGGAACCAGGTGTACCAAGAATCAGTCCATTCGGGTTCTTCAGACGCTTCCGGTCAACCATAATCATGTTGTTGGATAATGCATTCAATCCATAATAAAGAGCTTCCCCTTCCTGGAACAGTTCCTGTGTCGTAAATGGCACAAAGATCGCTGTTGCCGATGTGGTAAGCCCTCTCTGAATCTCAATTCGATTGACTCCCAGTGGAATACAGGACATCAATGCTGCTTCCTGCTGATAGTCCAGCTGTTTTAAGGAACAGTTGTATTTTTGTGCGATACCCTGTACCTGGAAGATATTGTTATCCAGCTTCTGACGCTTCTTTGCGGTATTCATCACCAACACTGTCACAAGAAACATACGCTCATTTCTGGACTGTAAATCTTCCAGCAGATTCTTTGCTTCTTCCCCGTAGGTCACAAGATCCGATGGAAGCACATCCATGTCATACCCGGAACGTACCGCCCGCTTCTGCTCTTCAATCTTCATCTTATCCAAATCTGAAATCTTGCTCTTGATCATCTTGATCGCAGAACTCTGGTCAATGGACTGGATATGAATATTGACATTGATGCTGTCATCCACATCCAGGAAATCTGCAAGCATCCGGTCTGTAAGCTCCGGTGCCAGGATCTGCAGATAACTCACGCTTCCCATGGTCTTTCCCATCAGAAATGTCTGATTCTTGGAAAAGTTAAAGGAAGTTGGTGCAATAAAGTCTTTGGTCTTTAATCCTGTTTCCGGCAGCATCTTGTACTGGAACTTAAATGGTTCAATCCGATCCTGGTTGAACACATGATACAGAATCTCCAGTCGCTCCAGACCATTTAAGGAATGTGCCTGTGCTCCCAGAACTTTAAAGTTGTTCAGGATATCGGCTTCAATCCTTTCAAGCCTTGGTCTTGCCACCTTCAGGCTTTCTGCTTCGATTCCAAAAGTGATATACTTGGTTTTCACCAGACCATTGTTTCCCTTGGAAAGCTGATTTTTTAACATGGTCCGGTACTCCTCACGAATGGCATTGAAGTCATCGTTCTGATCCGGAATATCAATACTTTTCTCAAATTCAGCCACATCCACCTGCTGATTGATAAAGGACAGCTGCACACTGATGGAAGAATCAAAGTAATTTAAAAAATCACAGTAATTCTCAAATATCGTGGTCTTATCCTCATTTAAAGCCAGCTGATAATTGATGTCATAAAACTGAATTGTCTTAGAAAAAAAGGTCTTTGTCACCTGGCAGATACCATCCTGCAGCATCCGAATATACGGAATACTCTGCTGTGCAGTTGTAGGAATGTTTTTCTGTTTCCTACGATCCCGTTCCTGCTTCTTCCTACGCTTTTCCTGTTCTCTTTCTTTTCTGCTTTTTTTGTTTCTTCTTTCCTGACGGTTTCTTTTTTCCGCCAGGGACAGACGCTCCTGCTGAGCCTCCTGCTTTGTCTTTTTTGCCATCCGGCACACCCTCCTTTTTTACAAGGGTGGAAATCTCCTGATAAAAATTTTCTGTCTTATATGGTCTTACCGCTGGACATATAAACTTCTGTCGAATGATATTTGCCACCACTTTTTCAAAGGGAAGCCCGTCTTTTTCATACATCGCCATGAAGAAAAACGGAAGCATGATCGTTACCATCAGAATGGCAGCGATACTGGAACCGATTGGTTTTCTCATGAACAGATAAAACGGAATTCCCACAACTGCGGCAAGTGAAAAGAAAATCAACTGCCGCTTTGTCAGATTTAACGCTACTTTTGTTTTGACCTTGGTAAGGTCTTTTGGTACTGGTACATACGCCATGGTATGCGCTCCTTTCCTGCCCGTTAGTGGGCATTGAATATTGATTTGCTAAGGCTTCCGGTCTTGAATAATGAAAATGCAAGAATCACGGTATAAGCCGCTACTGAAAACATTGCTGCATGAAGGTCACTGGATATGGTCATTGCATTTACTAAAACTGCATAAATTCCCACACAGACCATCATGAAGAATCCCTGAAATGCCAGTGCGAACAAGCCTTTTAAATAGTTGTTTCCGATATTGCCCCATTCCTTATTCGTCATAGTGGCAAACGGAATTGGTGCTATGGAAGTATAAAGGTAAATTTCTATCATCCTGCCGTACAAGATTACCGTAATGATAATTGACAGAATGTGCATGGTAACACTGATCAACATCGTTTCCATGGATAGCAGGAACAAATCCCCCAGTTCCATATCTTCCAGTGCATCCACAATCCTTGTGATTGCTTCCGATGCGTCCACTGCTGTGTTTCCGGAAATTACTCCGGCGGCATTGTTGACCACATGCTGGCCAACGTCAAAGACCGCCATCGTGATATTGAACGTATTTGTCACCAGATAAATAGCTACATACGCTTTGAAGATCCAGAGGAAAATATTGTAAGTCTCAAATTCATGGAAATTGTTTTTCTGTGTTACCATCGTGATCAATTCATAGCACAGGACAAAGGTGATGATCAGTCCCGCAATGGGGACAATCACTGTTTGGGATAAATTCTGAATCAGATTAAAAATCCCTGCATTCCATCCCTGCGGTGTCTGTCCCACCTGCCCGGCTATGGTTCCCACCTGCTCATTGACAGACGTGAACATGTTATCCAAACTTGACTTGATAAGCCCGATCAGGATATCCTTTATCGCTTCCGTAATTCTCTCAATGATGGTGTTCATCTACTACTCCTCTTAAGAGAACAATGTTGCCAGCTGTGGAATCAGGGTAGTTCCCAGCAGCATGATTCCGGCACCAGCCATCAGCTGTTTGATGCCCTGGCTCTTAGCGCCGGGATTGTCATTCCCATATCCTTCCAGAAGGTTTACGACACCCCACACGCCAAGACCTGCACCGATTGCGACTACAAGAGTTTTTAAAGTTGTAATTGCACTGCTAAAAAACGCCATATACATTCACCAAAACTGACTTTTTTCAGGTGTTTACGGGAATGAAAAAACACCGACTAAAAAGCCGGCGCACCTAATGTCAGTTATTCCTTTCCTCATTATTTTTCGTTCATTCCCAAGGTTACTCCGACAGTTCTACATGAATTACTTCCACCTCTTCTTCAGATTTCGGTGTGTACTGCGGATTTAACTCTTTCTCAACTTTGTATCGGTTCTTCTCGTTTTCATCTGCAAGAAGCCGATAGTTTTTGTGTTTCGTGATATCATATTTGTCCGAGAAAAATGGTCTGGCACCACGGATCTGCAGGATACATTTTCCTCCATCCATGACTGCAATCTCATCTTCTGTCATCAGCTGTTTGCCTGTTTTCTGGTAATTCAATCCAAAGGACTTCTGATTGCTCCTCGTTTCCGAAGTGTTATACAGGTCAATGGTTTCCTTACCCAGAAGCTCACTCATTTCCTTTAATGTGGTCTTCTCTTTCCCACCAAGGAATAAAGTCGTATCACAGTTGCCCAGAATGGTATCTGCACTATCCTTATACATTGCCTTTAACTGACTCTGTGACTGCAAAATAATAGAAGCAGAGATTTCCCTGCTTCGGATAGTTGCGATCAGCTTGTCAAACTGAGGAATTTGTCCGATGTTGGCAAACTCATCAGCGATGACACGCACATGCACCGGAAGTCTTCCACCATATTCATCATCTGCCTTATCGCAAAGCAGATTGAAAAGCTGTGACTGCAACATCGCAATCACAAAGTTGAATGTGGTATCCGTATCGGACATAATCAGAAACAAGGCTGTTTTCCTGTCTCCGATCTTATCCAGCTCCATTTCATCGTAAGACATGATCTCACGAAGCTCTGCGATATCAAATGGGGCAAGTCTGGCACCACAGGAAATCAAAATCGACTTCGCCGTTTTGCCGGCGGCCATTTTGTATTTTTTATACTGTCTGACCGCAAAGTGCTGCGGATCTCTTTCTTCCAGTTCCTGGAACATCATATCCACTGGATTCTGGTAAGTTTCATCCTCTTCACGGGTTTCGCTTTCATTCAAAAGATCCAGAAGAGTATTCAGATTCTTTTCCTCTTCATCACCTTCATACCAGATAAAAGCAATCAGTGCTGTATACAGCAATTTCTCTGCTTTCACCCAAAAATCTTCGGAAGCTTTTTCCCCTTCGCCTTTGGTATTTACAATGATTGTTGTCACCAGCTTCAGGATATCTTTTTCAGACCGTATATAAGCAAATGGATTGTAATGAAGGGATTTAGAAAAATTGATCGTATTCAAAACCTTAATCACATAAGGCTCATATACCACTTTCCCGGATTTATCTTTGATGACATTTCCATCTTTATCCCTCTTCGGCGGTCCCTTTGCTAACATCTTCCCGCACTCCTCGATCAGAGTGCCTTTGGGATCTGTAATGACCATGGAACAGTTCATCTGCATGACCGATGGTTTTACGAAAAAACGTGTCTTACCGGAACCACTGCCGCCGATAACTACAATATTTTTATTTCTTGCATATTTCGGTTGCTTCGGTCTGCTCTCCATCGTCAGTGCTTCTGTTGCTGTCAGTGGAATGTTCATCCATGGATCATCTGACATATAAGGCTTGATATCCTCTGCAGTTCCCCATCTGGCTGAACCATACTCGATTCCTTTCCGGAGTTTCTTTGCATCTGACTGTTTCTGCCAAACCAATAGTTTCAAAATAACTGCGACAGTAACTCCAACCAATAGGTCTCTCAGGTCAAAACTTAGCAGAATTCCTGTAAAGATCCGATCTGCATGTTCCATCGCATATAACAGTTTGTTCCCTATATCTTCTCCGGGACTTCTCCTGTATAAGCAGGAGGCCCGGTCCGCATAAAAAGCGGTCAGAACATAGGGAAGATTCGTAAGAACCAGTTTCTTTTTATCCAGGGCGGACAGCCTGACCCCAGCCTTATTCTTCCACTTCTGCATCAACTTATTGCCGTGTTGTTTCATCATCGGCTCTGCTCCTGATGCCGGTTCTTTACTTTGTCCTTCGATTTCTTTGGCATCATTGCCCGGTAAGCTGCAAGACGCTTATGAATGGAAGGCTTATTCGCTTTTTGAATCTGTTTCTGGGAAAACTCACGGAAAGCAGCATTGAGGGCATCCTGATCACGTCCCTTGAAAAATACCAGATAAACCGGAGGCTCTTTGCTCTTGTCTTTTTTCAGAGCATAATTGATCCCGTATTTTCTGGCATACCGTTCAAAGGACTTGATATTTTTGTCCGTGATCTCGATATTGACCATCCCGGCATTCTGTTTTGCCAGCTCTTTTACCGTGACCTTTCCCTGTTTTGGCTGATTTTTCTGTGCTTTCTTCTCTACTGATTTCTGCTTCTGATGACGCAGATACGCAACAAGAACCTTTTTCAACAGGTCTGCCGTAATCTTAGTAGTCCGAATACAGAACGTGACCGTTTTCTGAGTTACCTCTTCCTGCATGACTTTTCCCTCCTTTCAGCGATTCAACTGCTGTCCAGATCTGTAATCATGGCAATCACCCCCTTTAATGAAAAAAGACAGATTAACCGGTAATCAGGTTCTGCACCTGTACGAGTTTTTCTGTCCCTTCTTCTTTTCTCTTATCTTCTCCACCACAATAGATGGGAACACACATTTCAAGTATTCTGCTATAAATACGCTGATGAGCAGTATCTAAATCTGTAGATTTCATTTCATTCAGTCCCAGATTCGTTGTTACGATCAGCGGAAGCATTTTACAATAACGGCTGTCTATCACATTATAGACCTGCTCCAAAGCAAACTCGGAATTTCGTTCTATTCCCAAGTCATCAATAATCAGCAGCGGATAATCCACAAGATTTTGTATAATCTGGTTCTTATCTGCCTGATAGCTGGTCATTTCATTTAGGATCCTGGAAAAATTTGTCATCATGACACGTTCTCCCTGTTCCAAAAGTGCATTTGCAATACAACCTGCAAAGAAACTTTTCCCGGTTCCAACAGGTCCCATCAAAAGCAGTCCTACATTTTTTCTCTTCATATCTGTCCAGTTTTCTACATACTGCCTGGCAATTAGTATCTTCTGGTTGCTTCCGTTGTCATTTTCAAATTTCCATTCCCAGAATCTTCTTTCCCGAAGTCCGACGGATTTTCTCTGATAAAGCTGCCGCTGTGCTTCTTCCCACTGCATCTTCTCATCTAGTTCCTGCCTGGCTTTTACCTCGCATTCGCACAAACAGGACACTACATGCTCAAATCCCATCAGACTGACCTTCATCTGTTTTCTTTTTCTACAGATACCACAATGAAGGCACCCATCTTCGTCCACATAATCTTCAACCACTTTATTTTTCATTAAAGGCTTTCTCCTTCCTGAAATTCATATTTGTCCATTCCTGCCCTGGTTCCATCCCTTTCTGCCCAAAGACAGATTGTTGCAAAATGGTTCTGATATTCTTTTCCACTGGATTTCATATAAACAGAAAGATGATCAATCCGTTTCTGGTAATCCCATGGAAATAGCGTCATCAGCTCCTGCAGTTCAGCTTCCGACAGAACAACATTTTTAAATCTACCATACTGACTGAATTTTTCTTCCAAAGTGGAAGTATTGCCCTTACTCTTATCAGTATGATTCTTTTCAGTCTTATTTATCTTAGTATTACTTCCATCCAGATTCTTGCAGTCCGGACTTCTATTTTTTTGCGTTCCGGACTTCCAGTTTCTTGCAATCCGGATTTCCAATTCCTTGCAGTCTGGATTTCCAGTTTCTGGCGTTCCAGAAGCAAAGTATCTTACTGGCTTTCCTCTGCTCCGTTTCACAAAATTTTTCACGTATATGACAGAAGGACGATTATTCCCCTGCCGATACCGTTCGATCAATCCAATGCCATGCACACTGTCAAGCTCATAAAGAAGCTTTGTCACTGTCGTATGCGACATTCGCAACAGCTCCTGTAATTCTGCGATTGTGTAAATGATATAGACATAACCATCACTGTCGATCCAGCCATTTTTCTTGGATAGGCTGATTCGATCAAGCAGAATTCCGTAAAGGAGCTTTGCGTCTGTGGACAGGCTTGCAAACTCTTTTTCTGTGAACAGAGCTTTGGGTATCCGAAAAAAAGAAAACTGGTCAGATTCTTCTGCTCTGAAATATTCAAAATCTGCCATAACTTATTTCCTATTCTTCGGCTTCGTTTTCTTCATAACGTGAATCATACAAAGCATAATCGAATCCCTCCATAAAATCCTCCAGATACATTTTTTTTAACTTCTTATCTGCCATGCTCAAGTCATAAATAAAACTCTTATCATAATCAATAGCGTAAGCAAGTGCTTCCAGGATAATGCTATATCTCTTTCTTGAACAGTCTTTATACTGTCTGTGAAGATATTGCTGAAGTCTTCTTACTCTTTTAAAATCTTCTTCATTTTCATGCAGATATTTAAATGCAAGGTTCATTCCAAACTCAAAACCAGACGTTGGGAAATCCTCTTCTTCCAGATCCTCAAAATCCTCCTGTTCTTCACCTTCCATTGGTTCTGAATCATACTCATCCAGATACCCCATATCTACAATAGTTTTCAGAATATCTCTGGATGCTGCCACCATCTTGTCCATGATAATTTCTCTTTCTTCCAGTGGCATATTTGCCATAATTCTGTCTAATGTCATCATTGATTCTTCCTCCATCTCATTTTCATAAATATCGTTGATATAAAAGTGGTTCGCTTTTCCATTATTCGGAATAATACGCACCAGCTTTCCAACCTGAACCAGTTCCTGTACAGCCTGATCTACTCCATATCGGGTCATATTCAGATTTTTCTTCATTTCACTTTTCGGATAGACAACAAACAGATCTCCATTATGATCTACCCAGCCATTCTGTACCGCAAATTTCAAACGATCCAGAAATAAGCTGTATAAAATCTTTGCTGTATTTGACAGATTTTTGTATTTTTCCATCTGGAACAGCACCTTTGGCACCTGCAGACAATCTACCGGCATATACTCCATCTTACTCATTGATTGTTTTCTCCTTCTGTTTGTACAGCACTTCAGCTGAATTGATATTGATTTCCAACATCCCCACGAAAACCTGATAATACAGCAGGCATATCTGTTCATCCTCCCTTGCCAGATACAATCCTTCCAGTTCATTGGACGGATGTTTCATCCCATATACTGCCTGACAGATATCATGGATTTTCTCACATTCCACACTTCTAAGATGCATCTCCAAGGTGTGATTGAATCTCTGCCAGTCCTCCAGTTTTTGATTTACTGCCATCATGCACTGGAATAGTTCCGCTGCTTCACATGCTGCTGACAGCACTACATTTTTGTTATTGATACTTCCATCGGCATTTTTCATATGCCCTATCATATACACCTGATCTACTGAAACCATCTTTTATCCTCCTCTATCTAAACGGCATTTCCTCTTCCATGCCCTCCGGTATCTCTAAGAACCCTTCCGCATCTTCTGGGAATGGTGGTCTGTCAACCATTTTTGCACCTGCGAATTCAATCCGGTTTGCATACACTTCGGTGGTATAAATCTTTTTCCCGGTATCCTTATCTTCATAATTACCCGTGACAATCTCGCCTTCCACCATGACCTTCGTTCCCTGCATCAGATAATCTCTGGCAAATTCTGCTTTCTTTGCAAAAGCCTTTACCGGAATGAAACTGACTTCATCAGAATAATTTCTTCTGACTGCCAGAACAAACTTGGCAATCTTATGAAGTCCTTTTTCATTCTCCACTTCATTGTATCCAGGATTTCTTACCAATCTCCCGGAAATAATTGTTGTATTCATTGGCTTAACCCTCCTATACTTTCATTGATTTGTAACAGATACCGATACATGGACCACATTTTCCATAGGCACATCCGTAACATTCATCTTTTTCCAACTCTTCCTGCTTCATTTCATCTGCAAACATCTTTAAAAGAGTTGTATAAATCTGTTTCACTGCCAGGAACTTTTCCTCCGCTTTTTCCATCTTCTCTTTGTAAAATGGAATCAATCTACGAAGAATCGGATGGAAACGCTCATTCTCATCATCCCAGGCACAATTTTTCATCATACAGCGTGGCTGTTTCTCATAACTTCCAAGATAATACGGACAAAACGTACAACCTCTTTCTTTGATAATCTCAGGTGAAATTACCGGCATCTGACTTTTGATTTCTTTTGTTACATGCTTGCTTTCAATGCGTTCTCTCATAATAAAATCCTCCAAACTAATATTTGCAAAAGGGATTTACCCTGAATTGCCTGTTTTTAGGCACAAAAAAAGAGGCAGACTTACGATTTTTGTTTTCGCAAGCCTGCCTCTTATCAAACTAATCTTCTATTTTCCAATGATATACCGTATAAAAACGTATATCGCTCTGATCACATACACTGGAATCATGATACTTCCGATCAATGCTCCAATGATGACACTTAATGCAGCCATACCAAGTGTTGCTGTGGTATCCATTCCCCTTGGGATTAGAATCAGCCGCATTTTATGTATTCCAAATGGTAATCCGGCAATAAATATCCACCAGAACCAATCTGTCTGACCGCTGACTTTCATAATTGTTTTTGTCATCCAAAACCAGAATACCATAAATGCCAGCGGCAGAATTGATTTTTTAATTACATCTTCAATCGTCACCTTTTTTCTCCTTCTGTCTGATTCCTTCCGTCACCTCCCGATTGAGGTTTGCCAATATTTCTCTAACCACAGGAGAATCCAATCGAAAGGTTTCCAGATCTTTCTCCGTAAGCTCCCTTCCGTTCGCATCATATCTTCGTACATTTTTTAAAGCCATACTTTCACTTTCTTCCTGCTGATAATCTTAATGTTTTCAACAAATGTTTAAACTTCTCTCTTTTCATCTGTTTAACACGTATCTTTTCTATCTTTTTCCTATAGACTTGTATTCTACTTGCCATATCTTCATTGCTCATTCTTCACCCTCTCTTTCTGCCCACGATGCCAGAAGCATAAATATAATTTCTTCCATCTGAGTCTTTGTATATGTCTCTGGAAAATATTGTTTCAACTTTTTCGCCGGAATCTGCACTTGAACTTTTTCAGTACTTTCATTCATGCAAATCTGGTCAATCTCTGAATACGTCAACATCCGTTCTTTTGAAATCTGTTTCAATTCCTTTGCCTGCTTCATGGACGGTACCATATTGTGATTACTCATATACTGAAGTAACACCTGTTGTTCTTCATTTCTCAAATATGAAATTTCAACAGCCGTGTTAAAAGGAAGTTTCTTATCATCTGCCATTTCCAACAGTTCGGGAAGTAACAATGTCAAATGAATATATCTTAATATTTGTCTGGAACTATCTTCAGTATTCTGACTGACTTCCTCTGCCGCCAACTTCTTGCCAACTTGGCAAGAAGTTAAATCGGATCTCTTACCCTGTCGTTTCAATGCCTCATATTTCATTTTATAAGCAAAAGCTTTTTCACTGATTAAGAGTTCTTCTCTTTGAATATTGGAATCTACCATAATCACCGTTGATTCATCATCCGTAAGATCTTTGATGATAACCGGCATTTTCTCTAATCCTGCAAGTTCACATGCTCGTTTTCGCCGATGACCTGCTACCAACTCATAACCCCCAGACTCTCTCAACCGCACAATGCCAGGAACCAATACGCCGTATTGTATAATACTTTCTGATAATTCTTCCATTTTCTTATCATCTCTTACTTGAAATGGATGATTCGGAAATGGATGAAGACTTCCGATTGCTATCTCACTAATTCCATTGATTGACTCTTCGTTTGTTCCAAACAATGCATCAAGCGGCTGTAAGGAAACGGGAGTTGCTCTTTTTTTAGATGGCATCTTCTAGCACCTCCTCCGTCACTCTCCGATAAGCCTCTGTAGCTTTGCTTTTCGGATCATAAGAGAAAATACTCTGTCCTTCTCTGACTGCTTCCTTCATTCTTACAGAAAATGGAATATAATTATCAAAGATATGGATTTGACTTCCATATGCATTTCTGAGAAGCTCCATATTATTTCTGGCATCATTCGTATGAGCATCGACCATCGTAAACAAAATACCTCCTACTTGCAGCTTCGGATTGATCTGCTTACGGACCTTGCCGATTGTTTTTAACAGTTGCTGCAATCCTTTGATTGGTAGGTAGGACGCTTCAACCGGAATGAGAACTTCATCCGATGCAGCCAGCGCATTAATCGTAATCATTCCCAATGATGGCATACAATCTATGATGACTGCATCATATTGATCCTTGATACCATATAAAATCTGTTTCAATACATATTCCCTGCTCATTGCATTTACCAACTGTACTTCCGTACCTGCCAGTCCAATGTTAGAACAGATAATGTCTATCCCCTCTGCCTGATGTCTGATATAACAGTCGGAAGGAATATCTTCATCTTTCATTACTGCATCCATAAGAACTGTAAGTGTTTCATTACTGTCATCACAATCACGATATCCAAATCCTGCGGATACATCAGACTGTGGATCGGCATCAACGATTAACACTTTCATATTTTTTTGTGCTAATCCTACTGCTAAATTAGCTGTACATGCGGACTTTCCAGTTCCCCCTTTTTGGTTTACAATAGAAATAATTCTAGCCATTTTTTCATCACCTTTCAATCAATAAAAATGACCGAATCAGCTAAACAGATTTTCATCCATTACGAGCTAATTCGGTCCTGTTTTCGCTATTAAATTGTAATATCATCACTTTCGTGATACAGTAAAAGCATCTCAGATAAAAGCGAATATTTTCTTTCATCTGAATAAGGTTTTTATAAAAGATAGGCCTTTCCTTCATAAATTTGTTGATTCGTTGCAAGTTTTTTTCAGGACCAAATCGCCTCAACCCCTTGTATTTACTGGGTTTCCGTTGATTTAGTCTTATTTTATCATCATCATCGCCCATTCGCAGGGAACAGGAGAAGGCAAGGTTAATAGCCAGACGAAGAATATCATCGTCACAGGCTTCCAGAGCCTTCTGGAGCACTTCTGCTGTCCAGATATCCCTGGTCTTGTGTTCTTCTTTCGGCAGCGTAGCGTGCTCCACAGGGTTTCTGGTCATCAATTCCCACTTGACCGCTTGATTGAAAGCATTTCGCAATGTCTTGTGAACCTCTCGGACAGTATGCGGAGTCAGATATTCTGTACGGGCTTTTACATACTTAGAAGAAACCGCTTTGACAGAAAGCAAATCTCGGTAATACTTGTCCATGATTCTCGGCGTGACATCCTCCAGCTTCATATCACCGATGAGGGGACGAATATAGTTTGCAATCAGGCTCTTTCTGCTTTCATAGGTAGACATCGCCCAGGTGTTCACACCATAGATTGACATATACTCATCCAAAAGATCATTGACGGTTTTAGCAGAAGGGGGAATAAAGGTTCCGGACTCCTGCTCATATTCAACCTGCAACTTCCTTTTCTTTGCTTCGGCATTCGTTTCAAAGGTTTCCCACTTCTGACGCTTGTTGCCGTTCTCATCGGTGTATGTATAAACCACAGAATACTTCTTTTTTCTCTTAACGATAGATGCCATGTAATCAGCTCCTTTCCTGTCTATCTTCCGCTAACTGGTAGCGGGTCTGATTGTGATACCATTTTTCAAAGCTCTCTTTGGTAGCTCGCTTATACCTGCCAACCTTGATAAGCTCAAAATCTTCATTGGCAACGATATAGTAAATGGTCTGACGATGTACCCCAAGCATTCTTGCCATTTCCGGCAGACCGTAGGTGGATGCCATAATATCTGCATCCAGTTCCTGATCCTCTACCGTGCGGTAATCGGTTTGAGAAGCATACCATCTTTCAAAGCTCTCCTTTGTCACTCTGCGCTTGCCCAGGACATCGACCACATCAAAATGCCCTTTGGCAACCAGTTCGTAAGCAGTCGCTTCTTTCAGCCCAAGGCGCTGTCCAAGCTCCTCCATTGAATATGTAGTTTTCTTCAATTCCTCGCCGGGAGGGGTTCCATCGACCTTCTGGTATTTGAACTGATTGGCATACCATTCTTCAAAGCTGTCGATCATCACCCTCATGGTGTTGCCGACAAGAATGGTTTTGAAGTAATTCTTCTTAATGAGCCAGTATGACTCCGTTTTACCAAGACCGAGCATCCTGCCCATTTCCAGAACAGACATACTCGTGCGTTTTCTCATTTCCGCCATCGTACAACCTCCTATGTAAAAAATGTAGCCATGTGTTTCTTGTCATGGCTACATTTTATCGAACTCTCAATATGTTTTGAAGTTTGTCGCCGGGTTGTACGACGCCCTTGACAAATCTTACATTTGATGATCCAACCACTCATCAAAACTCTTTTTGGAGATTCTGATACTGCCACCGATGCGGACGCTATGGAAAACTTTCTTTTTCACAAGGTTGTATGCGCTGGTTCTGCTGATGCCCAGAATATCCTGAATCTCATCAACCGTATAGGTTCTCTTATCAAACTGAACTGCGTTAGCAGCCATCGCTTCTTCGGTGCGCTGATTCATGGCAGCGATTCTTTCTTCAAACATTTATGTTCACTCCTTCGCTCTCTTTGCTTTATGTTTTGGGGAACGCTTTTTCAGCTGTTCCATTGCCAGGCTGACAGATAAGGCTTTCTCAATCGCTACCATTTCACGGGGCGTTACCTTACCTAAGTAATTATCAATCCTGCTTTTATCAATGGTACGAATCTGTTCCAGCTGAACAACGGACGCTTCTTTGAATGCAGGATTGTCGTAAATAACAAAGTGCGTCGGCATATTCGCTTTCTTATGGATTCTGGTGGTGACCGTTGCCACAATCAATGTGGGAGCGTGTTTATTACCGGTATCGTTCTGAATGACGATAACCGGACGGATGCCGCCTTGTTCCGACCCAACTACCGGGTCCAGCTTGGCGCAATAAATATCACCACGGCAATATACCCAATTTTCTTTCATCATGTGCCATGACCTCCTTTCGTTGGCTATGTAATAACTGACTGCCAGAAAGGAATCAGGCAGTCAGTCCAAAAGTCTATGTGTCCCATATTTGCCACGCACCCCTGGGAAAGAGGGCTTACGCCCTCAGGGAATCACCGAACGACTGATTGCGAATCAGTTCCATAGGAATCTAACCTCTGCCGGGTTCTCCGCCAGCTCCGTAGAGAAGTATCTTTAATCCTGTTGCTTTCATGGCCGTATTGGGAGCAACCCAATATTTACAAGCCAGTATTGATCGCTGGCATCGGGAGAGAGACAAGCGCTTAATTTATAGAAGAAAGTCGTTCTGTTTCTCTATCCGATACGTCTCGGCGTACCGCTGATGTGGCTGATGCTCTCGCACCGGCAACAGGAACGTATTCGATGACTGTGTATTCAGTTTTCAAGGATCAAGCAGCCGATTTTCTTTGGCTGTATCTAAATTGTACCTGTTCCTCATGCAAGTTTTTATTGCCTCGTAGGTATAGTTTTGAGGTTATTCACGACCTAAAAATATGTAATCAAGGGTTGTCTCAAAGCGCACAACCAGTTCGATTGCCAAATCAATAGAGATACCTCTGTTGCCGGTTTCAATTCGTGCAATGGTGTTTGCGGCAACACCTAACTGCTCCGCAAGCTGTTCCTGTGTAAGCCCATGTTCCTTTCTCAAGGCTTTAATTCTTTTTCCGCTTTCAACCAAGTCGTAATACATTTTCGTTCCTCCGTGTTTTTGAATTTGTGAAGTTGCAAAATCAAAAACAGCGGGAGGAGATCGTGCCCGATTCTCAATACCCTTTGCCATCTGCCTGTCCTCCTTGCAGGCATAAAAAAAGAGCCGGAGTAAATTACTCCAAGCTCTCGTTCATGCCTTTGTGTTAATTATGGGGGAAAATAGGCAGGTATAAAAAAAGCCCCGTACCCATTACAGGCACGAGGCGTAACTCTCTCTATTCAATTTTATGCCGCTATCTCCCAGCATAGCCATTTTAACACTGGACAAGTCGGACTTTCAGTAGGGGAACCGTCGTATTTTCATCGGATTTTAGTCGGACTAAAATCCTGTCTTAGCATTCACAATAACACAATGCTTCTTCCTCCCGGGCACTTTCCAGGAAATCTTTCAATTTAGGAATGGCTGTTCCCCAAAGTGACAGACCAAATAACAGTATCGCTTCTTTCTTTCGGTCATAGTAGGTGCTGCGTTCCATATTCAAAACCTCCAGCATTTCTGATTCCCTGTACTTGAAGCGGTTGAGATATGCCTTTGAGATAATCTCACAGTACAGAGCGCCTTTATCTGGATATTCTCTGATTTTCAACATAGCCATATCTACCAGTTCAATGATCCACTTTGTCTCAAATAAGCTGCGAATGCGTTCTTCAAATCGTTCTCTCGCTTCATCCGGAGCAAAGTTCTCCAGATAAATCAATGCACCATCTAAGCTGTCACCGTAAGTACAAATAAGGGTATCACATACATCATTCGCACGATCAATGGTAGACCAGCACACCTCTCGATATATGGATAAAATCAGCTTTGCTCTTTCATACAGAACCTTCTCGTCAATGTTCTGCATCCGGCAAAGCATTCGAATACTGCTTAATACCTGTGTATTATATCTGCTCATTCAGAATCTCCTTTCAGCCTAATCCATAAAATAAGAATTCCTTTCTAACTCCTGTCACTTGGCTAAAGGGAAACAAATACCATGGGACAAGAATGACTATAACTTCCGATATTTGATTAAAATAACAGAAGTGAAATCGGAAGTTCTTGACTTTATAAAAGTTCCGATATATAATTAAGTGGAATTAAAACTTCTGTTATGATTCTTATTATAGCATTTTCCAGAAGTTTGTCAACAAATAATCGGAAGTTACGAATAAATATTTTTTGAAAGGAAGGATACTACCATGACATTTGGAGAAAAAATTAAAGAAGCTCGTTTGGCTATGAACCTATCTCAAACGGAGCTTGCCCAGATGACCGGCATTTCCGAAAGATCCCTTTACACCTATGAGCAGCTCGGAACACTCCCCAGAAAAAGCAACATCAGAAAACTTGCTGAAGCACTGCATATCTCTGTGTCCTATCTTTTGGACGAATCTGAAACGGATAGCCAGAGCCATATAGATCAGGATATGTTTATTTTAGAGGCAAAGGAAAACTTCGGTTCAAAAGGAGCAAAAGAAGCTCAGGAAGTGTTGGGTCGTGTAAATTCTCTGTTTGCCGGTGGAGAATTGGACGAGGACGCAAAAGATGTATTCTTCCAGGCGATTATGTCAGTTTATATGGACTCTAAGAAAACAGCACGGGAAAAGTACACTCCGAAGAAATACAGAAAGCATAAAGATAAAGAGTAAAATCCTCAAGCACAGAATATGTTTTCTGTGTGCGATTCGGAGGTGAAGCAAATGAAAACGGCAGAGCATATCATTGAAACTGTCGATAAGCTTGTGCGAAAATATCACACCAGAGACCCTTACGAGCTATGTCAGCTGTTAGGTATCAAAATCCACTATTACGATTTACAGAAGAAATTGAAGGGCTTCTTCTATTACCAGTCCAGACAAAAGAATATCGTGATAGATCACAATGTGAACGGTATCCTGGAGCGTATATTAGTCGCACATGAATTAGGACACGCTGTCCTGCATACAAAAATCGCTATGATGCACGGCTTTCAAGAAATGGAAGTTTTTGATGATAGATCAATCGAAGAAAATGAAGCAAACTTCTTTGCGGCGGAGCTTCTGTTAGAAGATGGGAAAGTCCTGGAATGCCTTTCGGAACACACATTTTTTGAAACGGCTAAAATGCTCTATGTACCGGCAGCATTATTAGACTACAAATTCAGCCTGCTCCACGAAAAAGGAGAGCTGGTAAATTCGATGTATATTCGTAAAGCAGATTTCCTGAAAGAAGATCTTCATGCCTACGATAACGACATTGGTTATGGCGATATATGAATATCTATTTTTATATCTTTACAGAAAAAGTCCACCAGTACGATGCGTAGTGCATCATGACTGGTGGACTTTTTGCTTCTTAAAGAATCAGTATATTGTGCTGCAAAAAAGAACCCCATAGCAGTTCACTCTGTACCGTCAATGGGCTTCTTTTTCATTATATCAATCAAGCTCCGCTTTTTTTATCATCTCTTGCTGGTCAATCAAGACATCAATCAACTTTCCTACGGTTATCAATGTTGTTACATTACACTTTTTCAGTTTTGCAGCAATCTCATTATCAATGATGCTGTCGCATTTTGCATATGGGGTATCCAGTAAAAAATAGTCAAAGTTCTTTTCCAAGACGAATGCCAGTTTTAGAAGCATTGCCAAAGAAACTTTCGTCTGTCCAACTTCAACATGGCTCATATGATTGTTCGAGCAACCAACCAACGCACCCAAATCAGCCTGACTATAACCCTTTTCCAGTCGGGCAGCTCTAATGCGCTGACCAATCTTAACGTAATCAATTTCCGGTTGCGTTTCAATCACCTCCATGCTGTGTATGATTCTGCTATACATTATAAAATGTACCAAAAATCTCAACAACCAACATCGGGTGCAAGTTGCATTTATAAATGCAATATGATAAAATTTTATAGGCAGATTGCATTAAATGATAGAATGAAAAGAACCCCAAGACGACAATATGAGCTATCTTGAGGTTCTTTAAAATAAAAAATTCGTAGAGTACATTACTCCACGAATCGCATTCTTCTCTGTTTTTTTTAGTTTATATCTTTATTTTACAAATTGTCGCACTGTTTGTCAATATGTTAGGGACATAAAACACGAGGTTTTGCACAAAAATCCATCTTAGAAAGTTCCAAAGTCACAATTTGCCGTCAGAATTATAGTCATATTGAAGGAGGTGTACCTTATGGCACGAAAAGGAGAAAATATTTACAAAAGGAAAGACGGCAGATGGGAAGGAAGATACATTAAGTCCCGATCTTCTACAGGCAAAGCCAATTACGGTTATGTTTATGCAAAGTCATATCGAGAAGTCAAGGCAAAACTTATCAGTCAAAGTTCGTGCACGAGTAATTCTGTCACTGTCGATCCAGAAATTAGCTCAGATCAATTTGAACAGGTTGCTATGGAATGGTTTCAAGCTATATGTCCTAAAGTGAAGGAATCTACAAGCAACAAATATAGGAATCTTCTCAGCTCGTATATACTTCCTGTGTTCGGAAGCAAACAATTGCGTGATATAACACACGAGTTTATTGAAACGCAGTGTAATTTTTTCCTTGTTTCTGGTGGATTAAAGGAGAATGGACTTTCCTCTAAAACTGTTTCAGATATTTTATCTCTAATTCGAAATGTCTTACAATTTGCCACCCGAAACGGGAAAGCCATTTCTTGTGACGCACGATCTATACAGATAAAACGTCAAACGAAGGAAATGAGAGTTTTGAGTCGTGCTGAACAGGAAAAATTATGCCAATACTTGTATTCTAATCTTGATTCCTGCAATATTGGTATATTAGTATGTTTATTCACTGGTCTCAGAGTAGGTGAAATTTGTGCGTTACGATGGGAAGATGTTTCATTCTCAGATTACACAATCCACGTGCATCAAACGCTCCAGAGAATCCAAGATAGAACCAACAGTGAATACAAGACAAGGATTGTTGTTACCACACCAAAAAGTGCTTGCTCCATCCGTACTATTCCAGTACCCCATGGCTTAATGACTATTCTTACAGCACACAAAGCTTCTTCTACTGGCTACATCCTAACCAATAGCGATCAGAATCCATTAGAACCAAGAACCATGCAAAATCATTTTAAGAAGGTATTGAAAAACAGCGGAATCACCTCCGCAAATTATCACTCGTTACGTCATACATTTGCTACAAGGTGCATAGAGCTTGGATTCGATGTAAAAAGTCTCAGCGAAATATTGGGTCATGCCAGCGTGAATATTACAATGAATCGCTATGTACACCCATCCATGGATTTAAAAAGAGAAAATATGCAACGGCTTTCTGATTTATTAGCCGTCAAATAAATTGTCAACACCGTCAAATAATGCTGAGTTTTCAGTGTTTGGCGGTGTTTTTTCGTGGAGTAATGTACTCTACGAAACTGGAGCGAAAAATAGCATGTATGATGATAAAGCAAAAATTAGAGATGAGTTAATCATGACTCTTACAGCAGAACTTCCAGTTATGAGAGCACGATTGGGAATGTCTCAGGAAGTGATGGCTTCTGCCATAGGGGTATCAAGACAAACTTATAGCGCTATAGAGACAAGAACGAAAAAAATGTCATGGACAATGTTTATGGCGCTAATAGCTGTTTTGGATATGAATGAAGCCACATCTGTAATGTTGGATCAAATCCCGGATTATATACAAACAATTAGGCAATTGACAGAAAAAAAGTAAAGTAATTGGACCTTTAGCAGTCTGAGTTCCACCAGAGTGCTTAGGAATATAAAACTCACATTTCAAGGAGGAAAAATTCATGGCAAACACTAAATTCACCGGCCGTAGCGACAGCTACATCTTCGAAGATGCTGGCGGAAAGAGAGATCAGCTTGAGCAGGCTATCCTGAACGAACTGCAGGCAAAGCAGTATCCTCTGAAGGCCACTATCCAGACTCTTAAAGGTGGCAAGGGTCTGATGGGGGCAGTTTTCGCTGCAAAAGAGCAGTGCGTTGTTGTTGACGTGGACAGCGAAGCTAAGATCGCTATCTCCAACACCACGGTTGGTACCTATCTGTACGTTGAAGTATATTTGATGATCCAGGAGAAGATTTTCTCCGCTATGGCCTTTGATGCTGCTATTGGTAACGTATTTAAGGAGCAGAAACGTAATGCTTACTATGCAGCTGCTAAAGAGGCAACCGAATCCGCATTTGGTAAGTTAGGTCTTAAGCTGGCCAATAGCGGTTATAAGTCAACCCAGAGATCTGTTTCTAGCGAAGGCTAAAAAAATAACATTAAGGCGGGATGAGGTATGTGAAAACAATTATCTCGTCCCGCTTTTTGTTTTGTAAGGAGATATCAGATATGGCTAAAATTAGTTTAATCTGTGAACAGTGTGGCGGTAACATTATCCTTGACAATTCACATGAGATTGGTACCTGTGAACACTGCTTTTCCCAGTTTGTTATTAAACAAGATCAGATTGTTCAAAAAATCACTCAGAATATTACAAAACATGTGTACGGGTACGAAGGGAAAGATGTCGAGGAATTACTTACAGATGGGTATAAATTAATTGACCTGGGTGATGATCGAAAGGCTAATGCCAAATTTAAGCAAGCAATTAACATTGATCCAAATTGCTGGAGTGCATGGCTTGGATATGCTTCTACCGGCGGAGATAGAACAGGGTATTTGTCGGTAGTCCCTGCATATAGGAAGGCATATAACGTAGCATCTGGTGAAAAGCAAGAAACGGATACATATGTTGACATGACACGGTACTTGCCAGATCGTAATATGAGGGCTGCTTTCATTCGTGCATTCAATGTAGCTTCCAGAAAAGACCGTCATAACATTTTTGATCTTGTTTCCGGTGTAATTGGCTGTGATGAATCTGAAATTGCATCATTAGCAGTAGATCTTTGCCCTGATGACTGGCGTGCTCATTTTGCTATGGCAAAATTCAGGCAAATTCGTGCAAAGTGGTGCCAATTAGAAGGCGGATTCTTTACCGGCAAGCATTTACCAGCACCAGCTGCTGAAGTCTTAAATATTTTTATTCGTGCATACCGTCTAGCTAAAAACGAAGGCGAAGATGCCAAGAATACTATTCTTTCGTATATTGATAATTTGTCACGTGACAATTCGTATAGCGTTTTTTGCAATGAATTAAAGAAGCAGATTCAGAAGGAAGGATAATTGAGAAGGGGGTTATGTAAATGGCAATCATTGACCGAATTAAATATGATGGCAACTCGAATGGTTCACAATGGCTTATTTATAAGTGCCCTTCCGAACAGTTCGTCCTGGGTTCGCAGCTTATAGTTAACCAAGGTCAGGAAGCCCTATTTTTTAAAGGGGGCGAAGCTCTTGATTTATTTGGTCCTGGTACGCATACTCTTTCGACCGGCAACTTACCAATACTGAATAAACTTGTAAATTTGCCTTTTGGCGGAAAAACACCATTCTCTGCTGAGATTTACTACATTAACAAGACGGCAAATCTCGATATGAAATGGGGAACTTCTACCCCTATTCCTCTCGAAGATCCTAAGTATGGATTGATCTTGAATGTTGGTGCTCGTGGACAATACGGAATTACTATTACAGACTCCCGTTTGTTTGTATCAAAAATTATTGGTGCTGTTCCTAATGGAACAACTACCAATCCAATGCTCGTCTTAAGATATTTTAACGGTTTGATTAACTCGAAAATTAAGTCTGTAACGGCTGCATATATGATTCAGAAGCAAATTTCCTTCTTGGAAATTTCACAGTTTTTGTCTGAACTATCAGCAGCATTTCAGGAAGCCCTTAACGCTGTCGCTTATACACATTTCCGAGCCCACGAGACGGACTCCTACCTCGTATGCCGTTTTCTGCTTGAAAAAAAAAACAAATCCGCGCCCAACACACGGGCTCTGACATGGTAGACCGTATTCTGCTTGAAAAAAAACAAAAAGACAACAGATAGAAAATGAGGTCACAAAAATGACGGAATGAACAAATAAAGAACACAGACGAGAACAGACGAACGACCAAAAAAA
>OJKW01000321.1_pt1 | contig 40720 bp, 39 predicted proteins | sample 1596591 | NCBI WGS metagenome assembly OJKW01 (sample SAMEA4350166, study PRJEB24818) | metagenome | biome: human; feature: gut; material: faeces | place: Denmark | collected 2013-09 | reverse complement strand
TGCTGGACACTGCAATTATGCTGGTGCTGGGCAATCTGCTGGCTGCGCAGGGTGCAGCGCTGATGGACGAGCTGATGCAGGGGGTGCTGAGCGTGGTGGCCCACTGGCTTGGCCCGGATACGGCCATCCAGATGGCAGCCTCCTATGCAGGCACACCGGCGGGGGTCACGGATGGCTCTGCCGCGATTGCCGTCATCGGCGGTGCAGACGGCCCCACGGCGATCTTCGTCACGGGCCTCTACGACGCGCAGGCGCTTTGGGGCCTTGCCGTGAAGATCTTTTCCAATGTACTGGTGATCGTGCTGAACTATGTGTTCAGCAAGTTGATCATTTTTAAGAAGAAATAACTCCCTCAGTCACCTTCGGTGCCAGCTCCCTCGGAGAGGGAGCCTTGGCGTAACAGAACGCTGAGAAGCCTCCCTCCTTGAGGGAGGTGGCTGCGTCGCAGACGCAGACGAAGGGAGTTTGAAAAATATCAACATTTTAGGAGGTACGGTTTTATGAAGCGTGGTCTGAAAGGTTTTGCATTTCTGGTCTCCGGTCTGGTGCTGGGCATCATTGGTGCAACGGTCTCTGCAACTGCAATTGCCCTGAGTGCTGTCGGCATGGCAAAGGTGCGCCGTGCCAGCAAGTAAAAAGGAGAAACAAACATGACTCGTGAAGAAATTCTCTCCCATGTGGATCACACTCTGCTCAAGCCGGAGGCCACTTGGCCGCAGATCAAGGTTATCTGCGACGAGGCCGTGGAAAATCACACGGCTTCCATCTGCATCAACACCTGCTATGTGAAACAGGCCGTGGAGTATCTGGCTGGCCGCATCCCGGTGTGCTGCGTCGTTGGCTTCCCTCTGGGCGCCATGGACACCGAGTCCAAGGCGTTCGAGGCCAAGAAGGCCATTGAGAACGGCGCTTCCGAGGTGGACATGGTCATCAACATCGGCCGCCTGAAGAACAAGGAGTACGACGCCGTCCGCGAGGACATCCGCGCCGTGAAACAGGCAGTGGGCGACAAGGTGCTCAAGGTCATCATCGAGACCTGCCTGCTGACCGACGAGGAGAAGGAAAAGATGTGCGACATCGTCTGCGAGGCGGGCGCTGACTACATCAAGACCAGCACTGGCTTCTCTACCGCCGGTGCCACCTTCCACGACGTCGAGCTGATGGTCAAGGGCGTGCATGGCCGCTGCAAGGTCAAGGCAGCCGGCGGCATCTCCACCGTCGAGGACATGGAGAAGTTCCTCGCGCTGGGCGCAGACCGTCTGGGCACCTCCCGCGCAGTCAAGCTGCTGAACGGCGAACAGGCGAAGGGGTACTGAGAACTCCCTCAGTCACGGTTTCGCCGTGCCAGCTCCCTCTGGGAGGGAGCCTTAGCGTGACGGTCCACTGTGATAGCCTCCCTCATTGAGGGAGGTGGCATCGCGTGAGCGATGACGGAGGGAGTGCTCCTTTATCAATTTCAGAAAGTTGTCTAAAAATAGTCGGACTGTTCTTGACATTTCGACGAAGGAATGCTAAGATAACATTCGGAAAACAACTGAATACCGACTTATCAAGAGTGGCTGAGGGGACAGGCCCTGCGAAGCCCGACAACCTGTGCGGAAGCATAAGGTGCCAAATCCTGCGGGAAACCGAAAGATAAGAGTGCAACGCTCAGAACTTCGGTTCTGGGCGTTTTTGTTTGCGCAAAATCTTGATGCCGCGTATGAAGCTGTGAAAGAATCACCACACATTTCTGGAGGACAATTTTATGGCAAGACATCTGTTTACTTCCGAGTCCGTCACCGAAGGACATCCCGACAAGATCTGCGACCAGATCTCCGATGCCATTCTGGACGAGATCCTGACCAACGACCCCGACGCCCGCGTGGCTTGCGAGACCTGTGCTTCCACGGGTCTGGTGCACATCATGGGCGAGATCACCACCAGCTGCTACGTCGATTTCCAGAAGATCGTCCGCGAGGTCATCTCCGATATCGGCTACACCCGCGCAAAGTACGGCTTTGACGCTGACACCTGCGCCGTCATCTCCAACATCGACGGCCAGAGCCCCGATATCGCCCTCGGCACCAACGACGAGGTCGGCGGTGCGGGCGATCAGGGCATGATGTTCGGTTATGCCTGTGACGAGACCCCGGAGTTGATGCCCATGCCCATTTCGCTGGCACACAAGCTGGCCAAGCGCCTGACCGATGTGCGCAAAAGCGGCGAGATGGACTATCTGCGCCCGGATGGCAAGAGTCAGGTCACCGTGGAGTACGACGAAAACGGCAAGCCCGTCCGCGTGGATACTGTCGTCATCTCCAGCCAGCACAGCGAGAAGGTGAGCATGGAAAAGCTCCGCGCCGACGTGATGGAAAAGGTCATCAAGGCCACCATCCCCGCCGAGCTGCTGGACGAGAACACCAAGTATTATATCAACCCCACCGGCCGCTTCGTCGTGGGTGGGCCGCAGGGTGACTCCGGCCTGACCGGACGCAAGATCATCGTCGATACCTACGGCGGCTATGCCCGCCACGGCGGCGGTGCTTTCTCCGGCAAGGACCCCAGCAAGGTGGATCGCAGCGCCGCTTACGCGACCCGCTGGGTGGCCAAGAACATCGTGGCTGCCGGTCTGGCCAGCAAGTGCGAGGTGCAGGTGGCTTATGCCATCGGCGTGGCAAAGCCCGTTTCCATCATGGTGGACACCTTCGGTACCGGCAAGGTGGCAGACGACAAGATCGAGCAGGCTGTGGAGAAGGTCTTTGACCTGACCCCCGCCGCCATCATCCGCGACCTCGGTCTGCGCAAGCCCATCTACCGCAAGCTGGCTGCTTACGGCCACATGGGCCGCGAGGATCTGGGTGTGAAGTGGGAGAACACCGACCGCGTGGAGGAGCTGAAGGCTGCCGTCGCGGCACTGTAAGACCGAAGATTCGCAAAAAGGGGCTGTGCATAACTCCTTCCGTCATCGCTGACGCGATGCCACCTCCCTCTGAGAGGGAGGCTTTCACCGCTTACCGTTACGCCAAGGCTCCCTCCGAGAGGGAGCTGGCACGGCGAAGCCGTGACTGAGGGAGTTCGTTGCGACAGCCCCTTTTTGCTGCGCCGGGGAGTCGGTTTGTCAGAAAAAATCGTACTTTTTGTAAAAAACTCACAGAGTCCTACGGATTTTGGAAGAACAGATGTGCAAGGCGCAGAAAATCCGCTGACGGGCGAAGTTTTGGGTGTCGAAACGGGAATTTTGTGATAAAATAAAGACGATATGGACTTCAAGTGGTCTGATCGTTCGGTTTGGTACAGGAACATGAAGGAGTGTAAATATGTCCAACGAAATTAATCCGATGGCATTTTTTCAGGAGCCCAGTGTTGCAGATCTGCGTCTGCTGGCCTGCCCCGGTGCGGAAGAGCTGACCGCCCTCATCGACAAGCATCTTGTCGAGTGGGCCAAGTCTGCCGGTGTGGAAAAAGAGAGCTTCATCATCCCCTGCGAGTGCCCCCGCTTCCAGAGCGGTGACGCCAAGGGTCTGGTCAAGGAATCCGTCCGCGGCGACGATATCTTCATCGTGGTCGATCCGGGGAACTACAGTGTGACCTACAACCTGTTCGGCTATGAGAATCACCTCTCTCCCGATGACCACTTCGCCAACCTCAAGCGCCTGATCCAAGCGGTCGCCGGTAAGGCACACCGCGTGTCGGTCATCATGCCCAGCCTGTACGGCGGCCGTCAGCACCGCCGCGTCGTCCGCGAGAGTCTGGACTGCGCTGTGGCTCTGCAGGAGCTGCAGTCCATGGGCGTCAGGAACATCATCACCTTCGACGCACACGACCCCCGCGTCCAGAACGCTGTGCCGCTGCTCAGCTTCGACAACGCCATGCCGACCTATCAGGTCTTGAAGAGTCTGCTGAAGAAGAACCCGGAGATCAGCTTCGACAAGGAAAAGTTCATCGTGGTCAGCCCCGACGAGGGCGCTATGAGCCGCAACATGTATTTTTCCAGCGTGCTGGGCTGCAATCTGGGCATGTTCTACAAGCGCCGCGATTACACCCGCGTCGTCAACGGCCGCAACCCCATCGTTGCCCATGAGTATCTGGGCGAATCCGTGGAGGACAAGACCGTCTTCATCGCCGACGACATCATCGCTTCCGGCGAGAGTATGCTGGAGGTTGCCGGCAACCTGAAGAAGCGCGGCGCCAAGCGCATCATCGCCAACGCCACCTTCCCGCTGTTCACCAGCGGCCTCGCAAAGTTCGATCAGGCCGTTGCCGACGGGATGCTGGACTACGTGGTGGGCACCAACCTGACCTACCGTATGCCCGAGCTGCTGACCCGCGACTGGTATGTGGACGTCGATGTCTCCAAGTATGCGGCGTACTTCGTCGTTGCTCTGAACCATGACATGTCCGTTTCCAGCATCATCGACCCCATCCAGAAGATCGAGGCTCTGCTGGCAAAGCGCAGCTAAAAGAGAGCTTATAACAAAAAATGCCTGTTGCATTGCAACAGGCATTTTTTGCTGTATCAGCGATAAAATTTACAGCGTCCCATCCTTCAGACAGCGGACGAGGGCGGGGACTTCATAGACGAGCATGAGGACCCAGCCGACGGCGTAGCTGTAGGGGAGGGCCTCGATGTCCATCTTCAGCACCAGCACGAAGACGGCGGCGGCGACGACGCGGCCCGCCATGTTGAGCATGCTGCTGTTGAGGGTGATCTTCAGATCGCCCAGACCCCGGAAGCCGCCCTGAATGCCGTTGGTGAGGGCGGGCATCAGGTAGAACAGGGAAACGAGCCTCAGGAAGCGGACGCCCAGCTCCACGACGCTGGGGTCATCCACGAAGAGGCGGATGATGGGCTCCGCGCCGAAGAAGCAGAGGACCGCGATGCAGACGGCGTAAATGGCTTCGATCTTCAGACCACAGAAAAAGCCCGCCCGCACCCGGTCCTTTTTGCCCGCGCCGCGGTTCTGGGCCATCAGGGTGGTGGTGGCGTGGCCGATGTTCTGCTGGGGGGTGTAGGCAAAGTCGTCGATGCGGCTGGACGCGGCAAAGGCGGCCATAGCGTTGACGCCCATGGTGTTGACGATGGCTTGGACGGCGATCTTGCCCAGTTGGACGGTGGCTTGCTGCATGGCGCTGGTCCAGCCGTAGCTGACGGTCTTTTTCAGCAGAGAGCTGTCAAAAATGAGCCAGCGGCGGCCCAATTGCAGCACCGGGATCTTGAACCGGATGTAGATGAGGCAGAGCACGCAGCACAGGGCCTCACTGAGGACGGTGGAGAGGGCGCAGCCCTCCGACCCCCAGTTGAGGACTTCCACGAAGAAGAGGTCTCCGCCGATGTTCAGCACCGAACTGACCATCAGGAAGTAGAGGGCGCTCTTGCTGTCGCCCAGCGCCCGCATGGTGGCGGCGAGGAAATTATAGAAGAAGGTGAAGATGAGCCCGGCGAAGACGATGCGGAGGTAATTGACCGCGATGGGGAGGATCTCTTCCGGGACTTGGAGGAGCCGGAGCAGCGGGTTTGCCAGCAGGATGCACGCCAGTGAGAAGGCCAGCGAGAAAACCGTGCCCGCGATGGCGGTGGTGGAGACTTGGCGCTCCACCAGCTTGTTGTCACCTGCGCCGAAGGCGGTACTGACGAGGATGCCCGCACCGAGGCACATGCCGTTGATGAAGAGGATGGCCAGCGTCATCAGCGGGTTGGAGGTGCCGACGGCGGCAAGGGCGTCCTCGCCGACGAATTTGCCCACGATGATGCTGTCTACGGCATTGTAGGTGAGCTGGAACAGGTTGCCCAGCACGAGGGGAATGGTGAAATTGACCAGCAGCGGGGGAATGGAGCCGGTCGTCATGTCTTTGGTCATAGGGGATTCCTTCTCAAATAATATTTTGTCTGCCGCTGAAAATGGCCAGAGCGGAGCGGCTGGTGCCGTTGGCGATGAGCTGAGCGGCGGCGTGGAGGGCGGCACCGGCGCTGAGGGAGGCGGGGATGGCGTCGGAGGCGAGGACCTTCTGCGCCGCCCGGGCAGCGTCGGCGCGGGTGACAGCGGCCACATTGTCCACGACGTAGGCGTTATAGTTTTTTGGGATGAAGCCGAAGCCGATCTCCGGGATGCCGTGGCCGCCGGTGAAGCCGCCGCTCAGGGCCTGACTCTCAAAGGGCTCCACGGCGACCATGCGGACATCGTTGGTCCACGCCTTGAGCGTTTCGCCCACGCCGGTGATGGTTCCCGCACTGCCCACGCCGACCACGACGCTGTCCACAAGGCTGGAACCCTCCCGCGCAATGGCTCTGGCGATGGCGGGGCCGGTGACGCGGCGGTGGTATTCGGGGTTGTTGTCGTTGGCTAGCCAGTTCATGTAGTACCAGCCGTTTTCGGCGGCCTTGGTCTCGGCCAGCGCCCGCGCTCCGGCCAGCCCGTTCCGGGCCGGAGAGTGGAGGATCTGGGCCCCAAGGCGGAGCAGATACTCCTGCCGCAGGGCGGGGGCGTCCTCCGGCATGGTGAGCACGATGGGATGCCCGGCGGTGCGGCTGGCCAGTGTCAGCGCGACGGCAAAGGCGCCCGACGAGGCTTCAATAATGGGCTGGCCGGGGGCAAGGGCGTGCTGTTCCGCCGCAAGGGCCAGCATCCCTTCGGCCAGCCCATCGCGGGATGTGCCGGTGGGGCCGTTGAAATCCAGATACGCATACAGCCGCCCCTTGAGTCCGCAAGCCGCAAGGTAGCCCCGCAGCTCCACGATGGGGCAGGGCAGGAGCGTCTGATAAAAATTCGGATGGATGGGCACGAAATTCCTCCTTTGGTGGGATACATTATAATAATCGTAACGCAAACGGGCCGGGGCGTCAAGCCGCACTTTGGCAAAAACGGAGAAATTCCGCGAAAAAAATTGGCAGAGTGATGAAGAAAAGCCTTGACAAGGGACGAACAGTCTGTTATACTCCGTATGTAAAGCAAAAAACCTTTACAAACAACGGGAGGTCAGGGCAGAAAAGCACAATGGCAAAAGATTTTGAGATGGGCTATCTGCTCGATTTTTACGGCGAGGTCCTCACGCCCAAGCAGCGCGAGATGCTGAACCAGTATTACAACGATGACCTCTCCCTGAGTGAGATCGGCGAGAACTTCGGCATTACCCGGCAGGGCGCACGGGACGCCATCAAGCATGGTGAGACCGCCCTGAAGGAGCTGGAAGCCAAGGTGGGCTTTGCGGCCCGGTATCGCCGGGTGCAGGAAAAGCTGGAAGAGCTGGAACAGCTCGTCATTGATGCACGATTCGAGTGCACCGGCCCCTACGCCAAGCTCACCACCACCGAGTACGCAGCCACGCTGACCAAGATGCTGGGGATCATCCGGTCCATGGACGAGGTCAACGAGAGCTGAAACCACATTCTTTTGAGAGGAGCACCGCACATGGCTTTTGAATCTTTGACCGACCGCCTTGCCGGTGTGTTCAAAAAACTGCGCGGCCACGGCAAACTGACCGAAGCGGACATCAAGGCCGCCATGCGCGAAGTGCGGATGGCCTTGCTGGAAGCCGACGTCAACTACAAGGTGGCCAAGGACTTCTGCGCCAAGGTCTCCGAACGAGCCATGGGGCAGGAGGTCATGGAAAGCCTGACCCCGGCCCAGCAGGTCGTCAAGATCGTCAACGAAGAGCTCGTTGCGCTGATGGGCGGCGAGGAAGCCGAAAAGCTGATCGTCAAGAATAAGGGCCAGACCATCATCATGCTCTGCGGCTTGCAGGGCAACGGTAAAACCACCCACGCGGCCAAGCTTGCCAAGTATTTCATCAAGCAGGGCCGCCGCCCCATGCTGGTGGCGTGCGATATCTACCGTCCCGCCGCCATTGACCAGTTACAGGTCGTGGGCAAACAGGCGGGGGCACCGGTCTTTACGCTGGACGGCGAAAAGCCGCCGGTCATCGCCAAAAAGGCGCTGGCCCACGCGAAGGACTACGGCAATGACATCATCATCCTTGATACCGCCGGCCGCTTGCAGATCGACGAAGTCCTGATGCAGGAGCTGGTCCAGATCAAGGAAGCCGTCCCTGTGGACGAGACGCTGCTGGTCGTGGATGCCATGGCCGGTCAGGACGCGGTGAATGTCGCCAAGACCTTCAACGAGACCGTCGGCGTGGATGGCATCATCCTGACCAAGACCGACGGCGACACCCGCGGCGGTGCAGCCCTTTCGGTGCTGGCCGTCACCGGCAAGCCCATCAAATTCCAAGGCACCGGCGAAAAGCTGGATGACCTCGAAGTGTTCCACCCCTCCCGCATGGCCAGCCGCATCCTCGGCATGGGCGATGTGCTCAGCCTGATCGAGCGCGCGCAGGACGCTGCCGACGAAAAGGCCGCCGAAGAGACCGCCAAGCGGATGATGGAGAACAAGTTCGACATGAACGATATGCTGGCCCAGTTTGCGCAGATCCGCAAGATGGGCGGCGCAGGGGCCATGCTGAGCATGATGCCCGGCATGTCGGGCATCGACGCCAGCCAGATCGACGAGAAGGCCTTCGACCGCATCGAGGCCATGATCTACTCGATGACCAAAGAGGAACGCGAAAAGCCTTCCATCATCAACCCCAAGCGCAAGCGCCGCATCGCCGCCGGCAGCGGCACCCGCGTGGAAGACGTCAACAAGCTGCTCAAGCAGTTTGAGATGATGCAGAAGATGATGAAGCAGTTCAAGAAGAGCCCCAAAGGCTTTGCCCGGCGGCTCGGCGGCATGATGGGCAGCCCGAACGCCTTCCGCGGCCTGAAATGATTTTGGTATACACCCCGCTGGGGTTGTACAGATAGATTTTAAACACCCCCACATCGGGGCACAAAGAATTTTTGGAGGATATTTACCATGGCAGTTAAGATTCGTCTGCGCCGCGTCGGCGCCAAGAAGGCTCCCTTCTATCGTGTGGTTGTTGCTGACAGCCGCTTCCCCCGCGACGGCCGTTTCATCGAGGAGATCGGCACCTACGATCCCAACAAGGAGCCCTCTGAGGTGAAGATCGACGCCGAGAAGGCTAAGCAGTGGATCGCCAACGGCGCACAGCCCACCGATACCGTTCGCGTGCTGCTGAAGAAGTCCAACGTTCTGTAAGTAGGAGGGCTGACTCATGCAGGAGCTGTTGCTGGCAGTTGCCCGCGGTCTCGTGGAGGACAAGGACGCCGTCAAGGTTACGGTGGACGAACCCCGCGAGGACGGCACCATCGTCTACCACCTGAGCGTGGCGGAGGGAGATATGGGCCGTGTCATCGGCAAGCAGGGCCGGATCGCAAAAGCCATTCGTGTGGTGATGCGCGCGGCTGCTGTGCGGGTCGATGAAAAGGTCCTTGTTGAGATCGACTGAGCACCCTACGAGCCCTCTGCCGCTTGGCAGAGGGCTTTTCTTATAAAAGAACGAGAACCTTTCCGTCATTGCTTCCCAATGCCACCTCCCCTACGAGGGGAGCGCAAGGGAGACGGAGAGGTTGAATAGGAGAAAAAAATGCAGCAATACCTTGAAGCGGGCAAAGTGGTTACGACCCATGGTGTGCGCGGTGAAATGAAGCTGGAGCTGTGGTGCGACGGCGTGGCGTTCCTGAAGAAAGTGGGCCGCCTGTACGCTTCGGCCAAGGGCGGCAAATGCTATAAGATCGTCTCCATCCGCCCGCAGGGGCAGATGGCGCTGCTCCAGCTGGAGGGCGTGGAGGACATGGACGCCGCCCGCGCACTGCGGGGGCAGGTGTTCTACTTTGACCGCGGCGACGCCACCCTGCCCGCCGGGCGGTGGTATGTGGCCGACCTCATCGGGTGCGAGGTGCGGGATGCGGACACCGGCAAGGTGTACGGCGTCGTGACCAGTGTGGACCACCCCGGCGCACAGGATATCTACACCGTCAAGGCCCCGAACGGCAAGGAATATATGTTCCCCGGCGTGGACGCCTTCCTGAAAGAGCGCAACCCGCCGGAGGGGTACCTCCTTGTGACCCCCATCCCCGGTTTGCTGGATGACGACTGCGACAGCGAGCGGGAGGAGGAGTGAGCCATGGGAATGCGTGTGGACATCGTGACCCTCTTCCCGGAGATGTGCCAGCAGGTACTGGATGCCAGCATCATCGGCCGCGCCGCCAAGCGGGGCTATATTGAAACCCACTGCCACCAGATCCGCGATTACACGACCAATAAGCAGAAGCAGACCGACGACTATCCCTACGGCGGCGGCTGCGGCATGGTGCTGTATGCCCAGCCCATCGCGGACTGCCTCCGCGCCGTGCAGAAAGAGGTGGAGGAACAGGGACGCCCCAAGCCGCATATTGTATTCTTGACGGCGGGCGGCCAGCGCTACACCGAAGAGCACGCCCGGAGGCTGGCGGAGTACGACAACCTGACGCTGGTCTGCGGCCACTATGAGGGCATCGATGAGCGGGTGATCGACGCCTTTGCGGACGAAGAGATCTCCATCGGCGACTATATCCTGACCGGCGGCGAGCTGGCCAGTCTGGTCGTGGCAGACAGCGTGCTGCGGCTCAAGCCCGGTGTGCTGGCGGAGCAGAAAGGATACGAAGAAGAAAGCTACTGGGATGGGCTGCTGGAGTATCCGCAGTACACCCGGCCGGAAGTCTGGGAGGGCCGCGCGGTGCCGCAGGTGCTGCTGGGCGGCGACCACCAGAAGATCGACGCTTGGCGGGGCGAGCAGAGCCGCACCCGCACCCGGCTGCGCCGCCCGGAGCTGTATGAGCAGTGGTGCGAGACCCACCCCATCACCGAGCTGCCCAAGTGGAAGCGGGGCGAGAACGTCCGGCTCGTGAAAACGGAGGAGCAGTTCCGCGCGGCAGCGCAGCTGTTCTCGGAGGGCCGGTGCGATCTGGGCCGCGGCTACTGGACCGAGGAGGGGCTGGCCGAGTGGACGCCAGAGTTTTTCTACGATCAGCTCAAGGAAGAAAAGGCGCAGGGCTGGGCGTGCTACCTGCACTACACGAAAAATGAGCCGGACGGCATGATCAGCGTGGACCACAAGGGCGGACGGATCGAGCATCTGTTCATCGCAGCCAGCGCGCGGGGCAAGGGTATCGGCCAGAAGATGCTGGATTTTGCCCGCAAAAAGCTGCCAGAACACCCCCACCCCACCCTGACCGTGCTGGACAAAAATACCCGTGCATTGGCTCTTTACCGCCGGATGGGCTGGAAGGTGTGCGGTGTGGAGCTGGTGTTCGACCCCGCGAAAGATCGCTTCGCCGCCGTGCACAGCGAGCTTCTCGTGATGCGGTACGAGGGCTGAAAAATGCTGCCGAAGGGGCGCAAAGGCGGTCGACAGTCGAAAAAATGTTGAAAACTTTTGTATTACCCAGCCAATGCCGGGGGAATAATTTTGTTATCTTTGTATAAATGGCGAAAAAAGCCCCGGATATCATTGGGAAAACCGCCAAAAATGCGTCGAGGGGCTGTACAACGGTTTCGGCTTGCGCTAAAATAGGTACAACGCAACAGGCACGAAACAATATTGCATTCCCGAAAACGATAATAGATAGGAGCGTTTTACTATGTACGTCAAAGAAGTTACCGTTGAAAATCAGGTTGGTCTGCATGCTCGTCCGGCTACCTTCTTTATCCAGAAGGCAAACGAGTTCAAGTCTTCCATTTGGGTCGAGAAGGAAGAGCGCCGCGTGAACGCAAAGAGCCTGCTGGGCGTTCTGTCTCTGGGCATCGTGGGTGGTACTACCATCCGCATCATTGCGGACGGTGCTGATGAGCAGGCTGCGGTCGATGGCCTGATCAAGCTGGTCGAGTCCGGCTTTGCAGAGTAATTCGAGCCTTTGATTTTTGAAGCGGCGGGAGATTATCCTGCCGCTTTTTTGGTATGATACACAACAAGGAGGTTTTGGCCATGAAAGGATCCACTGAGAAGTTCCTGCGCAGGGTGAGCGATGTCTGCGAAGAGGGCACCATCTGGAAGGTGTTCTTCGGCATCTACTGCGTGCTGTTTGTCATCAACATGCTGCTGTGCATCTTTTCCGAAAAGAAGCCGAGCTGGCTGAACTCGGTGCTGATCGGTGCCGGGATAGGCAGCACCCACTACTATATGGACAAGTATGCCCGCAAGAAGGCTGAAAAGGCTGAAGCATGACCAAAGCGGAACTCTACAAAAAAGCCTGTATGCTGCCGCTTCTGCCGGGGGTGTATATCATCCGGGACAAAAGCGACACCATCATCTATATCGGCAAGGCCAAGCGGCTGCGCATCCGGGTGAGCCAGTATTTCCGGGAGGGTGTGCCCCACGATAACAAGGTCAGCCAGATGATCGCCCACGCCTATGCGTTCGATGTCATCGTCTGCCAGAGCGAGTTCGAGGCGCTGGTGCTGGAAGCCAGCCAGATCAAGGCCCACACCCCCAAGTACAACATCCTGCTGAAGGACGACAAGGGCTACAGCTATATCAAAGTGACCAAGGAGGAGTGGCCGCGGCTCTCCTTCACGCTGCAAAAAGAGGAGGACGGAGCGGAGTACATCGGTCCCTATACCTCCAGCTTTGCGGCGCGGCAGATGGCCGAAACGGCCATGGATGCCTTTCTGCTGCCCCGGTGCAATAAGCGGTTCCCGCAGGACTGCGGCAAGGGCCGCCCCTGCCTGAACGCCCACATCGGCAAGTGCATGGCCGTGTGCAGCGGGAAGATCAGCTGCGAAAACTACAATCAGGCCGTCAAGAGCGCGGTCCACCTGATCCGCTACGGCAAAAAGGACATCCTCAAGACCCTGCACGAGCGGATGATGGAGGCATCCGACCGGCTGGAATTTGAGACGGCGGCCCTGCTCCGCGACCAGATCAACGCCATCACCAAGGTGACGGCGGGGCAGAAGGTGGTGGTGGACCCGGACGTGGAGATGGACGTGGTGGCGCTGGCGGGCACGCCCAACAGCGTCTGCGCGGCGGTGCTCCGCTTCCGGGAAGGGCGGCTGACCGACAAGCGGGAGTTCCTCTTCCACGATACCGCCGACATTGCGGCGGCGCGGGAGGAGTTCCTGCCCCGGTACTATCTGGACGACGAGCAGATCCCCAAGGTCATCGCTGTGGACGAGCTGCCGCCGGACAGCGACGCGCTCCAACAGGCGCTGACCGACAAGCGGGGGAGCGAGGTGCAGCTCTACGTCCCTCAGCGGGGCGACAAGGCCCACCTCATCGAGATGGCCCACACCAACGCCGTGGAGCGCTTGGCGCGGGAGAGCGGCCGCTACGCCCGCGAGGAAAAGCTGCTGGACGAGCTGGCGCAGGTGCTGGGGCTTTCGAAGCCCCCCCGCACCATCGAAAGCTACGATATCTCCAACTGGGGCGACGGTTCCAGCGTCTGCGGCATGGTGGTCTTCCGGGACGGCAAGCCCTACAAGACGGGCTACCGGAAGTTCAAGATGCAGACGGTGCCGGGCACCGACGACTACGCTTCGCTGGCCGAGACGGTCTCGCGCCGGGCGGCGGCCTACGAACGGGTTCATGAGCTGGCCGCCCATGGGCAGGCCAGCGAGGATTACTTCGGCGAGAAGCCGGACCTGCTGCTGATGGACGGCGGCAAGGGCCAAGTCAGCGCAGCCAAGGCGGCGCTGGCGGACACCAAGCTGGCGGATGTGCCGCTGTTCGGCATGGTCAAGGACGACCACCACCGCACCCGCGCCATCGTGGACAGCGACGGGCGGGAAATCGCCATCAACATGAACCGGGGGACATTCACCTTCATCACGGCCATTCAGGACGAGACCCACCGGTTTGCCAACGCCTACCGCAAGCAGCAGATGAAGAAAAAGAGCTACGCCTCCGCCCTGACCGAGGTGCCCGGCGTGGGGCCGAAAACAGCCAAGGCGCTGATGAACCAGTTCAAGAGCGTGGCTGCGGTGCGGGAAGCCAGCACCGCAGCGCTGGAGAATACGCCCGGTGTGGGGCCGCTGTTGGCGCAGACCATTTACGAGTATTTTCACACCTAACAAAAAATCGGACGACCGAAATGGCCGTCCGATTTTTGCTTGGTGAAGAAAAGTTAGTTTTCAGAAGAGATATCTTGACCGAAATACTTTTTGCTCAGCTCTTTGAGGGTGCCGTCGGCGCGCAGCTCGTCGATGGCGTTATTGACGGCCTCCAGCAGGGTGGCGCTGGCGTCGCCCTTGCGCAGGGGAATGGCGACGTGGGAAGCTTCCTCGGTCTGGGCGACGATCTTGAAGTCGGCGTCCGGATGGACGTTCAGGTAGTCATAGAAGGAGACATCGGCGTTCAGGGTGGCGTCGATGCGGCCCGCGGTCAGGAGCTGGATGGTCTCTTCCAGCGTGTCGATGCCCTGCACAGTGGCGCCGTAGCTTTCGGCCAGTTCCATATAGGTGGAGGCGAGGCTGTTGGCGGTGGTCTTGCCCTTCAGGTCCTCGAAGGACTTGATGTCGTCGTTGTCCTTCTTGACGGCGAGGGCGGTGTGGATGTAGCCGTAGGGGGTGGTGAAGTCGTAGGTCAGGGCGCGCTCGTCGGTGACCTCGACGCCGTTGCAGACCATATCATAGCGGCCCGCATCCAGACCGGCGAACAGGCTGTCCCAGTCGCTCTCCACATACTCCGGCTCCACGCCCAGCTTCTCGGCGATGGCGCGGGAGACCTCGACGTCATAGCCGACGAGGGTGTCGCTCTCATCGTGATAGCTCCACGGCTGCCATGCACCTTCCAGCGCAACGACCAGCTTGCCGTTGGCCTGAATGGCGGCGAGCTGGTCCGCCGCAGCGGAGTCGGCAGAAGCAGCGCCGGAAGCGGTGGTGCTGGTGGAACTGCTGTTGGAGGAGCAGCCGGAGAGCGTGAGCACACCGGCGGCTGCCATGACGCTCATCAGGGAAATAAAGGTTCTTCTTTTCATACTATACCTCTTAATTTGTGTGTTCAATTTTACGTAAAAACTCTCTTGTACGTTCTTCCTTCGGATCCTCAAAGAATTCGCGGGAGGGAGCCTGTTCGACCACCACGCCGTTTTCCATGAAAACGGTCTTGGAAGAGACGTTGCGGGCAAAACCCATCTCGTGTGTGACCACGAGCATGGTCATGCCCTCCTCGGCCAGCTGCCGCATGACGGCGAGGACTTCGCCGGTCAGCTCCGGGTCCAGCGCCGAGGTCGGCTCGTCGAAGTAGATGATCTCCGGGTCGGTGGCAAGGGCGCGGGCGATGGCGACGCGCTGCTGCTGGCCGCCCGAAAGCTGGCGGGGGTAGTAGTCCGCCCGGTCGGCCAGACCGACCTTTTCCAGCATCTTCCGGCCGATGGCGTCGGCCTCCTCCTTGGGCGTTTTGCGGGCAACGATGAGGCCCTCGGTGACGTTCTGGAGGGCGGTCTTGTTCCGGAACAGGTTGTAGTTCTGGAAGACGAAGGCCGTCTTTTTGCGCAGACGGGCGATGTCGGCTTTGGTGATCTTGCCGAGGTCGAAGGTCTCGCCGTCAAAGACGAGGCGGCCGCTGTCGGCGGGCTCCAAGAAGTTCAGGCAGCGCAGAAGGGTGGTCTTGCCGGAACCGCTGGGGCCGAGGATGGCCACAACGTCGCCTTTTTCCACGGTCAGGTCCACGCCGCGCAGCACATTCAGGGTGCTGGCCACCCGGCGGGCGCTGCCGCGGGGGAAGGGGCCGAGGTGGAAGCGGGGCTTATCGTCGTAGGTATAGAACGATTTGTGAATGTCTTGAATTTCTAACATAGCCATGCTGCTTCCTCCTTTCTCACTGGAAGCCGTGGGCGTTCAGATGGCGCTCCAACAGGCTTTGCAGCTTGGTGACTACCGTGCAGAACAGCAGGTAGACCACGGCGACTTCACAGTAGATGGGCAGGAAAATGTAGGTGCGGGCCGCGACGCGCTGGCCGGCCATGAACAGCTCCGCCACCGTGATGTTGGACGCCAGCGAGGTATCCTTAATCATGCCGATGAGGGAGTTGGAGAGGGCGGGCACGGCGGTGCGCAGCGCCTGCGGCAGCACGATGCGGCGCATGATCTGCCACCACGTCATGCCGACGCAGTAACCGGCTTCGAGCTGGCCCTGCGGCACGCTTTCCAGCGCGCCGCGCATGGTCTCGGCACAGTAAGCCCCCTCGTTGATGGCGAAGGCGATGACCGCCGCCGGGAAGGCGTCCAGCATGATGCCCACACTGGGCAGACCATAGAAGATGATGAACAGTTGGACCAGAAGCGGGGTGCCGCGGATGACCCAGATGTAGAACCGGGCCACCTGCCGCAGCACCGGAACATTGGCGTACTGCACCAGCGCCACCACCACGGCCAGCACCATGGCGAGGGAGAAGGAGATGAGGGTCAGCGGGATGGTCATGGTGAGACCCGCCGACAGGATACGGGGCAGCGCTTCCCACAAAACGCTGGCCGTGCGGTTGGAAAGAATCGTTTCGAGCATTGAAAATCTTCCTTGTTTTGACAAAAAGAAACTGCGGAGTGTCTATTATATACCTTAAAGGCCACTTGAAGTCAAGTGAAATCCTATAATTCCTACCAGAAAACTATAACATGAATTTCCAGCGGACGCAATTTGTTTGGGCAATTCCCCTGTTATTACCAAAAGCGCGGGGAAACATGCGCTAACTTTGTGCAGTCTGGCAAGGAGTTGACGTTGGCGGGAGTTTCGTGTACAATAGAAACTGACAAGCTCCCGCCAAATTTGCGGGGAATATGCCAGCGGCGCGAAAGCCGCGGCGGATTCGGAGGATATGAACGTGACGAAACGGAATATCGGGGTTCTGGGTGCAGGTACTTGGGGCATGGCACTGGCACGGATGCTCTGCGTGAGCGGGAACGATGTGCAGGTCTGGTCGGCCATCGAAAAGGAGATCGACAGCCTGTCGAGCACCCGCGTGCACCCCAATCTGCCCGGAATGAAGGTCCCGGACGAGCTGCGCTTTACCAAGAGCATCGAGGAAGTGTGCAAGGACAAGGACGTGCTGCTGTTTGCAGTGCCGTCGGTGTTCGTGCGCTCCACGGCGGCCAAGGCGCGGCCCTATGTGGCGGATGACCAGATCATCGTGGACGTGGCAAAGGGCATCGAACCCGATACCCTGTACACCATGACCGAGATCTTGGCCGACGAGCTGGGCAAGGAGGGCGGCCCGAAGGGCATCCGTCTGGTGGCGCTGTCCGGCCCAACCCACGCCGAGGAGGTGGCGGTGGACCTGCCCACGACCATCGTATCGGCCAGCTCGGACATGGAGGCGGCCAAGTTCGTGCAGGAGGTCTTCTCCAACAGCGTCATGCGCGTGTACACCAATGAGGACATCAAGGGCGTGGAGCTGAGCGGCGCTATGAAGAATGTCATCGCGCTGGGCGTCGGCATCTCCACCGGCCTTGGCTACGGCGACAACGCCCGCGCTGCCCTCATCACCCGCGGCATCGCCGAGATCGCCCGGCTGGGCGTGGCGATGGGCTGCAATGTCCACACCTTTGCGGGTCTGGCGGGCATCGGTGACCTGATCGTGACGGCTACCAGTATGCACAGCCGCAACAACCGCGCCGGTATCCTCATCGGCAAGGGCGAGACGCCGGAGAACGCGGTCAAGGAAGTCGGCATGGTGGTGGAGGGCATGAACGCCCTGCCCGCTGCGCTGGAACTGGCCGAGCGGTATCAGGTGGATATGCCCATCGTCCAGACCGTGAATGCCATCGTCAACAAGGGCATGGGCGCGGCGGAGGCCGTGCGCACCCTGATGGACCGCGACCCGAAGAATGAATTGAAGTGAGGCAATGGCTGTTCGGAAGCTGCTTTGCGGCAACCGAACAGTTTTTTTACAAAAGATATCTCAAATATTTTACTAAAATAATGCCCGAAAGGGTAGCAGAGGAAAAATGTTTCTGGTATACTAGCTTCGTATGAAAATCGTAAGGGGGAGTAAATATGCCTTCTACTTATGCACACCGCCGGTTCGGGGCGGATGTTCTGGCCCGGCTGCCGGAAGAGCTGCGGGACAAGATCGAGCCTTACCGTGCGCTGTATGATCTGGGGCTCCACGGGCCGGACCTGCTGTTTTACTACAAGGCATTGCAGTCGAACCATGTGAGCCGGTTGGGCGGCGCCATGCACGAGCAGCCGGGTGCGGTGTTCTTCGAGCGGGCGCGGGGCGTCATCCGCAAGGCCAAGAATAAGGATGCCGCGCTGGTGTACGCGCTGGGGTTCATCTGCCACTTTGCGCTGGACAGCACCTGCCACCCGTACGTGGAGCAGTATGTCCGCTCCAGCGGGGTGAGCCACTGCGAGATCGAGACGGAGTTCGATAACATGCTGCTCCGCCGGGACGGCCACGACCCGATGCACTACCTGACGGCCAGCCACATCCAGCCCAGCCGCATCTGGGCGAATGTTGTGGCTCCGTTCTATGAGGGCATCAGCGTGGACGAAGCCTATCAGGCCATGACCGGCATGGTCTTCGTCCACAAGATGCTGCTGGCCTCCAACCCGGCAAAGCGCTGGGTGGTGCTGAGCGCCATGCGGCTGGCGGGCAAGTGGGAGTTCATGCACGGACTGGTGGCGAACCCCAAGCCGAACCCGGACTGTGCCGAGAGCGGCTGCGGGCTGGATGCCTTGTACCAGAAGGCTATCCCGCTGGCGGTACAGCTCATCACGGAGTATGTGGACGGGCTGAGCACGGATGCACCGCTGGATGCGGCGTATCAGCACACCTTTGGAGAGAATTGAGAGGAATCAATGGAACAGAAGGAAAAATTCCGCCTGACCGGGCTGGAACGCGCGTGGATCTTATACGATGTCGGCAATTCGGCCTTTGTGCTGCTGGTGGCGACCCTCATCCCCATCTTTTTCAATGCACTGGCGGAGGAAGGCGGCCTGAGTTCGGTGGAGTATCTGGCCTACTGGGGCTATGCGGCCTCGGCGGTGACCGTCATCACGGCCATCCTGAGCCCCATCCTCGGCACGCTGGCCGACACCAAGGGCTTCAAGAAGCCCATCTTCATCCTCTGCCTCGTGGTGGGCGTGGCTGGCTGCTGCGCCATGGGGCTGGCGAAAACGTGGCTGCCCTTTTTGCTGATCTTCATCTTCGCGAAGGTGGGCTTCTCCGGCAGTCTGGTGTTCTATGATGCGATGCTGAGCGACGTGACCGAACCGAAGCGGATGGACGTAGTGTCCTCCCGCGGGTATGCGTGGGGCTACATCGGCAGCTGCGTGCCCTTCCTAGTCTGCCTTGCACTGGTGCTGGGGGCCGGGGCCATCGGCCTGAGCCAGATGACGGCGCTGAACATTTCGCTGTTCATCACCGCCGTATGGTGGCTGGTGACGACCCTGCCGCTGCTGAAAAATTATAAGCAGGTACACTATGTGGAGGTGAAGGAGCACGCCATCCGGCAGAGCTTCGCCCGCATCGGCCACACCATCCGGCATCTGCACGAGGACAAACAGGTGTTCTGGTTCCTGCTGGCCTTTTTCTGCTACATCGACGGCGTGTATACCATCATCGACATGGCGACGGCTTACGGCACCGCGCTGGGGCTGGACACCACCGGCTTGCTGCTGGCGCTGTTGGTGACCCAGATCGTCGCCTTCCCCTCGGCGCTGATCTTCGGGCGGCTGTCCTCCCAATACCCGTCCACGACGCTGATCCCGGTCTGCATCGCGGCCTATGCGGGCATCGCGGCCTTCGCCTTCTTCCTGACCCAGCAGTGGCAGTTCTGGGTGCTGGCCGTCATCGTGGGCATGTTCCAAGGCGGCGTACAGGCGCTGAGCCGCTCCCACTTCGCCAAGATCACCCCGCCGGAAAAGTCGGGCGAATACTTCGGCCTGTTCGATATCTGCGGCAAGGGGGCCTCCTTCCTTGGCACCATGATCGTCAGCGTGGGCAGCCAGCTGACCGGCAGCGCCAATGTGGGCGTCGGCTCGCTGATCGTGCTGTTCATCATCGGCTTTGTGCTGTTCAAGATGTCTTGTAAAGAGTAAACCTCTCAGTCGGGCCATTCGAAATCGGCTCTGTCTGAAAATCGGAAAAGCGTTTGCGCCGACTGGCGCACCGCCCGATTTTTTGACAGGGCCTTCTTCTTTGGGGTTATTAGGGGCGAGCAGCCCCTGATTCGTGCCTCCCGCGCCTCGAAAGTAGCGGGTGCTTTTCTGGTTCTCTTTTGGCACGCAAAAGAGAACATCTCCTCCGTAACATTGTTTGTTGCGTCTTACAAGAGAGCGTGATACAATAAAACAAAACAAAACCCAATTCAGAAAAAAGGAGAATCCCAATGAAGCAATATCCCGGTTATACGGTCGTGCGGAGCGAAGACTGCCCCGAACAGCACGGCACTCTGACCGTGCTGACCCACGATGTCAGCGGGGCGACCATCCTGCTGGTGGAAAACGAGGACGTGAACAAGGCCTTCGGCATCGGCTTCGGCACCTTCCCCTCTGACGATACGGGCGTGTTCCACATCCTCGAACACTCGGTGCTGGCGGGCAGCGAGAAGTACCCCGTGACCTCGCCGTTCTTGCAGCTGCTCAAGAGCAGCATGGCGTCCTTCCTCAACGCCATGACCTTCCCGGACAAGACGGTGTACCCTTTTGCGACCCCGAATGAGACGGACTTCAAGAACCTGATGGACGTCTACCTGAACGCGGTATTCTGCCCGCTGGCCATGGTGGACAAGGCCGTGTTCGAGCAGGAGGGCTGGCACCGCGACGCCGACGGCACCGTGAGCGGCGTCGTGTACAACGAGATGCAGGGCGCGCTGGCAGCCCCGGACGCTCAGCTCGAAGATGCGCTGGAGCGGGCCATGTTCCCCGACACGGCCTATGGCTTCGTCTCCGGCGGCGACCCGGCGTCCATCCCGGCGCTGACCTATGAGAAGTATCAGCGGGTGTACCGCCGCCACTACAGCGCCGACAACTGCTGCGTGACCCTGTACGGCAAGATGGATATGGCCGAGAAGCTGGACTTCCTCGACAGAGAATACCTGAGCAAGATGCCCAAGGGCACCAGCCAGCCCAAGCTGACCTTGCAGAGTGAGCAGCCGGGCGTCTGCGTGAAGATCCCCTACTACACCGAAAAGCCGGAGGCCGACGAGGTGCAGTGCGCGCTGGCGTGGTATACCGGCGCCTTCGCCGACCGGGAGCGGCAGCTGGGCGTGGAGATTTTGCTGGACGCGCTGCTGGGCACCAACCAGTCCCCGCTGAAAGCGGCTCTGCTGGAAGAAAAGCTGGGCGCGGATATTGATGTGGGCTTCGATGACAGCACACTGCAGCCCGTTCTGGAGCTGGTGCTGCGGGGCGCGACCGAGGAAACGGCGGAACAGTTCGCCGCAGCGGTCCGCCGCGCGGTGGACGGCATCCTTGCCGAGGGCATCCCGGCAGAGCTGCTGCTGGCCAGCCTGAACGCGGCGGAGTTCGCTTCGCTGGAGCGGCCGGGCAGTCTGCCCGACGGCGTGCTGGACGCCATCCACGCCGCGACCGGCTGGCTCCACACCGGAGACCCGGCCCTGCTGCTCCACACGGACAAGCTCTTTGCCGCCCTGCGGGAGAAGCTGGACAGCGGCTGGTTCAACGAGCTGCTGCGGGAGCTGTTTGCCCCCGCGCCGGTGCAGGTCATCCAAGTGCCGACCCTGCCCAAGAAGGACGACGAGAACGCCGCCCCCGCCCGCACCGACGGCAAGCTGGTGCTGGACCACCCGCTGACCGTGGCCGACCTCGGCGAGGGCAGCCCCAGCGCCGAAGGCGTGGTGGGCACAGTGGCCGGGGCAGAGCTGCTGCACCACCCCTCCAAGGGCAGCCTGTACCTGAATCTCTACTACGACCTCGGCGGGCTGAGCGAGGAAGAAGTGCAGTATCTGGACATCCTGACCGATATGCTGGACGAGCTGGACACCCCGCGCCACACGGCCCGCGAGCTGAACACCCTGCGCAGCACGTGGCTGGGCGACAGCACGGCGTGCATCGCGTTCTGGACCGGGCGGCAGGAGGAAACCCCCTGCCACGCAAAGCTGGTGTTGAGCATGAGCTTGTTGGAGCGCAGCCTTGAAAAGGCCATCGAGCTGGGCGGGGAATTCCTGTATGAGACCAAGCTGACCGGCGAAAAGGCTGAGGCGGCGTTCGCCCGCGTACTGAGCCAGCAGAAGCTGAACATGGAGCAGCAGTTCATCCAGATGGGCAACCAGTATGCGATGGTCCGCGCCATGAGCCACTATGCAGTGGAATATGCGCTGAGCGAGGCTTGCAGCGGCGTGACCGGGTACAAGTTCCTCTGCGGTCTGCTGGAACAGGCCGACTGGGCAGCGCTGGGCAAAAAGCTGGAAGCAGTGCGGGAAAAGGTGCTGCACCACGCGGCACTGACCATCAGCCTCCACGGCAGCGAAGCGGCAAAACAGAAGCTGGAAGCTCTGCTGCCCGGCAGTGTGTTTGCGGAAGAAGCCCGCGGCACGGCCAAAGCCTACACGCAGGAGCTGACCGCCCCGGTGAACGAAGCCTTCCTCATTGACGGCGGCGTGAACTATGACATTCTGGCATGGCCGCAGGAGCGCAAGCCGGAGCGCCGGGTGCTGGCCCGCGTGATGAGCTACGAATACCTGTGGCATAACATCCGCGAGGTGGGCGGCGCCTACGGCACCGGGATGCTGACCCGCGCCGGGGCGGAGGCCTATTACACCTACCGCGACCCCCACATGGCCGAGAGCTACGAGACGTTTGCCAAGGGCCCGGCGGAGCTGGCCGCGCGCAGCTACACCGAAAAGGACCTGACCGATTCCATCGTGGGCACCGTTTCCGAGATGGACAAGCCCATGAAGCCCTGTGCCGAGGCGAAGGACCTTGACCGCCGGTACTTCTGCGGCATCACCGACGAGATGCTGGCGGCGGACCGCAGGGCGCTGTGCGGCGTGGACGAAGCGGCGCTGAAAGCGATGGCGGCAGACCTCGGCAAGGCCGCAGAGCAGGGCACCCGCGTTGCTTTTGGCAGCAAGGAAGCTGTGGAAGCGGCAAAGGAACTGTTTGACCGCGTAGAGACGTTATAAATTCGGAAAAAAGAAAAGGCTGACATGGCCGCTCCGGGTGGAGCAGAGGCTGTGTCGGCCTTTTTCGCGCAAAAAATTGGATGCCACCCCTCAAAAAATTGGAGGTTCGATTCCCTGTCTGCGAAAAAAGAACGCGGGCAGGGAACTTTTTATGCGCTTGGATTATACAAACGGGACAACGAAAAGCAAAAACTACTCTGTGGGCCTGCAAAAGGACACACTGCCGGACAAGACAAAAACGTGGTATTCTTTTGCCAAGCCAAAACGAAAGGATGTGAAACAAACCGAATGGCGCAGAAAAAACGATCCGCAGAGGGCAAGTGCCTTGAAAACCTTTACCGCGCCGCCGATACCCTGAGCGCGATGCTGGCGCTGGAGGTCAAGGAGCTGAGCGCCCGCCAGAAAACGGCGCGGCGCGACGGCACCGAGACCAGCGGCATCGTGAAGGCGATGAAGGAGATCACGGCCATCCTGAAGGATGTGGCCGCTGTGACCAAGACCGTGAACGAGCAGGGGGCAGAGGCCGAGGGCGGAGAGTGCGGCGTGGTGCTGCTGCCGAAGGTGGAGGACGTATGAAGACTGGAACGAATGCAGCCGTGGTCTGGCGGCCCCAGCCGCGGCAGATGGAGTTCATGCGCCGGCCGGAGCCGGAGGCCCTGTACGGCGGGGCCGCAGGCGGCGGAAAAAGCGACGCGCTGGTGATCGAGGCGCTGCGGCAGGTGGATATCCCTCACTACCGGGCGCTGATCCTGCGCAAGACCTTCCCCCAGCTGAGCGACCTTGTGGACAAGAGCCAGCTCTACTACCGCAGGGCTTTCCCCGAAGCGCAGTACAACGCCACGAGCCATGTCTGGGTCTTCCCCAGCGGGGCGAAAATTTATTTCGGCTCGATGCAGCACACCAAGGACCGGACGAATTATCAGGGCAAGGCCTTCGATTTCATCGGGTTCGACGAGCTGACCCACTTCGAGTGGGAAGAGTACAGCTACATGATGAGCCGCAACCGCCCCACCGGCCCCGGCACACGGGTGTATCTGCGGGCCACCACCAACCCCGGCGGCGTGGGCCACGGGTGGGTGAAGGCCCGGTTCATCACCCCGGCCCCGCCCGGCACCCCCATCGTGGAGGAATATCCCATCCGAATGCCGGACGGCAGCGAAAAGCGGCTGAAGCGGGCGCGGGTGTTCATCCCGTCCAGCATCTTCGACAACCCCGCTCTGCTGGAAAATGACCCGGACTACCTCGCCAGCCTTGCGTCCCTGCCCGAAGCGGAAAAACAGGCCCTGCTCTACGGCAGCTGGGACAGCTTTTCCGGGCAGGTGTTCACCGAGTGGCGGAACGACCCCGGCCATTACTTCGACCAGCGCTGGACCCATGTTATCGAACCGTTCCCCATCCCGAAGCACTGGAAAATTTACCGGGGCTACGACTTCGGCTTTTCCAAGCCTTTCTCGGTGGGGTGGTACGCGGTGGACGAGGAGGGGCGGCTCTACCGGATCAAGGAGCTGTACGGCTGCACCGGCCGCCCCAACGAGGGGCTTCGGATCGACCCGGTGGAACAGGCCCGGCGGATCCGGGAGGCCGAGCAGAACGACCCGGTGCTGCGGGGGCGGGTCATCCAAGGCATTGCCGACCCCGCTATCTTCGACGAGAGCCGGGGCGAGAGCATCGCGGCCATGATGGAGCGGAGCCCGAACTTCCTGCACTGGATGCCCGGCGACCATACCCGCCTCGCGGGCAAGATGCAGTTCCACTACCGGCTGGCGTTCGACGGGGAGGGCAAGCCGATGTTTCAGGTCTTCAATACCTGCAAACACTTCATCCGGACCATCCCGAATCTCGTGTACGACGAGAGCAATGTGGAGGACATCGACACCCGGCAGGAGGACCACATCTACGACGAATGCCGGTATGTGCTGATGGAAAAACCCATCTCGCCGCCCCGCCGCACCGTGCGGCCCCCGCAGCCGGATGACCCGCTGGAGCTGCATCAGAGGGCGCGATTTTACCGGATCTAGCCCTCTCAGCGCGCAGTCCGCCAGCAATCACGAATAAAGGGTGGGCTGCCCTTCCATACAACCTCTCAGTCTCGCTGACGCTCGACAGCTCCCCTAGTAGGGGAGCCTCTGGCGAAACCGGAAACTTTGCAAGGACTGCCAAAGCCTCCCCTACAAGGGGAGGTGGCAATGCGAAGCATTGACGGAGAGGTTGTACGAAGGAAGACTGTCCGATGAAGAATAGGAGGTAACATATGGACGAAATGGACGAAATCAAACTGCCCATCGGCCCGGAGGAGGTCGCGGAGGCGGCGGCCATCTTGCAGAAGTACAAGGCGGGCAAGGCTGCGCTGGACAAGCGGCTGGTGGACAACGAACTGTGGTTCCGGATGGGGCACTGGAAAAACTACCAGAACCCGATGATGGAGGGCAAGCCCCAGACGTCGAGCGGGTGGCTGTTCAACTCCATCGCCAACAAGCACGCCGATGCCATGGACAATTACCCGGCCCCCAACGTGCTGCCCCGCGCGGCAGATGACGAGCAGACGGCGCGGGTGCTGTCCAGCATTCTGCCCGTGGTGCTGGAACAGGCCGACTACGAGCAGGTGTACAGCGACACATGGTGGCGCAAGCTCAAGCAGGGCACCGGCGTCAAGGGCATTTTCTGGGACCCGGAACAGCACGGCGGCGTGGGCGAGATCGCCATCCGCCCCATGAACCTGCTGATGCTCTACTGGGAGCCGGGCGTGGAGGATATTCAGGCATCGCCTCACTTTTTCTCCCTGAACATGGAGAACACAAAGCAGTTGGAAGCCCGCTGGCCCCAGCTCAAGGGTCACAGCGCCAGCGTGCTGGACGTGCCCCGCTTCATCCACGACGGCGGGCTGGACACCAGCGAAAAAAGCGTGGTGGTGGACTGGTACTACAAAAAGCCGGATGAGAATGGCCGGGTGCTGCTCCACTACTGCAAGTTCTGCAACGGCGTGGTCCTCTACGCCAGCGAGAACGACCCGGCGCTGGCCGGGCGGGGCTTCTACGACCACGGCAAGTATCCCTTCGTGTTCGACCCGCTCTTCATGGAGGAGGACAGCCCGGCGGGCTTCGGGTACATCGACGTGATGAAGGAGTGCCAGAACGCCATCGACCGGATGAATCACGCCATGGACGAGAATGTGCTGCTCTCCTCGAAACAGCGGTATGTGCTGAGCGACACGGCGGGGGTGAACGAAGAGGAGCTGGCCGATTTTTCCCGCGATATCGTGCATGTGGTGGGGCGGCTGAACGACGACAGCTTCCGCCCCTTGCAGACGGCGGGCTTGCAGGGCAACAGCCTGAGCTACCGCGCCAGCCGGATCGAGGAGCTGAAAGAGATCTCCGGCAACCGGGATATGACCCAAGGCGGCACTGCGGGCGGCGTGACGGCGGCTTCGGCCATTGCGGCCCTGCAGGAGGCAGGGTCGAAGCTCAGCCGCGACATGCTGAAAAGTGCCTACCGGGCCTTTGCCAAGGAGTGCTACCTCATCCTTGATCTGATGCGGCAGTTCTACGACGAGGAGCGGGTGTTCCGCATCGTGGGCGGCACCGGCGAAAACGAGTTCGTGCCCTTTTCCGGCGCGGCGCTCCGCCCGCAGCCCGGCGGCGTGGTGGGCGGCGTAGAACTGGGCAGCCGCGAGCCGATCTTCGACATCGTGGTGAGCGCCGAGAAGAAATCCACCTTCAGCCGCCTCTCTCAGAACGAGACGGCCAAGGAGTGCTACCAACTGGGCTTCTTTGCCCCGGCGAACGCGGACGCGGCCTTGGCGGCGCTGGACATGATGGACTTTGAGGGCATCGAGAAGGTGCGCCAGCGGGTGCGGCTGAACGGGACTCTCGCGCAGCAATTGACCGCTTTGCAGACGCAGCTCATCCGGATGCAGCAGATGCAGACCCGGCGGGCCCCGCTGACCGGCCCGGCCGACAACTTGACGACAAAGGCGGTGGCGCACGCCATGGGCCTTGGAAAGGAACAGTAAATGATCAAAGTGCTCTACAACGAACTGGACGGGCCGGAGGGGGTGACACTCCGGCTGGAAGCGGCGGGCCACGCGGGCTACGCCCCCGCCGGGCAGGACATCGTCTGCGCCGGGGCAAGCACCCTGATGCAGGCTCTGGTGAGCTTGCTGGCCGGGGAGGAAAGCACCCGCAGCGACGCATGGGACGAGCCGGACGGCCCCCGGCTGGCGGTGGTGGCCGATGCCCCGCAGAAGCCGTGGGTGGAGGGCGCCTTCGAGCTGGCGAAAACGGGCTTTGCTCTGCTGGCCGAGCGCTACCCGGACAACCTCCGCTTTGCCGACGTGAGCCGCCGGGGCGAACGGGGGATGATGGACCTGCAGCTCTTCGCGGAGGGCGGCGAGGGCGCTGCCCCGGCCCTGAGCGCGGCCCAGACCCAGCAGGCCATTGCCTCCGGCGCCATGAAGCCGGGCAGTGCAAAAGCCGACGAGGCGGCACCGCCCGAACCGGAGGAAACGGCCGAAGAAACCGGCGGGGAAGGAGGTGAATCAGAATCCAAGCCGCAGCCGGAGCCGCCCCGCCCGCCGCTGCCGGAACGGTTTCCGGGCCGGGAGGTCGTGGACGGGCTCCACAGCCGCTGGGCCGCAGAGGAAGCGCTGATGCGCCGGGTGGTGCCGGAGTTCTCGCTGAAAGAGGAACTGCGCAACCCTGAAATGCGCCGCTTGATGCAGCTGCCCGGAATGCGGATGGCAGACGCCTACCGGCTGGCCCACTACAATGACGCGCTGCGCCAAGCGGCCCACGACGTAGAACAGGGCGTCGTGGAGCGCATCCGCCAGCGCGCTGCCCGCCCGGCGGAAAACGGCACCCGGCCCGGCAGCGCGGCGGTGACGGGAGCCGATGTCTCCCGGATGAGCCGCGCCCAGAGGGAAGCCTTGGAGCGGAAAGCGCTGCACGGCGAACGAATCGTATTTTGAGGACCTGTCACCGCGGCGATCCGCCACCGGCGGCGTCTTGCGGAACGCTCCTAATGGGGGAGCCAAGAATCTATGAAACAACAAAGAAAGGGAAAATGTTATGAAAAAGCATGAAATGATCGACCTCCAGCTGTTCGCCGACGCATCTGCCGCGCTGAACAACACCACCAGCACCTCCGGTATGACTGCCGAGATGAAGACCTTCTATGAGAAGCGCCTCATCGATCAGGCCGAGCCGCGCCTCGTCCATGACCAGTTTGCGGATTACTACCCGGTGCCCCAGAACGGCGGCAAGACCATCGAGTTCCGCAAGTACGACAGTCTGCCCAAGGCGACCACTCCGCTGACCGAGGGCGTGACCCCCAACGGTCAGGCCCTGAACGTGACCACCATCACCAGCGACCTGCACCAGTACGGCGGCTGGACCCCGCTGACCGACCAGCTGCAGATGACCGCCATCGACAACAATGTGGTACAGGCCACCCGCGTGCTGGCCAGTCAGGCGGGCCGCACCATGGACAGCATCACCCGCGACGTGCTGGCCGGCGGCACCAATGTCATCTATGCGCCCAAGGTGGCAGCGGACGGCACCGAGTCCGTTGTGAAGAGCCGCGCCAATCTGGACAAGACCTGCACCCTGACCCCGAAGCTGTTCTTCCGAGCCGCCGCCCAGCTTGGCGCGATGAACGCCGACCCCATCGGCGACAGCTACATCGCCATCATCCACCCCTACGCTGCCTACGACCTGAAGACCAGCAAGGAGTTCATCGAGGTGCACAAGTACGCGGACCCGGAGGCCATGTTCCGGGGCGAGATCGGCAAGCTGGGCAACATCCGCTTCATCGAGACCAGCGAGGCGAAGATCTGGAAGGACGCCACCTGCCCGGCGGGTCTGGCCGTGTTCGGCACGCTGGTGCTGGGCGCCCACGCCTACGGCGTGACCGAGCTGGAAGGCGGCGGTCTGGAGCATATCGTCAAGCAGCTGGGCTACGGTGATGACCCGCTGAACCAGCGTGCGTCCGTGGGCTGGAAGGGAATGCGCGCCGCCGAGCGTCTGGTGGAGCAGTACATGATCCGCATTGAAAGTGTGTCGAGCTACTCGGCCAGCGCATCCGCGAACTAAGTGCCCTCTGCTTAGAGGAAGAACCGTTGGGCCCTGCGGCAAAGGGCAGGAAGGAGTCATATGAAAATCAAGCTTTTCAAGGACAACAGCCGGTACAAGGAGGATCTGTTCGTCAGCGTCAACGGGGTGAATTACAAGATCCGCCGGGGCGTTGAGGTGGAGGTGCCGCCGGAGGTGGCCGAGGTGCTGGAGCACAGCCAGATGCAGGACGAGCGGACCGCCGCCCGCATCGCGGCTGCCGAAAACGGCGTACAGTAACAAACAGCGGCCCGGCCGGGAAGATCGCCCAGCCGGGCCTTTTTCGAAAGGAGCGATGAGATGACCGTTAGAGAAGCGCTGGACCGCGCCGCAGAGCTGCGGCCGGGGTGCAAGCTTTCGGACGAGACGCGCAGACGCTGGCTCTGCGAGGAGGACGCCATGCTGCGCAAGCTGTATTTTGAGAAAAGCGGCGCGGCCGGGTACGAAAAAGTCGGTGCCGATGCAGCATGGTCTGGCAGCACCCTGCCGGACAGCACGGAGCTGCTGGTGCCGGTGCCCTACGACACCCTCTACCCCCATTTCCTCTGCGCCCGCATCGACGCGGCGCTGGGGGAGACCGACCGCTACGCCGGGGAACAGGCGCAGTACAACAGCATCCTGAGCGGACTGGCCGCCGGGCTGCGGCAGGAGAACCTGCCCCGCCGCCGGGTGCGCTGGCGCTGGTGAGGAGGGAAAAACGATGGCACTGGCAAACCGTGCGGGGCTGAAAAACACCCGCACCCTGCTGCGGGCCTTCGGTGGGCTGAACGAGACGTACAGCTGCACCGAGGCCGAATGCAGCAGCGGCAAGAATTTCTCGGCCCGGAATTTCCCGGCGCTGAGCACCCGCATCCCCCGCCGGAAGCTGCGGACGGCGGCCCCCGTGAACGGAATGTACCACCTGAACGGGCTGCTGGTGGTGGAAGGGACGAATCTCTGCTACAGCACCGACGACGCCCCGCAGACGGTGCAGACCGTGGAAAACGCCGTGACCGACAGCAAAAAGGTGCTGGTGGGCATGGGCACCAAGATCATCATCTTCCCGGACAAGGCGGCCTTTGATACGAAAGACCTGTCCGTGACGCCCTTAGCGGCGGCGTGGACGAATGGGAACGCGGATGTGGTGCTGACGCCCTGCGACGCGGCGGGGAAGACCTACACCGTCAAGAACCGGGGCCCCAAGGAGCCGACAGACCCCGCAGACGGCGACCTGTTCCTCAAGGTGGTCAACTCGCAGGTGCCCTACAGCAGCGAAAGCATCCTCGAAATCTACAGCGAGGCTTCGGGCAACTGGTCGGCCATTGAGCTGAACTGGTGCCGGATCGAGTGCAAGGGCATCGGGGCCGATTTTGCAGTCTGGGATACCGTGACGCTGAGCGGCATCAAGGACGACGATGGCGGGTATTGGAAGGGGCTGAAGGGTGACCGCATCGTCTACGCCCGCGGCGAGGACTGGGTGCAGGTTCGGGCCGAGCCCGGCGGCGATTACTTCTACGGCACCCTGACCAAGAGCGGAGATGTCATCCGCTGGAAGAGCATCGACGGCAAGGGCAGCGGCTTGGAGGGCAGCCCCGACCCGTTCCGGCTGGAGCGGCGGGTGCCCGACCTCGATTACCTGACCGAGTGCGACAACCGGCTGTGGGGCTGCTCCAAGGCGGAAAATGCTATCTACGGCTGCAAGTTGGGCGACCCGACCAACTGGTTCTCCTACCGGGGCATCGCGGAGGACAGCTACGCCGTGACCGTGGGCAGCGACGGGGATTTTACCGGCGCGTCCACCTGTCTGGGCTATGTGCTCTTTTTCAAGGAGAACTGCATCCACAAGCTGTACGGCTCCAAGCCCTCGGACTTTCAGCTCAGTGCCATCCGCTGCCGGGGCGTGGCGCGGAACGCCAGCCGCAGCCTCTGCGTGCTGAACGAGACGCTGTACTACCTCTCGCCGGACGGCGTGATGGCGTGGGACGGCAGCGTGCCCAGCAAGGTATCCGAAAAACTGAACACCGCCCGGCTGTCCAATGTGCGGGTAGCCGTGGGCGGTGCGCTGGATGGACGGTATTACCTGTATCTCGTGCGGGACAGCGGCGGGGAGAAGCCCGAAGAGCGGCTGCTGGTCTACGACACCGAGCGGGGCCTGTGGCAGGAGGAGAACGGCTGCTCCTACGAGATGGCCAGCACCGGCGGCCAGCTCTACCTCTGGGACGGGGCGGACATCTGGGCTGCCGACCCCAGCCGCGAAAGCGACTGGCAGACCACCGAGGGCGTGGAGGCGACCATCCCCTTTGAACTCATCACGGGGGATATCGGGCTGGATGGGGCGGAGGACCGCTACCTCTCCCGGCTGACCCTCCGGCTGGACGCCGACTGCGCCAGCACCGTGGCGCTGGAAGTGAGCTATGACGGCGGCGGGTGGGAGCCTGTGGCCGCGTGGCAGGTGAGGGGCCAGCGGAAGAACTTTGACCAGAGTTTTGTGCCCCGCCGGTGCAGCACGCTCCGGCTCCGGCTGCGCGGCGAAGGGCAGATCACCCTGCGCAGTCTGGCGCGGACTATCGCTTCGGCGCGGGGCGGCATTTTAGAACAGGAGGTGTGACGGATGGCAAGTGTTTCCGGTTTGAGCAAGCTGGGACTGCCGAAACTCAGCGACAATATGGACCCGGAGGATGCCCGCGCACTGCGGAATTACCTCTACCAGATGCAGGAGCAGCTGCAATATGTGCTGACCAATCTGGACATCGAAAACGTATCGGAGGAGCTGGGCACCAAGCTGCGCAGCCTGTGAGGAGAAAGGAGAACCTATGGCGAACGACGAAAGGAAGAGATCCTATTCCACCGAGGGGCTGAACAGCCGGCAGGAGGTGCAGAACGCGCTGGCCTCGGCGGGGTACCGCCCCTCTGAGAGCGTGACGGCGGCGGGCAATGCCCTGAAGGAACTGCAGGAGAACCGCCCCGGCGACTATGAAAGCAAATATCAGGATCGGATCGACGCGGCGCTGGACGACCTGAGCGGGAAGAAGGACTTCAGCTACAATTACGTCAATGACCCGCTTTACCACCAGTATGCACAGGTGTACACCCAGAACGCCCACAACGCCAGCGCGGACGCAGCGGCACAGGCGGCGGCGCTGACCGGCGGCTACGGCTCCAGCTACGCGGCCAGCGTGGCCCAGCAAGCGTACCAGCAGCAGATCGGGGCGCTGAATCTGGCCATCCCGACCCTGTACCAGTTGGCACTGGACACCTACGACAGCAGCGGCGATGCCCTTGTGACTCGGCTGGACCAGCTCAGCGCGCAGGAACAGAACGCGCAGGGGCTGTACAACCAGAAACTTTCGGATTATTACACCCAGCTTGAACAGTTGGGCAGCGCCTATAACAGCGCCTACCAGAAGGATTACGGCCGGTATCAGGACTACCTGAGCCGCCTGAACACCCTGTACGGTTACTATTCCCAGCAGGAACAGCAGCAGGCGGCCAAGAAGCAGCAGTGGTTCAACAATGCCGTCACGGCGCTGGGCGTCGTGGGCGACGCGGTGCAGCTTCTGGTCTCCGGCACCACGGGCCTCGGCTCGCTGGCCGGTTCGCTGCTGAACACCGGGTACAACATCTACGCCAACAACCGCGATTACGAGGCCGACCGCGCCGACACCGCGTGGAACCAGCAGATGCAGGAGAAAAAATATCAGGACGGCCTGACGCAGCAGCAGTTCGACAACACCCTTGCCCAGCAGCAGTATCAGGACAAGCTCCGCCAGCAGCAGTTCACCAACGATGTGACCAGCCAACGGCTGAACATCGCGAAGGGGGAATGGGCGCTGAAGCAGTCGAAGGCGGCGCAGCAGGTCCAAAAGGCCAGCGCGGATGCGGCGGCGAAAAGCAGCACCGGCCAACTGGGCAGCACCGGCGGCCTGACCGTGGGCAAGAGCGGCGTTTCCTCCGGCGGCACCGTGCCCTACACCGCCGCCCGGATGCGCAGTCAGGGCAAGAATGATGCGGCCATCCGCACCGAGCTGCTGAAAGAGGGGTACAGCAGCGGGGAGGTGGCGAGAATCATGAGGCAGCTCAACAGCTAAACAAACAGCCGCAGTGCAGGAGATGCTTTTTCCTGCGCTGCGGCTGATTTTGTTTGAACGGGAAGAACAGAATACAGGCTTTGGGACCCGGTAGACATTCCTAGGGGTCTAGGACCCGCGGGCTAAGCGACAGCCCGGTGGGCTGATCGCTTGCGGTGCAATGCACCGCCGCCCTGTTCGAACCCCACAAGGCACTGTAATAAAAAAGATGCAGCAGCCCCGGTAGACATTCCTAGGGGTCTAGGACCCGCGGGCTAAGCGACAGCCCAATGGGCTGATCGCTTGCGGTGCAATGCACCGCCGCCCTGTTCGAGTCCCACAAGGCACTGTGATAAAAAAAGATGCAGAAGCAATCGCTTCTGCATCTTTTTTGAGAGGGTGCCTTGTGGGATTCGAACCCACGGTCTCCAGATCCACAATCTGGCGCGTTAACCGACTACGCTAAAGGCACCACATAAATGCGCCCGAAGGGACTCGAACCCCCGGCCCACTGCTTAGAAGGCAGTTGCTCTATCCACCTGAGCTACGGGCGCACGTTGTTATCCCATTGGGTTCCTTATCTTGGGCAGCGAGCCGTCGGCGGCGGGCTGCGAGAGATATAATACCATACCCATCCGGTTCTGTCAAGCAAAAATACCAATTTTTTTGAAATTTTTTCGCCGGGCGGGGCACGATGCGGTCAGAAAATCCACATTCCGACATAGCCAAGTGCAAAACCGAGAGCGGCCCCGGCGAGGACATCCCGCGGGAAGTGGACCCCGGCCAGCACCCGCAGCACGCAGATGGCGGCGGCCACGACCACCATGGCGACCCCGGCGGCGGGATAGAAGTAGAGCCAGACCATTGCCAGCACCGCCGCGCTCAGGGCATGGCGGGAGGGGAAGGAATGGCCGTGGGTCTCCTTTTCCACCAGCGGCGTGAAGCCGGGCTGCTCATAGGGGCGGGGGAAGTTGAGCTTGGCCCGCAGCACCGTTCCGCCGAAGAAGACGAACCCCGGCACGAGAATGGCGCGGGCGATGAGCTGCATAAAATCAAGAGCGGCTTGGTTCAGCCCCACTTGCAGCAGCCGGAACCACTGGACGTTCAACAGCACGAGGAGCAACGGGTAACAGACGAAGGGCACCGCCGGGAGCCAGCGGTTGAGGGCGATGACGGCCGTCCTGACCGCAGGGTGGGCCTCCATCCAGTGCAAAAGCTTCTGATAGCGTTCCGGTGTCATGGTGCAGCCCTCCTGAAAAATCAAAAACAGGTGTCGAGATAGTTCTCCACATCAAAGGGTTCCGGGGTGGAATCCTTGCGCAGGTAGAGGGGGTGGTGGGGGTGGCCCTTTTTGCTCCGCTTGCCAAAGGTGACCCACGGGATGTCCCGCTCACGGGTCAGGGCCACCATCTCCCGCATCAGGCTGGGCAGATAGTCCCGCTTCTCGATCAGGGTGCCCCATGCGGCCCACATGGTCGGCTCGGTCTCGGCGAGGACGGCCTTGAGCCAGCGCAGATTCTCGTGGCAGAGGGCGCGGTCGGGGGTTTTGTCCATATCGTTGGGGTCGGTGGCGCGCTGGGGGTAGACGTTGAACATGATCCAACTGTCGAACCCGTTGGCGGCGGCAAGGCGCTCCACACTTTTCAGGGTGGGGTCCAGCGCACCGGGCTGAGCGGTGCTGGGGTTGATGCCGATGCAGACCAGCGGATGTCTGCCCACCCGGCCCAGAACGTAGCGGTAGGGCTGGTAGGTGTGGGGTTCGTAATACCAGATGCCGCCGGGGTATTCGCCCGCTTCCAGACGGGGCAGCTGTTCCGTTTGCATAGTGACTACCTCTCAAAATTCGATCTTTCTATTTATCGTACCTGAAAAAAGAATGGAAATCAACACCTTTGGGGGAGAAAGTCTCCCACAAATCAAAATTTCATGGTATACTGTCCTTGGAGCCGCAGGCTCTGAAAAAAGGAAGATCAGCTTTGCATTCTTTGAAAGGAGTCTTGCTATGCTGGAAGATTATAAAAACGCTCTGCGCGCGGGTCAGCGCGCCTACCGTGCCTGTGTGGCGCGGGGCCAGTCGCCTTATCTGGAGGTGCTGGATGAGATCCTTTCCGGGGTGAATATCGTGGCGCAGGAGCCGCTGGGGCTGGTGGACATCCCTGCCGAGAGCATCGTGGGCACCAAGACCAACGGCCGCCACACGGCCTTTGCGGCAAACTTCATGCCCCTGCTGGACGAAGGCACCGAGTTCGCGGTCAAGTGGTCGAACCTGTGCGACGCCCACTTGGAAGAGGGCATCCACACCCCCATCATCGCCTACGAATACCTGAACCGGTTCTATGTGCAGGAGGGCAACAAGCGGGTGTCCGTCCTCAAATATTACGAGGCCGTCACCATCCCCGGCACCGTGACCCGGCTGATCCCGGCGCGGAACGACACGCTGGAAAATAAAATTTACTACGAGTTCCTCGATTTCTATAAACTGTCCAAGGTGAACAACGTCCGCTTCTCGAAGCTGGGCGGCTACGCCAAATTACAGACGCTGGTCTGCAAAGCGTCGGAGGAAGCGTGGAGCGACGACGACCGGCTGAACTTCTCGGCGCTGTACACCATGTTCAGCCAGCAGTTCTACGCGCTGGGCGGTTCGGCCCTGAACCTGACCCCCGGCGACGCGCTGCTGGTGTATCTGTCGGTCTACCGGTATTCGGATGCGTGCCAGTCCACCCCGGCGCAGGTGCGGGAAAACCTTTCGCGACTGTGGGACGAGATCAAGATCCTGACGGAGCCCCACGCCGTCCAGCTCTCGCTGGAGCCGAAACCGGGCAGCGAGCCGCTGCTGAGCAAGCTGAACATCTTTGCCCAGAAGCCCAGCCAACTGAAGGTGGTGTTCCTGCACGAGTACGACGCCAAGACGAGCGCGTGGGTGCGGGGCCACGAAAAGGGCATTGAGGCCCTGAAAGCCGAATTCGGGGACCGGCTCCTCATCACCAACCGGGAGAACGTTTCCCCGGAGGTGGACGCGGAGCAGATCTTGGAAGAGGTGGCCCACGACAACGCAGATGTGGTGTTCACCACCAGCATCCGGATGCGGCCGGCCTGTTTGAAGGTGGCGGCTCAGCACCCCAAAACGAAGTTCCTGAACTGCTGCCTCAACACGCCGCACCCGCTGGTGCGCACCTATTACCCCCGCACCTACGAGGTGAATTACCTGCTGGGTATGCTGGCGGGCATCCTCTCCAAGACCGACCGGGTGGGCTATGTGGCCGCGAACCCGGTCTACGGTGTGCCCGCGGCGGTCAACGCCTTCGCACGCGGTCTGCGGGCGGTGCGGCCGGACGCCCATGTGGTGCTGCGCTGGGCCTGTGCGCCGGTGGAGGGGCAGCCGCTGGACTTCTCCGACCGACAGGATATCACCCTGCTCTACACCCGCAGTAGCAGCGAGCCGGTGGGCAGTAACCGGGACTATGGCCTGTGCCGACGCTTGCCGGACGGCAGCTTGCAGCCGGTGGCTCTGCCGGTGTGGAAGTGGGAAGTGTTCTATATCGGCATCATCCGCTCCATCTTCAACGGCACATGGGGGAGCGAAGCCAGCGGCAAGGCCGTGAATTACTGGTGGGGCCTCCAGAGCGACGCCGAGCGGGTGGACTACTACGAGGAGCTGGCGGGCGGCACCGCCCAACTGCTGAACCTCATCGCCGAGGCGCTCCAGAAGCATGAGCTGGCCATCTTCCCGGCGGGCGGGCTCTATGCACAGGGTCATGTGAAAAAAGTGCCGCAGGGCGACAATTACACCCCCAAGGAACTGATGCAAATGGATTGGCTGGGCGAGTGTGTGGAAGGAGCGCTGCCGCAGTACGAAGATCTGGATGTGAAGACCCGCGGCCTGATAGCCATCAACGGGCTGGGCAGCCTGAAAGGGATGCCGCTGTAACCGGCGTAAAATTCAACAGAATGGAGCATTGCGGACGTGAAGATACTTGCGATTTCGGATACCCCCTCCAAAGCACTGTGGGATTACTGCACCAAGGAGCGGCTTGCGGGGATCGACCTGATCCTCTCCTGCGGCGACCTGCCGAAGAAATACCTCGAATATCTGACCAATTTTACAGCGGCCCCCATTTTATATGTCCACGGCAACCACGACGGCAGCTACCGCCAAGGGGAGCCGGGCGGCTGCATCTGCGTGGACGATGAAATTTATATCTGGAAAGGGCTGCGGATCATGGGGCTGGGCGGCTGCATCCGCTATAACAAAGACCCGGAAGCCTACCAGTACACCGAAAGGGAGATGCGCAGCCGGGTGCGGAAGCTCTGGTTCAAGGCTCACCGGGCGGGCGGCATCGATCTGCTGCTGACCCACTCCCCGGCCAGCGGGATCAACGACGGCTTTGACAAGGCGCACAAAGGCTTCGTCTGCTTCAACGACCTGCTGGAAGAGTATCGGCCCAAGTGGTTCGTGCATGGGCATATCCACCTGAGTTACGATGCCAAACTCCCCCGCGTATGCAGCCATGGCCCGACCATGATCATCAATGCCACCGAGCGGTATGAGTTTGAGATCCCCGACCCGGACCCGGCAGCACGGCGGAAATTTTTTTGGAAAAACCCGGCCTTCCCGACCGAGAACTGAAAAGGAGAACGACCCATGGAATTGACCGAAAAGCTGGCGCAGCTGGACGCGCTGCAAAAGAAGCTGTATGCCTTCACCTGCGCGGAGAGCTCGCTGTATCTGGATTCCGTGACGGTAGCCCCCAAGAACACCGCCGAGGGCCGCGGCGTGGCCCTGAGCATTCTGGCCGGAGAGCGCCAGAAGCTGCTGACCGCCCCGGAGACCAAGGCACTGCTGGATGAGCTGGCCGCCGAACAGGACAAGCTTGACCCTCTCCACAAGCGGGAGGTGGAGCTGCTGCGCCGCGAGTGCGAAAAGATGACCCGCATCCCGGCGGAGGAGTATATGGCCTACACCGAGCTGACCAACCGGGCCAGCGATGTCTGGCATAAGGCCAAGGAAAACAACGATTTCGCCTCCTTCTGCCCCATTTTGCAGGAGCTTGTGGACTACAACCGGAAATTTGCGGTCTACTACGACGCCGAAAAGGCCCCCTATGACGCTCTGCTGAACGAGTACGAGCGCGGGGTGGATTCAAAGCAGCTGGACGCCTTCTTCGACACGCTGCGGGAGGGCATCGTGCCGCTGATCCGGGCCATCGGGGAGAAGCCTCAGATCGACGACAGCTTCCTGCATCTGGAATACCCGGCCGACCGGCAGAAGGCTTTTGCCGACTATCTCATGGAGGTCATGGGCATCGACCGCAGCCACTGCGGGCTGGGGGAGACGGAGCACCCCTTTACGCTGGAGTTCAACAACAAGGACGTCCGCATCACCACCAACTACGACCTGCACAATGTGGCGTCCTCCATGTACTCCGTCCTCCACGAGGGCGGCCATGCCCTGTATGAGCTGGGCATCCGGGACGACTTGCAGTACACCTGCCTGACCGGCGGCGTCTCCATGGGCGTCCATGAGAGCCAGTCCCGCTTCTACGAGAACCTCATCGGCCGGTCCCGCGCCTTCGTGGGGGTCATCTACCCCAAGGTGCAGGAATTCTTCCCGGAGCAGCTGGGCCATGTAACGGCGGAGCAGTTCTACCGCGCCATCAATAAGGTGGAGCCCAGCCTCATCCGCACCGAGTCCGACGAGCTGACCTATTGTCTGCACATCATGGTGCGGTACGAGATCGAGAAGCAGCTCATCGCCGGGACGCTGCAGGCGAAGAACGTTCCCGCCGCGTGGGCGAAGCTGTATCAGGAATATCTGGGCGTGGAGGTCCCCAATGACCGCGAGGGCTGTCTGCAGGACAGCCACTGGTCCGGCGGCTCCTTCGGCTATTTCCCGTCCTACGCGCTGGGCAATGCGTACGGCGCCCAGATGCTGCACAACATGGAGCAGGAGTTCGACGTTTTTGGACAGGTGGCGAGGGGCAGCCTCTCCGGCGTGACCGGCTGGCTGCGGGAACATGTCCACCAGTACGGGCAACTGCTGGAGCCTGCCGCCATCGTGAAGAATGCGTGCGGTGAATTTGACCCGCATTACTACCTCGATTACCTGACCCGGAAGTATACCGAGCTGTACAACTTATAATAGGGCAAATCAAAAGCGGCACCGGAAAACGTTCGAAACGTTCCGGTGCCGCTTTGCTTTCACAGTGGAGCCATCTCAGTTGTGGGAACGGATGGGGCACAGTTGGTTACAGGGGAAGCTTGCCGCTGACCTTGTTGACGACGTAGTAAGCCGCTTCCTCTTCGGGCTTGATATACACCTTGCAGGACTGGACGCCGACTTTGTGGGTCAGGCGGTAATCGGCCTTGGCGCGGTCCACGAGGTCGGTGATGTTATACTGCTTGCCGGAATATTCCACATAGACTTCCGGTGCCAGCGGCGGGCGGCCGCGATGGGCAGTCTTGCCGGTCTTGGTGGTGGGTTTTGCTGCCTTATCCGCTTTGGCAGCTTTGCGTGTAGCCTTTTCTGCAGCAGGAGCGTCTGCCACAACAGCGGGCTTTTTCTCAGACATGAGTTCAACCTTCTTTCTCAAATGATCTGCGCTGCACACAGCGCCCGATGACCCCGATGAAAAGAAATCATTTCAAACGGTAACACATAACTATATAATAGTTTCTTCTGTTTCGTTTGTAAAGAGGTTTTTCGAAAAAATGCCTGAATAATGAAAGAATCAGCGCGAATTTCCCCAAAAAGTTACCCGCGGCATAGCTCTTGGGCGCGTGGAACGATGGGGGACAGCAGGGTTGTATCCCAGTCCTCCGCGAGGACAAATAGGTCGTTCCGAATTTCGTCTGCGATCCGCTCGGTGCTGCGGCGCTGTGCCAGCGCGAAAAGTGCTGCCAGAAGTTCGAGCTTCAGGGTGCGGACCTCGGCCGGCGCGTTCCACAGCCGGGCAAGGTCGTAGTTGTCCGTGCTGCCGCAGCGCATGGTGCAGTTGGCGCAGTTGGGGGCGACCCGGTGTTTCTCGGTCTCCACGATGTTTCGCATCCGCTCCAGCGCGGTGGTGTCGGCCTCCGGCTTTGCCGCCAGCCGCAGCCCGGCGGCAAGCACATGGTCGGTGTCCTCGGTCTTGGGCTCGTTGACCGTGGAGCGCGCCAGCCCCACCAGTGCGCCCAGTAAAAGATCTCGCTGCTGCTGCGCAGCTGTCACGGGAGAAGAAAGCAAAGTGCTCATAACAAAACTCCTTTTGCGGGAAATGCCCGCAGAATGATAACATCAGTATACACGAAAGTGCCCAAGCAAAACAAGACGTTCCGCCCGTTTGGAAAAATTTCGATTTGAATCTTGATTTTAGCGCGAAAATGGATTATAATATTACCGTTCTGTTTTGAATAAGATAAGCCGGTGTGTCGGAATGGCAGACGAGGGGGACTCAAAATCCCTTGTGCTAATAACACGTGTGGGTTCGACCCCCACCACCGGCATAAAAAGGAAGCCCTCCAGCTTGTCTGGGGGGCTTCCTTTTTATCTGCGGCGTGTGAGCGGGTCGAACAGCACGACCCTGCACAGCAGGGGAGCAATCAGCCCTGCGGGCTGTTGCTCAGTGCGCGGGAGACCCCCACCACCGGCATA
>OJKW01000312.1_pt1 | contig 41528 bp, 36 predicted proteins | sample 1596591 | NCBI WGS metagenome assembly OJKW01 (sample SAMEA4350166, study PRJEB24818) | metagenome | biome: human; feature: gut; material: faeces | place: Denmark | collected 2013-09 | reverse complement strand
CAATAATCCGTCATTATTTATGCGCATAATTACCAATGTTTTCTGTGCTATTTTACCAATACTTTATTAGCAAGTATTCTTTTTGAAGTTTCTATGTCATTTGCCATCTGAGCCTTGAGCTCATCCAGGCTTCCAAATTTCTTCTCACCTCGGATCTGCTCGATAAGCTCCACCTTGATGACCTGTCCATATATGTTCCTGTCAAAGTCGAAGATATTCGTCTCTATGGTGATATTTCCCTTGTCGTTAACTGTAGGATTGTCTCCTATGTTGGTGATTCCCATATAGACTCTGAAAGGATCCTCATGTCCCGTATGCTTCCCCCGGATTATCCTGATCCTTGAAGCATACACACCAGCCGGCGGGTACAGCTTGCGCTCCTCCGGCAGCATATTCGCAGTCGGTATTCCTATTGTCCTTCCAAGCTGTTTACCGGACACCACTTCACCTGTCATACTGTACGGTCTGCCGAGCATCGGAATGACCGACCTCACATCTCCCTCAGAAATATTCTTCCTGATGACAGTTGAGCTGACCACCTCGTCATCCTGTTCCAGCTTGTCTATGACTATGACCTTATAACCATACTCCTCCGCATGACTCTTCAAGGTCTCCACATCACCTTTTCTGTCTCTGCCGAATCTATAGTCACTTCCAACCACCACATATCCGGCTCTCATCATACCCACCAGTATATCCCTGATAAAAGCCTCTGGCTCTGTTGCAGCAAATGCATCATCAAACGGATATTCGACCAGAACGTCAACACCTGTATCCGATACCACCTGTGCTTTCTCTTCAGATGTATATATGGTCTTCATATTACTCACATCGAACCCATTATTTTCCCTCATGTCAAATGTGAACACAACGCCCATATATCCCTGTCTCTGAAGCTTCAACACCTGCTCTATCAACAGCATGTGTCCCTGATGGATACCATCAAACTTGCCCAGGGCAACCGCCGTGCGCTCTGTGCTATTCAGTTTTACCTTCTTCGTGTCCTTTATATGAATCATAACTGTCTGTCCTTAATTGCTCACCGGAAACATCTTGAACGGCACATACTGCCTCTTCTCATCGCTGTATTCATACAGTGCCGCAAATCTTCCATTCTCATCGAACACCTTGACATAGGTATCCCTGTGTATCTTATTCTCGGCAAATGCATCCGCACTGAGCTTATTTCCATTTGCCAGAAGCTTAACACCCTTCTCAGCTATATGAAGCTCCGGTATATCCGGCATGAGCTTATCCGTTGTTAATATATGCTGCATGAGTGTCCCGTCATCCCTTGCCTTCTCCACCTCATCAAGCGTCAGACTTTCTTCTATAGTAAAGCCCTTCACCTCGGTTCTGACAAGCTTCTCCATCACAGCACCGCAGCCAAGCTTTTCTCCTATATCCCTGCACAGGCTTCTGATGTATGTTCCCTTGGAACAGCTCACATCAAATGTCACTCTCGGGAGTTCTACTGACTGTATAGTAATCCCATGTATCGTGACCGGTCTCGGATCCCTCTCAATGACCTGTCCGGCTCTTGCCAGTTCATAGAGCTTCTTACCATTCACCTTGATGGCTGAATACATCGGTGGGATCTGCATGTAATCGCCTACAAAACTCATCACCGCAGCCCTGACTGTCTTCTCATCAGGATATACATCTGTCACGTCTGTCATGACTCCTGTCACGTCTTCGGTGTCACTTGTCTTTCCGAGAAGCATGGTACATGTGTATGTCTTGTTCTTCTCAGTGAGCAGGTCGCACATCTTCGTAGCACTTCCCAGACACACAAGAAGAACTCCCTCCGCCATGGGATCGAGAGTTCCGGTATGACCTATCTTTTTCTGTTTTAGTATACCCCGGAGCTTTGCAACCACATCAAATGATGTATAGCCCTGCTCCTTATATATATTGATAAAACCGTCTATCATAATTATTATTTATTCCTATCCAAGAAACTTTAAGCTGTTTTTATACCAACTGCTTTTCAATCTCTGCGACTATCTCTGCAACTATCTTATCCGGATCACCTTTTATATTGCATCCCGCTGCTTTTACATGACCGCCGCCGCCGAAGCTCTGGACTTCGAGCAGGCCGCCGCCCTGCGTGACCGCATCCGCGCCCTGTCGGTGCTGTCCAAGAATCAGAAGGTCATCGCCGGCATCTGCGCCGACACCGATGTCTGGGGCGTATACACCGGCCCGGCCCGTGCCGGCTGCGCCGTGCTGCACATTGAAAACGGCGACCTGCTGGGCCGCCGCGTGGAGGTGCTGCCCGCCGCCGAGGACGATGCCGCCCTGCTGGGTGCCGTGGTGCCCCAATACTATCTGGACCGCGAACTGCTGCCCCGTGAGATCCTGCTGCCTCTGCCGGTGGAGGATATGGACACCCTGTCCGCCCTGCTGACTGAGCGCTGCGGCCACACCGTCACCCTCCGCGTCCCACAGCGGGGCCAGCGGCGGGAGCTGCTGGACATCGCCTGCCGCAACGCCAAAGAAGAGGTGGAGCGCGTCACCTCCGACGCCGAGCGCACCGCCGGTATCCTCCGGCTTTTACAGGAACTGGCCGGCCTGCCGGTGCTGCCCCGCCGCATGGAGAGCTACGACATCTCCCACACCGGCGGCGCCGATCAGGTGGCCAGCATGGTGGTATTCGTGGACGGACGGCCCCTGAAGCGGGACTACCGCCGCTTCCAGATCCAGAGCTGCGACGGTCCCGATGACTACGGCGCCATGGCGGAGGTGCTGGAGCGCCGGTTCCGCCGGTATCTGGACGGCGACGGAAAATTCTCCCCCCTCCCCGACCTGCTGCTCATCGACGGCGGCGTCCAGCACGCTCGGGTGGCCGAGGAGGTGGCGGCTAAGCTGCACCTCTCCGTGCCGGTTCTGGGCATGGTGAAGGACGACCGTCACCGCACCCGCGCGCTGGTAACGGCGCAGGGCATGGAGATCGGCATCCAGACGCCCCCCGCCCTGTTCGCCCTGATCGGTCGGGTGCAGGAGGAGGTCCACCGCTTCGCCATCACCTACCACCACCAGAAGCACGCCAAAAACGCCTACCGTTCCCAGCTGGACGGCATCGCCGGCGTGGGCGAGGCCCGCAAGAGGCTGCTTTTGCAGCGGTTCGGCACCGTCAAGGCCATTCGCGCCGCAGAGCTCCTCCAGCTGGAGGAGGTGCTGCCCAAGCCCGCCGCCCGCGCCGTCTACGACCACTTCCATCCGGAAAATATGCCAAAGGAGAACACCCCATGAGATATTACGCCACACTGGGCCCCGCCTGCTGCGAAGCGTCCGCGCTGGCCGCACTGCTGCGCCGCGGCGTCTCCGGCTTCCGGCTCAACGTGTCCCACACGATGCTGGCCGCCCGCCGCGACTGGATCGACGCCCTCCACGATGCGGAGCGCTCCACCGGTCTGGCCGCCCAGCTGATGATCGACCTCCGCGGGCCGGAGGTGCGCATCGGTGCTCTCCCCTCCCCGCTGACGCTGACGGCGGGCGAGGCCGTGACGCTGGGCGCGGATATCCCTGTGGAAAAAGATGTGCTGGCGGCGCTGGTGCCCGGCATGACCGTCCTGCTGGACGATGGGGCTATGGCCCTGACCGTGCTGGACGGCGGGCGGTGCCGCGTCACCCGCGGCGGCGTCCTCACCGGCCACAAGAGCCTGACGCCGGAGGGCACGGAGCTGCACCGCCCCGCCCTGTGTGAGGCAGACCTCGCGGATCTGGCCCAGGCCGCGGCGCTGGGCGTCAGCGCCGTCATGCAGCCCTTCGTCCGCAGCGCCGATGACCTCCGCACTGTGCGGCAGGCCATGGTGGAGAACGGCCTTGCCCACGCGGAGCTGTTCGCCAAGGTGGAGGATCAGACGGGGCTGGACGCTCTTCCGGACTGGATGGACCTTTGCGACGTGGTCACCATCGCCCGGGGCGATCTGGGCAGCAGCCTTCCTCTGGAGCAGCTGCCCGCCGCCCAGAAGCACATCGCCGCCCTGTGCCGCAGCCGCCGCAAGCCGTTTCTGGTGGTGACTCAACTGCTTCACAGCATGATCGACCATCCCACCCCCACCCGCGCCGAGGTACTGGACATCTACAACGCCGTACTGGACGGTGCGGACTGCCTGATGCTCACCGGCGAGACGGCCCAGGGCCGCTATCCGCTGGCGGCATTGGACTGGCTGATGCGCGTGGCCCAGGAGGCGCAGCGCGCCCGCTGACTTGAACTGAAAACACGCAAAGACCGCACCGGCCTCCTGCCGGTGCGGTCTTTGTTCTATCCCTCCCAATGGCTCGGTATCAAAATTTGTCGGGCGCTCACTCCGCGTGCCGCCGCCTGCGGCGGATGGCAGCGCCTGCCAGGGCCATCGCCGCGCCACTGGCCGCGGCGATCCACAGGCCCACGGCGCCCTCATCCGCGGTCCGCGCCGATCGCACGCTGCCGGAGGCGCCGGCAGCCTCTGCCTTACCGATGCTGGCGTCCTCCTTGCGGATCTCCTGGGTGCCCGCCGCGTCGCGGAAGTACCGGCCGCAGTCCTCACATGTCCAGCAGGTGACATATCCCACCTGTGTCGGCGTGGCCGGACGGCCGTTCACCTTCACCAGCGCCGTATGGTTCTTGTTGTCCACCGCGCCGTAGGCCGCCCCGCAGGCGGCGCACACCGCCCGCTCCACGCAGGTGGCCGTACCGCCGCTGCACCTCGCCGTCTCCGACTGCCGGCAGCCGTTCACGGTACACCTGCGGGTGTGCCGGTCGTTCCCGTCGGATGTCCACGCGCCCCACGTATGGCCGCTCTTTGCCGCCGTGACGGTATCGCCGCACACGGCGCACACCACCGCCGTGGTGCAGTCGCCGTCATCCGCCGCGCCGCTGTGCAGGCAGGCGTAGCCGCAGTCGCGGCACGCGCCGCCGGCCCAGTCATGGCCGCTCTCCGCCACGGTCACAGCGCCGCAGCAGCTCCACTTCTTCAGATGGCTGTCCGCCGTGGTGATCCACTGCTCCTCCCCGCCTGACGCATGGTTGTCGGGATCAATGTCGCCGTAGCTCCTGCCGCAGTAATCGCACGCCGCCGGCTCGAGGCAGGTGGCCGTACCGCCGGAATGCACCGTCTCCAGCCCCTGCCACGCCAGCACCGGAATGCGCATACCGTTCTCCGCCAGCCGCTTGCTGCCGCAGTCGGTGTCCCACGGGTGCGCGTCGTCACCGCGCCCCGCGATCAGCGCCTGCAGCACCGTGCCGTCGGCAAAGGCCGCGGCGGCCTTGGCTGTACCGCTGCCGCTGCCGCCCGTCAGATACCAGCAGTTCTCCACGATGCCCTCATTGGAGATGCTGCCGCCGGTGATCTCACCCACGTTATAGCAGTTCCGGATGGTGGCCGTGGTAAAGCCGTCCCGCATGTCGCCGACGATGCCGCCCGCCACATTGACGCTGCTGCCGTACCGGTCCTCCTCCTGGATGCTGCCCGTGTTATAGCAGTCCTGGATCAGGGACGCGTCGAAGCTCACGCCCAGAATACCGCCCATGCCATGGCGGCCCTCCGGACCTCTGCTGATGCCGCCGCTGATCGTCCCGGTATTCACGCAGCCCCGTATCGTTCCCCTGTCGCTCATGCCGACGATGCCGCCCACGCGGCCCATGGTGCCGATGTCGTCGTTAGGCGCGATGGTGCGGAGGGTACCGTCATTCCGGCAATTCTCGATGGTCCCGCTGCTGGAACCGGCAATTCCTCCGGCATTGATCTGGACCCCGCCCAAGGAGCCGTCCACCTTATTGAGGCGAATATCGCAGAGGTTCCGGCAGTTCCGGATCGCCGCGCCATTGGCCTCGCCTGCGATACCGCCCACATTGCCTCCGCCGACACCGTGGACATAAATATAGCCCGTCACGGTGACGTTCTGCACAACGGCGCTGCCCGTCAGCTGGGCGAACAGCCCGCTTGCGTGGGTATTCTCGGCATTTGTCGATACATACAGCCCCTTGATGGTGTGGCCCTGCCCGTCAAACGTGCCGCCGTAGCCTTCCGGCGCCGTAGATGTCCGCTCATACTGCCCCATGGGTGTCCAATCAGACAGCCACATGCCGCTCTCGCCCTTGGTATACCTGCCGTTTTCATCGAAGGTGCCGTCGTTCAGTACGATGTCCGCCGTCAGCACGGCGCAGGCATCGCTGTTCATCTTCCGCCCGTTGGTGCCGTTGACGATATCCCTGAACACCACCAGCTCCTCCGCATTTCCGATCTGATAAGGCTCCTCCGCGGTGCCGCTGCCGCTCAGGCTGCGGCCCCACCACGCCATCAGGATCAGATCCCCCATCACAGGGGCGGAGAAGTCATACGCCTCCCCGTTCAGCTGCCAGCCCAGCAGCTCGTGTCCCTCGCTGGTGGGATCGGCAGGACGGGAGACTGCCTGTCCCCGCAGCACCCGCGTCCCATCGGTGCTGCCGTACATGGTCAGGAACGTGACCTGGCACTTGGCGCTGGCCTTGATGGTGCCTCCGCCGCTGACGCTGGTCAGGAACACCGTGCGCTCGGCGTTGTAGCTGGCGTCGATGGTGCCCTCGTTGACGACACCGGCGCTGCCGCTGCAGTCCTGAATGGTGCCGCCCTCGGCATACATGGTTCCTTCATTGAAAACGCCGCCCGCGCCCAGCAGACCTCCGGCCGAGCAGTCGCGGATGGTGCCGCCCTTCATGGTAAATATACCCCCGTTATACACGTACACGCCGCCCGCGTCTCTGGCGCCGTAGAAGGGGCTGGAGCAGCCCATGATGGTGCCGCCGTTCATGGTAAATCTGCCGCCGGCGTTCACCACCACGCCGCCGGCGAAGGCGCTGCCCATGGCGGGGACCTTACCGCCGGTGATGATGCCGCCCTTGACGGAGAAGTCGCTGTGCGTGCTCTCCGGATCGCTGTCATTCAGCTCCAGATAGCCGCCGTTCCCGACCCAGAACACGATGTTGCTGCCGTTGCTCCGGAGCACGTGGCCGTTCAGGTCCACGGGCACGTACCGGCTGACATCCAGTCGGCTTCCCGTGAGCTGCACGTCCGCCGTCAGGATCACCTTGCTCACCTCGCTGTCCGCCAGCGCGGCGGCCAGTCCCTGCGCCGTGGTGACCTCGCGGTCAGCAGTGCCGAGGAAATGCGCGCCGTCCTCCCTGGTCACGCTGTTCACGATACTGTCCATCACGCTCACATGCCCCTCGGACTTGATGATCAGGCTGTCCACCGCGCCACCCCGCAGCTGCAGCACGCCGCCGGTCTCCACCGTGACCTTGCTGTACCGGCCGCCGGTGATGGTGACATTGGCGTCACCGGCGATGATAAGCTCGCTCACCCGTTTCCCGTCAGCCACGGTGATGCTTTTCGCCGCCTTGTGGATGGTCAGAGGCTTCGAGACGTCCTGATAGATGGTCAGATCGCCTCCCACGTATTTCCCACTGGTATCCGCCAGCACCACCGGCAAACGCTCCTCTGTGTGGATGTATACCGTGACGGTCCCATCGGCCAGTGTCAGCGTAGCGCAGTTCTCCTCCGGGATTAGGCTGCCGCTGTAAAGCCGGACCTTCGCCCGGGTGTCCTCGCCCACGGTGTAGGCGTCGTCCGCCGCCAGCGCCTGCACCGGCAGCAGGCTCACCGCCATGCACAGTGCCATCAGGATGCTTACCAATCGTTTCCTCATGTGTTCTCCTCCCTTTCGCCGCAGGACGCGGCCCCCAGTTGAAAGTCGTAGCGCATCTCCAGCGCGTGAAACAGTCTCTCTATGGTACGCTGGCCCACGGCCCGCAGATCCATGGTCCGCAGGAAGGCCAGCGCCTGCTGGATCTCCTGCTCCGGCACCCCGTAGCCCCGCAGGCTCAGTGTCAAAAAGCACTCCAGCTTCTTCTCCAGCGTCAGCGCTCCGCCGCAGGGCTGGGCCATATAGCCCCGCATCAGTCCCGCCGACCCCAGCTCCAGCATGTAGAAATCCTCTGCCGTCAGCTGCGGCTGGTACGGCCCGAAGATGTCGTACAGCTCTCGGGCTGTCTCGCGGAAGATGTACTCCGACGCCTCCTTCTGGGTATAGGCCTCGATGTAGATCTCCCGCAGGTTCTCGTTGAGCTCCGTCAGCGTCAGCTGGATGGCCGTCTCCGCCGCGTACACGAACACCGGCGGCAGCGTGCCGCCGGCCACGCTGCGGGCCGCCCCGAACTGGCCGGAAAACATGAACGCCACCAGCTCCGACAGTACGCCGTCCTTGGCGCGGAAGATGTTCTGGAAGCTGCTGTTGGAGACCCCCGCTTTCCGGACGATCTCCGCCACCGTGGTCCGTTTGTAGCCCTGTTCCAAAAACAGCTTGACACATACGGCCAGTATCCGGCGCTTGGCCGGCAGACTGGCGTTGGTCAGCGCCATGGAGACCACCCTCTTCTATTTCTGGCATATATGCCATTATAGTACCATGCAGCCACCGCCTGCGCAAGCACTTTCTAACGGTTTTTTACTTTTCGGCAAAATCACGGTCCTTTTTTTCAAAAATTGGATATCCGTCCCCTGTTCGCGCATAAACGCCCTCCCCTCCTGCGCAAAAAGAGTACCGGCGCACCCTGCGGTGCGCCGGTACTCTTTCCCTTTTTTCTCTCACTCGATCTCGAAGTCATCTGTCTCAATAACGTCCGGCTGCTGATGCCGCACCACCTTCACGGCGCACAGCGCCACGCTGAGGTTCAGCGCACCGTCCAGCAGCAGCGACACGCCCATCAGCATCACCAGTGCCCGAGCCCCCTCGGTGGGCCGCAGCACCAGCAGCAGTCCGATGACGCCTGTGAGCACTGCCAGCGCCAGCACCAGCCACCACTGGGGAATACCGAATCGCCTGGCGTCCACGGCGATCTGGATCTTGAACAGGCCGTCCGCCAGCACGGGGATACCAAACATCACGCACAAAAAGCTCATGGCCTCCCCGGGGTGGCACAGGGCGATGATGCCCACAGCGATGAGCAGGCTCCCGAAGGCCAGGTCGTACTGAAACGCCAGCCGGAACAGATCCTTGGAGAAGTATCCGCCCAGCTTGATGGCCCCGCACACCACCATGCCGATGCCCAGCGCCCTGCCGATCCACGGTACGCACCGCTCCGACATCACCAGCAGCACCGCGCCCAGCACGCAGAACAGCACCGACACCACGATATATCCGGTTTTCACGGCCCACAGCGGCCCCGTTAATCTCACATTCCGCACAACTTGCATCTCCCTTCGCGCGTTCCGCGCCTTTCTTTTTGTCATGCCCCATGATACCGCGCCGCCGCGCTCTGCGGTACGGGCAGAAAAAAGAGATGCCCGAAATTCGGACATCTCTCTGTATACATCTGGTTTTTGGGCAAAGCGGGCCGTTTGTCTGTCGCCGCTCACAGCTGCCGGTTGTTGCTGTGAGCCACGATAAGCTCCGGCACGCCGCGGCACAGCTGGAGCATCCGCTGCAGGTCGCTCAATGACTCCTCCTTCATGCCGCCGCTGACCCAGTCGATCCACACGCCGAACAGCTGGCACTTCATGAACTGCACCACCACCCGCCGGTCGCCGCCGGAGATGCTGGCATCGGAGAACACGGTGGTAAGATACGTATCCACCACGTACTCGCACAGCCGCATGGTGTCCTGCAGGAACATATCCCGATTGGCGGAGTTGAAAATGTGCATCACAGCGCGGCGGTTCTCCCGTGCCGTGTGGAACGCCACGGAGAAGCATTCCTCCATGGAGGAGATGGTCGGGTACTGCCGGATCAGCTCATCGGTCTGCTCCGTCACGATCTCCCCCAGCAGGGAGGGAATATCCTGAAAGTGGTAGTAGAAGGAGTTGCGGTTGATACCGCAGTCCTCCACGATGTCGCGGACGCTGATCTTACTCAGCGGCTTCTGGTTCAGCAGCTTCATGAACGACGCCTTGATGGCCTGCTTCGTGAAATTCGCCACGGTGCTCCTCCTGTTCTCGGCGGTACAAAGCCCGCCCTACGGCTGTTCGCCGAGGGCGGGCCGTATGTAGTCCCTTTTATTTGGCGCTCAGGTACTCGTCGATGGACTTGGCGCCCAGCTTGCCTGCGCCCATGGCCAGAATGACGGTAGCCGCACCGGTGACGGCATCGCCGCCGGCGTACACGGCCTGACGGGAGGTAAGGCCCTCCTCGTTGACGATGATGCCGCCCTTCTTGTTGACCTCCAGGCCCTTGGTGGTGGACTTGATCAGCGGGTTGGGGCTGGTGCCCAGAGACATGATGACAGCGTCCACCGGCAGGTCGAACTCGCTGCCCTTTTTCTCCACGGGACGGCGGCGGCCGGAGGCGTCCGGCTCACCCAGCTCCATCTCCACGCAGGTCATGGACTTCACGCAGTCCTGCTCATCGCCGTTGATCTGCACGGGATTGTTCAGCGTCTTGAAGATGACGCCCTCCTCGATGGCGTGCTCCACCTCCTCGTGACGGGCGGGAAGCTCCTCCATGCCGCGGCGGTACACCACGTACACCTCGGCGCCCAGGCGCTTGGAGCAGCGGGCTGCGTCCATAGCCACGTTGCCGCCGCCCACCACGGCCACGGTCTTGCCCTTCAGATCCATGATGGGCGTGTCGCTGTCGGGCAGGTACGCCTTCATCAGGTTGATGCGGGTCAGGAATTCGTTGGCGGAGTAGACGCCCTTCAGGTTCTCGCCGGGGATGTTCATGAACATGGGCAGACCGGCGCCGGAGCCGATAAACACGGCCTCAAATCCGTTCTCCTCCATGAGCTCGTCGATGGTGATGGTGCGGCCCACCACGGTGTTGGTCTCCACCTTCACGCCCATGGCCTTCAGACCGTCCACTTCCTTCTGGACGATAGCCTTGGGCAGACGGAACTCGGGGATGCCGTACACCAGCACGCCGCCGGCCAGATGCAGTGCCTCAAACACCGTGACCTCATAGCCCTTCTTGGCCAGGTCGCCGGCGCAGGTCAGGCCCGCGGGGCCGGAGCCGATGACCGCCACCTTGTGGCCGTTGCTCTCGGGCTTGGCAGCGGCCTCGGTGCTGTGGGCGTTGTGCCAGTCGGCCACGAAGCGCTCCAGACGGCCGATGCCCACGGGATCGCCCTTCTTGCCGCGGACGCAGTGCATCTCGCACTGGCTCTCCTGGGGACATACGCGGCCGCACACGGCGGGCAGGGAGCTGGTCTGATGGATGACCTGATATGCGCCCTCATAGTCCTTCTCCACGATCTTCTGAATAAACTCGGGGATGCGCACGTTGACGGGACAGCCGTCCACGCAGGGATGGTTCTTACAGTTCAGGCAGCGGGCGGCCTCGTCCAGCGCCTGCTCCTCAGTGTAGCCCAGCGCCACCTCGAGGAAGTTCTTGTTGCGGACCTGAGGGTCCTGAGAAGGCATCTCGTTCTTATCCAAACGCATGTTGATCTTGCCAGCCATCTTACTTTACCTCCTGCTTGAACAGATTGCAGACTTCCTCGTGCTTATGCACCTCGAAGTCGTGGTACATCTGGTTGCGCTTCACAGCCAGATCCCAGTCCACCTTGTGGCCGTCGAAGTCGGGGCCGTCCACGCAGGCGAAACGGGTCTCGCCGCCCACGGTAAGGCGGCAGCCGCCGCACATGCCGGTGCCGTCGATCATGATGGGGCTCATGGACACGGTGGTGGGCACGCCGTAGGGCTCTGTGGTCTTACAGACGAACTTCATCATGACCATGGGGCCGATGGCGAAGATCTCGTCATACTGATTGCCCTCGTCCAGCAGCTGCTTCAGTGCCTCGGTAACAAGGCCCTTCTGGCCGTAGGAGCCGTCGTCGGTGCAGACCTTCAGCACGGAGGAAACCGCCTTGAACTTGTCCTCCAGAATGACCACGTCCTTGCTCTTGAAGCCCACCACAGCGTGGACCTCTGCGCCGCAGTCATGGAACTTCTTCAGCACGGGGTAGGCGATGGCGCAGCCTACGCCGCCGCCGACGACACAGACCTTCTTCTTGCCCTCCGTCTCGGTGGGGCGGCCCAGGGGACCCACGAAATCGTGGAGACAGTCGCCCTGCTGCTTGTGGCTCAGCTTCTCGGTGGTAGCGCCCACGGTCTGGACGATAATGGTCACGGTGCCCTTCTCGCGGTCATAGTCGTGGATCGTAATGGGGATGCGCTCGCCCTTTTCATCCACACGCAGGATAATGAACTGGCCCGGCTCCGCCTTCTTGGCGACCATAGGCGCTTCGATCTCGTACAGGATCACAGTGGGCTTCAGCGCTTCTTTTCTAACGATGCGATACATACATCACGGCTCCTTCTTCTCTAATGTTCGGTGTCCGGCATAGTGGATCACTGTCACGGCATATCCGTTCTCCGCTTTATTGTAACACCAACCGGCAGACCCGTCAATCTTCATTTGCCGGAAAACAGCTCAGACCCCCTGCTGCAGCAGGACTTTCCGGCCATGGACATCCACCAGTTCCTCCTGCCGCATCTTCTTCAGCTCCCGCATCATGGCGCTGCGGTCCGTGGAGATATAGTCCGCCAGCGCACTGAGGGAAAACGGCAGCAAGAACTCCCCGCTGCGGTTTTTGGCGGCCATCAGCGAGAAATAGCACATCAGCTTGTCCCGTATGCTGCGGCGGCTCAGCACCTCCACCCGCTCATACAGAGACGTGGCCTTCTCTGCCACCAGCTGGAACATGTTCTCCACCACCTGTGTGTGGTGGGTGCAGGCTTTTTCACACCGCTTCGTCACCTGGTCGGCGGCCATGAACCACACGCGGCAGGCGGTCTCCGCCACCACGGTGATGCTGTCGCCGGCCACATTCTCGAACATCAGCATCTCCCCGAACACGCCGCCGCTCTCCAGCCGCTCCAGAATGGTGCGGCTTCCCTGCTGGTCGATGCGCTCGATGACCGCTGCGCCCTCCGCCAGCACGCCCACCATGTTCCGCCCCGCGCCAAAGTCGTATATCACCTCGTCGGCGCGGAAGCTGACCTCCCGCATGTCAAAGCAGGTACGCATGGCCTGCTGGGACTCCTCGCTGATTCCGCGGAACAGCGGGGATGCGCCGATCTCCATCGCTTTTACGCCTCCCTTCTCAGGCGGCGGTCCCGCCGCCTGCCTATGATACCGTATACGATATAGTTGCCCAGAAATCCCACCACAAGGCCCGCCAGCACGTCGATGACCGCATGCTGCTTGATGAGCATGGTGGATGCGATGACCAGAACGCCGTACACCGCAGTGCTCCACCGCCACGCCCGCTTCTTCAGCCCTCTGGTGTGCCATATGGCGAACCATGCGTCAATGACGCCCACCACGTGGACGCTGGGGAACACGTTGGTGTTGGTGTCCAGCGAGTAGGTGTAGGCCACCAGATCGCAGAAGATGTTGTCCCTGGGCATCACAGCGGGCCGCAGGTCCTGCCCGTTGGGGATCAGGGCGCAGATGAGCGTGCTGAACAGAAACGTGATCATGATGCTCCACATGTACCGCCGGAAGCCCTCGCCATCCTTGAGGATGAGGTAGATGCCCAGAATAAACAGCAGTACGCTCCAGCTGGCGTAGATGGGGGCAAAGCCCTCCAGAAACGGGATCTTGTAGTCGATGGGCAGCTGGGTAGCCCAGTAGTTGTCGGTGATAAAGTGCTCAATGGTGAAGAATATGCCCAGATAGACAGGCAGAAACAGCCCCCACCATATGTGCGGATGGTCGTGGATAAACGTCTTGATGCGCTGCATAGAAACCTCCCACAGGATGATAGTCGTGTCCCGTATTGTAGCAGATGCCCCCGCCGCAGGCAACCGTTTTGTGATAAATGTCACAATAATTTTACAAATCCGTCATTCTCCCGGAAGTGTCTGACAGGCTTGCCATCCGCCGGTGGGTATAGTATACTGATGATAACAGGCAGCTTTTGCCGAAAGAAGGAGGACCTCCCATGGAGATCAAAAAACGCGAGAACATTCCGGAAAACCGCCAGGTGCGCCTGACCGTAGCCGTGGACCGCGGCACATGGCAGGACGCGCTGATGCACTGCTACAACGGCATCAAGGCCCTGTGCCCCGTGGAGGGCGAACCCACCCGTGAGAAGATCGAGGCCGTCTACGGCAGCGGTTTCCTGTATCAGGAGGCCGTCAACGAGACGTATCCCCAGGCGCTGGTGGATGCCATCGGACAGGAGGACATCTCCATCGCCGGCACCCCCACCCTGACGGTGGAGGACATTGGCCCGGATGGCTTCACCTTTACCGCTCTCATCGACCTGTACCCCGAGGTAAAGCTGGGCCAGTACAAGGGCCTCAGCGCCGTGTACCCCCAGGCGGAGCTGTCCGAGGAGGACACCCAGGCCGCGCTGGAGGAGTACGCCCGCGCCCACATGACCGAGGAGCATCCCGACCGTGCCGCCATGGGCGACGAGGTGGTGCTGGACTTTGAGGGCTTCGTGGACGGTGTGGCCTTCGAGGGCGGCAAGGGTGAGAGCTATCCCCTGCTGCTGGGCAGCGGCTATTTCATCCCCGGCTTTGAGGAGCAGGTGGCCGGCGCCCGTACAGGCGAGGAGCGAGATATCCATGTGACCTTCCCCACCGCCTACACGCCGGAGCTGGCGGGCAAGGACGCCACGTTCCACATCAAGGTCCATGAGATCACCCGCCGCTCCATGCCCACGCTGGACGACGCATTTGCCAGGGCGCAGGGCTTTGAGGAGCTGTCCCACCTGCGCCGCAGCGTCATGGAGCAGGCGGTGGCCCAAAAACAGTCGGAGGCCGCAGAGCAGTTCGCCAACGACCTGATCGGTCAGGTGCTGGCAGGCATGGAGGTCGAGCTGCCCGACGCCATGGTGGAAAACCAGCTGGACGGCCTTATTCAGGAGCTGCGCGGCCATCTGGAGGGTCAGGGTGTGCAGCTGGAGCAGTATCTGGAGTCCAGCGGCACCTCCATGGAGGACCTCCGCGCCCACGCGCGGGAGCAGGCCGCCGGCGCCGCCCGCTTTGAGCTGGCCATGACGGAGATCGCCCGTCTGGAGGGTATCGACGTCACCGACGACGACGTGGAGCAGAAGTACGCGGAGCTCTCCGCCCAGTACCAGCTGTCCCGCGACCTGCTGCGCCAGCAGCTGCCGCCTCTGCGCCTGCGCCACGACCTGAAGCTGGCCCGCGCCCAGGCTGTGGTGGTGGACTCCGCCCGCCGCAAATAACATCTCCGCCACACGCAAACAGCACCCCGCAGACACACGCATCATCCCGCACGAAGCAAGCACCCCGCAGGCAATGCCTGCGGGGTGCTTGCTTCTATCTTCCTTATGACGCGCGGGTCACGCCGCCGAAGTACCAGTTCCCCAGCCCGTCGGGCACCGCGCCCAGCACGCCGTCGCGGATGACGCAGGGCTGCGTCCTGCCGTACAGCGGGATGACGTACCCCGTCTCCAGCAGCAGCTGCTCTGCATCCCGCAGGTAGGCGTCCTCCGCCTCCTGGGAATTGCTGGTGGCCGCGATCTTCATCAGAATGTCGTAGGCGTTGAGGTACAGCATGCCGTAGTTTCGCATGTCCGTACTGCGCCAGGGGTCCAGATAGGCAGCCGCATCGTTGTTGCAGGCCGTCATCTCCATCAGCGCGATCACGAACTCGCCGTTCGCCAGCCGCTGCTTCAGCTCGAAGCTCTCCAGCCCCACCAGCTGCACCTTGATGCCCAGTCGTGCCTCCCAGAGCTGCTGGAGCTGCTGGGCCGCCTGAGCCTGGGTCGATGTCCGGTCATATGCCAGCGTCACCGTGTCCAGCGCGCTGAGGCTCACGGCGTTGCTGTACCCCGCCTGCCGCAGCAGCGCCAGCGCACCCTGACACCGCTCCTCGTACTTGTCCGGATCGTTGTCGATCCGTGTGCCGTTGACCACGCGGAACTCCTCCCCGCTGGCGGTAAGGATGCCGTAGGGCACCAGTCCCTCCGCCGCCGTGTAGTCCTGCCCCATGGCCTCCGCCACCGCATTGCGGTCGATGACCAGACTCAGCGCCCGCCGCAGCTCACTGCGGCTCATGCTGGTGGCCATCTGGTTCAACAGCAGGATGCCCACCGTGGGGTCGCCGCCCTGCTGGGCGTCCTCCCCGCCGGCCCCGATGACGATATCCACCTTTCCGGCACTGGCGTCCGCCGCCTGCCGGTCCTTCAATTGGATGTCGATGCGATCCGGCCCCAGCCGCTTCACGTCGTAGTACGCCGCACGGGTGTGCAGCGTCAGCCGCGTACTGTCGCTCCAGTCGCCGGTGCGCTCGTAGGCGCCGTTGCCCATGAACCACAGGCTGCTGACGCTCCAGTTGTCGTGGCCCGTCACCGCCTTCTCCTGCACCGGCATGGTGACTGCCGACGTGCAGGTGCTCTCGATGAACGACGGGTAGCTGCCGCTGAGCACCACCACCAGCGTGTGGTCGTCCGGTGCCGACACCTGCAGCGCCTCGGTATCGCCCAGCACCGCCTTGTCGTACCCCGCCACCATGGCCAGTGCATCGGCGTTGGGGCTGTTGGTCTCAGGGTCCACCAGACGCCGCCAGGCGTACACGAAGTCGCCGGCCGTGACGGCGCTGCCGTCAGACCATTTCGCGTCGGTACGCAGCTGGAACGTATACGTCACCGTGCCGTCCAGCGCCGTCTCCTCGGTGTAGCTGCGGGCCACGGCGTGAACCGCGCCCTCGGCGCTGGGCCGCATCAGGTTCTCAAACACATGCTTGACCACGGTGCGCTCCGCCGGCGTCACCGCCTGAGCGGGGTCCATAGTCCGCACCGTGCCGGTCATCACCACCGACAGCTTCTCCTCATCGTTGGGGTCCTCGCCGCAGGCTGCCAGCAGCATCGTCATACAAAGGGCCAGCAGCAGCGCCGCCGCCCGTCTCCAATTTCTCATAGGCTGTTCCTCCGTGGGGTCGTTTTCTGCCATTATATCCGGTTTCGCCGAAAAAGTAAAGCTGTCCCCCCAAATGTGCATCCGGCCAGAGGTCTCGGAGGGAAGGATCGTGTGAAAGGGAACCGTCAGGGTTCCCTTTCGCGTTTCGTCACCCGCCGCAGCGACCAAAATCGCAAAATCAGCAATTGCCCTGATTTTGCGATTTTGCAAGCAGCAAGCCGGGAAGCCCATGCGGACTTTCCGGCTTGCTGAGCCGCCCGAAGGCGGCTTTACTTTCGATGTCCGATATTCCCTTACTCCTGCACCAGCAGCTGGGCGATCTGCACGGCGTTGGTGGCCGCGCCCTTGCGCACCTGATCGCCGCAGCACCAGATGTTCAGACCGTTGTCGCTGGTGAGGTCGTCGCGGATACGGCCCACGAACACCAGATCCTGATCGCTGGTCTCCAGCGGCATGGGATAGCGCTTGTTGGCCAGATCGTCCACCAGACGGCACCCCGGTGCCGCCGCGATCAGCTGCCGCGCCCGCTCCACGGAGATCTTCTCTCTGGTCCGCACCACGATGGACACGCTGTGGCTCCGCACCACCGGCACCCGCACGCAGGTGCAGCTGACCTTCAGCTCCGGCAGGTGCATGATCTTGCGCCCCTCGTTCTGCATCTTCATCTCCTCGGAGGTGTAGCCCTCGAAGGCCTCGCCGCCGATCTGGGGAATGACGTTATAGGCGATCTGGTACTGGAACACCTTGGGCTCCACCGGCTCGCCCTGGCCCAGCCGCTCCACCTCGTTCAGCAGCTCGATGGGGCCGCCGGCTCCCGCGCCGGACACCGCCTGATAGCTGGAGGCGATGATGCTCTCGATGGGGCTGTCCTGATTCAGGGCGTTGATGGCCACCAGCGACACGATGGTGGTGCAGTTGGGGTTGGCAATGATGCCCTTATGCTTTCTGGCGTCCTCGGGGTTGATTTCAGGAATGACCAGCGGCACATCGGGGTCCATGCGGAACGCGCTGGAGTTGTCCACAAACACGGCCCCCGCCTTGACGATGGCCGGCGCAAACCTCTTGGCGATGTCGTTCTCCGCCGCGCCCAGCACGATGTCCATGCCCTTGAAGGCCTCATCGCAGGCCAGCTCCACGGCAATGTCCTGTCCCTTCCAGGGCAGCAGCTGCCCCACGGACCGTTCCGACGCCAGCAGGTGCAGCTCTGCCACGGGGAAATCCCGCTCCGCCAGGATCTTCATCATCTCGCAGCCCACCGCACCGGTGGCGCCCAGGATCGCAACTTTATACTGTTTCATGGATAGCTCCTCCTTTTTTATTTCACAAAGCTGTCGTACAGCGCACGGATGGCCTTCTCAAAGTCAGCTCCGTCCACGCCCACGATAATGTTCAGTTCCTCCGGCCCCTGGGTGATCATGCGGATGTTGATGCCGTTTTCACCCAGCTTGCCGAAGATCTTGCCGGAAGAACCGGGCTGGAACGCCATCTTCCGGCCCACGGCCGCCACGATGGCCATGCCGTCGGTAAGGTGCAGGCTGTCGGGCTTTATCTCCTTCTCCAGGTCGCCCATGGCCTGATACAGATAAGGTGAGGACTTGCCGGTCTCCACCACCAGCGACACGCTGTCGATGCCGGAGGGCAGATAGTCTACATTGATGTTGTACCGCTCCAGCACCTCCAGGATACGGCGCACCGCCCCAAGCTCCGAGGACATACCGTTCTTGGTGAGGGTGATGACGGAGAAGCCCTTCTTCCCGGCGATGCCGGTGATCATGCTGCCGGAGGTGCGCTCCGTCTCCGACTCCTCGAAGGTCTCCCGGATCATGGTGCCCGGATGCTCCGGCTGGTTGGTGTTGCGGATATTCAGGGGGATGTTCTTCTCCCGCACCGGCGACACCGTGCCTTCGTGGAGCACCTGTGCGCCGATATAGCTGAGCTCGCGGAGCTCAGCGTAGGTGATGCGCTCGATGGGCTTGGGGTCCTTGACGATCTTGGGGTCCGCCATCAGAAAGCCGGACACATCCGTCCAGTTCTCGTACACGTCGGCGTCCAGCGCCGCCGCGGCCAGTGCGCCGGTAATGTCGCTGCCGCCGCGGGAAAACGTGTGGACGCTGCCATCGGGCATGGCCCCGTAGAATCCCGGAATGACCACCCTCCGGCCCGACGCGGCGCGGCGCAGGTTCTCATAGCTGGCCTCCTGGTCTACCGTGCCGTCCAGCTTGAACTTCAGCCACAGGGAGCTGTCCAGAAAATCAAAGCCCAGATAGTCCGCCATCAGCTCCGCCGCGAAGTACTCGCCGCGGGATACCAGCTCATCGGCGCTGATGCCCTTGTCCATCTTCTCCCGCAGGGCGGCAAACTCCGCCTCCAGCGGGGTCTTCAGCCCCAGCGCGTCGCGGATGGCCACATAGCGGGAGCGGATCATGTCATAGATACCGTCGCAGCTGACGCCGTACTGCAAGTGTGCGTGGCACAGATACAGCAGGTCCGTGATCTTGTGGTCGTTCTTGTCCCGCTTACCGGCGGCGCTGACCACCACCACGCGGCGGCTGTCGTCAGCCCTCACAATGTCCCGTACCTTGGCGAACTGTTTTTCGTCCGCCATGGACGAGCCGCCGAATTTCAATACTTTCAACATATTTTTGCCTCATACTTCCGGAATTTTTGCAGCGGCACTTTTATCATGGCGACAAATTGTTTGCATTTGTCCGCGAGATAAAAACACTTGCTTTTTTGTTGGCGACAGTGTATCATAGCGTCATCAGAAATGCAAGAGAAATTTTGGAGGACTTTTCCTATGCTGTACCATAGTACCCGTAACGCCGGCCTGACCGCTCCCTCCACCCACGCGGTGCTGGAGGGCATCGCCCCCGACGGCGGCCTGTATATCTGTGATCCCGCCCAGCTGCACTTCGACTGGCAGGGCGCTCTGAAGCTGGACACCATGGACATGGCCGCGAAGATCCTGTCCGCACTGCTGCCGGACTTCTCCGATATGGATGACATTGTCCGTCGGAGCTATGCCGGCAAGTTCCCCACCATGGACCTGACCCCGCTGGTGCCCGTGGGCGGCAGCTATGTGCTGGAGCTGTACCACGGTCCCACCTCCGCCTTCAAGGATGTGGCCCTGTCGGTGCTGCCCCGCCTCATCGGCGCCGCCGCCAGGGCCGAGGGCATGACCGGCGACGTGGTCATCCTCACCGCCACCTCCGGCGACACCGGCAAGGCCGCGCTGGAGGGCTTCCACGACGTGAAGGGTACCCGCATCATCGTGTTCTACCCCGAGGGCGGCGTCTCCGCCGTCCAGCAGGCCCAGATGGCCACCCAGACAGGTGACAACGTGAAGGTCTGCGCCGTCCGCGGCAACTTCGACGACGCCCAGACCGGCGTGAAGCAGGTGTTTGCCGCCTGTCAGGGCAAGGATCTTCACGGAGCCATGCTCTCCTCCGCCAACTCCATCAACATCGGCCGTCTGGCCCCCCAGGTGGTGTACTATTTCCGCTCCTACGCGGATCTGGTCAAAAGCGGCCGTATCCGGGTGGGCGACAAGGTGAACTACGTGGTGCCCACCGGCAACTTCGGCGACATTCTGGCGGGTTATTTTGCCAAGTGCATGGGCCTGCCCGTGGGCCGTCTGGTCTGCGCCAGCAACGCCAACGATGTGCTGACGGAGTTCATCTCCACCGGCCGCTACGACCGCCGCCGCCCCTTCTACAAGACCACCTCCCCCTCCATGGACATTCTGGTGTCCAGCAATCTGGAGCGTCTGCTGTTCCTGCTGTCCCGCGACCCCGCCTATGTGGCGGAGCTGATGCGTCAGCTGCGGGAGGACGGCGTCTACCAGCTGTCTGACCGGCTGCTGGCCCAGCTGAAGCAGGACTTCTCCTGCGGCTGCTGCGACGACAAGGGCGCCGCCGATGTCATCGGCCGCCTGTGGCGGGAGCAGCACTATCTCTGCGATCCCCACACCGCCGTGGCCTGGTCCGTGGCGGAGCAGCTCAGCGAAGAACTGCATGATACCGGTGCCCCGACGGTGGTGCTGTCCACCGCATCGCCCTACAAATTCCCTGCTGCGGTGCTGTCTGCGCTGGGCCGGGAGACGGGCGAAAATGAGTTCTTCATGATGAACGAGCTTTGCCGCATTTCCGGCGTCCCCATCCCCCGGAATCTGGCAGGGCTGGAGGGCCGTCCCGTGCTGCACAAGGACGTGATCGACAAGGATGCCATGCTGGACTATGTGCTGGCAGAGGTACTGAAAAAGTGAGAAAGGAGCCGCTTTTATGAATATTGTATGCTTGGATATGGAGGGCGTTCTGGTTCCCGAGCTCTGGATCGCCTTTGCTGAGGAGAGTGGCGTCCCCGAGCTGCGCCGCACCACCCGCGACGAGCCGGATTACGACAAGCTCATGCGCTGGCGCATCAGTCTCTTGCGCGAAAAAGGTTTGAAATTGCATCAGATTCAGGACGTTATCGCCAAGATCGACCCCCTTCCCGGTGCAAAAGAGTTTCTGGACGAGTTGCGCAGTGTGGCCCAGGTGGTGATCCTCAGCGACACGTTCGATCAGTTCGCTATGCCCCTGATGAAGAAACTCGGATACCCCACTTTGTTGTGCAATACCCTGGAAATCGATGCAGATGGGTACATTTCCCGCCACGTGATGCGGTGTGAGCACTCCAAGCTCACCACCGTCAGGGCCCTTCAGTCCATGGGCTACGACACCATCGCCAGCGGCGACAGCTACAACGATATGGAGATGATCCTCCACAGCAAGTACGGCTTCCTGTTCCGCACCACGGACAAGATCAAGGCTGAATATCCCCAGCTGCCCGCTTTTGAGCGCTACGACGACCTGCTGGCCGCCATCAAAGCAGTCCTGTAACGCCCCCTGAAGCAAAAAGAAAGTCCTCCGCGCTCTGCGCGGAGGACTTTCTTTTTGTGATAGGTCACTTTTTCTCCGTAGGGGTCACATGGCCGTTTTCATCCACTGCGGCAGGCGTGATCTGGCTGCGGGTGTTGCGGGCGATGTCGTCCAGCCGCATACGGCTGGGAAAGTCGCTGAGCAGCGTGTACGCCACGCCGTGCTTTTTGGCGCGGCCCGTCCGGCCGATGCGGTGGACGTAGTACTCGTTCTCCTCCGGCACCTCGTAGTTGAACACGGCGTCCACATCGTCCACGTCGATGCCGCGGCTGGCCACATCCGTTGCCACGAACACCCGGAGCTTTCCGTCGCGGAACCGCTGCATGACCTCCTCCCGCTTGCGCTGGGGGATGTCGCCGTGGATGCACTGGGCGTCCACGCCCCGCATCTGCAGGAACTTGGTGAGCCGCTCGGTGCTGCCCTTGGTGTTGCAGAAGCAGATGACCCGCTCGTAATTCTCGCAGTCCAGGATGCGCACGATGGCGTCCACCTTGCCGTCGGACGGCACCTCCAGCCGGTACTGGAGGATGTCGGGCTTATTCTCCTTGGTGGCCTGGACCGTGATCTCCTCGGGGTCCCGCTGGTACACCCAGGAGATGTCCATGACCTCCCGGGAGATGGTGGCGGAGAACATACCCAGATTCCTGCGGTTGGGGATCTTGTCCAGAATGCGGGTAACATCGTGGATAAAGCCCATGTCCAGCATCCGGTCCGCCTCGTCCAGCACCACGGTAGTCACATCCTTCAGCGTCACGGTACGGCGCTTCATGTGGTCGCTGAGGCGGCCCGGGGTGGCCACCACGATCTGGGGACGGCGCTTCAGGGCGTCGATCTGCTTGCCGATGGGCTGGCCGCCGTAGAGGCAGACCAGGCGCACGCCCTCGTGGCACACGGCGATATCCCGCATCTCGTCGGTGATCTGCATGGCCAGCTCGCGGGTGGGGGCCAGGATGACGGCCTGCACCGCCTCGCTCTCGGGGTCGATGCGCTCAATGATGGGAATGCCGAAGGCCATGGTCTTACCGGTGCCGGTGGGTGCTTTTGCGATGACGTCCTTCCCGGCCAGCATGGGCGGGATGCAGCCGGCCTGTACCGGCGTGCTGACGGTATAGTGCTTATTGCGAATGGCGCGCATGGTGGCCTCTGACAGGCCAAAGCTCTCAAACGGTGCGCCCTGTGTGACTTCCATATCCGTATCCTCGTGTTTCCATATGATCTCCATGTTAGTATACCATGCCTGTCAAGTGACAGAAAAGAGGGGACCGCGGCGCGGTCCCCTCTCCGGGCTTTATTTCTTATACGGCACGTGCCAGATGGTATCGGCATACTGGGCGATGGCCCGATCGGCGGCAAAGATGCCGCTGCGGGCGATGTTCAGCAGGCTCATACGGTTCCACTGTGCGCGGTCGCCGTAGGTGCGGCTCATACGCTCCTCGGCGTCGCAGTAGGCGGCGAAATCCGCCAGCACCATATACTGGTCAGCGGGGCCGTCCCCGCCCATTACCAGCCGCTGCCAGATGTCCTCGTAGGTGACACCGTCGCCGAAGCCGGTCTTGAGCTGATCCAGCACGCGGCGCAGCACAGGGTCCCGCTGGTACAGCAGCTGGGGATCATAGGTATGGCGCAGGTGGGCCACCTCATCGGCCTTCAGGCCGAACAGGAACATATTCTCATCTCCCAGCACCTCGTGCATCTCCACGTTGGCGCCGTCCAGCGTACCCACAGTCAGGGCGCCGTTCATCATGAACTTCATGTTTCCGGTGCCGCTGGCCTCCTTGCCGGCGGTGGAGATCTGCTGGCTCACCTCGCTGGCGGGCATCAGCATCTCCGCCAGAGAGACCCGGTAGTTCTCCAGGAACACCACCTGCAGCTTGTCCTTGCAGATGGGATCGCGGTCGATCTGGGCGGCCAGGGAGTTGATAAGGTGGATGATGCGCTTGGCCACGGCGTAGCCCGGAGCGGCCTTGGCGCCGAATAGGAAGGTCTGGGGCCGCATATCCATGTTGGGATCATCCTGAAGCCGCTGGTACAGATAGATGATGTGCAGCACGTTCAGCAGCTGGCGCTTGTACTCGTGAAGCCGCTTCACCTGCACGTCGAAGATGGCGTCGGTGTTCAGCACCACGCCCTGCTGCTTCCTGGCGTAGGCGGCGAAGGCCAGCTTATTCTGGTGCTTGATCTCCTCCAGCCGCCGGAGCACCGATGCGTCGTCGGCGTAAGCCTCCAGCTTTTTCAGCTCCTGGGGACGGGTGAGGTAGCCATCGCCGGTGAGGTCGCAGATCAGGTCGTTGAGGCCGCGGTTGATCTGGGGCAGCCAGCGGCGGTGGTCGATGCCGTTGGTGACGTTCTTGAACTTGTCGGGCATCATCTGGCAGGCTTCCTTGAACACGTCCTTGCGCAGGATCTCGGAGTGCAGGGCCGATACGCCGTTGACGGCCATGGTACCCGCCAGGCACAGGTTGGCCATGCGCACATGGCCGTCCCAGATGATGGCCAGCTTGGCGGTCTTGGCGGGATCGTGGAAATAGTCCTCCACCTGCCGCTGCCAGCGGTGGGCGATCTCCTGCAGGATCTGCCAGATGCGGGGCAGCAGCGTCTCAAACAGCTGCTGCGGCCAGACCTCCAGTGCCTCGGCCATCACCGTATGGTTGGTGTAGGCCACGCAGTGGGTGACGATGTGCCACGCCTCGTCCCAGTCCAGGCCCGCGTCGTCCACCAGGATGCGCATCAGCTCGGGGATCACCAGCGCGGGATGGGTGTCGTTGATCTGGATGACGTTCTTCTCGTGGAAGTTCTTCAGGGTGCCGTAGTTCTCGATGTGCTTGCGGGTGATGGACTGCATGGTAGCGGAGACGAAGAAATACTGCTGCTTCAGGCGCAGGGACTTGCCCTCGTAGTGGTTGTCCTCGGGATAGAGCACCTGGCTGATAGCGTCTGCCATGGCTCGCTCCTCCGACGCCTGCAGGTACTGGCCCTGACTGAACAGCTTCATGTCGATGGGCTTGGGGCTGCGGGCCTGCCACAGGCGCAGGGTGTCGACGTGGTCGGTGTCGTAGCCGGCGATCTCCATGTCGCAGGGCACGGCCATAACGCGGGTATAGTCCTCGTGGACCACCATCAGGTGGCCGTTATCCCAGCGGGTGCGGACCTTGCCGCCGAAGTGGACCTCCTCCGCCTCCTGGAGCTTGGGCAGGAGCCAGGCGTCGCCCAGCTGCATCCAGTCGTCCGGAAGCTCCACCTGCTGGCCCTCCACGATCTTCTGCTTGAAGATGCCCAGCTCGTAGCAGATGGAGTAGCCCGCGGCGGGGATCTCCAGCGTGGTCATGCTGTCCAGATAGCAGGCGGCCAGACGGCCCAGACCGCCGTTGCCCAGACCGGCATCCGGCTCGATCTCGAAGATATCGGCGGCCTTGAAGCCCAGCTCGTCGATGGCGGCGGTCAGGTCGTCCAGCAGCTCCAGATTGTAGGCGTTTTTCATGAGGCTGCGGCCCATCAGGAATTCCATGGACAGGTAGTGTACCTTCCGCTGACCCTCATGGGCGGCCTTCTCGCGGGTCTGCACACCGTGCTCGGCCATAATGTCCCGCAGCACCATAGCGCAGGCCTTCATCATCTCGCCATCGGTGGCCTGCTTCTCGGTACAGCCGTAGTTCAGGCGCAGCTTCTGGATAATGGCTTCTTTCAGGGTATCTTTGGTATACGTCATAAACAATAATCCTCCGTATGAGCAGCCGGGCGTCAGCCCAGCAGTTTTTCGTAGATATGGCGGTATTCGCCGGCGCTGCGGGCCCAGCTGAAGTCCGCCGTCATGCCCCGCCGCCGCACGGTATCGAAGCCGGCGCGGTCGCCGCGGTACAGGCCGGTGGCCTGCCCGACGACATCCAGCATGGCGCCGGCGTCATAGCGTTCGAACAGGTAGCCGGTGCCGTCCTCCTGCCCTACCTGACAGGAACGCACCGTGTCCGCCAGCCCGCCGGTGCGGCGGACGATGGGCACCGCGCCGTAGCGCATGGCGATCATCTGGCTCAGGCCGCAGGGCTCGCTGCGGGAGGGCATCAGGAACAGGTCGCAGCCCGCGTAGACGCGGCGGGCCAGATCCTCGGCATAGGTGATCTGGGCCGACAGGCGGCCGCCGTACTCCCACGCCTTGCCGCGGAAGAAGTCCTCGTAGCGGCTCTCGCCCTTGCCCAGCACCACCAGCTGGCAGCCGGTGGCCATGATGCCGTCCAGCCCCTGCTCCACGATATCCAGACCCTTGTGGCCCACCAGACGGCTGACGATGCCCATCAGCGGTGTGTCCGGTTCCTGCGCAAGGCCCAGCGATGCTTGCAGAGACGCCTTGCAGGCGGCCTTGCCCGCCATGTGGTCCACGCCGTAATTCTCCGGCAGGGCGGGATCATGGGCGGGGTCGTAGCCCGCCACGTCCAGCCCGTTCACCACGCCGGAGAACTTTCCGTCGATCATGCGCACCACGCCCTCCATACCCTCGGCATAGGCGGCGTCGTGGAGCTGGGCGGCGTAGGTGGGGCTGACGGTGGTAACAGCGTCGGACACCAGCATGGCGCCCTTCATCAGGTTCACATCGCCGTCCATCTGGAGGGTGCCGTCGCTGTACCAGCCGCGGTCCAGCCCGAACAGCTGATCCACGGTGTCCGCGCCGTAGCGTCCCTGATACTCGATATTGTGGATAGTGAACACCGTGCGGATGCGGCGCACCGCCTCCCAGCGGGTGCAGACATCCTTGAGGTAGATGGGCACAAGCGCCGTCTGCCAGTCGTTGCAGTGGAGGATGTCGGGCATCCAGTCCAGACTGGGCAACAGGTCGATGACCGCCTTGCAGAAAAAGGCAAAGCGCTCACCGTCGTCGTACTCGCCGTACAGCGCGCCGCGGCAGAAATAGTGCTCGTTGTCCACGAAGTACCATGTCACGCCGTCCTTCTCCAGCGAGAACAGGCCGCAGTACTGGTGACGCCAGCCCAGGTCCACGTAGATGTAGCGGCGGAAGGTCATCTGCTGCCGCCACTGCTGGCCGATCTGGCCATACAGCGGCAGGATCACCGCCACCTGGTCGCCGTTTCGGGCCAGTGCAGGGGGCAGGCTGCCCGCCACGTCCGCCAGGCCGCCGGTCTTGCAGAAGGGGAATGCCTCACTGGACACATACAGGATCTTCATACCGCAGCTCCTTTCTCCGGCAGCGCTCAGACCGTGCTGCCCTTGGCGATAACGATGGGATAGTGCTCGTGACCCATCAGCGTCACATTGTCGCTCACGGTCACGCATTTGTCGGTGATGACGCTGCGCAGCACGGCGCCGCTTTTCACCACCGTATCCTTGAACAGGATACAGTTTTCCACGCTTGCCCCCTTTTCAATGCGCACATTCCGGAACAGAATGCAGTTTTTCACGCTGCCCTGAATGTCGCAGCCGTCGGCGATCAGGGAATTGACACAGGGGCCGCTGGGGTCGATATAGCTGGAGGGGGAGTCGTTTTCCTTGCCGTACACCGGACGCTCAGGGCAGAACAGGGCCTGCCGCAGGGCGGGGTCCAGCAGCTCCATGCTGCGCTGGTAATAGCTCTGGACGCTGTTGATGCGGGCGGCGTAGCCATCGTAGACATAAGCGTGGAAGTGATAGCGCTTCCCCATCTCCCGCAGGATGTTGCGGCGGAAGCTGAACTGATTGCGGCTGGCGCACTCCGTCACCATTTGCAGCAGCAGTTCCTTTCTGAGAACGAACATATTCAGGCAGCGGCAGCCCATGGGGGCGAACACGTCATAGACGGTGTCGGTGATGCGGCCGGTATCGTTCACCGTGAAGTAGGTGTCCGACACGTCGCCCGGGACGGTGGTACACACCGCCGTCATGTCCGCGCCGCTGTCGACATGGCGGCGCAGCACGTCCTCCAGCGGCAGGTTGATGACCAGATCGCTGTCCGACAGCAGCACGTAATCCTGCCGGATGCCCTTGAGGTAGTTCATGACGCCGGCCAGGGCCTCCACCTTGCCGCGGTACTGGCCGCCCGCGCCCCGCTTTTCGTTGTAAGCAAAGGCGGGCAGCAGCGTCAGGCCGCCGTGGTTGCGGCTGAGATCCCAGCTCTTGCCGGAGCCCAGATGGTCCAGCATGGACTGGCATTTGCCGTGCATGATGACGCCCACGTCTGTGATACCGGCGTTGACCATGGCGGAGAGCACGAAGTCGATGACCCGATAGTCTCCGGCAAAGGGGATGGAGCCGTGGATGCGGTCGGCGATGAGCTCCCGCAGGTCCGTCCGCTTTTCATAGGAGAAGATGATCCCGTGCATACCTTTCATGGCCGTACCTCCTTGCCGTTGGCTCCCAGCATCATTTTCGGCTCCACCACGCCGCCGTCGGGGACGGCGGTGTGGGGTCCCAGCACGGCGATGCCCCAGCGGTCGAAGTCCACGCTGCCCGGGGTGCCGCCCACCACCGCGTTCTTCCCCACATGGCAGCCCTCGCCCACGATGGCATAGGACACCCTGGCTCCCGCCTCGATGACGGCGTTGGGCATCACCACGGAGTAGGACACCTGCGCCCCCTCCGCCACGGAGGAGCCGTAGCTCAGGACGGTGTTCTTCACCTCGCCCAGAATGGTGCATCCCTTGGCCACGGCGCTGTTGCCGATGTCGCCCTCCGGCCCCACGAACGTGGGCGGGCAGTTGGGGGTGCGGCCGTAGATGGGCCACTTTTTGTCCAGCAGGTTCAGGCCCGAGCCCGGGGACAGCATATCCATGTTGGCGTCCCACAGGGAGTCCAGCGTGCCCACATCCTTCCAGTAGCCCTCGAAGCGGTAGGCCGCCATGGTCTCTCCCGCCGAGAGCATGGCAGGGATGATGTTCTTGCCGAAGTCGTTGTCGCTGTTGGGGTCCGCCTCATCGGCGGCGAGGTACGCCTTCAGCTTGCTCCAGGTGAAGATATAGATGCCCATGGACGCCAGATTGCTCTTGGGCTCCCTGGGCTTTTCGGCGAATTCGGTGATGCGGTCCTGCTCGTCCACGGACATGATGCCGAAGCGGCTGGCCTCCTCCCAGGGCACCTCCATGACAGAGATGGTGCAGGCAGCCCCGGCCTCCTTGTGGCGGCGGAGCATGTCGGAATAGTCCATCTTATAGATGTGGTCGCCGGACAGCACCAGCACGTACTCCGGATCGTACAGGTCCACAAAGCCGCGGTTCTGGTAGATGGCGTTGGCCGTGCCCTTATACCAGACGGCGCCGGTGGCGGACTGGTAGGGCGGCAGGATGTGGACGCCGCCGGACATGCGGTCCAGCTCCCAGGGCTGGCCGCTGCCGATGTAGCTGTTCAGCTCCAGCGGGCGGTACTGGGTGAGCACGCCTACCGTGTCGATACCGGAGTTGGTGCAGTTGGACAGAGGAAAGTCGATGATGCGGAACTTGCCGCCGAAGGGGACGGCGGGCTTGGCCATATTGCCGGTCAGGACGTAGAGTCTGCTTCCCTGTCCGCCGGCCAGCAGCATGGCCACACATTCTTTCTTCATGCTTGCGTACCTCCTGCTTCCTCTTTTTTCCGTTTCCGTTTGCCGTGGCCCCGCAGGATCACCGCGCCCAGCGGCGGGATGGTCAGAGCGATGGACCGCTCCCGCCCGTGGGACGGGACAGCCTCCACGGCGATGGGGCCGTCGGCGCAGACGCCGCTGCCGCCCCAGTGGATATCGTCCGTGTTGAAGATCTCCTCATAATACGCATGGTCCGGCACGCCGAAGCGGTAGTTTTCCCACGGCACCGGCGCGAAGTTCACCGCGCAGATCAGCTCGTGCCCCCTCCGGTCGCGGCGCAGGAACACCAGCACGTTGTTGTGATTATCGTCGGCCACCAGCCACTCAAAGCCTTCCCAACTGCGGTCGTTCTCCCACAGGCTGCGGTTCCGGCGGTACAGCCGGTTCAGCTGGCGGATGCATTCGTGGGTGCCGCGGCAGGCGGGGTCGTCCAGCAGATACCAGTCCAGCTGGCCCTGAAACGCCCACTCGTGCCACTGGCCCAGCTCCGTGCCCATGAACAGCAGCTTCTTTCCCGGGTGACACAGCATGTAGGCGTAGAATCCCCGCACGCCCGCCAGCTGCCGCCAGTCGTCGCCGGGCATCTTGCCCCGCAGGGAGCCTTTCATGTGCACTACCTCGTCGTGGGACAGGGGCAGCACGTAGTTCTCAGAAAAGGCGTAGATCATGGAGAAGGTCACGTCCTTGTGGTGGAACTGGCGGAAATAGGGGTCCATCTTCAGATAGTGGCACAGGTCGTTCATCCAGCCCATGTTCCACTTCAGGTTGAAGCCCAGTCCCCCCTGCTCCGGCGGGTACGTCACCAGCGGCCAGGCCGTGGACTCCTCCGCCACCATCAGGGCGCTGCCATCTACGGCAAAGGCCGTGCGGTTCAGCGCCCGCAGGAACTCGATGGCTTCCAGATTCTCCCGCCCGCCATGGCAGTTGGGACGCCACGCGCCGCCCTGCCGGTCGTAGTCCAGATACAGCATGGACGCCACCGCGTCCACCCGCAGGCCGTCGATGTGGTACTCCCGCAGCCAGTAGGCCGCGGAGGACAGCAGAAAGCTGCACACCTCGGGCTTGCCGAAGTCAAACACCCGCGTGCCCCATCCGGCGTGCTCCCATTTCAGGGGATCGCCATACTCGTACAGGCAGGTGCCGTCGAACTCAATGAGCCCGTGGCTGTCCTTGCAGAAGTGGGCGGGCACCCAGTCCAGAATGACGCCCAACCCCGCCTGATGCAGGGCATCCACCAGCGCCATGAAGTCGTGAGGCGTTCCGTAGCGGCTGGTGGGAGCGAAGTAGCCGGTACACTGATACCCCCAGCTATCGTCCAGCGGGTATTCCGTCACCGGCAGCAGCTCCACGAAGTTGTAGCCCATGCTCCTGACGTAGGCGGGCAGCTGGCGGGCCAGCTCACGGTAGCTGAGGCTGGTGCCATCCTCATGGCGGCGCCAGGAGCCCAGATGCACCTCGTAGATCAGCAGCGGGCCGTTCACCGGCGGCTCCGCCGCGCACTTCTCCCGCCACGCCCCGTCGTGCCAGCCGTACTCCGACAGATCGTACACCTTGCTGTCGGTGCCCGGGCGGGTCTGGGCGTGGAATGCAAAGGGGTCAGCCTTCCACACGGTGCGGCCATCCGCACCGGTGACGACGTACTTATAGGCATCGTACACGGCGGCGTTCTCCGCCGTCAGGGACCACACGCCGTCCTCGTCGCGGTGCATGTCCGCGGGCTGCCAGCCGTTGAAGTCGCCGGCCAGCGCCACATGGCGGGCATGGGGCGCCCAGACGCGGAAGGTGTAGCCCTGCGGGGCGGGGTGTGCGCCCAGATATGTATACGCGCTGTCCCAGCTCCCGCCGCGGAAGCGCTCCATCTCCTTGGTCATGACCTCTCTCCTTTTCCCGCACCATATCACATCCGCCGCGCCGATGGCGGCGAAACAGGGCGGAGATGTCTCTCTGCTGTCTGCATTGTACCCTTTTTGTGTATCTCCGTCAATAAACACAGCCTGCCTTTTTGCGAAACCCGTTACCGGTAACCTCCGGAAAAGCGCGAAAGGGAGCGCAGTCCGCAGACTGCGTCTCCCCTGTGTATTATTCTTCCTCCGACTGGCGCTGCACGGCGGCGCCGCCCAGACCGAAGTCGTCGGCTGCACTGGCGGTGTCGCGGCGCAGCATGGTCTCCATGACGCGGATGTCGCTGTCCACGTCCATGGCGTCGGTGCGGTACAGCTCGTCCAGCTGGTGCTCGAAGCCCGCCACGATATTGTCCATGGTAGCCGCGATACGGCTCTTGGCCTGGGACAGATTCTCGCCGCTGACCCCCGCCTCCTCAAAGTCGGCGTAGTTCTCCAGCAGCTTCAGCGTGGTGGGCAGGTAGTAGTTCAGGAACGTACCGGCGGCATCCTTTTTGCCGGGATCGTCCTCGATGGCCTTGAAGATGCGGCCGGACACCCGCTCGATGCGGTCGATCTTGAGACTGAGCGTCTCATCGGCGATGCGGTCGTTAAGCTGGCGGATCTGGCGCAGGATACCGGTGTAGCCCTCCGCCGCCTCCGGCTGCACCTGAGCCTGCTCCTGTTCCTCCTTCTGCTGGCGGGTCCTGTCAAAGTACGCGGTGGCGGCCGCCTGCGACCGGAACAGCATGCCGCTGCCCATGTCGATGTACGCCTCGTCGCCCCACAGGCCCTTCTCCAGCATGAGGTTCAGGTCCTTCTCTACACGGCGGCGGGATACGTCCGCCGCACGGGCCAGATAGTCCAGCGGCACGGCAGGCTTCTGCCCTGCGGTGCGCAGGTATGTGGCGAACCGGCGCTGACGGCGCTTCATGGCGCCGCTGCCCAGCAGCAGGGACACGCCGCCGGCCATCATGCCCATGGGATAGAACACCTGCCGCAGCAGGTCCATCCAGTCATGCCATTTGATGGCGTAGCGCAGTTCAAAGTAGTCCACCTGCTGCACCAGAAAAAACGCGCCCAGAATGGCTACCACCGCGCCGATGATCTTCATGGTTTTGGCGCCCTTGTCGGAGTAGTCCGGCGTCTGCGTCACCTGCTTCACAGCGGTGCGGGCCTTCTCCGCCTGGGCGGTCTGCCCCACCCGCTGGGACGTGCGCTGTCCGCTCTGCCCCGTTGTCCGCTGGGCATTCTTCTTTTTGTTGCCGCTCTCACTGAGCTTGATGAGCAGCAGGATCAGGCCGATGGGCCACGCCACGGTAAACATGACGGCGATGAAGATCCACGCGCCGATGTCGTTGTCCTTCTTAGGCGGCTGGGGCCGCTCCGGCCGGAATCCGTTGTCGTTGTCGTATTCGTATGCCATCAGGACTTGAACCCCTTTCCCTGCAGCTTCCGCTTGTTGCCGTGTTCGTCTACGATATAGGTGTTGTCCAGCTCCCGCCGCAGGTTACCCATGATCGCGTCCAGATACTCCTGGCGCAGCACCTCCCGTTCCTTCTGTTCCTCCTCGGTGAGGCCCTCGGCCTTGGCCTTGCGGGCCAGCTCGTTGATGCGGTCGATCTTCTTCTGATCCATAACAGCTACTCCTTATACAAAGCGCCGGATGACCACCGGCAGGCGTCCCTTTTTCGTGGGGCCGCCCACACTGTCCAGCACGCATTTCCCCAATCCGCGGCAAGTGATGGTGTCCCCCGCCGCCACCGGCTTATCCGGCTTCTGGCAGACGGTCCAGTTCACCTGCGCCGCACCCTTTTCCACGGCCTCCGCCGCCTTGCCGCGGCTGATGGAGAATCCCGCCGCCAGCACGTTGTCCAGCCGCAGGGAGGACACGGTGTCCCGCACCTCTCTGCACTGCTGGGCAGGGGGCGTCAGCTCCTCCAGCGGCAGCGGCGACGTCCTCAGCTTCACGCGGCCCGCCGACTCCCAATCCGTCAGCAGAAAGGCCGCCGTTTTCGGCTGGGCCAGCACCTGGCACCCGCCGTCTGTCATCAGTATATCGCCGATGGTGCCGCGGGTCAATCCCAAGCCCATAAGGCTGCCCAAAATATCCCGATGGGTCAGGCTGTCGCCGCCGTACCACGATGCCGCCACCGCCATCACGGCGTCCGGCTCCTCCGCCCAGTCCGGCAGGAAGAACAGCCGCTGCCGCTCCGCCCCGCCGTAGCCGCCGAAGAACACATAGCCGTCCTGCACGCCCAGCATGTGCAGCAGCCGCTGGGCCGACGCCTGTTCCTGGGGCGACAGGAAGTCCGTGGCCGCCGGCACATTTCGCAGGCGGCACTGCTCCCATTTGTCCCACACGCGGCTCAGAAGCATCCGTTCCTCGGCATCTCTGGCCGCCTTATCCAGCAATTCACGCCTGTCCATAAGCGCCTCCCCCAAGATCCTGGGTATGGTACAGCTTGGCGTAGGCGCCGTTCAGCGCCAGCAGCTGCGCGTGGCTGCCCTCCTCGGCGATGCGGCCGTTCTGGATGACCAGGATGCGGTCCGCCGCGCGGATAGTGGACAGACGGTGGGCAATAATGAGGGTGGTGCGGCCCTGGGACAGCCGGTCGAAGGCCCCCTGTATCTTCGCCTCCGTCACGCTGTCCAGCGCCGAGGTGGCCTCGTCCAGAATGAGGATGGGCGGGTCCTTCAGGAAGATGCGGGCGATGGACACTCGCTGCTTCTGGCCGCCGGACAGCAGGGTGCCCCGCTCGCCCACGTAGGTGTCGAACCCATCGGGCATAGCCATGATGTCGTCGTAGATCTCCGCCCGTTTCGCTGCGGCCTCCACCTCCTCATCGGAAGCCTCCGGCCGACCGTAGCGGATGTTCTCGCGGATGGTATCGGCAAACAGGAACACGTCCTGCTGCACGATGCCGATGGCGCGGCGCAGGGAGCTTTGGGTCACATGCCGCACGTCCAGCCCGTCCACGCGGATGCTGCCCGCGTCCACGTCGTAAAAGCGGGGCAGCAGCTGGCACAGGGTGCTCTTGCCGCCGCCGGAGGGGCCCACCAGCGCCACCGTCTCCCCTGCGGGGACGGACAGAGACACATCGTGGAGCACCTCCGTCTCGCCGGTGTAGGTGAAGGACACGTGGTCCACGTCCACCTGCCCCCGCACGCCCTTGAGCTCCACGGCGTCAGGCGCGTCCTGAATAGACGGCTCCGTGCGCATCAGCTCCACGAAGCGATTCAGGCCCGCGAAGCCGTTGGAGAACATCTCGGCGAAGTTGGCCAGCTTTCGGATGGGGCTGACAAAGGACGTGACGTACAGGGAGAATGTGATAAGGTCCACATAGTCCATGCGCTCCTCCATGATGAGCCAGCCGCCCACCGCGATCACCGCCACCGGCAGGATGTTGGTGAAAAACTCCATGACGGCGGTGAAGAAGCCCATCTCCTTATGGAAGCCGCGCTTGGCGGTCTTGAACACCTCGTTGGCCTCGTCGAACCGCTCCTGCTGGGCGTCCTCGTTGGCGAAGGCCTTGGTGGTGCGGACGCCGGACAGACCGGACTCGATGGCGGCATTGATGCTGCCGGTTTTCTGCTTGGCGGCGCGGGAGGCGGCGCTCATCTGCTTGCGGCGGCGCAGAGCCGCCAGCAGCAGCACCGGCAGCAATATCAGCAGCACCAGCGCCAGCTCCCACCGGATGCAGAACATTACGATCAGCGCGCCCACGATGGTCACCACAGAGATGAACAGGTCCTCGGGGCCGTGGTGCGCCAGCTCCGTCACCTCAAAGAGGTCGCTGGTCAGGCGGCTCATCAGCTGGCCGGTGCGGTTCCGGTCGTAGAAATCGAAGCCCAGCTCCTGCATGTGGTGATAGAGATCCCGCCGGATATCGGCCTCCACGCGGATGCCGAAGGTGTGGCCCCAGTAGGCCACCACGAAGTACAGCCCCGAGCGCACCGCGTAGGTCACTACCACCGCGGCCATGACGATGAAGAACACGCGAAACTGCTTTTCCGGCAGCCACGTATACATGGCGGTGCGGGACACCAGAGGAAACGCCAGGTCCACCAGCGCGATAAGGAACGCGCAGGTCATGTCCAGCGCAAACAGCCGCCGGTGCGGCTTGAAATAGGACAGGAAGATCCGCAGCAGGCTGCGCTCCTGAAATTCTTTTGTGGTCATGGTTCTCCTCGCTTGTTTCGATTATATTTTGACGGATAATTATACCACATTTTTGCCGCTGTTGCAAGAGTTCGGCGCCGGGAGTCCTTGACGATCCCCGTCCCGCCCGTTATGGTGGACACGCAGTCCGTCGCCGCCGGGTGACGGGCCGGCGTTCGCCGGCGCACCGGGTGCGGTGATCGTGGGCATCGCGGCGTTCCGCGAGCCGGTGACGGCGGCGCGTCTCATCTTCGCGGGATTGCTCCCGGCGGGCATCATCGGTCTGAGTCTTACGGCACAAAAAACAGCGGTGTGACGCGCGTCACACCGCTATTTTTTATGCTTTGGGCAGGCTCCAGCGGAACGCCGCGGCGCAGATGCGCAGCGCCAGCGTCACACCGCAGCCGGCCATCATGGCCGCTCCTGCACCCAGAGGCCACAGCAGCAGACACACCGCCGCGCCGGCCAGCGACGCGCAGGCGTACACGTGCTTGGTGAAGATATAGGGCCGCTCCGCACTGCACACATCCCGCAGCACGCCGCCGCCCACGCCGGTGAGCATCCCCATGAACAGCACCAGGAACCAGTTCGCCCCGTACCCCGCCTGGATAGCGATGGCGGCGCCGTGGGCGGAGAAGATGCCCAGGCCCAGCGAGTCCGCCAGCAGCAGCACTGTCTCCGCATATCTGTTGTGCAGCTCCGCTTTCCGGCGGTGCCACACGAAAAACACCAATATGGACACTGCGATGGCTACCAGCGCCTGCACGGGGTCCCGCAGGGCCGTCGGCGGCGTCAGCCCCAGCATCGTATCCCGCAGCATACCGCCGCCCACCGCCGTGGTCATGCCCAGCATGGCCACGCCGAACAGATCCATCTCCTTGCGGATACCCAGCGCCGCGCCGGAGATGGCGAAGGCCGCCGCGCCGATCAGCTCGAAATAAAATTGGAACGTCTCCATGTCATCTCTCCTTCCCGCCCGCCACTATACACCATCCGCCCCGCTGCGGCAAGAGGCGGTTCGTTTTGCCGCCCCTCCCCTGCATACACATGAAGCGCTTTGCCTCCATTCTGCATGCAGCCCTTCCCTTCCCGCAGGCATAGAAAAAGGGCAGGGATCGCGCCCTGCCCTTTTTCTTGGGATTATTGGGGATTTGGGAGAGAAAAAAGAAAGAAAAGTAGAGAAATAGCATATCTCTGTACATCGGACACCCCGCGGCGGCGGTCTATCCTTTGTGATTTTTACTATACTGCAAAAATTCCTACTTGTAAAATTAAAATTATCCGCGTAAAATATAGTCAAATGCTGATATATTTTAGGAGTATTGCCATGACGAATCTGGACATCGAGACATTCTGGGCCGTGGTGCAGCACGGCACCATGACCGCGGCGGCAGAGGCACTGTATATCACCCAGCCCACACTGTCCATGCGTATCCGCGCCCTGGAGGAGCGGGTGGGCACGCCGCTTTTCATCCGCGGCAAGGGCCAGCGCCGTATCCGGCTCACCGCCGCAGGCCAGAAGTTCCTGACGCTGGCGCGCCGGTGGCAGCGCCTGCTGTCGGAGACGGAGGCGCTTGCGGAGCTGGAGCAGCGCACCTACCTCCGCATCGCCGCCACCTACACCACCAACCAGTACATCCTGCCGGCGGTGTACCAGAAGTTTCTGGCCATGCATCTGCCGGTATCCCTGTGGATACACACTCTGCGGGACGTGGACTCGGCCCAGGCCCTTCTGAACCACGAGCTGGACTTCGCCCTCATCGACAGCAACACCGTGTTCAACAGCCAGCTGGAGGTACGGCCCATCTGTCGGGAGCGGTTTCTGCTGCTGTCCGCGCCGGACAGCGATTACCCCGCAGAGGTGGACCCCGCCGCGCTGGACCCCGCCAATGAGATCCTGGTCACATGGGATCCCGAGTTCATCCGCTGGCACGACAGCGCCTTCGGCCCCGGTGCGCGCCCCCTGCTGTACGCCGACACTTTGCAGGCGGCGGACTTCTTCCCCCGCACAGAGGGGCGGTGGGTGGCGGCCCCCGCCATCGCCGCCGCGTCGCTGGACCGGACGCAGGCCCGGGTCAGCCGCCTCACCCAGGCGCCGCCGGATCGGGTGAACTATCTGGTGACGCGGCGGGGCGAGGAGCTGTCAGAGCACGCCCTCATCTTTCTGGACGGTCTGCGAAAGCACCTGCTGGGCCGCGACAATGTGCAGGTTTATTTGTAAAAAACCGGCGAAAGCGGGTTGACATCCCCCGCCTTTTGGCATAGGATAGGTGCATACAACAAAATCTGTCCGGTAGGTAAGGCTACCGCGAGGGATATGGGCTGCTGCCGCGAAATGGTGGAGACACCATAAGATGGTTTGAGCAGGTACTATCGAAACCAAGGTAGTATCTAACGCAGCTTCACCGCCCCGCGATGCTAAAGCTTGTTACGGTACGCAGGCCGCCATTTTGCGGCCACATTATGGTACGCAGCAGGCATTTCCGCCGGCTGCGTTTACTTTTTCCGGAAAGGAGGGACAGGCCGTGATCGACTATCAGGAGGAGCTGGACCGCTATTTAGAGCAGATCGGCGAGCTGGCGCACAACAAGGAATACGCCAGACTACGGGACCTGTTCCTGCCCATGGAGCCTGCCGACGTCGCCCTGCTGCTGGAGGAATCCGGCCCTGAGCTGATGCCCCTGCTGTACCGTCTGCTGCCTAAGGAGACGGCGGCGGAGGTGTTCGTGGAGCTGGAGCCGGAAAGTCAGGAGATGCTCATCAACGGCTTTTCCAACACCGAGCTGAAGGAAGTTCTGGACGAGCTGTATCTGGACGATGCCGTGGACATCGTGGAGGAGATGCCTGCCAGCGTGGTCATCCGCATTCTGGATAAGGCCACGCCGGAGATGCGCAAATCTATCAACGAGATCCTGAAATATCCCGAGGATTCCGCCGGCTCCATCATGAACATGGAGTTCCTGTCCCTGAAGAAGGATATGACGGTGGAGGATGCCTTCAAGCGCATCCGCCGCATCGGCGGCGAGCTGGAGACCATCAACATCCTGTACGTCACCGACCCCACCCGCCGTCTGCTGGGTGTGCTGTCCGTCCGTGACCTGCTGCTGGCCAACGAGGACGACATCATTGAGGACATCATGGACCCCGACGTGGTCTGGGCCCGCACCATGGACGACAAGGAGGATGTGGCCCAGGCCCTGAACAAATACAACTTCCTGGCCCTGCCCATCGTGGACATGGAGAACCGTCTGGTGGGTATCGTCACCGTGGACGACGCTATGGACGTCATCGAGGAGGAAACCACGGAGGACTTCGAGAAGATGGCCGCCATGCTGCCGTCGGACAAGCCGTATCTCCGCACCGGCGTCATCGCCACGTGGAAGTCCCGCCTGCCATGGCTGATGATCCTGATGCTGTCCGCCACGTTCACCGGCATGATTCTGAACCACTACGAAAACGCACTGGCCGCGTGCCTGGTGCTGAACGCCTATATCCCCATGCTGTCCGGCACCGGCGGCAACTCCGGCACACAGGCCTCCGTGGCCGTGATCCGTGCCCTGAGTCTGGATGAGGTGGACTTCTCCGACGTGCTGAAGGTGCTGTGGAAGGAGCTGCGGGTGTCGCTGCTGTGCGGCCTCTGCCTGGCAGGCGCCAACTTTGTGAAGATGCTGGTGGTGGACCGCACGCTGCTGGGCAACGCGGAGGTAACGCCCATGGTGTGTCTGGTGGTATGCCTGACGGTGCTGTTCGTGGTGGTCTTTGCCAAGTGCGTAGGCTGCTCTCTGCCGCTTCTGGCGGAAAAGGTGGGGCTGGACCCCGCCGTCATGGCCAGTCCCTTCATCTCCACCGTCGTGGACGCCACCAGCCTGCTGATCTACTTCCGGTTTGCGTCATGGCTGCTGGGCATCTGAAAAAATCCCATTTCCGGCAGGCATAGCGCCGCGGTTTTCGGACAAGATAGAGTTGGGTCGTATGGCCTGACTCTATTTTTCTTTTACGGGAGGAAACGCCATGAATCGCGCTTGTACCAACGACGGGTGCAGCTGCACCCCCAATTCTTCCATCAAGTGTACCGTCACCAACTGCGCCCACCACTGCAAGGACGTGAACAACTGCGGTCTCAGCTCCATTCAGGTGGGCACCCATGAGAGCAACCCCTCCATGGACCAGTGTACCGACTGTCAGAGCTATCAGAAGTGCCAGTAAACCCCGCCGCCCCGCGTGCCCTGCGCGCGGGGTACATATCCCAAGGAGGTGACGCCCTTGCGCATGCCGGTAAAATACGCCGTGGCCTCTATCCTGGCCGGCGCCGCCAACGGCTGCTTCGGCGGAGGCGGCGGCATGGTGCTGCTGCCCCTGCTCACCCGCTGGTGCCGTGTGGAGGAAAAGACTGCCTTTGCCACCTGCGTGGCGGTGATCCTGCCCTTCTGCGTGGTATCCGCCGCCGTATACCTGCTGCGCACACCTTTTGACTTTACGCAGGCCCTGCCCTATCTGCTGGGCGGACTGGCCGGTGGATTCGTGGGCGGGAAGCTGTTCCCGCGGGTGCCCGCCCCGTGGCTGCGGTATCTGTTCGCCGCCTTCCTCGTGTACGGCGGCATCCGGTACCTTCTGTGACGGCGTGGCTCCTGCCGGTGCTGGCAGGCTTCTGCACCGGTATCCTGTCGGCCTGGGGCGTGGGCGGCGGCACCCTGCTGTTGCTGCTGATGACCCTGTTTTTCGGCGTGGCGCAGGCGGACGCCATGGCCATCAACCTATTGTACTTCCTGCCTACGGCGGCCATGGGTCTGCTGTATCATCGGAAAAACGGCCTGCTGGACCGCGCTGTTCTCCGTTCCGCTGTGCCCTGGGGCACGGCGGCAGCAGCCGCCGGCGCACTGGCCGCCACCGCCGTGGACACGGATCTGCTGCGCCGCCCCTTCGGCATCTATCTGCTGCTGGCCGCAGGGAGCCTGCTGCTCCGGACGAAAAAAACGGGAAAGACCTAAGCGGTCTTTCCCGTTTTCGCGTATGTCGTATCAGTCCGCGCTGGCGTACAGCGGCACGTCCACATCGAACGTCTGCCCGTCCCGCAGCACCGTCAGCGTGATGCTGTCGCCCACCAGATGGGTGCGCCGCACCGCCATCAGATCGTCGATACTGCCCAGCGCCTGCCCATCGGCCCGCAGCAGCACATCATCGGGCCGGATGCCCATCTCCGCCGCGCCGTAGCCGTCGCTGACGGTGTAGACCACCACGCGGCCGTCGTCGCTGTTCATCACGGTGATGCCCAGCACAGGGATGCCGCGGAACTGGCCGTTGGCGATGAGATCGTTCACCACGAAGCAGAAGCTGCTGCTGGGCAGGGCAAAGCCCAAACCCTCCACCGTGGCCTCCTCCGCATTTCCGCTGCCGCTCATCTTCAGGGTATTGACGCCGATGACCTGCCCGTACTCATTGATGAGAGGACCGCCGGAGTTGCCGTTGTTCAGGGCGGCGGTGGTCTGGATGAGGGTCATGATGCGCCCCTCGATCTGCACGTCGCGGTTGATGGCGGAGATGATGCCCTCGGTCAGGGTACCCCGCAGCTCCACGCCCAGCGGGTTGCCGATGGCGTACACCGTGTCGCCCACGCGGCACTGGTCGCTGTCGCCGAACTCCGCCGTGGGCAGGTCCTCCGCGTCCACAGCCTTCAGTACCGCCAGGTCCTGATCTTCATCATAGCCCACCAGCTCCGCATCGTAGGTGTAGCCGGTGTCCAGCGCGATCCAGCAGCTCCTGCCGCCGGAGATGACGTGGGCGTTGGTGACGATGTACCCATCGGAGGTCATGATGATGCCGGTACCCACGCTGGCGTTCTCGCCCTGGTCCGCCACCACCAGCACCGTGGCGGGGTTCACCTTCGCGTAGACATCCTGAATGGTCAGCTTCTCGCCGCCGGCCTCCTCACAGACGAGGGACACGCCCGCCTCTCCCTTGACACGGGGGATGGTGGTCTTTTCCGTCTTGAAAATATTCACGATGCTGCTGGCGTCGCTGTCGCCGTCCCCGTCGCCGTCCAGCGGCGGCGTCTCGCCGCTGCCCTGCGTCAGAGACCAGATGACCCCTGCGGCCACCGCCAGCATCAGCACGCCCATGGCGATGAGGAAGATCCACAGTCCCTTCCTGCTCCGCTTCCCGGGCGGAGGGGGCGGG
>OJKW01000291.1_pt1 | contig 43314 bp, 42 predicted proteins | sample 1596591 | NCBI WGS metagenome assembly OJKW01 (sample SAMEA4350166, study PRJEB24818) | metagenome | biome: human; feature: gut; material: faeces | place: Denmark | collected 2013-09 | reverse complement strand
GTGGAAGGGCGTACGACCACGGCGTCATCGGCACAGAGGCGTGTGGCGCAGCTCATGCTCAGTTGGCAGCCGCCGCACAGTGCAAAGCCGTTGACTGCGGCGATGGTGGGGATGGGCAGGGGCTCGATGCGGCGGAACACGTCGTTGCCGTGCTTGCCGAAGGCCTCGGCGCCCTCCTTGGTCAGGGTGCTCATCTCGGCGATGTCGGCGCCGGCCACGAAAGCCTTCTCGCCGCTGCCGGTGATGATCAGCGCATAAATGTCCTGGTCGGCGGTGACAATATCCACCAGCTCATCCAGGTCGGACAATACCTCGGAATTCAGAGCGTTCAGCGCCTTGGGCCGGTTAATGGTAGCCACGGCGATATGCTCCTTCTTTTCCAGCAGAACATGGGTCATATCCATTCCTCCTTCATCCTCGTGCGCCGCAGCCCGCAGGCGGCGGTAGCTGTCGCGGGCGGGATCGCGCCCATAGGGCATGACCCTCCCATACATACTGCATTATAGTAGACTGTTAGAATTTTATCAAGTGCAACTGACGGTGCTTTTTCTTTTTCAGCAGTTCTTACAAAAGTTGCGGCCGTTCTTTGCGCATTTTGAAGGGTGAACTGTCGGAAACGCCTCAAAAATCCGGTCACCTGCGGAACAGAGGTTTACAAACAGGCAGCAGATATGGTAGAATGACCGCCGGTATTCACCATATACAGGAGGAGTTCTGTGCCATGCGTATGCGTAAAAAGAAAAATCTGCTGCCCCGCATGGAGGCGTGCAGCAGCTGTCTCGTCCGCGATCCCTTCACCATGCGCGGCCAATGGCGAACGTTGATGCCCGATGCGAAGGAACTGCGGGTGGAGCTGGGCTGCGGCAAGGGCCGCTTCACCGTGGACACGGCGCTGTCAGAGCCGGATGTGCTGCTCATCGCCGTGGAGAAGGTGCCGGACGCCATGGTGGTCGCCATGGAGCGGGCCATGGACGCCGGCCTGAAGAACGTGTTCTTCGTGGACGGCGATGCGGCGCTGCTGCCGGACATGTTTGCCTCCGGCGAGGTGGACCGGCTGTACATCAACTTCTGTGACCCGTGGCCCAAGAGCAATCAGAAGAAACGGCGGCTCACCCACGGCAATTTTCTCAAGCAGTACCGCAGGGTGCTGGCCGACGGCGGGCAGATCCACTTCAAGACAGACAATGACAAGCTGTTCGCCTGGTCAGTGGAGGAGATCCCTCAGTTCGGCTTTCAGCTGTCGGAGGTCACTACGGACCTGCATAAGGACGGCGCCGTGGGCGTCATGACCGACTATGAGCGGAAGTTCTTCAATGAGGGCAAGAATATCAACCGCTGTGTGGCCACCATGGTCCCGTGGGAGGAGCCCGCAGAGCCGGAGGCTCCGGAGATCGCGGCAGAACCGGCGGAATAACGGCATAAAGGCGCGGCAGGGTCTCCCCTGCCGCGCCTTTTGCGTCCGCTCACATATTCCGCCGGATCGCGCTGATGGCCCCCTTCTCCAGACGCGATACCTGGGCCTGAGAGATGCCGATCTCGCCGCTGACCTCCATCTGGGTCTTGCCCTGGCAGAACCGCAGGGCCAGGATGCTCCGCTCACGCGGGTCCAGCCGCGAGATGGCCTCCTTCAGCGCGATGCGGTCCAGCCAGCTCTCGTCGGTGTTCCGGTCGTCCCGCACCTGATCCATGACACACACCGCATCGCCCCCGCCGTCCGCGTACACCGGCTCGTAGAGGCTGACGGGGTCCACGATGGCGTCCATGGCCATCACCACGTCCTCCCGCGGGATGTCCAGATACTTGGCGATCTGCTCCACGGTAGGCTCCCGCTGGGTCTCCGCCATCAGCTTTTCCCGCCCCTGCAATACCTTGTAAGCCGTGTCCCGCATGCTGCGGCTGACGCGGACGGCGCTGTTGTCCCGCAGATAGCGGCGGATCTCCCCCACGATCATGGGCACGCCGTAGGTGGAAAACCGCACCGGCTGGTTGATGTCAAAGTTGTCGATGGCCTTTATCAGGCCGATGCACCCCACCTGAAAGAGATCGTCCACGTTCTCGCCTCTGCCCAGGAACCGCTGTATCACCGACAGCACCAGCCGCAGGTTACCGCAGATCAGCTGCTCCCGCGCCGCTCTGTCGCCCTCCTTGGTGCGGCGCAGGAGGGCCGTCATCTCATCGTTTTTCAGCACCGGCAGCTTGGCTGTGTTGATGCCGCAGATCTCCACCTTTCCCCGCATGTCCGCCCGTCCTTCCACTGTGATAGTGGCAGTATTTCCCGCCGCTGCAGCGGCTATTCCACGGGGCGGAATGTTCCCGGAAACGACAGCATGGGACAGGCGGCGCGGCGCATAGGCTTGCACGGGGTGAGCGCGATGCTGTGTAAATTTTCCATGCTGCGGCGCAAGGAGGTCATCAATCTCTGTGACGGCTGCCGCCTTGGCTGTGTGGGCGATCTGGACGTACAGGTGCCGGAGGGCACGGTGAAAGGCATCATCGTCTTTGGGCCGTGCCGGTTCTTCGGGCTGTTCGGCCGCGGAGAGGATTTTTATGTCCCGTGGGACTGCATCCAGAAGTTCGGCGACGACATCATCCTCATCGACAAGCCCTTCCAGAAGCGCCAGCCGCCACCGCCGCCCCACCGGAAAAAGGGGTGGTTCGGGTAAAAAAGAGCGCCTCCGGCTCCGCCGGAGACGCTCTTTCCGTTTACTTTTTGAAGCTGTCCTTCAGGGACACGCTGCGGTTGAACACCAGGTGCTCCGCCGTGCTGTCCCGATTGTCCAGGCAGAAGTAGCCCACCCGCATGAACTGGAACGTGGGGGCGTTGACGCCGGTACGTCCCTCCTTCTTGTCGAAGGCGGCGGCCACGGCGGCCATCTCCGGCTCCACCTTGCAGCCTCTGAGCACCGTCAGGCTCTCGGGGTTCAGGCAGTCCAGGAAGTCCTTGTCGGGGCCGTCCGGCGTGGCGTCGGAGAACAGGTTGTCATACAGGCGCACCTCGGCGTCCATGCAGTTCTCCGCGTCCACCCAGTGGAGCGTAGCACCCTTGACCTTGCGGCCGTCGGCGGGGTCGCCGCCGCGGGAATCGGGGTCGTAGGTACACAGCACCTCCGTCACGCGGCCATTCTCGTCCTTGACGCAGCCGGTGCAGGTGACGAGGTACGCGCCCTTCAGGCGGCACTCAGGGCCGTTGGGGGTCAGGCGCTTGTACTTGGGCACCGGTACCTCCATGAAGTCGTCCTCCTCGATCCACAGGTGGCGGGAGAAGGTGATGTCGTGGGTGCCCTGGGTGGGATCGGTGGGGTTATTCTCCACAGTGAAGGTCTCGCTCTGTCCCTCGGGGTAATTGGTGACCGTCAGCTTCACCGGATGCAGCACCGCCATGGTGCGCTCGGCGTTGGCGTTCAGATCCTCGCGGAGGCAGTGCTCCAGAAAGCCGTACTCGATGACGTTGGGGGATTTGGCCACGCCGATGCGCTCGCAGAAATTGCGGATGGACGCGGCGGTGTAGCCCCGGCGGCGCAGGCCGCACAGCGTGGGCATCCGGGGATCGTCCCAGCCGGAGACATAGTTCTCCTCCACCAGCTTGCGCAGCTTCCGCTTGGACATCACCGTGTGGTCGATGCCCAGACGGGCGAATTCGATCTGCCGGGGACGGGCCGGCAGCTCGCAGTGCTCGATGACCCAGTTGTACAGGGGACGGTGGGCCTCAAACTCCAGAGAGCACAGGCTGTGGGTGATGCCCTCCAGCGCGTCCTGGATAGGGTGGGCAAAGTCGTACATGGGATAGATGCACCACTTATCGCCCTGCCGGTGGTGGCTCATGTGGTTGATGCGGTAGATGACGGGGTCGCGCATGTTGAAGTTGCCGCTGGTCAGGTCGATCTTGGCCCGCAGCGTCATCGCGCCGTTGGGGAACTCCCCCGCCCGCATGCGGGCGAACAGGTCCAGGCTCTCCTCAATGGGCCGGTCACGGTAGGGGGACACGGCTGGGATGCCGATATCTCCGCGGTTGGCCTTGAATTCCTCCGGCGTCAGCTGGCACACGTAGGCCAGCCCCTTCTTGATGAGCAGCACCGCCTGACGGTAGTCCTCCTCAAAGTAGTCGGAGCCGTAGAAGAAGCGGTCGCCCCAGTCAAAGCCCAGCCAGTGGATGTCCTGCTTGATGGCCTCCACAAACTCCTCGTCCTCCTTGGTGGGGTTGGTGTCGTCCATTCGCAGGTTGCACAGGCCGTTGTACTTCTCGGCAGTGCCGAAGTCGATGGTCAGCGCCTTGCAGTGTCCGATGTGCAGGTAGCCGTTGGGCTCCGGCGGGAAACGGGTGTGGACGGTCATTCCCTGGAACTGACCACCCTCTGCGATGTCCTCGTCGATGAAATTCAGGATAAAGTTTTTGCCGGACTCCTCCGTTTCGGGGGTCTTGATTTCCTCGGCCATGATCTTTCTCACACTCCTTGTATGTCGTTATTTGTTTTCGCGTGAAAACAATGGTTTATTATACCCGCCGCTGCCGGAAATTGCAAGGGGGTTTGCCCGCACTCCTTTAAAAAACTCACAGCGCATCGAATTCCTCTCGGGTCAGCAGCGTGTCCAGCGCCTCCATGAGGCCGTTGGCCGTCAGATGCTCCGGCAGGCCCAGCCGCCGCTGCAGCGCCGCCCGCTTCTCCGCAGACGCGGGGCCGATGAGCCCCTTTTCCAGCATGTCCGCCTTGGTCAGTCCCGCCCTCTGCGGAGCCTCCGTCCCGTCCTCAAACGTAGCGCCTGCGCGGCGCAGCGCCTCGATCAGCACCTGCGGCGGCATGCCCTCCACGCCTAATTTCCCCTCTTTCCCGCCCTTTTTCTTGCGGCGCTCCTTGCCGTACACGTCCGGCACATAGGCCTGCTTCACCTGCTCCGGCGGCAGGATGCCCTTGAGATGGTTCCGGATGACGAAGCCCGCGCCGTCGGGATCTGTCAGCAGGATCACTCCGCGCTTCTCCGCCAGCCGCCGCAGGTACGCGGCCTTTTCCCCGTTGCGGAACACGGCGAAGCCGCCGGTCTCCACCACCACGGCGTCCACCGCCTGTAAAAGCGTGTTCTTATCGTAGCGGCCCTCCACCACGATGACCTCGCGGACGCGGGGCTTCATCGCCCACCTGCCAGTTCCATGAGGAGCAGCTTCAGCTCGCCCTCACTATCCATATTACGCTCGCTTTTCATACGGCGGTCCAGCACCTGACAGCGCTTCACCGCCTGACGGCACCAGTCGTGATCCACGTTCCGCGCCGCCTGCAGCAGCAGCTTGGCGGGATAATCGCTGCTCATGCTCCACAGCTCCTTCAGCCAAACGCGGTCCTTGCCGCCGTCCAGCGCCAGACGCGCCGTATACAGCCGCCGCAGCTCCTTGCCCAGCGCCGCCAGAATGGCGATAGGCTCCATCTGCATCCGCAGCAGCTCCGCCAGGACACCGGCGGCGCGGTCATAGTTCCGCGCCGTGACGGCGTTGGTCATGTCAAAAATGCGGGCGTCCAGCACCGGCTCCGCCACGGCATCGATGTCCGCCATGGTGATGCGCTCGTGCTTTGCGTAGGCGGCGATCTTCTCGATCTCCGGTATCAGTCCCCGCATCAGACTGCCGCAGGTAAACAGCAGGTGGTCCGCCGCCGTCTGGTCGATATCGTGGCCGACGGCGGCGAACCGCCGCTTCAGCCAGTTCAGCAGGTCCTTTCGCTCCTGCTGGACGAACTCCACCTCCTGCACGTACTCGTTCAGGGCGGCGCACAGCTTCTTCATCTTCCCGTCCCGCTTGTAGGTCAGCTGTTCGTACAGGAAGATCAGTGTGCAGTAGGGTGGAAAGTCGGACAGCAGATCGATCAGCGCCGTCCGCTGTCCCTCGTCCAGCTTGAAGATGTCCATGTCCGTGACGGTGATGAGGGTGTGCTCCGCCATCATGGGCATGGCCTCTGCCGTCTCCGCCAGCTCCTGTACCGTCAGGCCCTTACCGGTGAGACGGTGGTAGTTGAACTCCTCGAAGCCCGCAGGGATCAGCAGTTCCTTCAGCCGCTGCGCCATGGTCTGGAGCAGATAGCGTTCCTCACCGTAGAAAATATAGAGATTAGCCGGTACGCCTGCCTTCACGGCGGCCCGCAGCGCCTCATAGCCGCCGCTGCGGCTCTCCTTTTTTGCCATGTCAGTCCTCTCCCTTCACCGTGACGCGCACCGTGCCCTGCCTGTCCGTGCGCCAGATGTCCGCACCTATGTCCTCCAGCCGCTCCATAGCCTGACCGGAGGGGTGGCCGTAGCTGTTGTCGCCCACGCTGATGATGCCCACCTCCGGCCGGATAGCACGCAGGAACGTCTCGTCCGAGCTGTACCGCGAGCCGTGATGGCTCACCACCAGCACCTCTATATCCGGCAGAGGATATGTCTCTGCCAGCTTCCGCTCGGTGCTCCCCGCCATGTCGCCGGTGATCAGCAGGTCGAAATCGCCCGCCGCGGCCAGCGCCGACAGGCCCTGTTCGTTGAGGTCTCCCTCCGCCGCCACCGGCGGATAGACCGTCAGCGTCATCTCCCCCAGCGTCAGAACGGTGGAGGATGTCACGAACACCACGTCCGTGCCCTTGCGCGCCGCCAGCTCCACCAGCCGCTGCCGCACGCCGTATTCGTCCTCGATGTCCGGCAGATACAGCGTCTCCACCGGCAGGCGCTCCATCACCTCGTACAGGCCGTTGGTGTGGTCGGCGTGGTAGTGGGTCACCACCACGCACCGCAGCTTGCGCACGCCCAGACTGGCCAGCTGATCCGCCGCCACGCCGCCTGCGTCCACGTAGCTGTTGCTGCTGCCGCAGTCCACCAGCGCCGCCTCTTTGCCGGACCACAGGGCCACGCTCTCGCCCTGCCCCACATCCAGCGCCAGGGCGTTCATGACACCGTACCGGCCGGTATCTCCCAGCCATACGGACACCGCCAGCATCATCGCCGACAGCACCGCCGCCATGGCGTACTTCCGCCGCCGGTCCTTCGTGACGGCGCAGCCGATAAACGCGATATAGCTGTACAGCATCCAGTAGATGAGGATGCGGTTGTTGAAATAGACGGCGTGGAACGGCAGCGCCGTCAGCGTCCGCGCCACCCACAGGATGTACTTCACCAGCGCGAAGGACACCCAGCCCAGCACCCGCCCCAGCGGCAGCCACACGAGCCCCAGCAGGGTGGTGATGAAGGCCGCCATGAAGCTCCAGCCCGCGGCGGGCACCGCCAGCAGTCCGGCCAGCGGCGCCACGATCACGAAGATGTTGAAGTACCATGCGATCAGCGGCGCGGTGAACACCATAGCTCCCAGCGTAGCCGCCAGGTTGGCCGCTAAAAAGCGGATCATCCGCTCCACCAGCCGCCGCTGCCCGTGATACCAGCCGCTCAGCGTCTGATAGAGCCGCGGTGTCAGCAGCACCATGCCCAGCGCGGCGGCAAAGCTCAATTGCAGGCTGACGCTCCCCGCCGTAAAGGGGTTGGCCAGCAGGATGACGCCCAGCGCCGCCGCCAGAGCGGTAAGGCCGTCGCTGCTCCGCCGGAACAGCGGCGCAGTCAGCAGGAATATCTGCATGATGCAGGCCCGTACCACCGATGGCGACAGGCCCACCATCACCATATAGAACAGCAGCGCCGGTATGGTCACGGCGCACAGCGTCCGCCGCCGGTTTCCCGGAGTCAGCAGCCCCAGCAGCGTCACCAGAAACGCACAGTGCAGGCCGGATACCGCGAACAGATGGGCAAGTCCCGTCTCTTCCATCACCACGGCGTCGCCCTCCGGCAGCGCCGCACGGTCGCCGATGAGCTCCGCGATCAGAAAGCCCTGCACCGACTGGTCGTCCCAGATGGCGGCGGCCCTCTCCTGCATGGCCCGCGCCGCTCGAAGCGGCAGCCAGCGGAGCTTTCCTGCGCTGCCCCGCCCCACCTCCGGCTCGTCTCGCTGATAGAGCAGGGCGTATACACCTCGGGCCGTGAACTGCGTCAGCTCTGTGCCTCGGATATTGGAGGCATCCTGCCACCACGCCGCGCCGGACAGCGTCTGCCCCGGCTCCAGCGTCAGCAGCTCCTCCCCGCCATAATACGTAGCCTTGGCCCCGTGCATCCCATGGAGCCGCACCGTCACCGCAGCGCCTCGCTCCGTCTCCCACGGCCAGGTGCAGACGGTGCCGGTAAACGCCGTCTCCGTGCCGCAGAGGTCCAGCACCGGCTGCTGCACCACCGCCTGATACGCGGTGAAATACACCAGCGACGCCGCCAGCGGCCACAGGATCAGCCGGCTCCGCCGGAACCGCTTCTGCGTCCGCCCCCACAGATACAGGCCCAGCGCGGCCAGCGCCAGCCCCGCCGCCGCCCACAGATACCATCCGGACCACGGCAGCAGCAGTACCAGAAACAGTCCTGCCGCAAAGGAGAACGCTATGGTGGCCAGTACGCGCATATGCTCTCCCCTTTCCGCTTTCTTAACCTTGTTATTGTACCAGATATGCCGCGCCGCCGCAAGGGCGCAAAAAAGGACTTCCCGTACCCTCGTACAGGAAGTCCTTTTTGCCGTATCTGCTTTACTTGACCTTACGCAGCTTGTCGCTGCACTTCTGCTGGAACCGCGCGTTGTCGATGACGGCGCGGGTATGAGTGCCCTCGCCGATAAGCCCGTCCTCGTCGGAGGCGCTGACCTTGAAAGTGATCATCTTGCCGTTGGCGGAGACGCCCGTCACCTCGGCGGTGGCGGTGATCTTCATTCCCACGGGGGTGGGAGCCAGATGGCTGGACGCGATCTCCACGCCCACGGTGCCCTTGCCCTCCGGCAGCTCGTTCTGCACGCACCACATGGCGGCGCACTCCATCAGGGCCATCATGTAGGGGGTGCCCAGCACCTCCAGCCCGCCGGAGCCGATGGCTTTGGCGGTCATGTCGGCGGTCACGGTCTTTTCCACGGTATGGGTCATGCCGGTCTCGATCATGTTCGTACCTCCTGATTCAAAATTTTCCTCGCTCCTTGGCCGCAGCTGTATCCGCGGCCACAGGCGCGGTGCTGTTTTGTCCTCAAAAAGCCCGCGGCGTTACACGCCCAGCTGGGTCCACAGCTTGTCGTAGTATTTCAGCGTCTCCTGGGGCAGGTTCACATACAGCTCGCAGCGATCCAGCACATCGGCCGGTGCCGCCATGATGTTGTAGAGCTCCTGATCCAGCGCCTCGCCGTTCTGCTCCTCGTAGTAGGCGGGGTACTCCGCCAGCGCCTCGGCGTTGGGGGAGGCGTACCAGATATAGTCCATATTGGCAAGACTGGCGTCCGTTCCGGCGATGAAGTTGATCCACTCCATGGCCTCGTCCTTATGCTGGCTGGACTTCAGGACGCACATGGCGTCCACGAACCAGTTGCTGCCCTCCTCGGGCACCACGAAGGCCAGATCCTCGTTGTTCTCCAGCATGGTCAGATAGTCGCCGGCGTAGTACATGGCGATGGCCGCGTTGCCGCCCTCCATCTTGCCGAAGATCTCATCCATGACGAAGGCCTGATACACGCCCTTGTCCTTGGCGTTCTTCACCAGCTGGAACGCCTCATCGAGCTGAGCCTCGTCGGTGGTGTTGATGTCGTAGCCCAGATAGCACAGGGCCGCCATCAGCGCGTCGCGGGAGTTGTTGATCATCAGCACCTGTCCGGCGTACTTCTCGTCGAACATGGCTCCCCAGCTGGTGATGGGCTCATCCACCATCTTGGTGTTGTAGATGATGCCCACAGTACCCCAGCTGTAGGGCACGGTGTACTTGTTCTCCGGATCGAAGCTCAGGGACTTGTACCGCGGATCGATGAGGTCATAGTTGGGGATGGCGCTGTAATCCAGCTCTGCCAGCATCCCCTCGTCGATAAGCCGCCCGATCATGTAATCGGAGGGCACGATCACGTCAAAATCCGCGCCGCCGGTCTGGAGCAGGGAGTACAGCGTCTCGTTGCTCTCCGCCGTCTGATAGTTGACATGGATACCGGTCTGGGCCTCAAATTCGCCGATAAGAGACTCGTCGATATACTCGCCCCAGCTGCACACGTTGACAACACGCTGCTCCTTGCCTCCGTCGCCGCAGCCGGCCAGCAGTCCCACGGTCATCATGACCGTCAGCGCAAACGCGATGATTCTTTTCAATGCTTTATCCTCCTGAAATAGAACGTTATAAAATAGTCAGAGCGCCTGCTCACCTCTGCTGCATGGCCTTGCGCTCCTGGCGGGATTCCCGCACATTAATGATGACCAGCAGCAGCAGCACCGTACCGAACAGCAGCGCGGAGATGGCGTTGATCTGCGGGCTGACACGCTTTTTCGTCATGCCGTAGATGGTCATGGCCAGCGTGGATACGGACGAGCCCGCCGTAAAATAACTGATGACAAAGTCATCGATGGACATGGTAAATGCCGTCAGCGCCCCGGATACGATGCCCGGCTTGATCTCCGGCAGGATGACCTTCCAGAACGCCTGCATCCACGTACAGCCCAGATCCTGAGCCGCGTCCACCAGATTCTTGTCCATCTGCCGCAGCTTGGGGCCTACGGACAGGATGACATATGGGATGTTGAAGCACACATGGGCGATAAGCAGGGTACCGAAGCCCATGGTCAGCCGCTCCGGCAGGACTACCAGACTCTGCCAGCTGTTGACCCAGCCGGCAAAAGTGCCCCATCCGTTGAAAAAGGCCACGAACAGCAGGCACAGACTGACGCCGGTGACAATATCGGCGTTCATCATGGGAATGCTGTTCACCATCATCAGCGGGTCGCGGGCCCTGCGGCGCATGGCATGGAAGCCGATGGACGCGAAGGTGCCCGCCACCGTGGCGATGACCGTGGCCAGCAGGCTCACCAGCAGCGTGGTATACACGCTCTGCATAATGATGCGGTTCTGGAACAGCTTTGCATACCACATCAGGGAGAAGCCCTTCCACACGGTGTTGCTGTTTCCCGCGTTGAAGGAAAACACGATCAGCAGCACGATGGGCGCATACAGGAAAATGCCGATCAGCGCCATGAAAAAGCGGCTGCCGAACCGCACGTCTCTTTTCTTTTTCACAGCATCACCGCCTGTTCCTCGCCTTCACCGAAGCGATTCATCACCAGCATGCAGATGACCACGATGACCATCATCACCAGCGAGATGGCCGCGCCCAGCTGTGGGTTGTACGCGCCGCCCAAAAACTGCCGCTCGATGAGGTCGCCCAGCAGCAGCTCCGTGCCGCCGCCCAGCATCCGGCTGATGGCGAAGGTGGACACCGATGGCACGAACACCATGGTGATGCCCGACAGCACGCCCGGCAGCGACAGGGGCAGAATGACCTTGCGGAACACCGTCACCGAGTTGGCGCCCAGATCTCTGGCCGCCTCCAACAGTGAGCGGTCCATCTTTCCGATGACCGAGTAGATAGGCAGGATCATGAAGGGCAGATAGTTATACACCATGCCCAGCACCACCGCGCCCTGGGTATCCATCATCGGAAAAAACTCGATGCTGCTGCCCGTGATGCTGTTGTACAGCGCAATAAGCCCGATCTTCTGGAACAGCTGGTTCAAAAGCCCGTTGTTCTCCAGAATGGTCATCCACGAGTACGTCCGCAGCAGGAAGTTGATCCACATGGGCAGCATGATCAGCACCATGGCGATCCGCTGGAAAGCTGCGCCCTCGCGGCTGATGAAATACGCCACCGGGTAGCCGATGAGCAGGCAGATAGCCGTGGCGATGATGGCCAGCTTAAAGGATCGGCCGAACACGGCGGCGTAGCCGCCCATCTGCACGAAGTTGTCCAGCGTAGCCCCGCCCGCTCCGTTGGAGAAGGCATAGACGACCATGATGATGATGGGTGCCACCACGAAAATGGCCATCCACACCACATACGGTATGGCGAAATGGGAGAGCTTAGTCTTCATCCTCGCTCTCCTCCTCTTCCAGCTCCACGCTGGCGTCCGCCAATTCCTCATACTCCTCGGAATAGGAGGAGTAGTCGCCGAACATTCCGGAGTATTCGCTCTTCTTCATGATGTGGAAGCCCTCGGGGTCGATCTTCACGCCGATGCGTGCGCCCACCGGCGAGTGGTCGGTGGTCTGGATGAGCCACTTGAAGCCCCGGAAGTCCACGATGATGTCGTACTGCATCCCCTTGAACGTCACGTTGGTGACGGTGCCGATGAGCTGGCCCTGCTCCACGGGGACAATGTCGATATCCTCGGGGCGGATGACCACGTCCACCGGCTCGTTCTCGGCAAAGCCCGCGTCCACGCAGGGGAACTCCTTGCCGTACATTTTCACGACCTTATCCCGGACCATGACGCCGTTGAGGATGTTGCTCTCGCCGATGAAGTCCGCCACGAAGGCGTTCTTCGGCTCGTTGTAGATATCCTCCGGCGTGCCGATCTGCTGGATGCGGCCCTTGTCCATCACCACCACGGTGTCGGACATGGTCAGCGCCTCCTCCTGGTCGTGGGTCACATATATAAACGTTATGCCCATCTGCTGCTGGATACGCTTCAGCTCGTTCTGCATATCCTTGCGCAGACGCAGATCCAATGCGCCCAGCGGCTCGTCCAGAAGCAATACCTTCGGACGGTTCACCAGTGCGCGGGCGATGGCCACCCGCTGCTGCTGGCCGCCGGACAGCTGGTCGATGCGGCGGCGGTCAAAGCCCTTCAGGCTGACCACCTCCAGCATTTCGGTGACACGCTGCCGTATCTCCTCCTCCGGCACTTTGGCGATGCGCAGGCCGAAGGCGATGTTTTCAAACACATCCAGATGCGGGAACAGCGCATATTTCTGGAACACCGTGTTGATCTGCCGTTTGTGTGGCGGAACGTCATTGATCCTCACCCCGTCAAAGGTCACATCACCGGAAGTGGGTGTGGTAAACCCACCGATGATGCGCAGCGTTGTGGTCTTGCCGCAGCCGCTGGGTCCAAGCAGTGTGAGGAATTCAGAATCGTTGATATAAAGATTGATGTTATCGAGAACCAGCTCGTCGTCAAACGCCATGCAGAGATCCCGCAGGCGAATCAACTCTTTGGCCATTTATCCTCCCCCGTTCATACATAAAATAACCCTCCTCCCCGGAAACCGCCGGCGCCTGTTCCTGCGCCGCTTTTTCCGTCGAAAGAAAGCAGGTACAATATATATGGTATCCCCCCAAAAGTCAATGCCTTTTCCCGCTTTTCCCAAAAAAAATCGTGCGGGGCTGCGTCAGCAGCCCCGCACGACGTTTTCAGCCGAAATATTTTGCCCGGAACGGCACGTTTTCCACCGTGAAAGTCCTGCCCCGCAGGTAGTTCAGAATCCCCGCGTCCGTGGGCAGGTCGAAGGTCAGCTCATAGGCATACAGCGCCTGCCGCGTCTCCCCGTACCGGCGGTTGACGTCGCCCCGTCCGTACTTACCGTCCCCCAGCAGCGGACAGCCCAGATCGGCAAAGGACGCCCGGATCTGGTGGGTGCGCCCCGTCTCCAGTCCCACCTCCACCAGAGACAGCTCGCCCCGTGTCTCCAGCGTGCGGTAGTCCGTCACGGCGGTCTTGCCCCCCGGCACCGGTTTATGGTAGACGGACACCTGCTTTTTCTGCTCATCCTTCAGCAGGAAGCACTCGATCCTGCCCTCCGGCGGCTTGGGCCGTCCCACGGTGATGCACAGATACCGCTTGTCGATCTCCCGCAGCCGGATCTTCTCGTTGATCATGCGCAGCGTCTCGGCGTTCTTGGCGGCAATGACCATGCCTCCTGTGTTGCGATCGATGCGGTTGCACAGCGCGGGAGCGAAGGCGTTCTCCCAGCGGGGGTTCCACTCCCGCTTCTGATAGAGGTACGCCTGGATGTGGTTGATGAGTGTGTTCACCTTCTCCGTCTCGTCAGCGTGGACCACCAGCCCCGGCCGCTTGTTGACCAGCAGCAGGTTCTCGTCCTCGTACACGATGTCCACCTGAGGCTTGAACAGCGTCAGGAAAAGATTCTCCTCCGACGGCTTGTCAAAGAACTCGTCGTTGATGTATAATTGCACCACATCGCCCTGGGCCAGCCGCTGGTCCCGCTGGGCCCGTGCGCCGTTGACCTTGATGCGCTTGATGCGTATGTACTTCTGCATCAGCGCCGGCGGCAGCAGCGGCAGCGCCTTGGACACGAAGCGGTCCAGCCGTACTCCGGCGTCGTTTTTCCCGATGGTCAGCTCCCGCATGGGCGCACCTCCCTTGTGTTCTCCGTCCATTGTAACCGCTTTTGGAAAAAAGTCAAAATATTTGTGAGAAAATGTTTGACAAGGGATTTTGTGTCGGCTATAATACTACTCGTGTCATTGCGAGGTGTACTATGCGTCTGAACGTAAACAAGCTGCTGCATACCCCCGGCTCCCGACAGGAGATCCATTTTGAGATGGACCTTTCCGATCTGGAGTTCGGTGGTACTTATCCTGTAACGCGACCGGTTGTTGTGGACGGCCAGCTGCGGAATCAGGCGGGTATGCTGCTGTGTGAGCTTCAGATCACCACCACGCTCCACTGCATCTGCGACCGCTGCGCCCAGGAATTCGACCGTGAGAAAACCGTGGATTATTCCTGTGTGCTGGCCGAGGAGCGTCAGTCCGATGAGGATGACGACATCGTGCTGTTGGACGACGATGAGGTGGATGTGACGGAACTGGCGCGGGACGCCTTTATCCTCGATATGGACACGAAATTTCTCTGCTCTGAGGACTGCAAGGGGCTATGTCCCGGCTGCGGTGCCGACCTGAACCGCGAGAGCTGCCGCTGCAAGAAGGCGGTGGATCCCCGGCTGGCCAAGCTGGCGCAGCTGTTGCAGAAGGACGAGTGAATCCATTATAAATTGCTGCTCAGGCAGTTAATACCAAGGAGGTGTCAACATGGCAGTCCCTAAGGGAAAAGTATCCAAGCAAAGACGCAATAAGAGACGTTCTTCCGTATGGAAGCTGGCAGCTCCCGCTCTGGTGGCATGCCCCAAGTGCGGTGCTCTGCATCTGCCTCACAGAATGTGCCCGGAGTGCGGTACCTACAACAGCCGCGAAGTCAAGGTCGTCAAGTCTGTGGCAGCGGACAAGTAAATTCTTATGTGTCCACGCAGGAGGGAAGCGCAGCTTCCCTCCTGCTTTTTTGCGCATTTTGTCCCCCACGCGGCCCGTTTGCTTTCCCTCCATGCCTCCGGCGGAGAGGATTCCGCGCCTTCGGGCACGGGTCACTTTTGGCCGCAGCCCCAAAAGTGACCAAAAGGTCTGCTTGAAACCGCAGGTTTCAAGACTTCCTGCGCGGCTGACCGCGCAGTAACCTGCCGCCCTGTACCCCTCGAAAACCCAAATGTTGCAAATCGCCGTACAACGAATCGCTTCTGCCCCCATCCCCGCTGCCGCTCCCGCGTCTCGCGCGAGAATTGCCTTGCGTCGTTGTTGTGTAAGGGCGGCTATCACCCCGCAGGGGCCGGCGTCCCCGACGGCCCGCATCGTTTTTCTTTCATGCCTGCGGCGAGGATATTTCGCGCTCCGGCGCGACATCCTTTTGCCCTCGGCGGCAAAAGGATGCAAGAACGCCGCAGGCCCGCTCCCCCACTTTCCCTCATGAGATGCATCGAAATCATGCGTTTTACAATCCGCCCGCCGCTGTTTATACTGGACACGATAAATAGCTTGCGTCCTGCCATAAAAGCGGCTATAATGGAATGGTTATCATGTGGGCGTATGCCCTTTTACGAGAGAGGACGCATCTATGAGCACCATCATCACCACCATTGACCGGCACAGCCCTGCGGAAAAAGCCGGTATACAGGTGGGCGAACAGCTTCTGACCATCAACGGCCATACCATCGTGGATGTGCTGGATTACCGGTTCTACGGCTACGACCCCCTGTCCCGCGTGGAATTGAAAACTGCGTCGGGCGATGTGCGTACCGTCACCATCCGCAAGGCGGAGGGGCAGGATCTGGGCCTGAACTTCGACACCTATCTGATGGACGAGATGCGCTCCTGTGCCAACCACTGCATCTTCTGCTTCGTGGACCAGATGCCCCCCGGCATGCGCTCCACGCTGTACTTCAAGGACGACGATGCGCGGCTCAGCTTCCTGCTGGGCAACTACATCACCCTGACCAACCTGACGGAGCGGGAGGCCCAGCGCATCATCGACCTGCACATCAGCCCCATCAACGTCTCCGTCCACACCACCGACCCCCAGCTCCACTGCACCATGCTGGGCAACAAGAACGCAGAACGCTCTCTGGACTACATTCAGGCCTTCTGCAAGGCGGGCATCGTCATGAACGGCCAGATCGTCATCTGCCCGGGCTGGAACGACGGCGACCAGCTGCGCCGCACTCTGCGTGACCTGACGGAGTGGCAGTTTTCCAGCTGCTCGCTGGTGCCGGTGGGCATCACCAGGTACCGGCAGGGTCTTGCGAAGCTGCGCCCCGTCAGCGCCGAGGATGCACGGGACATCATCGCCATCGCCGAGGAGTTCGGACAGGAGAACCTGCGGCGCTTCGGCACACGGCGCTTCTTCTGCGCCGACGAGCTGTACCTGCGGGCGGGGCTGCCGCTGCCGCAGGAGGACTATTACGAGGGCTACCGCCAGCTGGAAAACGGCGTAGGCATGCTGCGCTCCTTGGAGCAGGACTTCCTCTCCGCCATGCGTCTGGAGGATCCCGCCGCCGCGCCGCCCCCCTTCACCATCGCCACCGGCACCGCCGCCGCGCCGTTCCTGCGGGGACTGCTGGAACAGGCCAAGGCGTATTTCCCCCGTCTGGAGGGGCAGGTCATCGCGGTGGAAAACGATTTCTTCGGTCACACCATCGATGTGGCCGGTCTGCTGACAGGGCAGGACCTGTCGGCGCAGCTGCAAAGGGTCCCGTCCCTGGGGCGGGTGCTGCTGCCGCTGCATATGCTGCGCCACGGCGAAACGGTGTTTCTGGACGACTATACCGTGGCGCGTCTGGCGGACGAGCTGGGCTGCCCCGTGCAGATCGTAGGCATCGACGGCGGCGACCTGCTGGACGCCATGCTGGACGCCTCCAGCACCGTCAGTTGAAAAGGAGGGTAAACTTATGGCAAAACCTTTGATCGCCATTGTGGGCCGCCCCAACGTGGGCAAGTCCATGCTGTTCAATAAGCTCATCGGCAAGCGCCTGTCCATTGTGGAGGATACCCCCGGCGTCACCCGCGACCGTATCTACGGCGAGAGCGAGTGGGCCGGCCGGAAGTTCCGTCTGGTGGACACCGGCGGCATCGAGCCCAACACCGACAACCAGATCCTCGCCTTCATGCGGGAGCAGGCGCAGATCGCCATCGACAACGCCGATGTCATCATCTTCGTCACGGACATCAAGACCGGCCTCACCGCCTCGGACCAGGAGGTGGCCGGCATGCTCCAGCGCAGCCGCAAGCCCATCGTGCTGGCAGTGAATAAGATGGACGCCACCGGCACGGTAGACCCCGATTTCTACGAGTTCTACAACCTGGGTCTGGGCGACCCCATCGCCATCTCCGCCGTCCACGGCCATGGCACCGGCGACCTGCTGGACGCCTGCTTCCAGTACCTGCCGCCGGACGACGGCGAGGAGGAGGACTCCGACGTGGTGCAGGTGGCCATCATCGGCAAGCCCAACGTAGGCAAGTCCAGCCTCACCAACAAAATTCTGGGCGAACAGCGGGTCATCGTCAGCAACGTGGCCGGCACCACCCGTGACGCCATCGACAGCTACTTCGAGAACTCCTACGGCAAATATAACTTCATCGATACCGCCGGCATGCGAAAAAAGTCCAAGGTGGACGACAGCATCGAGAAGTACAGCGTCCTCCGCGCCACCATGGCCATCGAGCGCAGCGACGTGTGCCTGATCCTTATCGACGCGCAGGAGGGCGTGACGGAGCAGGACACCAAGGTAGCGGGTCTGGCCCACGACGCCGGCAAGGCCTGCATCATCGTGGTGAACAAGTGGGATCTCATCGAGAAGGACGGCAAGACCATGGACCGCATGCGGGAGGACATCCGCCGCGACCTGAGCTATATGCCCTACGCCCCCATCCTGTTCATCTCCGCTCTGACGGGCCAGCGGGTGAACCGCCTGTTCGAGCTGATCAACTATGTCAACGATCAGGCCGCCGTGCGCATCACCACCGGTATGCTCAACAGTGTGCTGGCCGACGCCCAGACCCGCGTGCAGCCGCCCACGGATAAGGGCCGACGCCTGAAGATCTACTACATGACACAGGTGGGCGTCAAGCCGCCCCACTTCGTGATCTTCTGCAACGACAAAAAGCTGTTCCACTTCTCCTACCAGCGCTATCTGGAGAATCAGATCCGCAGCGTGTTCGGTCTGGAGGGTACCCCCATCACCATTACCATTCGCCAGAAAGGTGAGGATGACGGTTGACCTACCTCGTTTGGGCAGCGGTGTTCGCCATGTTCGTGGTGGTACTGCTGGGCTATTTTCTGGGCTGCCTCAACGGCTCCGTGCTGGTGAGCCACTTCATCATCCGCGATGACGTGCGGCAGCATGGCAGCGGCAACGCCGGCCTCACCAACTTCTACCGCACCTACGGCGCCAAGTACGCTCTGGGCGTCATTCTGCTGGACATGGGCAAGACCGTGGCGGCCTGCCTCATCGGCGGTGTCATCCTCAACTATCTGGCGGGCGACTGGACGCTGGGCGTCCTGCTGGGTGGGCTGGGCAGCGAGCTGGGCCACATGTTCCCCGTGTTCTTCGGCTTCAAGGGCGGCAAGGGCATCCTGTCCGGCGCCGTGCTGGTGTGGCTGCTGAACTGGCGGGTGGCGCTGATCGCTTGGAGCCTGTTCGCCCTGCTGTGGCTGACCACGAGATACGTCTCCCTGGGCTCCATCACCGCCGCCGTCAGCATGCCGGTGTCCACCTGGTTCCTCTGCGGCCACAATGGCCTGTACACATCGCTGACCGTCATCATCGCCGCGCTGGTGCTGTGGTGCCACCGCGAGAATATCCAGCGCCTTCTGCGGGGCCAGGAGCGGAAGTTCCACTGGCACACCGGCCCCGAGAAATAACCATTTTTAGAGAGAGAGAGAGAAAGGAAACTGACCCATGAAATACAATCAGATGCGTCAGGTAGTGTTCCCGATCCTTGCCGCGTTCATTTGGGGCACCGCCTTCGTGGCGCAGGACCTGTGCGCCGACTCCATCGGGGCCTTCGCCTTCAACGCCACCCGTTACTTTATCGCCGTGCTGGCCCTGCTGGTGGTCATTCTCATCAGCGACAAGGTGAAGAAAAACAAGCCCACCCTCACCGCTCAGGAGAAGAAAGCCGCCAACAAACAGCTGTGGCTGGGCGGCTTGTGCTGCGGTGCGGCGCTGGCTATTGCCTCCAACTTTCAGCAGGCGGGTCTGGTGGCCGGCACCGATGCCGGTAAGGCCGGCTTCATCACGGCGCTGTACGTGGTACTGGTCCCCGTGTTCGGTCTGTTCTTCAAGCGCAAGGTCAGCCTTCCCACCTGGATCGCCGTGGTGCTGTCCGTGGTGGCTCTGTACCTGCTGTGCATCAAGGGTGACTTCTCTCTGGCCCCCGGCGACCTGTTGGTCCTGGTGTGCGCGGTGTGCTTCGCCGTCCACATTCTGGTCATCGACCACTTCACCGCTTATTGCGACGGCGTGAAGCTCAGCTGTCTGCAATTCCTGTTCGCCGGCATCATCTCCACCATCTGCATGTTCATTTTTGAGGACGTGGACTTCGCCGCCATCCTCAGCTGCGCCCTGCCCCTGCTGTACGTGGGCATCTTCTCCTGCGGCGTGGGCTACACGCTTCAGATTTTGGCCCAGAAGGACTCCAACCCCACCGTTGTCACCATTCTGCTGAGTCTGGAGAGCGTGTTCGCCGTTATCGCCGGCGCCATCATCCTGAAGCAACAGATGACCGTGCGGGAGTACATTGGCTGCGCCATCATGTTCGCCGCTGTCATTCTGGCCCAGATCCAGTTCCCCACCAAGCAAAAAGCGGAATAATTACATACACAAAAAATACCTTGGACGTTTTCGTCCAAGGTATTTTTTATTCACCCTCACAGTCCAGCACACCGACGGTCGTTTCCATATAAATATCCTCGGCCGCTAACAAAGCCTTCTGCAGCTTATCTCGGCACCGCATGGCCAGCGGAATATCCGTCAGTTCATCTACCGCATCACTTGCTGCAGCGCACAGGATGACGTACATTTTTTGGTAGTCTGCCATATTTCCCCTCCTCATAGACTATGCATAGCCTAATAGTAGCATGCATAGCCTATAATTGCAATCCTTTTCGGCTATCCTGAGGAAAAACACAGGAGGCCGTTATGACTACCACCGAAGCCGTCAGGGACCGCATCCTGCACCTCTGTGAGGAGCGCGGCCTGACTATCAACCGCCTTGCGACCATTTGCGCCCTGCCGCCGTCCAGTATCAAGAACATTCTCTACGGCAAAAGCCAGAACCCCAAGCTGCTGACCATCAAAATGCTCTGCGACGGTCTGGACATCACTCTCGGCGAATTTTTCTCCACGCCGGAGTTCGACGTACTGGAGCAGGAACTCCAATAACCGACAAAACCCCAGCGGTCTGCCACAGGCAGACCGCTGGGGTTTTCATATTCACTTACCGCAGCCGTCTCCGATCGCCGCCAGCAGCTCCGCCTTGCCGATCCCCTTCTCCGCGGAAAACGGGATAAGCGCCGCGCTCTCGTCCAGCGACAGCGTCTCGCGGATGCGCGCCAGATTCGGCTCGATCTCGCTCTTTTTCAGCTTGTCCAGCTTGTTGGCCACCACGATGACGGGGCAGCCCGTGCCCTTGAACCAGTCGCACATGGTGACATCATCGGCGGTAGGCTTGTGCCGTGCGTCCACGATGAGCACGCCCAGCGTGATGAGGTCCGGCTCAGCAAAATAGCTCTCCATCAGCCGCCCCCACCGGTCCCGTTCCTCCTTGGACACCTTGGCGTAGCCATACCCCGGCAGGTCGGTAAAATAGATCTTCCCGTCGATATCGAAGTAGTTGATCTGGTTGGTCTTGCCCGGTGTCGCGCCCACGCGGGCGAAATTCTTCCGCCCCAGCAGCCGGTTGATGACGGAGGATTTTCCCACGTTGCTGCGTCCGGCGAACGTGACCTGCGGTTTTCCGTCGCGGATAAAGGTGCTTGCCTTTACAGCTGACAGCACGAACTCCGCCTTGTTAAAGTTGATCGCCACAGCGCACCTCCTGCCGTTCCAGTCCGGCCATGGCGGTAAGATGCTCCACCGCCGCCTCCTTTTTCGGCAGCGCCAGCGCATGGGCAAACACGGCGTCCACCGTCTCCGCCGTCACGAACCGCAGCGCCGCCCGCACGGTCTGGTCGATCTCCTCCAGATCCTTTTCGTTCTCCTTGGGGATGATGACCGTCCGGATACCGCTGCGCTTAGCCGCCATGGTTTTTTCCTTCAGCCCGCCGATGGGCAGCACGCGTCCCCGCAGCGTGACCTCGCCGGTCATGGCCACATCGTGGCGTACCGGCCGCCCCGTCAGGGCGGACAGCATGGCCGTGGCGATGGCGATGCCCGCCGACGGCCCGTCCTTGGGCACCGCACCCTCGGGGAAGTGGACGTGGATGTCCTTGGTCTTGTAGAAATCCCTGGGGATACCCAGCTCCGCCGCGCGGCTGCGCAGGCAGGTGTAGGCCGCCTGCACGGACTCCTGCATCACCTTGCCCAGATTGCCGGTGAGCTCCAGCTTGCCGGAGCCATCCATCACGCCGGCCTCCACCTCCAGCAACTCGCCGCCTACCTCAGTCCAGGCCAGTCCATTGACCACGCCGATCTGGTCCTGACGGCTCCGTGCGTTGTCCTGATAGTGGGGCACGCCCAGCAGCTCCTGTAGATCCCTTGGTGTAATGTCAACTCGCTTTACATCCGTTTCCACCAGACGCATAGCGGCCTTACGGCACAGCTTGCCCAGCAGACGCTCCAGCGTCCGGACACCGGACTCCCGTGTGTAATCGGTGATGACCGCGCGGATGGCGTCGTCGCTGATGCGCAGCTGGCTTTTTTTCAGTCCATGCTCCTTCATCTGCTTGGGCAGCAGGTGGGTTCTGGCGATCTGCAGTTTCTCCTCGTCGGTATAGCTGGTGAGCTCGATGACCTCCATCCGGTCCAGCAGCGGGCGGGGAATGGTGGACGTGGTGTTGGCCGTGGTAATGAACATCACGCGGCTCAGATCCACCGGCACCTCCAGAAAATGGTCGCGGAACGATGTGTTCTGTTCTCCGTCCAGCACCTCCAGCAGCGCCGATGCGGGGTCGCCCCGCATGTCGCTGCCCAGCTTGTCGATCTCATCCAGCACCAGCAGCGGATTCATAGCCCCTGCGCGGCTGATGGCCTCGATGATGCGCCCCGGCATGGCTCCAATGTAGGTCTTGCGGTGACCGCGGATGTCCGCCTCGTCCCGCACACCGCCCAGACTGAGCCGCGCCAGCTTCCGGTTCATAGCCTTGGCCACCGAGATGGCTACCGAGGTCTTGCCCACGCCCGGAGGGCCTACCAGACACAGGATCTTGCCCTTGGCGTCCGGATTCAGCTGCCGCACGGCGATGAACTCCAGAATGCGCTCTTTCACCTTCTCCAGACCGTAGTGATCCCGATCCAGCAGCTTCCGTGCCTGGTCCACATCCGCCCGTTCACGGCTGAACCTGTTCCACGGCATCTCCAGACACACGTCCAGATAGTTTCGGATAACGGAGGCCTCCGCGCTGCCGAAGGGCTGCTTCGCCAGCCGTTCCACCTCTTTGGTCAGCCGCTTATGTACCTCCTCGGGCAGCTTGGCCCGCTGGATCTTCTCGGTGTACTCAGCGATCTCCTCGTCGCCGTCATCGCCCAGCTCATGCTGCAGCACCTTCACCTGCTCCCGCAGGATCATGTCCTTCTGCACCTGAGCCACCCGCTGGCGCACCTTCTGCTCCATCTGCATCTCCAGCGACAGCACGTCCACCTCGTGGGTCAGGATATCGTTGACGATCTGGAGCCGCCGGTTGGGCCGCAGCTCCTCCAGCACCCGCTGCCTATCCTGATGGCGCAGGGTGATGTTCTGTGCGATGAGGTCCGCCAGCCGTCCCGTGTCGCGGCAGTCCAGCACCGCTGCGATAAAGTCGTCGCTGAGCTGCGGCGCCAGCTCCTTATACGCGCCGAACAGCGCGTAGGTCCGCCGCAGCATGGCCTCCACCCGCGGCGTGATCTTGCCCGGGAACTCCTCCTCCAGCACCTCCACATTGGCCTGCAGGAACGGCTTTCCCTGCCACATCCGGTGCAGCCGCGCACGCTCCTCGCCCTCCACGATGACCCGCACGCTGTTCTCGGATGTCTTGATGATTTGCAGAATATGGCAGATCGTGCCAACACGGTACAGGTCCTCCTCGGTGGGATCTGCCACCGAAATTTCCTTCTGGGTCACGAGGAACAGCCTGCGGTCATTCTCCATGGCGTTGTCCAGGGCGTAGATGGAGATGTCCCGTTCTACATCGAAGGACAGCGTCTCGTTGGGGAAGGCCGTCAGACCCCGCAGTGCCAGCACGGGTATGTTCATGGTAATGGGTTCCATAGGTACTCCTTTCTCACCGGAGCGAAAAAGAGGAGAAGCGTGTCGCCTCTCCTCTTTGCCGGTCCGTCAAGAGGCCGGTGCGGTCTGTTTTTCCGCAGCGCCGGTCTTGAGTTTTGCTTTGCGCGTCACCTTTTCGGGGTCGCGCTCCACCACCGGCTCCGCGCCGTTGACGCAGTCCGCCGTGATGGTAACTTTTGTGATGGTGGGGTCGGACGGGATGTCATACATCACCTTGGTCAGCATTCCCTCCATCACCGCCCGCAGTCCGCGGGCGCCGATATTCCGCTCGATGGCCTTATCGGCTACTGCCTCCAGCGCTCCCTGCTGGAACTCCAGCGCCACGCCATCGTAGGCCAGCAGCGCCTTGTACTGCTTGACCAGCGCGTTCTTGGGCTCCGTCAGGATGCGCACCAGATCCTCTCTGGTCAGAGCCTCCAGCGGTGAGATCACCGGCAGACGGCCCACCAGCTCGGGAATAATGCCGAACTTCAGCAGGTCATGAGGCTGCACCTGTTTGAGAAGCTCACTGGTGCTGGCCTTGTCTGCCTTGCTCTGCACCGTGTTCTCAAAGCCGATGCCCTGCTTTCCCACGCGCTTCTCCACGATCTTCTCCAGACCGTCGAAGGCGCCGCCGCAGATAAACAGGATATTGCTGGTATCGATCTGAATGAACTCCTGATGGGGGTGCTTCCGCCCGCCCTGAGGCGGTACGTTGGCCACAGTGCCCTCTAAGATCTTCAGCAGCGCCTGCTGCACGCCCTCGCCGGACACGTCTCGGGTAATGGAGGTGTTCTCGCTCTTGCGGGCGATCTTGTCGATCTCATCCACATAGATGATACCCCGCTCCGCCAGCTCCACATCGAAATCCGCCGCCTGCAGAAGCCGCAGCAGGATGTTCTCCACGTCGTCGCCCACATAGCCGGCCTCGGTCAGCGTGGTGGCGTCGGCGATGGCGAAGGGCACCTTCAGCACCCGCGCCAGCGTCTGGGCGAACAGCGTCTTACCGGATCCTGTGGGTCCGATCATCAGAATGTTGCTCTTCTGCAGCTCCACATCCTCGTTGCCGCCGAAATAGATGCGCTTATAGTGGTTGTACACCGACACGGACAGGGCGATCTTGGCCCCCTCCTGACCGATGACATACTGATCCAGCACCTCTTTGATCTGCTGCGGCGTGGGCAGATCCTCCACGCTCTCGAAGCCTTCGTCCATCGCCGCACTGTACCCATCGTCCAGAATGGACATGCACAGCTGCACGCATTCGTCGCAGATGCGCACGCCGGGGCCCTGGATCATGCGGTGTACCTGCCCCTCCGCCTTTCCGCAGAAGGAGCAGCGCAGCACCTTTTTTTCTTCCGCCATGCTTGTTTACCTCTTGTAAATGACCTTATCCACCAGGCCGTATTCCCTGGCCTCCTCGGCGATCATCCAGTGGTCGCGCTCAGAGTCGGCCTTCACCTGCTCCACCGGCTTGCCGGTATTCTCGGACAGGATCTTGTTCAGCCTCTGCTTGATCTTCAGGAAGTGCTCCACATCGATCTCCATGTCCGTCACCTTGCCCTGCGTACCTGCGGAGGGCTGATGGATCATGATCTCGGCATTGGGCAGCGCGATGCGCTTGCCCCTGGTGCCGGAGGACAGCAGGAAGGCGCCCATGCTGGCGGCCATGCCGATGCAGATGGTGGACACATCGCACTTGATATACTGCATGGTATCGTAGATAGCCATGCCCGCGGTCACGCTGCCGCCGGGGCTGTTGATGTACATCTGGATGTCCTTATCGGGATCCTGCGCCTCCAGATACAGCAGCTGCGCCACGACCAGGCTGGCGGTGGTATCGTTCACTTCTTCGCCCAGGAATACGATACGGTCGTTGAGCAGACGGGAAAAAATGTCGTAGGACCGCTCGCCGCGGTTGGTCTGCTCCACAACATAGGGAACTAAGCTCATAAAATAAACCTCCTGTAAAAGATAGCTACCAGATTATACCCACCCGCATATGATTTTCAAAAGCGCTCTCTCTTATTCTGCGTCTTTTTCCGCGTCCTTCTTAGCGGGCTTCTTGGCAGGAGCCTTCTTGGCAGCCTTCTTCTCCACGACCTCGCCCTCGGCCTCCAGCTCGGCCTTCTCCTCGGCGGGAGCCACAGCCACGGCGCTGTCCGCCACCAGCTTCACGACCTTCTCGCGGATGACCTGCTCCTTCACATCCTCGGGACGCAGGTACTTCTTCACGGTGTCCAGATCCATGCCGTATTTCTCGGCCACGGACTTCATCTCGCTCTCCACGTCCTCGTCGGAGGCCTCCAGGCCCTCGGCCTTGATGATGGCTTCCACTGCCAGATCCATCTTCACCTGATCGGCCGCGGGACCCTGCGCCTGCTTGCGGAAGTCGGCCTCGGCGGTGTTGGTCATCTTCAGATACTGTTCAAAGGGGATGCCCTGAGAGGCCAGCTGCTGCTTGAACTGCTCCATCATACGCTCGGCCTGCAGCTCCACCATCTCCTCGGGGATGTCGGCCTCGATGCCCTCGGCCACCTTGGCCATCAGCACGTCCTCAAAGGCGCGCTGGGCGGACTCGGTACGCTCGGCGGTCAGCTTCTTCTTGATGTCGGCCTTCAGATCCTTCAGGGTGTCGAACTCGGACACATCCTTGGCGAACTCGTCGTCAATGGCCGGGACCTGCTTCTCCTTGACCTCGTTGACCTTCACATGGAAGACCACGGGCTTGCCGGCCAGCTCGGGGGTATAGTTCTCGGGGAAGGTGATGTCGATGTCCTTCTCCTCGCCGGCCTTCATGCCGATGAGCTGATCCTCAAAGCCCGGCACGAAGCTGCCGGAGCCGATCTCCAGATCGAAATTCTCACCCTTGCCGCCGTCGAAGGCCACGCCGTTGTCGAAGCCCTCGAAGTCGATGTCGGCGGTGTCGCCCTTCTTCACGGCGCGCTCCACGGACACCAGACGGCTGTTGCGGTCGGCCATCTCCTTCAGGCGGGCGTTGACGTCGGCGGCGACCACCTTGACCTCCGCCTTGGGGGCCTCCAGACCCTTGTACTGGCCCAGCTTCACCTCGGGATACACGGCCACGGTGCACTTGAACACCACGCCGTCCTTGGTGCAGGACTCCAGCTCCACCTGGGGATAACCCACCACTTCCAGCTCCTGCTCCTTCACGGCCGCCTCGTAGGCGTCGGGCAGGATGATATTGACAGCCTCCTCGTAGAAGACCTCAGCGCCGTACATCTTCTCGATGATCTTGCGGGGGGCCTTGCCGACACGGAAGCCGGGTACGTTGATCTTACCGCGCATCTTCAGATACGCCTTATTGACGGCGGCCTCGAACTCCTCGGCGCTCGTCTCGATGGTCAGAGCAACTCTGCTTTTCTCCAGTTTCTCACAGCTTTTCACAGTCATTTGTTTATTCCTCCGTTCCGCATCGGCCTGTTTTCATAGCAACACCAATGCAATATAGTATGATACCAGATAAGGATGGGAATTTCCACTGTTTTTTCTCTTATTCGCAAATTTTTTTAGGGACGAAGTCCAGCCGATCCCCTGCCACCAGTGAAAAATCCGTGCCGTAGTGCATCCCCTCCAGCGCCCGCTTGTGGCTGGCGCCGTGGAGATGGCCGTAAAAGCACCGCTTCACGCCGTAGCGCTGCAATAGCCGCAGGATCTCGGGACACTCGTAGCCCTGATACAGCGGCGGATAGTGCAGGAAGCACAGCTTCTCCCGATCCCCCGCCGCCTGCAGCGATGTCTCCAGCCGCCCCGCCTCACGGGCCAGCATCTTGCCGTTGTGGGTCCCCTCGCTGTCCAGCTCGTAGAACCAGCCCCGCGTACCGCACAGGGCCTTGTCCCCGTAGAACAGGCAGTTGTTGTGCAGGATCTCAAAGGAATCCAGTCCGTTCTCGTCAAAGAACCGCTGCATCTTGGCCACGGTGTTCCACCAGTAGTCGTGGTTCCCCTTCATCAATATCTTCTTTCCCGGCAGGGCGTGGATAAACCGGAAGTCCTCCAGCGACTCCTCCAGACTCATGCCCCAGCTCAGATCGCCGCACAGCACGGTAACGTCGTCCTCGTGCAGCGGTGCGAACCCCGCCCTGATCTTGTCCACATAGCCATGCCACTTCTCCCCGAAGATGTCCATGGGCTTGTCGCTGTTCAGCGACAGGTGCAGGTCCCCGATGGCATACAGCGCCATGGCGTCCCTCCTTTCTCCGGCCGCCGCTTCACAGCAGCCTGCGCAGATTGTTCCAGAATATGTCCTCCAGCAGGGCTTTCCCGTACCCCTGCTTCTCCAGCGCCTCGTACAGCTGCGGCACGTCCTCCGCGCCGTTCATCCCCGCCGCCAGCGCCTCACAGCCGTCCAGATCCCCGCCGATGCACAGGGTCTTTTCCCCATCCAGATGCAGGAAGTGCTCCACATGGGCCACCAGCGCGTCCATGGACGCGCCGCCCACAAAGCCGCGGTACAGGTTGAGTCCCACCACGCCGCCGGTGTCCCGTATGGCGCGGAACATGTCGTCCGTCAGGTTCCGCCGCTGGGAACACAGGGCCCTGGCGTTGGAGTGGGACGCCACGATGGGCCGTTCCGTCATGCGGTACAGCTCCCAGAACCCCGGGTCCGACAGATGGGACACGTCGGCGTAGATGCCCAGCCGCTCCATCTCGCGAATGAAGCCCCGGCCCTGGGCTGACAGGCCGCGATCCGGATCGTCGGCGCAGCTGCCGCTGAGGGCGTTGGCGTTGTTCCACACGGGGTTCACCAGCCGCACGCCCCACGCCGCCGCCTGACGCAGCTTCTCGGTGTCGCAGTCCAGCAGATCCGCGCCCTCCACGCTGAGGAATGCCGCCGTCCTGCCGCTCTCCGCCGCCGCGTCCGCCTCCGCGCCGCTGCGGCACAGCACGGCCATGTCGCCGTTCTCCGCCAGCTCCCGCAAAAACCAGTCGTGCATCTGGCAGCAGCGCTGCCACGCCGTGCCCTCCGGCAGGCGCTTCACATCGTCGTACAGGGCGAAGAACTGGCCACGTCTGGCAAAGCCCCTGTCCCGCAGCAGGTCCACGTGGCCGCAGTTCTGCCGCAGGCCGCCGCCGGTCTTGAAAAAGGCCCTCTGCTCCTGCTCCGTCTCACCGTAGTCGGCCACCGGCCCCGTCTCCATGCAGCGCCAGATGGTGTCGCAGTGGGCGTCGAAATATGATATCACCGTTTGGTCACTCCCCTACTCAAAGGCGTTTTCCAGATATTCTATGCGGACGTTCTCCCGGCTATAAGGGCTGTCCGCATAGACCTCCGCCACATCGAAGCGTGCCGGACAGTCCAGCTGCTTCTCGCACAGGTAGTACAGTGCTGTCTTTTTCAGCCGTCTCTGCTTGGCCGGGGTCACATACTCCCGGGGCAGACCCATGTTCGTGTTGGAGCGGGTCTTGACCTCCACGAAGCACAGGACGTCCCCGTCCCAGGCGATAAGGTCGATCTCGCCGAACCGGCAGTGGTAGCTGTGGGCCGCCAGCCGGCAGCCCCGCTGCCGCAGGTACTCTGCCGCCAGCGCCTCGCCCCACGTCCCCTCAGACCGTCCGCCCTTTTCCGGGGCGGGCTTTACCGCGCTCATCGCTTTGCCTCCCACTTTTTCAGGAAGCTCCGCCGATGCTCCGGACAGGGGCCGTATTTGTCCAGCATTTCATAGTGCAGCTTGGTACCGTAGCCCTTGTGCTTTGCGAACTGGTACTGGGGATACGCCTTGTCCAGCACCTCCGTCACGTAGTGGTCACGACTCACCTTGGCCAGGACGGACGCCGCCGCGATGGACGCGGACTTGCCGTCGCCGCCCACGATACACCGGTGCGCTGTGGAGATGGCGGCACTGTGTCCCTTGTCCCGATTGCCGTCGATGAGGGCCATGTCCGATGTCACGGAAAGGCCGTCGATGGCCATCTGCATGGCCTTCATGCGGGCGCTGAGGATGTCAGTCGCATCGATCTCCGATGCCTCCACCCATGCAACGGACCAGGCGATGGCCCGCTCTTTTATCAAGGGAAACAGCATTTCCCGCTTTTTCTCCGTCAGCTTTTTGGAGTCGTTCAGCTCCGGCAGGTCATAGTCCTCCGGCAGGATCACCGCCGCTGCATATACCGGCCCCATCAGCGGGCCCGCGCCGGCCTCGTCCACGCCGCACACCGCGGTATAGCCCTGCTCCCGCGCCTCACGCTCATAGGCCCAGAGGTCCGCCGTCTCTCTCATTTTCCGCAGTCCTCCACCGTCTCCAGTGTAAAGCGTCCCAGCTTGCCGCCTCTGAATTCATCCAGCAGGATACGGGCCATGCGTTCGGTATCCACCTGCGCGCCCCGCATAAGGAAGCCCCGCTTCCGTCCCGCTTTTTCCAGCAGCTCGTAGCCGCTGTCGCCTTCTTCCACATCGATCCTGTACCGCTCCCGCAGCACGTCGGCGTAATGGGCGGCCAAATAGTCCATCAGATAGCAGGCCAGTTCCTCGATGTCCAGCACGTCATCCTTGATAGCGCCTGTAAAGGCCAATCGCTTGCCAACCTCTGTGTCATCAAACTTTGGCCACAGAATACCCGGCGTATCCAACAGCTCCAGCGTGGCGTCCACCGGCACCCACTGCTTGGAGCGGGTGACACCCGGCCGGTCCTCGGCTCTGGCAGTCTTGCGCTTGGCCACCTTGTTGATAAACGTGGATTTTCCCACGTTGGGGATGCCCAGCACCATCACGCGGATGGTGCGGCCCACCTGCCCCTTCTCGGCGTAGGCCGCCAGCTTATCCTTCAGCAGCTCCCGCACGGCGGCGGCGAATTTCTCCGTGCCCACGCCGCCCCTGGCGTTGGCCTCCAGCACCGCAAAGCCTTGTGCGCGAAAGGCTGCGGCCCACTTCTTCGTCTCGGCGGGGTCCGCCTGATCCACGCGGTTCAGCACCATCAGGCGGGGCTTGCCCGCCGTCAGCTCGTCCACGTCGGGGTTGCGGCTGGACTGGGGGATACGGGCATCCACGATCTCGCACACCGCGTCCATGTGGCCGATCTCGGATACGATCATCCGCTTGGTTTTTGTCATGTGCCCGGGAAACCAGCTGAGCCCTTCGATCTGCACGGCGCACACCTCCTCTGGTAAATATTTCCGTTCATCATGAATGCATCAGGAAGCTTTTATTTCCGTATTTGCCCTTCATGATGAATTTTCCAACAGTATAGCATAATTTTCCCCTGCTGCAAAGGGGGAAAGACGGCAAAAAGCGCCCACAGACGTGGGCGCTTTTCTGATCTCAGGGGGTCGCTTACAGCTTCTCGCGGATCTTGGCTGCCTTACCAACACGGTCGCGCAGGTAGTACAGCTTGGCGCGGCGGACATAGCCGTGACGCACCGTCTCGATCTTCTCGATGGACGGGGAGTGAACGGGGAACACCTTCTCCACGCCGACGCCGTAGGACAGGCGGCGGACGGTGATGGTCTCCTCGATACCGCCGTGCTTCTTGGCGATGACAGTGCCCTCGAAGACCTGGATACGCTCACGGGCGCCTTCCTTGACCTTCACGTGTACGCGGACGGTGTCGCCCACCAGTACCTGGGGTACTTCCTTCAGCTGCTTCTCGTTCAGAGCTTTGATGAGATCCATGGATTTTTCCTCCTAAAAATATAGGTGTTCATGCCGCTATTTGTGTGATGTCCGCACTTTTCGGGACACCGGCGACAGAGGACCGCCCTTTTTACGCCATGATAGAATAACACAGAAGCTCGAAAAATGCAAGAGATTTCTTCATATTTTTCTGCAATTTTGTGTGATTTCTCGCTGAATCCGGGAAATGACGGGGCATTATCGAAAATCCCGCCCCTCGGCATCCAGAATGGCGCGGCGGCGGACGCGGAGGAAGTCCGGCGTCAGCTCGGGCAGATACCGCTCCACCGCCTTTTCCAGCAGCTGGGGATTCAATCCGGGATTCTGGGCCAGCACCGTCACCGTGCCGGTGACAACACCCTCTCCCTCTGTAAAGGAAAAGTCCTTTATCATGGGTGCGATATCAACGTCTGCCAGATCTTTGCGCTTGGTGCGCTTCTGGATCACCAGCTCCTGACGCCCCAGCAGCTCTGTCAGACGGGCGGCGGCATTTTCCGGCACGCCGTTATCGTACTCCAGTGTCAGGTCCGCCCGCAGATATGTCAGCTCCCGCACGGGACGGACGGCGGGATAGCAGTTCAGCACCCGCAGGCCGCTGGGCATGCCGGTGTTCAGCTTCTCCGCGATGCCGCTGCCGTCGGTATCCTGCGTCACCTCGAAGTCCAGCAGCTCGCAGTCGCTGGACTGGCCCACCGGCAGGGGCAGGACGATGGAGATGATGGGATGGGGGTGATAGCCTTGGGAGTGCTTGATATCCAGCTCTGTGCGGGGAAAGGCGCGCTGGAAGGTGCGCAGCAGGTCCAGATGGGAGATATAGGACGCCTGAGCCTCCTTGATAAACAGCAGCCGCAGCTTAGACATCGCACTTTCCTCCTACCAGCAGATTGGCACCGCAGCCATTGCAGTGGGTGCGGCAGTCCGGTGTGGTCACGGACTCATAGGCTTTATGGCGCTCCCGCAGGAGGTACTGCTCCGTGACGCCGGAGGAGATCATGCTCCACGGCATCAGCTCGTCCTCCGGACGGGTGCGGTTGGCGTAGAAATGGGGGTCAAGGCCGCACTCGTCGAAAGCCTCCAGCCAACGGTCCAGGGAGAAATACTCCTCCCAGGCGTCAAGCTTTGCACCTTTACGCCACGCCGTTTCCAGCACCTTCCCCAGCCGCCGGTCACCGCGCGCCAGTACCGCCTCCAGAAAGCTGGTGTCGGAGTCGTGCCAGTTATAGGTGACGGTCTTGGTCTTGATGGCCTCCCGCAGCAGGGCCACGCGGCGTTCGTACTCCTCCTTGGAGATCTGGGGCTCCCACTGGAAGGCGGTGTGGGGCTTGGGCACGAACCAGCTGGTGGACACGGTGATGCGGACGCCGCGCTGCTTGTTCTGGGCGCTCTCCCGCCAAGCGTGCATGACGCGGGCGGCCACATCGGCGATGCCCAGCACGTCCTCGTCCGTCTCCGTGGGCAGGCCCAGCATGAAATAGAGCTTCACGGCGCTGTACCCGCCGGCAAAGGCGGTGCGGCAGCTTTGCAGCAGGTCATCCAGCGTCACGTTCTTGTTGATGACATCCCGCAGGCGCTGGGTACCGGCCTCCGGCGCGAAGGTCAGGCCCGTCTTACGGCCCTTGGCCAGACGCTGCATCAGCTCCATGGAGAAGTTGTCCGCCCGCAGAGACGGCAGGGACAGGCTGACGTGGCGCTGGTCGCAGAAGGGCTCCAGCTCATCGCACAGCGTGGTCAGCGGCGGGTAGTCGCTGGTGGACAGGCTGGACAGCGTCACCTCCTGATAGCCGGTGTCATCGCAGGCGCGGACGCAGTAATCAGCGCACAGGTCGCGGCTGCGGTTACGGACAGGGCGGTAGACGTAGCCCGCCTGACAGAACCGGCAGCCCCGGATACAGCCGCGGAACAGCTCCAGCGTCACGCGGTCCTGCACGATCTCCGTGCTGGGGACGATGGTCTTGACGGGGAAATAGGACTTGTCCATGTCGTGGACGATGCGCTTTGTCACCTTGGCCGGTGCGCCGTCCTTCGGGGTGATGGCGGCCACGGTGCCGTCCTCGTGGTATGTGACATCGTAGAGGCTGGGAACGTAGACGCCGTCCAGCCGGGCGGCGGCCCGCAGCAGCTGCTGCTTGCTCCACCCCTCCCGCCGGGCGGTGCGGTACAGCTCCACCAGCTCCACCGTCAGGTCCTCGCCCTCGCCCAGGCTCACAAGGTCGATGAAGTCGGCGATGGGCTCGGCGTTGTACATGGCGGTGCCGCCGGCGATGACCAGCGGCGAAAGGCCGGTGCGCTCCGCCGCGTGCAGCGGGATGCCCGCCAGATCCAGCATGTTCAGGATGGCGGGGAACGCCATCTCGTAGCCCACGGAAAAGGCCACAATGTCAAAATCGGTGATGGGGTCGCCGGATTCCAGCGCGAACAGCGGCATAGCCGCCTTGCGCATCTCCTCCTCCATGTCGCCCCAGGGGGCGAACACGCGCTCACACCAGACGCCGTCCATCTCGTTCATGACGCCGTACAGGATCCGCATGCCCAGATTGGACATGCCGATCTCGTAGGTGTCGGGGAAGCAGAAGGCGATGCGGGTGTCCACCTGCGTCTTGTCCTTCAGCACGGCGTTATATTCGCCGCCCACGTAGCGGGCGGGCTTCTGCACCCGAGGCAGGATGCGTTCCAGTCGCTTATCCACGGTCATTCTCCTTGCGGTGTATTTCGGTAACAGTTTATTTTACCTGTTTTTTGTCGGTTTGGCAAGGCGGCGGGGCAAAAAAACTTCCGGCGGCAAACTGCGGTACGCCAGCCACAGCGCTCCCAGCAGGAGGAACAGGCCGCTGCCGGTGGTCAGCACCAGCCAGAGGCACAGCGCCAGCAGCGCCGACGATGCGGCCAGCCCTACGGCGGCGGCCACGCGGTCGGCGGTATAGGGCTCCGTCAGGTATGCCGTGGCCAGCCACAGGATGCGGCCGCCGTCCATGGGACGCACCGGCAGCAGGTTCAGAACGCCCAGCACCATCTGGGCTCCGGCGAACAGCGTCAGCTCCTCTCTGCCGGTAAGGCTCAGCAGCACCCACAGCAGCAGGTTCATCAGCGGCCCCGCGGCGGCGCTGAGCAGCTCCGCGCCGTAGGACAGGCGGTGCAGCTCCGGCACGTACAGCGATGCGCCCAGACCGGTGAGGGTGAAGCGGGCGGTACGGACGCCGCACAGGCGCAGCACCGCGTAGTGGGCCAGTTCGTGGAGCAGGGCCGCCGGCAGCAGCGCCGCCAGCAGGATGGGCGTATCCGTCAGCAGCAGGAAAAGCGCCGGCGTCAGCAGCGCGGAGGGACGGACGCAGACGGTGACATCAGGAGAGCGTGACATAATAAACGGGGTTCAGGTAAGTGCTGCCGCAGTGCAGCTCAAAGTGAAGGTGAGGACCGGTGGCGCGGCCGGTATCGCCCACCTCGGCGATGGGATCGCCCCGTGACACCCGCTGTCCGGCGGAGGCGGTGACGCGGGCGCAGTGGGCGTACAGCGTGGAAAAGCCGTTGGCATGAGAGACGGCGACGTAGCGGCCCAGCTCGCTGCTCTCCCCCACCGCCGTCACCGTCCCGTCGGCAAAGCTGGACACCACCGCGCCCTCCGGCGCGGCGATGTCCAGCCCGTAGTGAAAGCGGCTGACGCCCTCCAGCGGATCGGTGCGGAGGCCGAAGCCGGAGGACAGCTGCCCCTCTACCGGCGCAGTATAGGCGAAGCCCAGTACCTGCTGGAGCAGCTCCGCATCGGCGGGCTGCGCCTCCGGCGTGCAGACGGCGGACGTGGGCGACGGCGACGCCGTCACCTCCTCCGAGCCGAACACCGCGGTATAGGCATCGGTCAGCGCGCCGCCGATGGCGCCCTCCTCCGAGAAGGCGCGGCCCGCAGCAGAGAACACCTCCACAAAGTCGGTATCGGCCCCCAGCAGATCCAGCACCCGTGCGCGGTAGCGGTCCAGCACGTCGGGCATCAGCAGCTTGACGGCGATAGCCACCACCAACAGGACACCGCTGACCAGCAGCTGTACCATGCGGCGCTTCTCCTGCGGAGATGCCGGTTTCCGGGCTGCGGGCTTACCCGCAGCAGGGCGCGGCGGCTGGGGCGGACGGCGGCTGTCTGCTGTGGTGCGGACACGGGCGCGGTAGGCCGCGCGGCGGGCCGCCGTCCGGCGCTGCGGCGCCGTGGAACGCTGTGCCATACGGATACACCTCCCTTCCGGCACAGTGTATGCGCGCCTGTCCGGCATTAGACGCCGGAATGGCTCCGGATCGGCAGCAAAATACAGGGGGTGCAGGGGCGGCGAAATTTTCCTTGACAGCAGGCGCATTTGCGCCTATAATAGAACGGATGACGGGGTGTAGCGCAGTTGGTAGCGCGCTTGGTTCGGGACCAAGAGGCCGGGGGTTCAAGTCCCCCCACTCCGACCACAAAACAGGCACGACTGGAGGTCGTGCCTGTTTTGCCCTGAAGATTTCGCCGATATTTCGGCTTCTATGAGGTATTTCGATGGTACATAACAAAAGGAAACAGGGCTTCACGCTGATGGAGATGCTCATCGTGGTGGCCATCATTGCGGTGCTGGCGGCGATTGCCATCCCCGCCATGGGCAAAAGCATCCACAAAGCCAGGGAGTCGGCAGATCTGGCCAACGTGCGGGCCTATTACGCCTATTTGCAGCAGGACTACATGTCCACAGGAACCTACCGCGACTTCGGGCTCAGCTGGGAGTACAACGTCACCGATACCATCACGTACGACGATGGCACCACGGTGAAGCTCCAGACCGGCTACGTGGCCGTGGCCGTGCCCACGGCGGAGGCGCAGAATACCACCTCCGGCTATCAGGTCCACTACATCTGCAGCAAGGGCGATCTGACCTACACCTTCGGCGAGAAGTGAGCCGTCTGCGGAGAATCGCATCATACATATATAAATGGAGAGTCTGTGACGCAATGCCACAGGCTCTCTTTATGTGTGTTGGGCGGCCGGCGTCACGTCGGAACAGGCCGTTCTCCTGCGTGACCCGCCCCGTATCCACGCCGCGCCATGTGTCCGCATCCTCTCCCGCCATCTCATCGATGCTCCGGCCGGTGGAAAGCTTTTCCGTGTTGACATTTCCGTCGGAGGCGGGTATACTGTTCGCAGAAGCATTCCCCCGCAGAGCGCCGGAGTTTCCGGAAGAGCCGTCAATTTGGGGAATGCTTCTTCTTTCATATGCCCGACGTTCGAAAGATCCTCCCCCGTCATCTCCTCGATGCTCCGGCCGGCGGAAAGCTGCTCGCTCTTGACATTCAAGGCATTTCGTAGTATATCTGCAGTATAGAGTTCGCTATTTGTGGTGTCTGACCCTCTATGGGTTTTGAGGTGCTCGGTACCACGAATGTCGAGCTCTTTTTCTGTAATCGCATCATGCAGATATAGTCTCTGCGTCTGCGGATCACGCTGAAGCATAACGGCGGTATACACTTTTTCGGCAGCTGTTCCAACCGTGACTGGGGCTGCCGCAGGGATCCATTCCAGCTCATGCGCATTTTTCACATTTTGGTAAACAACGACACCATTTTGGAGAACTGACGGAACAGCTGCACAGGTCATCGCCTTCTGCGGTGTATGTCCATGCCGTTGGCATCCACCAGCCGCGGCAGGTGCGCATACCGCACGCCGCTGCGCATATCCCGTGTATTGACTCCCTGTATATTCTGTGATACACTGGGGTCATAAATGGATACGTTGTCTCTGAAGAAGATGTTGGGTGCGTGTCGCCCTCCGGTAGGAGACGATGTATCCATTCTCTTTATGCTGGTGATTTCCTCCGGCTCAAGGAAATACGCCACGTTCTGCGGATCACGCTGAAGCATAACGGCGGTATACATTTTTTCGGCAGGTGTTTCAACCGTGACTGGGGCGGCCACAGGGATTCGTTCCAGCTCATGCGCATTTTTCACATTTTGGTAAACAACGACACCATTCACACAGGACAGTGCTTTTTTCTTTACAGGCCCTTGGCAAACGGCGGCAAGAGGTCTATAATACCCGCAACAGAACGGGAAAGCCGGAAAAAAGGAGGCAACCACATGTACTATCAGGTATCCCAGGAATTTTTTGAGAAGCTGCCCAACGCCTGCTTCGGTGCGGTGGCCGTGCGGGGTCTGGACAATACCCACGACATCCCCCAGCTGGAGCAGATGCTGGCGGAGAACGTGGCCGCCTGCGAAGCGTATTTCGCGGGAAAGAAACCCAAGGAGACGGAGGATATCCTCCCCTACCGCAACGCCTTTACGGCGCTGGGCATCAACCCCAACAAGTTCCTGTGCTCCATTGAAGCGCTGCTGACCCGTATTGCCAAGGGCAAGGGCTTCCCCCACATCAACGCCGCCGTGGATCTGGGCAACGCCGTGTCCATCAAGCACCGGCTGCCCATGGGCGCCCACGATCTGGACACCATCGATGAGGGGCTGGACGTGCGCCTGGCCAAGGAGGGCGACACCTTCATTCCTTTCGGCAGTACGGAGGAGGAGACACCGGACATAGGCGAGGCGGTGTACGCCTCCGGCAGCGAGATCCGCACCCGCCGCTGGACGTGGCGGCAGTCGGAGCGGGGCAAGATCACAGAGGAGACGAAAGCCATCCTGTTCCCCATCGACGGCTTCTCCGATGTGAACGCCGACGAGGTGCAGGCCGCCGCGGACGAGCTGGCGGCGCTGCTGCACAGGTTCTTCGGGGATGGCATCGAGATCGAGGCCGGCGTTGTCACCAGGGATTCCCCACGGTTTGAGTTCTTCAAATGAGCAAGAAAATCCCCCACGGCGGTGCCGTGGGGGATTTTTTATGCGTATTTACCGGGCCAGCAGCATCTCCAGCCGCGCGCGGATGAGGGCGATAAGCCGGTCATTGTCCGGCATCTCCTTCAGCTCCGCCGGGTCGCACAGAGGCGCCAGATCCTCGGAGAGATACCCCTCCTCAAACACGTCCAGCCCCGCCTGATAGAGACAATCGGCAAAATGCACCAGCGCATCGTTCCCGTCCAGCTCGCCCCGCTTTTTCAGGGCGCCGGACCACGCCGCCATGGTGGCCAGCGGGTTGGTGGACACCTTCTCGCCCCTGCGCCAGCGGTAGAAATGGTCGGTGACGGTGCCGTGGGCGGCCTCGTACTCGAAGTTGCCGTCCGGCGACACCAGCACGCTGGTCATCATGGGCAGAGAGCCGGACGCGGCGGCGATGAGGTCGCTCATCACATCGCCGTCGTAGTTCTTGCAGGCCCAGATGATGCCGCCGGAGGAACGGATGACCTTGGCGGCCACATCGTCGATGAGGGCGTAGCGGTAGTGGAGGCCGGCGGCGTCGAAGGCGGCGCGGTACTCCTCATCGAACACCTTCTGGAACAGCAGCTTGAACGTCTGGTCGTAGTCCTTGGAGATGGTGTCCTTGGAGGAGAACCAGGCATCCTGCTTCACGTCCAGCGCGTAGGCGAAGCAGCAGCGGGCGAAGGACAGAATGGAGTCGTCCCGGTTGTGCATGGCCTGCAACACGCCGGGGCCGGTGAAGTCGTAGACGGTCTGGCGGCTCAGCTCCGCGCCGTGGTCGTCGGTGAACACCAGCTCCGCCTTACCGGGGCCGGGGACGCGGTACTCCACGGCCTTATATACGTCGCCGTAGGCGTGGCGGGCGATGGTGATGGGTTTTTTCCAGCAGGTCACCACCGGCTTCACGCGGGAGATGAGGATGGGGGCGCGGAACACCGTGCCGTCCAGCGCCGCACGGATGGTGGCGTTGGGGGACTTCCAGAGCTGCTTGAGGCCGTACTCCTCCTGCCGCTGGTAGTTGGGGGTGATGGTGGCGCACTTCACGCCCACATGGAGGCGCTTGATGGCCTCCGCCGCCTGCCGGGTCACGGCATCCTCCGTCCTGTCCCGGTTGGGCAGGGACAGGTCGTAGTACTCGGTGTTCAGGTCTACAAAGGGCGTTATCAGCTGGTCCTTGATCATCCCCCACAGGATGTGGGTCATCTCATCGCCGTCCAGCTCGGCGATGGGAACAGGCATTTTGATCTTTTCCATCGTTACCTCCGGTTCTGCGCGGCGTAGTGGTTCATGAGGCAGCCGGTGAGCAGCAGCTCACGCTCCTCCGCGCCGGTGTTTTTCAGGTACAGGGTCAGGGGCTGCGTCTTTCCGTCATGGATCAAAACGGCAGGGAATTCCTCGTCGCCTCGCGCCACCTTCTCCCGGACAGCGGGGACGAAGATGAAATCCCCCGGCACGGCGTTGAAGGGCGCGCCATCCGCCAGCGTGAAGGGCAGCATGCCCCAGTTGACGCAGTTGGAGCGGTAGCGCTTGGTGGCGAACTCATAGCAGATGTTGGCGCAGCCGCCCAGCACCCGCTGGCAGGAGGCGGCCTGCTCCCGTGCGGAGCCGTCGCCGGGTTTATTGGCGAAGATGACGGAGCCGATGTGCATGCGCTCCAGTGCGCTCTCCGGCAGGTGCAGCGCCGCCAGCACCGCTTGCAGCTCCGGCGGCACCGTACCGGCGGCACGCGCCGTCTCCAGCGTCTGCGTGGCCTTGGCGCGAGGTACATAGTCCGGGTCGCGGCGGGACAGAGCAAACTCCGCCAGCTTCAGGGGATTGGATCGGTAGGAGGACGTCTCGCCGGAGGGGATCAGCTCGTCGGTGGTGGTGACCTCGTCCCGCAGAACGGAGGCCACCTGCATGAGAAGGTCGTCGGACAGGGTGGGAATGGCGGGCCACTCGGCAATATTGGGGCCGTACTTCAAGGGTGCGTCCGGCTGCGCCTTACCAAAGCCGAAGTAGACCCGGCGGTCGTACACCGCACGGTCGAACCGGCGCTGCACCGGCGCGGGCGGCGTGTAGTCCACGTCGGCGGCGGAGGTGAGGACACCGTGGTTCCGCGCGGTGGCGGCGATGGAGCGGGCGTCCATGAGGATGACGCCGGCCAACTGACCGTCGGCGGGCTTGGAGCCCTCCCGGTTGGGGAAGTTACGGGTGGTGTGGCGGATGGACAGGCCGTTGTTGGCGGGGACATCCCCCGCGCCGAAGCAGGGGCCGCAGAAGCAGGGCTTGAACAGTGCGCCGGAGGCCAACAGGGACTGCTGGACACCGTTTTCCATCAGCTCCAGATTCACGGGGACGGAGGGCGGATACACCGACAGGGAGAAGTAGCCGCTGCCGGTATCGTGGCCCGCCAGAATGGCGGCGGCCTCGGCGATGTTGTCGTACATGCCGCCGGCGCATCCGGCGATGACGCCCTGATCCACCACCAGCTTGCCGTCCGCCAGCTTGTCCGTCAGGTGCAGGCCGGCCTTGCCGCCGAACTGGGCGGCGGCCCGCTTCTCCACCTCCCGCAGGTGGTCGCCGGGGTCATGGAGCAGCTCGCGGAGCGTCACCGCCTCGGAGGGGTGGAACGGCAGGGCGGCCATGGGCTCCATGCGGTCAAGGTCGATGGTGATCATGCCGTCGTAGTATGCGCCGTCCTGCGGATGCAGGGCGGTGAACGTCTCGGGGCGGCCATGGAGGGCCAGATAGTCCGCCACGGCTTCGTCCGTCTCCCAGATGGAGCTGAGGCAGGCGGTCTCCGTGGTCATCACGTCGATGCCGATGCGGTAGTCCATGGGCAGGCGGGACACGGCGGGGCCGGCGAACTCCAGCACCTTATTCTTGACGAAGCCGTTTTTATACACCGCGCCGCACAGGGCGATGGCCACGTCGTGGGGACCGACGCCGCGGGGCGGCTGGCCGGTGAGCCACACCAGAATGACCTCCGGCGCGGCGATGTCGTAGGTGTTTTTCAGCAGCTGCTTGACGATCTCGGGACCGCCCTCTCCCACGCCCATGGTACCCAGCGCGCCGTAGCGCGTGTGGCTGTCGGAGCCCAGGATCATGCGGCCGCAGCCGCTCATCATCTCCCGGGCGTACTGGTGGATCACCGCCTGATTGGCGGGGACATAGTCACCGCCGTACTTCACGGCGGCGGACAGGCCGAACACGTGGTCGTCCTCGTTGATGGTGCCGCCCACGGCGCACAGGCTGTTGTGGCAGTTGGTCAACACGTAGGGAACGGGGAATTCCGTCATGCCGCTGGCCTTAGCGGTCTGGATGACGCCCACGTAGGTGATGTCGTGGGAGATGAGACTGTCAAAGGTCAGGTGCAGCAGGCCGTCCCCCGCGGGCTTGTCGTGGCGGCGGAGGATCTGGTAGGCCATGGTCCTGTCACGCAGGGCCGGTGCGGCAGTCTTGGCGGGCGCCGGCACCCCGTTTTGCAGGGTGACGCCGCCGTGGTGCAGCTGGATCATATGGTCACGCTCCTTTTCGGAGAATTTTTGACGTATCATTTTTGATGGGTATAGTATAGCAGATAATTTTGCGTGTGCAAGCCCTAAAATGAAAGTTAAAAAATTAATTATTGCATTTTGTGTGTCGCACCCCCTGATTTTCCCCTGTTTTTAAGAAATTTTTCCGTCATTTATGAATTTCGCTCATTTTCATCTTGCAAAACGCAAATTGGCGCGTTATAATCGCCCCAACAGGATGAAAGCCTGCGGACGCCGCGGGAGAAAGGAAAGCATTATGGTTGAGAAGGATACCGGTATTCTGGAGCGCTACACAGAACCGCTGAGCCGCCGCATTCAGGAGGAGTATGCCATCGGCCCCCAGTTCTATCAGGGTGAGGTCAAAAAGGGTCTGCGCAACAGCGACGGCACCGGCGTGCTGGTGGGCGTCACCAAGGTAGGCAGCGTGCAGGGCTACCTGCTGCAGGACGGACAGCGCATCCCTACCCCGGGCCGCCTGTACTACCGCGGCATCGAGCTTACCGACATCGTGGAGGCCCACCGCAGAGCCGGCACCTTCGGCTATGAGGAGGTGGCGTACCTGCTGTTGATGGGCTACCTGCCCACGGAGGCCGAGCTGAAGCGGTTCAAGGACATCATGAGCCAGGCCCGCAAGCTGCCGGAGGGTTTCACCGAGGGCATGATCATGCGGCACCCCAGCGGCAACATGATGAACGAGCTGGCCCGCAGCGTGCTGAGCCTGTACTCCTACGATGCCAGCGCCGACGACACCTCCATCGAGAACCTGCTCCTGCAGTCGGTAAAGCTCATCGGCTGCTTCCCCTCCATCGTGGCCAATTCCTACGCGGTGAAGCGCCACTATTTCCAGGGGGACTCCCTGCACATCCATTTCCCCGTGGCGGAGCTGTCCACTGCGGAGAACTTCCTGCGGATGATCCGGCCCGATACCAACTACACCGAGGAGGAGGCCCACCTGCTGGATATGATGCTGATGGTCCACGCGGAGCACGGCGGCGGCAACAACTCCACCTTCGTCTGCCGCGCCATGTCCTCCAGCGGCACGGATACGTACAGCGCCATCGCCGGAGCCGTGGGCTCCCTGAAGGGCCCGCTCCACGGCGGCGCCAACGCCAAGGTCATGGAGATGTTCCGCTATGTCAAGGAGAATGTGGACCCCCACGACGACGGCTCCATCCGCGACTATCTGGTGAAGCTGCTGGACAAGGAGGCCGGCGACAGGTCCGGCAAGCTGTACGGTCTGGGCCACGCGGTGTATACCATGTCCGACCCCCGCGCCGTGCTGCTGAAGAAATACGCCCAGCACATGGCGGAGATCAAGGGCTACGCCGAGGACTTCGCCCTTCTGCAGAAGGTGGAGGAGCTGGGCATCCCGCTGGTGCAGGAGCGCCGCGGTGACAACACCCCCATGTGCGCCAACGTGGACATGTACTCCGGCCTGGTGTACACCATGCTGGGCATCCCTCAGGACGTGTTCACGCCGCTGTTCGCCTCCGCCCGTATCGCGGGCTGGTGCGCCAACCGCATGGAGGAGCTCATCACCTGCCACCGCATCATGCGTCCGGCGTACCGCGCCGTCACCACCCACGGCCACTACATCCCCATGGCGGAGCGTCAGTCCCACCACGAGGCCGAATAAAGCGCAAAACACTCCCGACCATAGACGGGTGTCCGTAAAACAGTTAATCCTCCGTATGGCTTAGACCATGCGGAGGATTTGTTTATGTCTAATCTTCAAACTTGCTGGCGGCAAACGGTTTGTCAAAACCGTTTGCGGACGGCAA